>Ga0187870_1000177_pt1 | contig 84723 bp, 86 predicted proteins | sample June2016WEW_13_1_3_FD_132974 | JGI IMG/M metagenome (GOLD analysis project Ga0187870, IMG submission 132974) | Peatland microbial communities from SPRUCE experiment site at the Marcell Experimental Forest, Minnesota, USA - June2016WEW_13_150 | ecosystem: Environmental > Terrestrial > Soil >...
AACGCTCTAAGACCGCGCGCTGCTCGTCAGAGACAACCGTGCTCGAACTCGCCGACGCCACCTCTGGAGACGCTACCCCACCAGAGCCGCTATGTCAATCTATTTGCGAGACACTACACTAGCGCTCCGCGCGAAGAGCTGCGCTCTTCGCGCGGAGCTGGTTTCGGCTTCGCGGAGCGGACGCCGGCAGAGCCGGCGTCCTTTTCTCTGGCGAGGGGCAGTGGGTCGGATAGCGCGGGCGGTGGTGCCTGCGGCATCCCCGCGCGCGCCACGACACCGAGCGCCTCGCAGCTCAAAAGGCCGCGGGCTGTGCCCGCGGCCGCTCCGCGAAGCCGAACCTCTCCCCGCCGGAAGTGCGCAGCACTTCCGGCGGCTCAGGCGGAAGCCTGCGTCTCGCGCGTCCCCGTCCCGGCAGCGATCGAGCGGGCGATGTCGAGCGTCGAGATGACGCCGACCGGCCGCTTCGACGCCGGGTCGACCACGGCGAGGTGCGCGATCCCGTGCTCCGCCATCAGCTGCGCCGCATCCGCGAGCGGCGCGTCGGTCGGAACGGTCACCAGCGGCGTGACGGCGCTGCTGCCTGCGGTGCGCTCGTCGACGTTGGCCCGGCCCGCCGCGACGAGGTCGAGATCCGAGACGACACCCCAGAGCTGGATGTCCTCGTCGTCCTCGTCGCGGTGCTCGAAGACGAACACCGAATGGACGCTGAACGTCGCCATCATGCGTGCCACGACGCGCAACGGCGTCTCGGGCGGGCAGCTGATCACGCCGGGGCTCATCGCGTCGGCGACCCGCGCAGAGTCGAAGGGAACCGGGAGGAGCTGCTGCGTGTGGGTGACGGAGACCATGGACGGATGCTCCTTTGGGGGCGGCCCGCCGACATCGGACGCGGCGCGGAAGCCGACTGCGGGGAACTACGGAAGTGCCGCCGGTGAAGTGTGCGCCGCGCTGCGGGAGCGGCGCGCGACGCCGCTCTGCTCGGCGGCGGCCGCTACGGCTGCGGCGACCGCCGGCGCGACCGCACGGTTGAAGACGCTTGGCACGATGTAATCGGCCGAGAGCTCGTCGTCGGCGATTGTCGCCGCGATCGCCCGCGCCGCCGCGAGCTCCATGCCGCCGTCGATCGTGCGGGCGCGCACGTCGAGCGCGCCGCGGAAGACGCCGGGAAACGCGAGGACGTTGTTGATCTGGTTCGGGTAGTCGGAACGGCCGGTCGCGATCACCTCGGCGAGCCCCTCGATCGCTTCCGGGTCGACCTCCGGGTTCGGGTTGGCCATTGCGAAGACGATTGCGCGGTCGGCCATCTTCCGCACGCCTTCGACCGAGATCGCGCCCGGGACGGACAGCCCGATGAAGACGTCCGCTCCGGCGAGCAGTTCGTCCGCCGTGCCCTGGAGGTTGTCCGGGTTCGTCGTCTCGGCGTATTCCTGCTTCGCCGGGTTGAGGCCGGGCCGCCCGCGATAGAGGGCGCCGCCCTCGTCGCAGCCGACGATCCACGTGGCGCCGGCGCGCTGGAGGATCCGCGTCACGGCCATCCCGGCGGCACCGCAGCCCGTGGTGACGATGCGAACGTCTTCGATGCGCTTGCCCACGACCCGCAGCGCGTTGAGCAGCGACGCGAACACGACGATCGCCGTGCCGTGCTGGTCGTCGTGGAAGACGGGGATGTCGAGCGACTCGCGCAGGCGGCGCTCGATCTCGAAGCACCGCGGTGCGGCGATGTCCTCGAGGTTGATGCCGCCGAAAACGGGCGCGATCACCTGCACCGTACGGACGATCTCGTCGGTGTCCTTCGTGTCGAGGCAGATCGGGAAGGCGTCGACCCCTGCGAACTCCTTGAAGAGGACCGCCTTGCCCTCCATCACGGGCATCGCGCCGGCCGGGCCGATGTCGCCGAGCCCGAGCACCGCCGTCCCGTCGGTGACGACGGCGACCGTGTTGCGCTTGATCGTCAGGTTCCAGACCTTCTCGGGGTCGTCCGCGATGGCGCGGGAAATCCGCGCGACGCCGGGCGTGTAGGCCATCGAGAGGTCGTCGCGGGTCTTCAGCGGGACGCGCGGCCGCACCTCGATCTTGCCGCCGAGGTGCAGCAGGAACGTGCGGTCGGAGACGTTGACGACCTCGACACCTTTGACCACGCGTACCGCGTCGACGATCCTGTGCAGGTGCGCCTCGTCGTCCGCGAGCACATTGACGTCGCGGACCTTCGTCTCCTTCTCTACGCGAACGAGGTCGATCGCCCCGAGCAGCCCGCCCGCTTCGCCGATCGCGGCAGCCAGACGGGCAAAGGCGCCCGGATGGTTCTCGATACGCACGCGCATGACGGCGCTGAACGAGGCGGAAGGATGCACGGTGCCACCCTACGATCGTCCGCATCGCGTCACATCCGGGGCAACTACGCTCTGCCGGTGTGGGTAACCCTCTGTGACGTCGGGCCGCGGGACGGCCTCCAGAACGAGCCGGAGACGCTCGCGCCGGACGTGCGCGCCGAGCTCGTGAGCCGGCTGGCCGGCGCCGGCCTGCCGCGGGTGGAGGCGGTGAGCTTCGTGCGGGACGAGCGTGTCCCGCAGATGGCCGGCGCGGAGGAGGTCGTCGCGCGGATCGAGCGCAGGCCTGGCGTCGAGCTGGTCGGGCTCGTGCTGAACGAGCGGGGCTGGGAACGCTTCGCCGCGACCGGCCTCGACCGCGTGAACGTCACCTTCGGTGCGACGGAGCGCTTCAACCGGGCAAACGGGAACGTCTCGCTCGAGGAGGCGGCTGCGCGGGCCGACGCGATCGTGGCCGCGGCCGACGTCCCCGCGACCGTGACGATCTCGGTCTGCTTCGGCTGTCCGTTCGAGGGGCACGTGGATCCGGGCCGGGTCGCCGAGTTGGCCGCGCGATTCGCGGGCCAGGCCGAGGTCGTGCTCGCGGACACGATCGGCGTCGCCACCCCGTCGGCCGTGCGGGCGCTCGTCGAGCGAACCCGTGCCGAGGGCTTCCACGCACACAACACGCGCAACACGGGCTACGCGAACTGCATCGCCGCGCTCGACGCCGGCGCGAGGCTGCTCGACGCCTCGGTCGGCGGTCTCGGCGGCTGTCCGTACGCCCCGCGGGCCACAGGCAACGTCGCCACCGAGGACCTCGTCTACCTGCTCGAGGGCGAGGGCGTCGAGACGGGCGTCGACCTCGACGCGCTGGTTGCGACGTCGCAATGGCTGGAGGGCGTGCTCGGCCGGCGCCTCGAAGGGTACGTCTACCGGGCCGGCCCCTTTCCACAGCGCGGCTGACGTGCCACCCTCAGGACGTGCGCGTGCCGAGGGAGATCGCCGCCGTGGGGGTGCTTGTCGCTGCGTCGCTCGCCGCCGTGCTCGTGACGTATGCGCGGCTGCCCGCATCCGAGCTCTACAACGTCAGCGGCAGCGGGCTCCGCGGCGGGCTCAGCCGAGCCGCCGTCGAGCTGAACTTCCCCGACGCGCTGATCGCGCTCGCGGTGCTCGCCGTCGTCGCCGGGCGGCTTCCGCGTTCGGCCCGCGCTCTCGCCGTTGCCGCGGCGGGCCTGTGCGCCGTCTTCGCGGTGCCGGGAGTGGTGAGACAGTCGGACCTCGATGCGAGGTGGATCAACGCCGTCCCGGCTCTGGGCGTCGCGCTGGCGCTCGCCCTCGCCCTGCTCGCCGGCGGGCCGCCGTCGCCCCGCCGCGCGCGCGGCGACCGTGTCCGGATCGGGGTCGCAACGGTGCTCGTCCTGCTCGCGTCGCCGTGGATCGCGGCCGAGCTGGGCTTCTACCTCGACGGTGTGCCGGTACTGGGACGGCTCTTCCAGACGGGGAAGGCCGTCAGCTTTCACAACGCGCCGCACGCCGCCGTCCACCACGGCGTTCACCACGGGCTGCAGGGCATGCTGCTCGCCGTCACGGCGCTGCTCCTCTCGCGGCTCCTGACAGGGGAGCCCCGGTGGACGGAACGAGCGCGCGCGTTCCTGCTCGCGCTGATGCTCGCGTACGGCGTCGGGAACATGGCGAACGACGCCTGGCTCGAGCAGGTCGCGGAGCGCGGCTGGAGCTCGTACGCGCTCCCGAGCGTGCTCGAGCCCGGTGCGAACTGGCTCTGGCTCGTCGTGCTCGCGGCGTCGCTCGCCGTGTGGCTGCTCTGGTTCCGTCAGCCGAGCCGAACGACGCCCTCGGCGCCGAGCGCGGCGATCTCGCCGTCCGCGTAGCCGAGGTCGCGCAGAATCTCGGCCGTGTGGGCGCCGACCGGCGGCGGTGGTGTCCGCTGGTGGACGCGCTCCCCGTCGACGGAGAGCGGCTGCGCGACGGCGGTGAAATGCCCGAGCGCCTGGAGCATCCCGAGCGCCCGCGTCTGCTCGTGCTCGGCCGCCTCGCCGACGTTGCGCACCGGCGACGCCGGGATCCCGGCCTCGATCAGCGTGGCGAGCAGCTCGTCCGTGCCGCGCTCGCGGATCGGCGGCTCGAGCAGCGCAACCAGCTCTCCGCGCCGGCGCACGCGCTCGGGATTCGTCAGGAAGCGCTCGTCGGCCGCGAGCTCGTCGAGCCCGAGCACGAGGCAGAGCGTGCGGAACAGCTTGTCGTTGCCGGCGACGATCATCAGCTCGCCGTCCCGCGTTGCGAAGACCTGGTACGGAGCGATCTGCGCGAACGCGCTGCCCTCGCGGCCGGGGACCTCGCCCGTGCCGAGATAGCCGATGAGTTGGTACGAGAGCAACGAGAGCGCAGTCTCGTAGAGCGAGACGTCGATCGTCCGTCCGGTGCCGCTGCTCGTGTCGCGCTCGTGCAGGGCGGCGAGCACGCCGAGCGCCGCCCAGACGCCGGTGCCGAAGTCGATCAGTGAGACGCCGACGCGAACGGGCGGCATCTCGTCCACGCCGGTGACGCTCATGATCCCCGACGCCGCCTGGAGCAGCGGGTCGTAGCCCGGCTGGTCGCGCAGGGGCCCGTTCGCGCCGAAGGCGCCGATCGAGCAGTAGACGAGCCGCGGGTTCCTGGCGCGCACGGCGTCCGCGCCGAAGCCGTGCTGCTCGGCGGCGCCCGGCCGGAGGCTCTGCACGAGCACGTCCGAGCGATCGGCGAGCCGGAGCAGCGCCTCGAGCCCGCGCGGAGCGGAGAGGTCGAGCGTGAGCGAGCGCTTGCCGGAGTTCGAAGCGAGGAACATCGCGCCCTCGCCGTGGACGAACGGCGGCCCCCACGCGCGCGCGTGGTCGCCGCCGAGCGGCTCCACCTTCACGACATCCGCGCCGAGCGAGGCGAGCAGCTGCGTGCACGTCGGGCCGGCGAGCGACGAGGTGACGTCGACGACGCGGATCCCGTTCAGCGGCTCGAAGCTCATCGTGGATGAACCCAGACGTCCGCCGGGCCGTGCGGGGTCTCGATCGTCTGCTCGGGACGCGCGCCGAGCTTCTCCGCGACGCGTATCGATCGGACGTTGTCCGGCGCGATCAGCGAGATCAGGCGCTCGACGTCGCACTCAGCGTACGCCCAGTCGCGCACCGCCCGCGCGGCCTCGGTCGCGTAGCCGTGCCCCCAGTGCCGGCGCGTCAGCGCCCAGCCGAGCTCGGTCTGCGCGTGCTCGCCGGCCTCCTCGTACGACGACGTCTCCCACGTTCGCGTGTCCCAGACGAGCAGGCCGACGCGGCCGATCACGTGCCCGTCGAGCAGGACGGCGAACGGGCCCACGCGGTTCAGCTCCCACCGGCCGATCGAGCGCTCGACGCTCTCGACCGCCGCCGCGCGGTCGCCGGCCTCGCCGCCGATCCACTGCATCACCTCGTCGTCGCCGACGAACTCGAGCAAGTCGTCGACGTCCTCGAGCCGCGGCAGCCGCAGCACGAGCCGCTCAGTCTCGAGCCGCGTCATCGTTCCACCGCGTAGAGCATCGCTGTCTGGCCGCCGGCGGCGACGACGTCGCGCTCGTAGCGCTCGCCCAGCTTCTCGGCGACCCGTACCGACCGGTGGTTGCCGCTCTCGATGAGCGAGATCAGCCGCGGCAGGCCGAGCTCGCCGAACGCCCAGCCGACGACCGCGCGCCCCGCCTCGGTGGCGTAGCCGCAGCCCCAGTGCGCGCGGGCGAGCGTCCACCCGACCTCGATCTCCGCGTTCTCGCCGAGCGCCTTGCGGCTTCCCGTGCTCCACGTACGCCGGTCCCACGGCAGCAGGCCGCAGTCGCCGAGCAGGCGTCCGTCCGAGTCCTCGATCACGAACAGGCCGAAGCCGTCGTCGTCCCAGTAGCGCAGCCAGCGTTCGAGTGCCGTCAGCGCCCGTTCGCGCGTCCACGGATCCCCGCTCGCGATGTAGCGCATCACCTCCGGGTCGCCGTAGGTGTCGAGGAGCGCGTCGGCGTCCTCGAGCCGCGGCATCCGCAGCATGAGCCGCTCAGTCTCGAGCCGCATCGCCCAGGGGAACCATGATCGTGCGCTCGAACTCGATCACGACCTCGTCGCGCTGGTTCAGGCCGCGCGTTCGCACCGTGACGATCCCCTGCCCCGGTCGCGAGCGCGACTCGCGCTTCTCGAGCACCTCCGTCTCGGCGCGGATCGTGTCGCCCGCGAACACCGGCGCGGGCAGCCGCACCTCCCGCCAGCCGAGGTTGACGCCGCGCTCCGAGACGTCCGTGACGGAGAGCCCCGTCACGAGCGCGAGCGTGAAGGTCGAGTCGACGAGCGGCTGCTTCCACTCCGTCGCAGCCGCGTACGCCGCATCGAAGTGGATCGGGTTCGTGTTCAGCGTCAGCAGGGTGAACCAGACGTTGTCCGCCTCGAGCACGGTGCGCCCGAAGCGGCTGCGGTAGACGGCGCCGACCTCCATGTCCTCGTAGGAGCGCATACCCCGAACCTAGCGGGTAGCGTCGGCTCTGTGAACCGCCTCGCCCACGAAACGAGCCCCTATCTCCTGCAGCACGCGGGGAACCCGGTCGACTGGTATCCGTGGGGTGAGGAGGCGTTCGCGCGTGCCCGCGCCGAAGACAAGCCCGTTCTGCTCTCCGTCGGCTACGCGGCCTGCCACTGGTGCCACGTGATGGAGCGCGAATCGTTCGAGGACGAGGCGACCGCGCAGCTGATGAACGAGCGGTTCGTGAGCGTGAAGGTCGACCGCGAGGAGCGCCCCGACGTCGACGCGGTCTACATGGACGCCGTCGTCGCGCTCAGCGGTCAGGGCGGCTGGCCGATGACCGTCTTCCTCACGCCGGACGGCGAGCCCTTCTTCGGCGGGACGTACTACCCGCCCGAGCCGCGGCACGGGCTGCCGTCCTTCCGGCAGGTGCTCGTCGCGATCGCGGAGGCGTACCGCGAGCGGCGGGAGGACGTCGCGCAGCAGGCGGGCGTGCTCGTGGAGGCGCTGCAGCGCAGCGCACGGGCGGCGCCGTCGCGGGAGCCGCTCACGGCGGCGCTGCTCGCCGAGGCGGCGTCGGCTCTGCGGGGCCAGCTCGACCCGCGCTGGGGCGGCTTCGGCCACGCGCCGAAGTTCCCGCCCGCGTCGGCGCTCGAGTTCCTGCTGCGCACGCGGTCGCCGGAGCCGGCGACGGCGACGCTCGACGGCATGTGCGCCGGCGGGATGTACGACCTCGTCGGCGGCGGCTTCCACCGCTACTCGGTCGACGAGCAGTGGCTCGTGCCGCACTTCGAGAAGATGCTCTACGACAACGCGCTGCTCGTCCCGGCGTATCTGCACGGGTGGCTCGTCACTCGCCACGAGCGCTACCGGCGCGTCGTCGAGGAGACGGTCGAGTACCTCCTGCGCGAGCTGCGCCTCGGCGGCGGCGGCTTCGCGTCGGCACAGGATGCGGACACCGACGGCGTCGAGGGGCTGACGTTCACGTGGACGCCCGCCGAGCTCGCCCAGGCGATCGGGCCCGGCCGGGACGACCTGCTGCAGCCGTTCGAGCACGGCCGCTTCATCCTGCGCGGGTCGCTCACGGACGAGGAGCGCGCACGGCTGTTCGCCGTGCGGGAGCAGCGGCCGAAGCCACTCCGCGACGACAAGGCGATTACGGCGTGGAACGGGCTGATGCTGGCGGCGCTCGCCGAGGCGGGGCGGAGGCTCGACCGCGCCGACTGGCTGGACGCGGCACGCGGGCTGGCCGAGTTCCTCCTCGGACCGCTCTCGGACGGGCCGCGGCTCCACCGCACCTGGCGCGAGGGCGTCGCGAAGGGGACCGGCTACCTCGAGGACTACGCGAACGCTGCGCACGGGCTCTACGAGCTCCACGTCGCCACCGGCGAGCGGCGCTGGCTCGAGGAGGCGCGGCGGCTGGCGCTGCTTGCCGTGGAGCTGTTCGCCGACGACGAGCGCGGCGGCTTCTTCCTCACGCCGGCGGACGGGGAGGCGCTCGTCGCCCGCCAGAAGGACCTCGACGACAACCCGACGCCGTCGGGAAACTCGATGCTCGCGTTCGTCCTGCTCCGGCTGGCGCGGATCTGGGGCGACGACGAGCTCGAGCGGCGCGCCGTCGGCGTCCTGCGCCTCGTGCGCGACGCCGCCGCACGGGCGCCGACCGCTTTCGGCTGGGCGCTCTGCGCGCTCGACCTCCACCTCTCGCCGCCCCGTGAGCTGGCGATTCTCGGCGGCCCGGAGAGCGAGGTCGCGCGCGCGGCGCTGCGCGGCTTCGACCCGAACGCGGTCGTCGCGTTCGGCCCGGCCGGGGACGTGCCGCTACTCGAGGGCAAGACCCTGGTCGACGGTCGGCCGGCGGTCTACGCCTGCGAGCGCTTCGCCTGCCGGACGCCTATCACGGATCCGGACGCATTTGCCGATGCTTGAGCGGTGCGTCTTCGCCTGCTACCCGTCGCTCTTGCGCTCGCGGGCGTGCTCGCCGCGGGCGCGCACGCGCAGATACGCCCTGTGCGGCCCGGCGACGCCGCGCTGCTGGACCGCGCGCCGACGTACGAGGAGCAGATCGCGCAGCAGGTCGCGGCCAGGCTCACGCATCTCCGTCCCGAGGCTCGCTGCGGCCCGCTCGGCATCCCCTCCGAAAAGGGGATCGTCGGCATCACGCCCTTCGTCGGCCCGCCCTTGCACCCGGCGGGCTACTTCCTCCTGCTGCCGCAGGTGTGCGACGACCTTGCCGCGTTCCACGCCTCGCCGACGAGCTACGACCCGCGCGCGTGTCAGGACTCGGATTGTCTGAACAAGGTGGCGGGCGCGGCGCTGGCACTCGCGACCGTCTCGCACGAGTCGTACCACCTGCTCGGGTACACGAACGAGGCGCAGGTCGAGTGCTACGGGATGCAGTCGATCTGGTACGTCGCGAACAAGCTCGGCGCGACCGTCGCGGAGTCGCAGGCGATCGCCTCGTTCTACGCGACGCAGATGTACCCTGTGCGGCGGACGCAGACGCCCGCGTACTGGTCGGCGGATTGCCGCGACGGCGGCAAGTACGATCTGCGTCCGGGCAGCCACAGCTGGCCGAGCTGACCTCGATACCAGCCGGTCGGCGTACGAAGATGGGGCAGCGGCGTCGCAGGTGCCGGTTCGCGTGTCACGGAATGAACCACGGGGTCACTCGAAAGGATGCTGATGGACAAGTTGATGGGGCTCTCGAAAGGTCAGAAGCTGATCCTCGGCGGCGGCGTGTTGCTCTTCATCGACACGTTCCTGCCCTGGCAGAAGGTGTCGATCGGGCCGGTCTCGGCGACGGCGAACGGATGGCACGGGTTCTGGGGTGTCGTGCTCGGTCTGCTCGTGATCGTGATGCTCGGCTGGGCCGGCGCCCGAGCGTTCGGCGTCGCGTTGCCGGGCAACCTGCCCGCAGGGCTCGTCACGCTCGCGCTCGGCGGCCTGGTCTTCCTCTTCGCGCTGCTCAAGACCTTGACGGAGAGCTATCGCGGTTGGGCGAGCTGGGTCGGCATCGTGCTCGGTGCGATCGTCGCCGTGGGTGCCTGGTTCGCGTTCCAGGACAGCGGCGAGTCGCTGCCGAAGGTGGCGACGGCCGGCGCGCCCGCGGCCCCGCCGGCGCCGCCGGCGCCGCCGGCGCCGCCGGCGGAGCCCGAGAAGCCCGCGGACGCCGATCCTTCCTGACGACGTCTCGGTGAGAGCGGCTCGCGCCGCTCTCACCGAGCGCTCTCCTAGACCACGAAGGTCTCGGGCCGGGCGGCGCCCTGCGCGAAACGGTCGACCGAGAACGCCGACAGGTCGAGCGCCGGCGCGCGGCCGATGACGAGCTCGGCCAGATGCTCGCCGACCGCGGGCGCCTGCTGGAAGCCGTGCCCGGAGAAGCCCGTCGCGTAGAGGAAGCGCGACGGCCCGGAGACCTCGCCGACGAGGGCATTCCAGTCCGGGCTCACGTCGTACCAGCCCCACCACGACGATTGCACCGGCAGCTCCGCGAGGACCGGCAGGCGCCGCGCCGCCGCTTCCGCGACGTCCTCGAGCGCCCGCTCGCGCCCGCCGAACGCGAGCCCCGGCCCCTCGCGGTGGAAGTAGAAGCCGGACGCGAAGTCGATCGTCAGCGGCAGCCGCTCCGGCAGCCCGCCGTCCTGCGGCGTGAACCACATCGAGCGCGCCTCACCCTCGACCGGCAGCTCGACGCCGGCGAGCGCGGCGACCTCCTTCGACCACATCCCGGCGCAGCAGACGAGCGTGTCCGTCGCGATCGTGCCGCGCGCCGTCTCGACGGCGGCGATCCGGCCGCCGCGCACGTCGACGCCCGTGAGCGCGCAGCTCTGCAGCACCGTCGCACCGGATGCCGTGGCGTAGCCCTGCACGACCGCCTCCGGCGTCGCATAGCCGTCGCGCGGGCAGTACGTCGCCGCGAGTACCCCGTCGAGCTCGAGCTGCGGGATGAGCTCCCCCGCCTCGGCGGGTGCCAGCTCGCGCGACGGCACGCCGAGCGACTGCTGGAGCGCGAGCGCTTCGCGGAACGCGGCGACGTCCCCCGGCGCGTCGAGCAGGAACAGATAGCCGTGCTGGCGGAAGGCGATGTCCGCTCCCGTCAGCTCGGCGAAGTGCTCGAACTCGTCGAGCGAGCGGAGCGCGATACGGACGTTCAGCTCGTCCGCGAACTGGGCGCGGATCCCGCCCGCCGACCTGCTTGTGGAGCCGGACGCGAGCGCGTCCCGCTCGAGCAGGACGACGTCGCGCACACCGAGCCGGCGCAGGTGGAAGGCGGCGCTCGCGCCCATGACGCCGCCGCCGACGACGACCGCGTCAGCCCGGGCGGGGACCTCGGTCACACGCCGAGCTCCCGGACCTGCACGGCCGGCAGCGCGGCGAGCAGCGACTCGAGCTCGACCTCGAAAACCGCGTTCGGCGTCCCGGCGGCACACCAGACGCGCTCGAACCGCCGCAGCGAGGCGTCGGCGAGCGTCGGCAGCTCGCGCTCGTGGCCGAGCGGCGGCACGCCGCCGATCGCGAAGCCGGTCGCCTCGCGCGCTTCGTCCGCGCTCGCCGGCCGCGTATCGCCTCCGAGCGCCGCCGCGTCGACGCGCCGGTCGCCGGCACAGAGCACCATCGTCGGCGCGCCGTCGACGACGAAGACGAGTGACTTGACGATCTGGCCGAGCTCGCACCCGCACGCGGCGGCAGCGTCACGCGCAGTGCGCGTCGAGTCCGGAAGCTCGTGCACCTCGACGTCGAGGCCCCGCTCGTGGAGCCGGGCCTGGACCTTCGCCGCCGTCGGGTGCAAGCTCACGCCGGCGATTATCGCCGACCCGTGCCACGCCCTCTCGCGAGGCGGCATAAGCTGCCGCGGTCGTGGCTCCGCTCGACCTCGAGACCCCGCTCCGCCGGCGTGTGCGGCGATCGCAGGTGCTTCTTGCCGCGGCGGCCGTCTTCCTGTTCGCCGGCTCGCTGCTCAGCGGGCAGTTCGCCCAGCAGACCATCAGCGGCCTCGCGAGCGGAGGCATCTACGCGAGCCTCGCGCTCGCGATCGTCCTCATCTACCGCGCGACGCAGGTGATCAACTTCGCGCAGGGCGGGATGGCGATGTTCACGACGTACGTCGCCTGGGAGCTGATGCAGCAGGGCTACGGCCGCTGGAGCGCGTACCTGCTTGCGATCCTGATCGCCTTCGCAGGCGGCGTGCTGCTCGAGCGGACGGTGATCCGCCCGCTCGAGAGTGCGCCGGCTGTGACGACCGTGATCGTGACGATCGGGCTGCTCGTGACGTTCAACGGGCTCGCCGGCTGGATCTGGTCGGCGCAGATCCGGCCGTTCCGCGGCCCGTTCCCGACCCGGCCGATCCACGTGGGCGGCGTCGCCTTCTCGCTCGAGGACCTCGGCACGATCGCGGTCGCGCTTGCCGCCGTCACCGTCCTCTGGGCGTTCTTCCGCTTCACGCGGTTCGGGCTCGCGCTGCGCGCCGCGGCGTCGCAGCCTGCGGCGGCGCGCCTCGTCGGCATCCGGGTCGGCTGGATGCTCGCCCTCGGCTGGGGGCTCGCCGCCGCGCTCGGCGCGATCTCCGGGATCCTCGTCGCGCCGGTCGTGTTCCTCCAGCCGAACATGATGGACGCGATCCTCATCTACGCGTTCGCGGCGGCGGTGCTCGGCGGCATCGACAGCCCGCTCGGCGCGGTCGCCGGCGGCCTCACGCTCGGGGTGCTGCTCAACCTCCTCGGCACGTACGTCCACGCCGCCACCGCGGAGCTGCGCCTGCCGATCGCGCTCGCGCTCCTGCTCGTCGTCCTGCTCGTGAAGCCGAGCGGGCTGTTCGGCCGTCCGGCGGTGCGCAGGGTATGAGGCCCGCGCTCGGCTATGTCGCGACGGCGGCCACGGCGGTGGCGCTCGCCGTCCTGCCGCTGCTGACGAGCGGCTATCACCAGCTCGAGTGGGCGTACGTCGGCGTCTACGCGTGCGCGATCCTCGGTCTGAACGTGCTCACCGGGTACACCGGCCAGATCTCGCTCGGGCACGGCGCCTTCATGGCCGTCGGCGGCTACACGGCCGCGCTCTTCACAGAGAACACGCTTGTCAACCCCTCGCTGACGCTCGGCCTGCCACACCTGAATCCCATCTGGACGCTGCCGCTCGCCGGTGCGATCGCCGGCGCGGTCGGGCTCGTCTTCGGCGTGCCGGCACTCCGCCTGTCGGGCCTCTATCTCGCCCTCGCGACGTTTGCGGTCGCCGTCTCGGTGCCGTCGATCGCGAAGCGGTTCCCGGGCCAGACCGGTGGCACGACCGGCATCGTGCTCGACGTCCACACCGGCCGCTGGCTGTACGAGGTGACGTGGAGCAGCGCGGCCGTCCTGTTCGTCCTCGTCTGGGCGCTGCTACGCGGCCGTGTCGGGCGCGCCTTTCGCGCCGTCCGCGACAGCGAGACGGCGGCCGTGTCGTGCGGTGTCGACCTCGCCGTCTACAAGACGCTCGCGTTCGGGGCCTCGGCCGCGTGCGCCGGCGTGGCGGGCGCGCTGCTCGCCCTCATCGCCGGCTATGCGAACCCGGACACGTTCCCGCTGCTGCTCTCGCTGACGATCCTCATCGGCGCGGTGGTCGCAGGGCTCGGCTCGCTCTGGGGCGTGCTCGTCGGCGCAGCGTTCGTCGAGTTCCTGCCGATCTACGCGCAGCAGGTCTCGAAGCAGGCGCCGTCCGTCGTCTACGGCGTCGCGCTCGTCGCGATCATGCTCGTGCTGCCGACGGGCTTCGCCGGCCTGCTGCGCCGGCTCCTGCGGGTGTAGCAGAGGGGGAGCAGGTGCTCCCCCTCCACAGAACCGCTGGCTGCTTTACGGCTCGAGGAGGAACAGGTAGCCGGGCTAGCGGGACGCGCCGCGCTCGCGCCGAGCGCCCCGCCCACGACCACGGCGTGCGCCTTCACGCGTGAAGTATCGCCTCAAGGAGAGAGGGGAGCCGAAGCTCCCCTCTCTGCGATCGGATGGAGCCCGTGGCTAGCGCGCGCCCTGGTAGACGGTGCCGAACGGCGTCCAGCCGCCGGCGCCGCCGCCGCTCCACTTGACGAGGGTCTCAGCCTCGAGCGGGAAGTTGTCGTGGCTGCCGTTCTTGAACGAGGTCTGCAGGCTGACCCCCGGATACAGGAACGGGTTCTTCGCCTTCTTCGGGTCGAGGTTGTGGAGCGCGTTCATGAGGCCGACCCGCGTCGGCGTCTTGCCTGCGTTCTTGAGCGCGTAGACCATCGTCCACGCGTCCGCCAGCCCGTAGAACGTGAGCTGGTTCTTCACGTCGAGCCCCGGTGCGTACTGCGCGAGGATCTGCTTGCCGAGCGCGATTCCCGGCAGGTTCGCCTCGCTCGGGACGGTCGCGTCGACGAGATAGCCGGTCGAGATGGCGCCGTCGATCTTGGCGCCATGCGACGCCGCGAGCTGCATGAACACCGACACCGCGGACACGTTGTTCACGAACGTCTGCGTCGGAGCCCAGCCGACCGCCGCCGCCGTGGCGAGCGCGGTGATCGTCGGTGACGGCGTCGCGAAGACGACGAACGTGTCGGCACCCGAGGCCTTCAGCGCCAGGATCTGCTGCGTCAGGCTCGTCTGCGTCACGTCGTACGACTGCGCGCTGACGATCATCGTCTTCGCCTTGGCGAGCCCCAGGCCGACGCGCAGACCTGCGAGATAGTTCTTGCCGTACGAGTCGTTCTGGTAGATGACGCCGATCTTCGCGTTCGGCAGGTTCTTGAGGATGTACTTGCCGTAGATCTTCGCCTCACCCGGATAGTCGGGCTGGAAGCCGGTCGTCCACGGGTATGTCTTGTACGAGAAGCCCCAGTACGAGTCTCCGGTCGCGAGGAGGACCTGCGGCACCTTCTGCTGGTTGAGGTACTTCCACACCGCGAGACTGGGCGCGGTGCCCAGGCTCCCGTAGTCTGCGAACACCTTGTCCTGCTCGACGAGCTGCTGCGTGAGCGGGACCGTCTTCGACGGATCGTACGCGTCGTCGAGGATCTCGAACTTGATCTTGCGACCGTTGACGCCGCCGTGGTCGTTGACGTAGTCGAAGTACGCTTTTTCAGCGAGCGGGATGGTGCTGTACAGCGCCGCCGGTCCCGTCAGCGGGAACGTGCCGCCGATCGTGATCTGCGTCGAGGTGATGCCCGGATCTGTCCGGTGCGCCCCGAACGCGGCTGTAGCCGACACGACGGCTACGAGCGCGGCTGTGGCGAGGACCACCAGAATCCTCCTGCCCTTCATACCCATTCGACCCTCCTACGCGTGGGATAAACCCGATTCGAAAATCGTGGAACTGCCGAGTATGACGCTCTCGGATCCGATTTGATAGTCAAGATTGCACTGTCGCTCAAGCCCGGGCCCGCAGCCGGGCGAGTCGGGCCAGGAGGCCGGCGACCCCGTTCGGGAGCAGGATCATGATCGCGATCACGATCAGCCCGAAGACGACGTCCTGGCCATGGGCCGAGCCGATCAGCGGCGCGCTCGAGGAGATCTCCGGCAGGAGCCCGATGAAGAGCGCGCCGACGAGCACCCCCCGGAGCGAGCCGAGGCCCGCGACGGCCGCCCCGATCAGGATCTGGAGCGAGAGGATCACGCCGAACTCGTTCGGCTGGGCGAAGCCGTTCGTCTCGATCACGAAGAGCGAGCCGGCGACGCCCGCGAACGCCGCCGAGACGCCGAAGGCGAGCGTCTTGTAGATCGGCAGCGAGATGCCCGTCGAGACGGCCGCGAGCTCGCTGTCGCGGACGGCGCGGAACGCGCGGCCGGTGCGTCCGCGGAGCAGGAGCCAGGCGACGACGAAGAGGATCGCGGCGCACGACCAGCAGGCGGCGTAGAGCCAGGCGTGGGACACCGTCTTGCTGGTCTCGAGGCCGTTGCTGCCGCCGAGGAACTTCGAGAACTTCAGCGCGAGCTGCGGCACGGAGACGGCGAGCGCGAATGTCGCGAGCGCGAGATAGACGCCCGAGAAGCGCAGCGCCGGGATCCCGACGAGCACGCCGCACGCGAACGCGAGCGCGAACGCGAGTGGCAGCGTCAGGACGAGATTCGTGTGGTGGTAGTGCGACATCACGGCGGTCGTGTAGCCGCCGATCGCCATGAACGCGCCGTGGCCGATCGAGATCTGCCCCGTGTAGCCCGTGAGGATGTTGAGGCCGAGGATGGCGATGAAGTAGATGCCGACGTGCGCGGCGAGCACCTGGTGGTAGCCGCTCAGCTCGAACGGCAGCACTGCGAGCACGGCCGCGACGACCAGCGCGACCGGCAGGCCGGCGGGGATGCGCCACCTCATACGCGCCGCACCTTCTTGCGGCCGAAGAGGCCGGTCGGCTTCAGCAGCAGGACGCCGAGCAGGACGGCGAAGGCGATCGGCAGCCGCAGCTCCGAGGTCGCGAAGCCGACGTACTGGCCGGTGAGGTTGAGGAAGACGCCGAGTGCGAGGCCCCCGATCACCGCGCCCGCGGGGCTCTCGAGGCCGCCGAGGACGGCGGCGGCGAATGCGTAGAGCAGGACGGCCTGCATCATCGTCGGTTGCAGGAACTGTGTCGGCTCCGTCATCAGCCCGGCGACGGCGCCGAGCACGGCGGCGAGGCCCCAGCCGATCGCGAGCATCCAGTTCACCCGCACGCCGGCGAGGGCCGCCGCGGCCGGCCGCAGCGCGGCGGCACGCATTGCGAGCCCGAGCTTCGTGTACTTGAAGAGCAGCCATAGCAGCAGCACCGAGACGATCGAGACGATCAGCGTCCCGAGATCCTGCCGCGCGAATGTCACGTCGCCGACGTGGTAGACCGCATTGCCGAACGGCGCGGGCATGAACTTCAGGTCGGCGCCGAACCGCCACGTGACGAGGCCGTCGATCAGCAGGAACAGGCCGACCGTGACGATCACGACCGCGATCACCGAGTGCTGCACCGGCCGGATCACCGCGACCTGCACGACAACGCCGAAGACGAAGGCGATCACGAGCGTGAGGAAGAACGCGGGCCAGTAGCCGAGACCCCACCGCGTGAGCTGGTAGGCGGTGTACGTCGTTGCCATGGCCATCTCACCCTGGGCGAAGTTGATCACCTCGGTCGCGCGGTAGATGAGCACGAGCGAGAGCGCGAGGCTCGAGAAGATCACGCCCTGCGCCAGGCCCGCCACCGTCTGCTGGGCGAAGATGCCGCTCGAGAGGCAGCCGATTACGAGGAACACGCACGCGGCGGCGAGACCGGCGAGCACGGGCACCGAGACACCGGTGCGGGCCTGCCGCGGACGTCTCTCGCGAATCGTGAATCGGCGCGCGAGCTCGACCATCAGTAACCGAGGTAGCTCCGGCGCACCGACTCGTGCTCCTGCAACTCCGCGCTCGGGCCCGAGAGCGCGACGCGCCCGACCTCGAGCACGTAGGCGGTCTGCGCGACCTGAAGCGCGATGTGCGCGTTCTGCTCGACGACGAGCACGGTCAGGCCCGTCGTGTCGTTCAGCTCCTTGACGATCCGGAAGACCTCGGTGACCAGCAGCGGCGCCAGGCCGAGCGACGGCTCGTCGAGCAAGAGCAGCCGCGGGCGCTGCATGAACGCGCGGGCGAGCGCGAGCATCTGCTGCTCGCCGCCGCTCAGCGTGCCGGCCTGCTGGCTGCGGCGCTCCTCGAGCCACGGGAAGTACTCGAGCACGCGCACGAAGTCGTCCTTGAGCGAGTCGCGGCGCGTGAACCCGCCGAGGCGGAGGTTGTCCCAGACGGTGAGCTCGGCGAACGTGCCGCGTCCCTCGGGCACGTGGGCGACGCCGAGACGTGCGACCGCTTCCGGGCCGTGCCGGGCGAGCGTCTTGCCGGCGAAGCGGATCTCGCCGTCGCGCCGCACCGTCCCCGAGACGGCGCGCAGCGTCGTCGTCTTGCCCGCGCCGTTTGCGCCGAGCACGGCGACGATCTGACCCTCGTCGACCTCTAGCGAGACTCCGTGCAGCGCGAGCACCTGCCCGTAGCGGGCGGTCACGTCGTGGAGCTCCAGCAGCGGCGCCATCAGTGCGCAGCCGCCTCGAGCTCGCCGCCGAGATAGGCCTCGATCACCTTGGGGTCGCGCTGCACGTCCTGCGGCGCGCCGTCCGCGATCGTGCGACCGAAGTTGAGGACGTGCACGTGGTCTGAGACATTCATCACGAGGTTCATGTGGTGCTCGACGAGCACGACGGTGAGCTTCAGCTCGTCGCGCAAGCGCCGGATGAACGCCGCGAGCTGCTCCACCTCCTCGTGGTTGAGCCCGCCGGCCGGCTCGTCGAGCAGCAGCAGGCGGGGCTTCGACACGAGCGCGCGGGCGAGCTCGACCCACTTCAGCGTCCCGAACGGCAACCCGGCTGCCGGGCGGTCCGCGTACGCGTCGATGCCGACGTACTCGAGCGTCTCGAGCGCGCGGCGGCGGACGGCGCGCTCAGGCTGGAAGCGCGACTCGGTGTGCGCGCCGACGAGCACGTTGTCGAGCACCGTCATCGTCCGGAACAGCTCGACGTTCTGGAACGTCCGCGCGATCCCGAGCCGGACGATGTGGCTCGCCGGCGTGTGCAGCAGCGAACGGCCGTCGAAGATGATGTCGCCCGAGTCAAGCCGGTAGAGGCGCGTGATGACGTTGAAGGCCGTCGTCTTGCCGGCGCCGTTCGGCCCGATCAGGCCGGCGATCGTCCCCTCCTCGGCCTCGAACGAGACGTCGTCCAGGGCGACGATGCCGCCGAAACGGAGCGAGACATGCTGCAGCGAGAGGAGACCCATCCGGTGGGGGAACCTTATGGAATCGACGCCGTGCCGTACAGACCTGACCTACGCAGGCAGGCCGCCGCCGGTTCGCCGCCGGGCGACGAGGTAATCCTCCCAGAGTTGCTCCATCGTCGTCGCGCGAGGCGCGGTGACGTGGGCGGGGTCGTACGGCGTGTGGTTGACGGCGCGGACGATGAAAACGCCGTCGGCGTCGACGTCGAGCACGTTGATGCAGCCGGGCGCCTGCTCGAAGCCGCCGAGGAAGGCTCGGCCGCCGGTCACGGCGCGGCTGAGGATCGCGCGGTTCACGCCGCCGTGCAGGACGAGCAGGAGCACGTCCCAGCCGCCGTCGGCCAGCAGCGCGTCCAGCTCCGGCAGCACGCGGTCGAGCAGTGCGCCGATCGTCTCGCCGCCGAGGAAGCGCGTCTCGAGCGGGACGGCGCCGCGGAAGGCGGTCGCCATCATCGCCTGCACGGCATCCGGGTCGAGGCCGCGGATGTCGCCGCTCTCGATCTCCCGCAGCGCATGGCGTGTCGCCGGCTCACGGGCGGGGCAGACGATGCGCGCTGTCTCGAGCGTGCGTGCGAGCCCGCTTGTGACGACCCGGTCGAAGTCGACGCCGTCCAGCGCCTCGGCCGCAGCCTGCGCCTGGCGACGCCCCTCGTCAGTCAGCACGACCTCCTCGGGCGCCAGGCCCTCGAAGTAGCGCACCTGCGCGTGGCGCATCAGGTAGAGGCGCCTGCGTGCGGGAGTCACTGCGCGCGCAGTGAGCGACCGCCGGCCTTCTGCATGCCGGCGACCATCCCCTCGGGCGCGACGCCGTCCGGGTAACGCTCGCACAGCGCTGCGAGCAGCCCGTCGGCGTCCCAGCCGTCCTCGCTCTGGAAGAGCTCGCCGGCGTCCCAGGACCGGAGCGCGTTCACGGCGCCGCCCCAGATGTGGAAGCACTGGCCGGTGATGCTTTGCGCCTCGTCGGCGCAGAGGGCGACGACGACGGGCGAGATGTTCGCCGGGTCGAGCGGGTCGAAGCCCTCCGGCGGCGCGCCCACGTCGAACGTGTCCTCCGTCATCCGCGTGCGGGCGTTCGGAGCGAGGCAGTTGACGGTGATGCCGTAGCGGCCGAGTTCCTGCGCGGCGATGATCGTGAACGCCGCGATGCCGGCCTTCGCGGCGCCGTAGTTCGTCTGGCCGACGTTGCCGAAGACGCCCGACGGGCTCGACGTGTTGATCACCCTTGCGCGCACCTCCTCGCCGGCCTTCAAGCGCTCGCGCCAGTGCACGGCGGCGTGGTGTGTGGTGGCGAAGTGGCCCTTCAGATGCACGGCGATCACGGCGTCCCATTCGTCCTCGGTCATGTTCACGAGCATCCGGTCGCGCAGGATCCCGGCGTTGTTGACGAGGATGTCGAGCCGGCCGAATGCGTCGATCGCGTGCTGGACGAGACGGCCCGCGCCGGCGAAGCCGGCGACGTTCTCGCCGTCGGCGACGGCCGTGCCGCCGGCCGCTTCGATCTCCGCGACGACCTGCTGCGCAGGCGACAGGTCGGAGCCCTCGCCTGCGAGCGTGCCGCCGAGGTCGTTGACGACGACCTTCGCGCCGGCCGCGGCGAGCGCGAGCGCGTGGGCGCGCCCGATGCCGCGCCCGGCGCCGGTGACGATCGCGACCTTGCCCGTGAGGTCCGGCATGCGCCCTAACCGTACCGCTCGAGATACCGCGGCGAGGCGATGTGCAACCGCGCCTCGACGTCCGCTTTCACACGGGCCAGCGTTCCCGGCGGCACGTCGCCGGCGCGGATCCGGCGCGCGAGCTCGCGCTGCTCCGCGTCGTCCTCCGCCGGCAGCGCCGCGAGCTCGCGGTAGACGATCCCGAGCGCGTTCATCGCCACGAGCATGCGGAAGCGCAGGCGGTGGTCGGTGAGCGTCGGCAGGATCTCGCCGCCGAGGAACTCCTGGATCGCCTCTGTGAGCTCTTGGGCGGTCGGCCGCTCGCTCATGCGCTCTCCGGCGACCAGGCTTCAGCCTGGTCGCAGCTGTTCCGGAAAGGCAGCGACCCGACTGAAGTCAGGTCGCGGGCGCGGGCGGCGGCGCTCACGCCGCCGCCCGCTCGAGGAGGTGGCAGATCTCGTACTCGACCTCGGAGCCGAGCCGGCCGAGGATCGCGAGCTCCACGCTCCGGTCCAGTCCGCTGAGATGCCGCTGCGCCTGGGTCAGGCAGCCGATAGCCCACGCGACGTTGCCGGCCAGCTCCCAGTAGTCGAGCTCCTCGGGGCGCACCTCGAGGCCCGTCAGCTCGTTGTAGCGCTCGAGGTAGGGCTCGACGTCACCGATCCCGCCGAGCCGTCTGGAGTCCATCCCGAAGCGCCACGCCCGCACGAGCCCGAACGAGAGGTCGCGCACGGGATCGTCGAGGTGCGCGAACTCCCAGTCGAGCAGTCCGACCAGGCCGTGCTCGTCGACGACGACGTTGCCGATGCGGAAGTCGCCGTGGCAGACGACCGGCTGCCGTGCGGGCGGCCGGTTCTCCCGCAGCCACCAGAGCCCGAGCTCGATCGCCGGGTGCGGCTCGTCGACCTCGTCGAGCTCCTCCACCATCCGTTCGATCGCCGCTGCGGTGAGGAACGGCAGGCGCTCCGCCGGGATCGCGTGCACCTTGGCGAGCTCCTCGGCCAGCTGAGCGGGGAGCAGCCCGCGCGCAGCCTCGAGCTCCGGCTTCTGCACGATCCGCCGCCCGATCGTCTCGCCCTCGAGCCGCTCCATCACGAACGCCTCGCGCCCGGCGAGGTCGGCGACGTAGCCGTACGGCCGCGGCACCTTGACGCCCGTCTCGAACGCGGCCCGGAGCACCTCGAACTCGTGCGCGAGCGAGAGCGTGTGCCGGTGGATCACCCCGACGGCGGCGCGGCGCACGAGCAACGGCTCGCCGTCCGCGTCGACCGCCCATGCCTCTTTCGAGGCGCCGCCGGCGAGCAGCACGGGCTCGGAAATCTCGACCTCGCGGCCGAGCGCCTCCGTGACCGCAGCCTGGAAAGCCTCACGCACGTCTGCGATCATCGCTTCCAGCCGTGATCGCTGTCATCCCGGATCTGATCGCCGAGCGGCGCGCGGGGGTGCGCGCCTTCATGGAGGAGCACGTCTACCCGAACGAGCCACGGCTCTTCCAGGAGAACGACGAGGCGGACGCGCTGATCCGCGAGCTGCAGCAGCAGGCGAAGGAGGCGGGCCTCTGGGCGCCGCACCTGCCGCCGGAGGCCGGCGGCAGCGGCAGCGGCTTCATCGAGTACGCGTATCTGAACGAGGAGATCGGCCGCAGCTTCATCGCGCAGCTGATCTTCGGCTGCCAGGCGCCCGACGCGGGCAACGGCGAGATTCTGCACCTGTACGGGACGGCCGAGCAGAGGGAGCGTTGGCTGGCGCCGCTCGTCGCCGGCGAGATGCGCTCCTTCTTCGGCATGACCGAGCCGGAGGTCGCCGGCTCCGACCCGACGCTGCTGCGCGGCCGCGCAGTACGCGACGGCGACGAGTGGGTGATCGACGCGCACAAGTGGTTCTCGTCGGGCGCCGACGGCGCCAGCTTCGGGATCGTCATGCTCGTGACCGATCCCGACGCGAAGCCGCACAGACGCGCGTCGATGATCATCGTTCCGACGGACGCCCCGGGGTACGAGCTCGTGCGCAAGGTCTCCGTGATGGGCCACGAGGGGCGCGGCTGGGGGACGCATTGCGAGACGCGCTTCACGAACGTGCGCGTGCCCGTGGCGAACACGCTCGGCGAGCCGGGCGACGGCTTCCGCATCGCGCAGAAGCGGCTCGGTCCGGGACGTATCCACCACGTCATGCGCTGGCTCGGCCAGATGCAGCGCGCGTTCGAGCTGATGTGCTCGTACTCGCTCGAACGCAAGGCGTTCGGCGAGGCGCTCGCCGACAAGCAGACGGTGCAGAACTGGATCGCCGACTCGGCTGCCGAGATCCAGGCCTGCCGGCTGATGACGCTGCAGGCCGCCCATCGCCTCGACGAGGGCGACGAGGCGCGCGTCGAGGTCTCGCTGATCAAGTTCTATGCGGCGCGCGTGCTGAACGACGTGATCGACCGCGCGATCCAGGTGCACGGCGGCCTGGGGGTGACCGACGACACCCCGCTCGCCGTGATGTACCGAATGGCGCGAGGCGCCCGCATCTACGACGGCGCCGACGAGGTGCACAAGATGGTCGTCGCCCGCCGGATCCTGCGCTCGTTCGAGGACGGGGGAACCTGGCGCTTCACGTAGCCCTCGCGGGCGAGCGTGTGCGGCTGGAGCCGCTCGAGCCGCGCCATGAGGAGCCGCTGTGGGAGGCCGCGCAGGACGAGCGGATCTGGCGCTGGATGCGCGTCCGCGGCGACGAGAGCCGCGACGCGTTCCGCGGCTGGTTCGAGTCGGCGCTGGCGGCGCTCGGCTTCGCGACGGTCGTCGACAGCACCTCGCTCGGCCACACGAGCTACCTCAACGTGCGCGAGGACGACCGCGTGCTCGAGATCGGCAACACGTGGCTGGTGCCACCGGCGTGGGGGACGGGCGCGAACGTCGAGGCGAAGCTGCTGCTCATGGAGCACGCGTTCGAGCGCGAGGGCTTTCTGCGCGTCGAGTTCAAGACCGACGCGAAGAACGAGCGTGCGCGGGCGGCGCTCGCCGCGCTCCCGGCTCAGTTCGAGGGCGTCTTCCGCAAGCACATGCTCGTCCGCGGCGGCGAGCGGCGCGACTCGGCGTGGTACAGCGTGATCGACGACGAATGGCCGGCGGTGAAGGCGGCTCTACGCGAGCGGCTCGCCGGCAAGGCGGCGGGGGAACGGTAGGCCGTAGGCGGCGACGAGCGCGAGCGCGACGAGCGCGGGCCCCTCGATGCCGACGAAGTAGTAGTAGCTGTCGAGCGGGTCGAGCAGGAGCCGCGCGAGCACGACCGCGCCGGGGACGAGCCAGAGTGCGTGCCGAGAGGCGCGCGCGACGCGTGCGACCACGAGCCCGGCCGCGACCGCGACCGCGGCCTGCACGAGGCGGAGCGGCCAGCCCACGGCGGTGCCGGGCGCGACGACGAGCGAGACGAGCGACTGCGAGGAGACGAACCAGTGATAGTGGCCCATCTCGAAGTGGCCGGCGACCACGAAGGGCAGGAACAGCAGTGCGGCGGCGCCGGCGGCGACGGCGGCGCCGCGGGCGGCGTGACGAAGGCTTGGGGCGAGTGCGAGCACGGCGAGGCCGAGCAGCGACCACGTCTCGAGCCCTGCGCCGAGCCCGACGATCGCTCCGGCGCGCAGCATGCGCCCACGGCGCGCCTCGGCGGCGGCGAGGATCCAGAGCAGCGGGAGGAGCGTGTCGGCCGGATGGCCCGCGTCGAAGCCCGCGCGGGTCAGCCCGGTCGCGACCGCGACGGCGCCGACCCCGGCGAGCAGTGCCGGCCGCTCGACGCCGGCGGCGCGTGCCGCGGCGAGGACGAGCAGCGCGGCGGCCGCGCCGAGCACGATCGCGAGCGCGGCCGAGGAACGGCCGACGGAGCCGAACAGCGCGAGCTGGAGCGGTCCGACCTGGATGCCCGGGTCGGCGAAGGCGCGGCTCCAGTGCGGGGAGAGGAGCGTGCGCCCGGCGGCGACGAACATCCACGCGTCGCCTCCGTTGCCGCGGGCGAAGGGCGCGACGGCGGCCGCTGCGAAGACCGGCAGGGTCCAGGCGAGAATCCGCTTCACCGAACGGATATCGGCCGCGCAGGCGCCTAGCCTGAGCGGCGCACGATCTGCGTGCAGCGCGCGGCCGCGAGCAGCGTCCGTTCCGGGTCGAACAGCTCCGCAGCGCAGAAGACGACGCGGCGGCTGCGCTGGACCACGCGGCCCTCGGCGTGGAGGATGCCCGGCCGGGCGGAGCGCATGAACTCGACGCGCAGGTCGGCGGTGAGGAAGTCCTCCCCGTCCGTCATCAGCGTCCAGCAGGCGCCGCCCATCGCCGTGTCGAGCAGGGTCGCCACCAGGCCGCCGTGCACGATCGGCCCCGACGGGCTGTGGAAGCAGTAGTCCGGCGAGGCGTCCCACTCGATCACCGAGCGGCCGTCGCCCTGCTCGACGCCGCGGTAGCCGAGCGTGCGCCAGACGTGCGGCGCCGGCGGCGGCTCCTCGCCCCAGCCGACCCGTGACCGCGTCTCGCTCATCGCGGTCCAGGCACGCCCGGGTAGCGGAACGGCTCGATCCTGTTCAGCTGCACGACCCACGCGCGGCCGGTCTCCTCGTCGTGGAGCGCGCGCAGCGCGGCCTCGGCGACGAAGGACGGGTCGATCAGCGGCGCCGGCAGCGCGCCGCGCAGCTCCTCGGCGACGAGCGGCGTGTCGGTGAAGGCGGGGCAGAGCGCGTTGATGCGGATCCCCCTCACCTGCAGCTGCGGTGCGACGCTGCGCACGAAGCCGACGACCGCGTGCTTCGTCAGCGCGTAGACCGGGTCGAGCGGCGAGCCGGCGAGCCCTGCGAGCGAGGCGGTGGCGACGATCGAGCCGCCGTTCGGCATCAGCCGCGCGGCGAGCTCGCGCACGCCGAGGACGACGCCGTCGACGTTGACGCGCATGATCCGGCGGTACTGCTCGTCGCCGAGGGCGGCCACGTCGGACTCGCCGGTCGTGACGCCCGCGTTGAGGAAGGCGGCGTCGAACTCGCCCTCGAGCGCGGCCCACGTCGCCGGTTCGGCGACGTCGTGGCCGTCCGCGAGGTCGAGCACGGTCACGTCGGCGTCGCCGAGCGCCGCGACGATCGCGGCGCCGATTCCGGAGCGGCCTCCCGTGACCAGGGCTCTCACGGGATGAGCACGACCTTGCCGATGCTGCGCCGCGACTCGACGAGCTCGTGCGCCTGCTCGACGTCGGCCAGCGGCAGCTCCCTGCCGACGACCGGCCGCAGCGCGCCGAGCTGCCACAGCGCGAGCAGCTCGCCGATCGCCTCGCTCACGAGCTCCGGCTCGTGGCGCATCAGCCGGCCGAGGTAGAAGCCCTGCACGCCGACGTTGCGGCCGACGAGGTTCGCCGGGCTCACCTCCGGCCAGAGCCCGGCCGCGAAGCCGATCGCGACGAGCGTGCCGAGCGGTCGCAGCCGGCTGAGCGCGGCCGCGAACAGGTCGCCGCCGACCGGGTCGAGGACGACGTCGACCTGCAACCCGTCGGGCAGCTCGTCGTAGACGTACGCTTCCTCGGCGCCCAAGCCCCGGCACAGCTCGAGCTTCTCCGCCGAGCCGACCGCCGCGACGACGCGCGCGCCGAGCGCCCGCGCGCACTGGATCGCGGCGGAGCCGACGCCGCCGGCGGCGGCGTGCACGAGCACCGTCGCGCCGGGGCGCAGGCGCACCTGCCGCGTGAGCGGGATGTACGCGGTGAGGAATGTCATCAGGAACGAGGCGCCCTCGGCGAAGCTCGGGCCGTCAGGCAGCGGCACGACCTGGGCCCGCTCGACGGCGGCGAGCTCCGCGTAGCCGCCGGCGCCGGACGTCATCGCCATCACGCGCGTCCCATCCTCGAGCTCACCGGCGATCTCGGAGCCGAGCACGACCGGCAGCTCCGGCATCTGCGGGTAGCGGCCGCGGCGGATCAGCACGTCCGCGTAGTTGATTCCGGCGGCGCGCACGCGCACGAGGACGCGAGCCGTGCCCTCCACGGCAGGATCCGGGACGTCGAGAAGCTCGAACGGCCCGTCTACGCGGGCAAGAACGGCCGCTCTCATTAGCGCAGAGGCGCAGCCTCGGCGCCAGCCTCTGCGCCGGCTTCTGCGCCTGCACGGGTGAATCGGTCGCGCAACGCCGTCTTCCTGAACTTGCCGACGCTCGTCTTCGGGATCTCGTCGATGAACTCGAACCGGTCGGGCAGCCACCACTTCGCGAACTGGGGCGCGAGGAAGTCGCGCAACTCGTCGCCCGTCGCCGTCTGCCCCTCCTTCAGCACGACCACCGCGAGCGGCCGCTCCGCCCACTTCGCGTCCGGGACGGCGATCACCGCCGCTTCGGCGACGGCCGGATGCGCCATCAGCGCGTTCTCGAGGTCGACGGACGAGATCCACTCGCCGCCCGATTTGATCACGTCCTTCGAGCGGTCCTTGATCTGGATGAAGCCGCGCGGATGGATCGAGACGATGTCGCCCGTGCGGAACCAGCCGTCGTCCGTCCAGCGGTCGGCCTGCTCGGGCGTGTCGTAGTAGCCGGCCGCGACCCATGGCCCGCGCACCTCCAGCTCGCCCATCGTCTCGCCGTCCCACGGGATCTCGTCGTCGCCGACGCGGGCGCGCACCTCGACGAACGGCAGCGGGATGCCCTGCATCGCGATGAAGTCGAACTGCGTCTCCTCGTCGGCGTCCCGGAGCTCGCCGAGGAGCTGCGAGGTCGTGGCGACCGGCGACGTCTCGGTCATCCCCCAGCCGTGCACGACGTTCATCCCGTGCCGCTGCTTGAAGCCGGCGATCATCGCGCGCGGCGCCGCCGAACCGCCGACGAGCATGCCCTTCATCCGGGAGAGGTCCCACTTTCCCGGATTGGCGTCGAGCAGCGCCAGAATGCCCATCCAGATCGTCGGCACGCCCGCCGTCCACGTGACGCCCTCCTGGACGAAGTCCTCGAGCAGGCTCGCCGGGTCGAGGTGCGGGCCGGGGAAGACGAGCTTCGCGCCGATCGCGGCCGCGAGGTACGGGTAGCCCCACGCGTTCGCGTGGAACATCGGCACGACCGGCAGGATCACGTCCTGCTCGGAGATGCCCAGCCCCATCGGGTTGCCGGCGGCGACGCCGAGCGAGTGCAGTACGGCCGAGCGGTGCGAGTAGAGGACACCCTTCGGGAGGCCGGTCGTCCCGCTCGTGTAGCACATCGCCGCGGCCTCGCTCTCCCGCAGGTCCGGATCGCTCCAGTCGTCCGGCGACACCGTCGCGAGCAGCTCCTCGTAGGAGTCCTCGACGACGAAGACGTGCTCGATCTTCGTCCGGTCCTTGAAGGCGTCGAGGAGGGGGAGGAGGCTGCGGTCGACGATGACGGCGCGGTCGCCGCCGTGGTCGGCGATGTACGCGAGATCGTTCGGGTGCAGGCGGAGGTTCAGCGTGTGGAGGACGAAGCCGCCGCACGGGATGCCGAAGTAGGCCTCGACGTGCTGGTAGTGGTTCCAGCAGAGGGTCGCGACGCGGTCGCCGCGCTCGAGGCCGAGCTTCGAGAGCGCGGCGCCGAGCTGCCTCGCCCGTGCCGCCGTCTCGCCCCAGGTTGTGCGGTGGAAGCTCTTGTCGGGCAGCCGAGTGACGATCCCGTTGCCGCCGTAGTACGTCTCGACGCGCCGCAGCATGTGCGACAGCGTGAGCTGGAAGTCCATCATCAGGCCGTCCACTTACGTCTCCTCGGGTCGCTGTACGCGGGATCGTGGCATGAGTGTCGCGGGGCGGCAACCGTGACCCGCCCGCGAGCAAGCCGTGAGGGTTCGGTCAGCGTCGGGTAACGGTGCCTGACCCGGGTCAGGCACCAGGGGTCAGGCGGTGACGGCGGCGCCGAGCACCGCGTCGGCGACCTCGGCGCGGAGTTGCGCCGGCCGCGCGCCGAAGCCCTCGAGCCAGAGCGCGCGCTTGTAGAAGCGGTGCAGCGGATGCTCCCAGGTGAAGCCCGTCCCGCCGTGCACCTGGATCGAGCGCTCACAGGCGGCGACGGCCGCTTCGGTCGCGAACGCCTTCGCAGCGGCGGCCGCGACGGCCGCCTGCTCGTCGCCCTCGGCGACGCACCACGCGGCCCAGTAGGCGAGCGAGCGCGCGAGCTCGACGTCCCCGTAGGTGTTGGAGAGCGCGTGCGAGACGGCCTGGTAGACGCCGATCGGCTTGCCGAACTGCTCGCGTGTGCGCGCGTGCTCGATCCCGAGCTCGAGCGCCCGCTGCGCGACGCCGACCGCCTCGGAGGCGATCGCCGCGCGCGAGCGCGCAATGTCGCGGAGCCCGGGCAGCGGCGTCCCCTCGCCGCGCTCGAGCCGTCCGAGCGGGCGGGACGGGTCGACCGTCGGCAACTCCTCGCCGCGCGCGTCGTACGCGGAGCCGTCGGCGACGACGCGGTCCACCGACGTGAGCCAGGGGACGAGGCCGCGTATCTCGGCCGACCAGCGCGCCTCGCCGGCCGCGACCGCGCGCCGCTCCTCCGGGCCGAGCCACGGCAGCGCGAGCCCGATCGTGGCGAGATACGGCCCCGGGTAGAGCGCGTAGCCGAGCTCCTCGAACAGGATCGCCTCCTCGAGGAAGCCGAGCCCCGTGCCGCCCTCTTCCTCGGCGATCGAGACGCCGAGCCAGCCGAGCTCGGCGAGCTCGCCCCAGGCGTCGTCCTGCGGCGCGTCCCAGTCGCGGTCGAGCGGATAGCGGTTCGCGAGCCAGGCGCGCGCCTGCCGCTTCAGCTCCTGCTGCTCAGCGGTGAAGGAGAAGTCCATCAGCGGCTCCGGGGTAGGTCGAGGACGCGCTCGGCGATGATGTTGCGCAGCACCTCCGAGGTGCCGGCCTCGATCGTGTTGCCGCGGCTGCGCAGCTGCTGGTAGTGCCACCAGCCGTCGTCGAGGATGCCCTCCGGGCCGAGCAGCTCGCGGCCGAGCTTCGTCAGCCGCTGGTTCTGCTCCGACCAGCGCAGCTTCGCGACGGAGCCCTCCGGGCCGGGGATGCCGGTGCGCTCGTACGTCGTCAGCGCGCGGTAGTTCGTGTAGCGGAGCGCCTGCAGCTCGATCCACTCCTGTGCGACGCGGTTCCGGGCGAGGGCGTCGCCGTTCGCGCGTTCCCGCGCCACCTCGAGCAGCTTGTTCACGGCGACCTCGAGCGCTGCGGTGAGCGCGAAGCCGAGCGTGCCGCGCTCGTGCAGCAGCGTCGTCATCGCCACCTGCCAGCCCTCGCCTTCCGCGCCGAGCAGGTTGCCGGCCGGAACCTCGACGTCCGTGAAGAAGATCTCGTTGAACTCCGCCTCGCCGGTGAGCTGCCGCAGCGGCCGCACCTCGACACCCGGCGAGTGCATGTCGATCATCATGTAGGTGAGACCCTTGTAGCGCGGTGCGTCGGGGTCGCCGAGGCCGACGAGGATGCACCAGTCGGCGATGTGCGCGAACGACGACCACACCTTCTGGCCGTTGACGACGAACACGTCGCCGCGGCGCTCCATCCGCGTTCGCACGGCGGCGAGGTCGGAGCCGGCGTCGGGCTCGGAGAAGCCCTGGCACCAGATCTCCTCCGCCGAGAGGATCTTCGCCAGGTGAGCCTGCTTCTGCTCCTCGGTGCCGTGCACCATGATCGTCGGCCCGGCCATGCCGAGCCCGATCACGCCGACGTGCGGCGGCGCCTGGGCGTGGGCCATCTCCTCGAGGAAGATCGCCTGATAGCTGTACGGCGCGCCGGCGCCGCCGTACTCCTTCGGCCAGGTGAGCCCGGCGTAGCCGCCCTCGAAGAGCTTGCGGCTCCATTCGCGCCCGAAGGCGTCGTCGAAGCGCTGCGAGCCGCCGCGCCAGCCGCGCTTGTCCTCCGGCAGGTTCGCCTCGAGCCAGGCGCGCAGCTCGGCGCGGAAGGCGGCCTCGTCCGGTGTGTCGCGGAGGTCCACGCTCGTACGCTACAACGCCGAGCCGGTCAGGCGGAAGCGGGAGCCGGCACGGGCACGTGCACGATCTCGCGGCGCCGCGCCGGCAGCAGGCTCACGACGGCGACGGTGAGGGCGACGCCGAGCCACTGAGACCAGCGCAGCTGCGCGTTGAACGCGTAGATGCCGACGAGCCCGGCCGAGACGGGGAAGGCGAGCTCGCCGAGCGCCGCGAGCATGGCCGGTGTGCGGCGCAGGCCGTAGTAGTAGAGGGCGAGGGCCGCCGCGCCGGTGACGAGCGCGAGGTAGGCGATCCAGACGCTGTCGTGCGCGCCCGCGTACGTCTTCGCGCCCACGAGCGGCAGCGCGACCGCGCTCCCGACGAGCCCGAACGCGAAGCGCACCGTGGCGACCTGCTGGAACTCCAGACGGCGGCCGAGAAAGCGGCCGAACACCGTGCCGAGGCCCCACAACAGGGCGGCCGCGAGCGCTTCGACGATCGGCGTCAGCCCGCGCGCGTGCACGGCGGTGGGGTGGGGGAACGCGATCAGCCAGACGCCGGCGAGCGCGGGGAGGAGGAACCACGCGAAGCGCGCGCGCGGCTGCTCTCCGAGCACGACGGCCGCCCCCGCGACTGCAATGAGTGGCTGCACCTTCTGGAGCACCACCGGCGTGATCGGATCGCCGTGGACGAACGCCTGCGTGAAGAGGATCGTCGCGAGCGCCGATGCGCCGACGCCGACGAAGACGCCGGCGACGATGTAGCGCGGGCCGGCCCGCCAGAGCGCGCGCAGCGACGGCACGAGGAACGGCAGCGTCACGATGACCAACACGACGTGCTCGCCGAAGACGATCGTCGTGGCGGACGTCGACTGCGCGAGCGGGCGCCGGAAGAAGGGATCCGTGCCCCACATGGCGGCCGCCACGCTGATGAGCACGACTCCGGGGACGCTGCTCAGGCGACGCACCATCGCCGTGAGCGTAACGCTTGACGCCCGGCGCGGGCAGCGCGACGCTTGCGCGAATGAGCACGACCTCGCCCCGGATCGCGTATGCCCGCAGCGGCGACGTCCACGTCGCCTAGGCGGGCACGCTCGAGGAGCGGATGGACGACGTGCGCGCGGTCATGGACGCCGCCGGCTCCGAGCGGGCCGCGCTGCTCGGCATCTCCGAGGGCGGCCCGATGTCGATGCTCTTCGCTGCGAGCTATCCGGAGCGGACCGCCGCGCTCCTGCTCTGCGGCAGCGAGGTGAAGGAGGAGACGAATGGCGTTCGAGATCGACGTCCGCGACGTGGTTTCCGCGATCCGCGTGCCGACCCTGATCGTCCACTCCACCGGCGACCGCATCTGCCACGTCGAGGCCGCGCGCTTTCTCGCGCGCACGATCCCCGGCGCGCGCTACGTCGAGCTCGAGAGCGAGGATCACGTGCCGTGGGGCGAGAACGCCGACGAGATCCTCGCCGAGATACGCGAGTTCCTCACCGGCGTGCGCGAGGCACCCGATCCGGATCGCGTCCTCGCCACCGTGCTCTTCACGGACATCGTCGGCTCGACCGAGCGGGCGCGCGCTCGGAGACCGCGGCTGGCGCGACCTGCTCGATCGGCATCACGACGTCGTCAGGCACGAGCTCGTGCGCTTCGGCGGCCGGGAGATCGACACCGCCGGCGACGGCTTCCTCGCGGCCTTCGACGGGCCGGCGCGGGCGATCCGATGTGCGTGCGCCGTCGTCGCGGGAGTGCGGGCACTCGGGCTCGAGGTTCGCGCGGGCGTGAACACGGGCGAGTGCGAGGTCATCGGCGAGAAGCTGGCAGGGACCGCCGTCCACGTCGGCGCGCGGGTCGCCGCCGAGGCGGCCGCGGGCGAGGTGCTCGTGTCGAGCACGGTGCGCGACCTGGTCGCCGGCTCGGGGATCGAGCTCGTCGACCGCGGCCTCTTCACCCTCAAGGGTGTCGAGGGCGAGCGGCGGCTCTTCGCTGCCGTCTAGGCCTAGGCCTCGGAGCGCAGGAGGTCGTCGACGCTCTCGCGGCGGCGGATCACGGTTGCGTGTCCGTCGCGAACGAGCACGACCTCGGGCCGCGGGATGCCGTTGTAGTTCGAGCTGAGGGCGAGCGTGTACGCACCGGTCGCAGGAACGGCGAGCAGGTCGCCGCGTGCCGGGTGCGGCAGCTCGGCGGCGTCGATCAGCACGTCGCCCGACTCGCAGTGCTTGCCCGCCACGCGGTAGACGCCCGTTGCGAGCTCCTCGGCGCGATTCGCGAGCAGGGCCTCATAGCGCGCCCCGTAGAGCTGCGGTCGCGGGTTGTCCGACATGCCGCCGTCGATCGCGACGTACGAGATGCCGGCGCTCTCCTTGACGACGCCGACGCGATAGAGCGAGACGCCGGCGCGGCTGACGAGCGACCGGCCCGGCTCGAGCACGACCTGGGCCGGCTCCGGCCAGCGCTCGCGCAGGCGCGCGACGAGCGGCCGCACCCACGCCTCGACCTCCGGCGGATGCTCGCTGCGGTTGTGGCGTACACCCAGGCCGCCGCCGAGGTCGATCACCGACGGGAGCCAGCCCAGCTCGCTGCGGGCCCGCTTGCAGAACGCGGCGAGCCGGTCGACCGCGAGCAGGCTCTCGTCCACCTGCTCGAGCTGCGAGCCGACGTGGAGGTGGATCCCGGCGACGTCGAGGCCGAAGCTGCGTGAGGCATCGATCGCCGCGAGCGCGCCGTCGGCCGCGAGGCCGAACTTCGACTCGTCGTGCGCCGTTGCAATCGCTTGGTGAGTGACAGCCTCGACGCCGGGCGTCAGGCGGACGAGCACGCGCTGCACGCCGGCGGCATGCGCCCGCGCCGGCTCGTCCGGCGCATCGAGGACGACCGTCGCTCCGGCCGCGGCGGCGGCGTGCAACTCCTCGTCCGACTTGTTGTTGCCGTGGAAGAGCAGCCGCTCGCTCGGAACGCCGGCGCGCTGCGCGTACGCGAGCTCGCCCAGCGTCGACACGTCGGCACCGATCCCCTCCGCGGCGAGCACGCGCAGGAGCGCCACGTTGGCGAACGCCTTCGTCCCGTAGGCGACGAGCGCGTCCGGTGCGGCGGCCCGGTACGCCCGCGCCTGCACGCGGACGGTCTGCTCGCAGTAGACGAGCAGCGGCGTCCCGTGCTCGTCCGCGAGCCGCGAGACGGTAATGCCGCCGAGCGACAGCTCGCCGCCGTCGATGCGCGCGGTCTCGGGGAAGAGCTCGAGCATGCCGGGAGTGTGCACGTCCGGGCGCCGCGAGACGAGGGCGGACCGCGCTACCGTCTGGTCGACGCTTAGGAGGAGTGCGCTCCATGACGCCCGACCGCGGTCCGGGCAGGCCTGGGCGTCGCCGCGCCGCGATCGGGTCGCTGGCCGCGCTCGCGGTCGCCGTCTCCGTGGTTTTCGTCCTTCTCCAGCCGTCGCGCAGAGCGGATGTGCCGGTCGTCCCGCCGCCGCCGACTGCGGCTCCACGTCACGTGCGACCGCCGCGGAAGGCTGCTCGGCTCGAGCTCCCGATGCCGTTGCCACGACGCCGGCTCGTCGTTCCGATCCTCATGTACCACCGAGTTGGGCCGTTCTCTCGCAGCGAGCCGGCGATCACGGACGCGCTCACGGTGAGCACTTCGGTGTTCTCCGCGCAGATGCGCTGGCTCCGGCGCGCAGGCTTCCACGCCATCACCCAGGAGGAGCTGTTCGCCGCGCTCGAGCACGGGCACCGGCTCCCGGTGCGCCCGGTGCTGGTCACCTTCGACGACGGGTACCGCGACGTGCTCTGGAACGCCGCCCCCGTTCTCGTCCGCCTGCACATGCCGGCGACCGCGTACGTGATCACCGGCCGGATCTCCGGCGCCGACGCGAGCTTCCTGACCTGGCCGGAGCTGCGGCTGCTCGAGGCGCGCGGCTTCGACATCGGCTCGCACACGGTCGACCACCTCGAGCTCACGCTCCTGACGCCGGCCCGCGCGCTATACGAGTTGAGGGCATCCCGGCTCGCGCTCGAGGGCCATCTCGGCCACCCGGTGCAGTGGTTTTCGTATCCGGCCGGCCGTGAGGACGCGCAGGTCCGGCGGCTCGTGCGGCGGGCCGGCTACGTGCTCGCCGTGACGACGCTGCCCGGCGACCGGCAGCGCGCGGACGAGCCGCTCGCGCTCCACCGCGACGAGATCCTCGACACGACCGGCGTGCGCGGGCTGGCGGCGCTCCTCGGCCGCGGAGCCGCCAGGAACTCGTGACGGACACGCGACGGCTCTCGAACTAGGATCGAAGGTAGGCGGGTAGGGGGGAGGGGTCGGGTCCCGGGTTACACGCACGCGAGTACCTGAAAACACGGGCGCCGGTCCGGCATGGTTGCTACAGTCAGCGTCAATGCCGGAGCGGCTTATGTAGGACAGGAGGACCTGCGCGGCTGACCCGCGCCGACCTCCCACGGCCTCTCTCGCGAGAGGCTTTTTCGTCTCTGGAGGACGATGGACCGGTACGACGCGAAGACGATCGAGGCGAAGTGGCAGCACGTCTGGGAGGACGCGGGAGCCTTCCGCGTCCCGAATCCGGACGACCCTGCCGTCGGCGACCGGAAGACGTACGTGCTCGAGATGCTGCCGTACCCGTCCGGCGAGCTGCACATGGGCCACGTGCTCAACTACACGCTCGGCGACGTCGTCTCGCACCTGCGCCGCCGCCACGGCTACGCCGTCCTGCGCCCGATGGGGTACGACGCATTCGGTCTCCCCGCCGAGAACGCGGCGATCAAGGAGGGCCGGCATCCGCGCGAGGTGACCGAGCGGAACATCGAGGCCATTCGCAGGCAGATCAAGCGGCTTGGCTGGTCGATCGACTGGGGCCGCGAGGTCTCGACGCACGAGCCGGAGTACTACCGCTGGACGCAGTGGCTGTTCCTGAAGCTGTACGAGGCCGGGCTCGCCTTCCGCAAGGAGGCGCCGGTCAAGTGGTGCCCGAACGACCAGACGGTGCTCGCCAACGAGCAGGTGATCGACGGTCGCTGCGAGCGCTGCGGCGCCGAGGTGGAGTCGCGGAACCTCGAGCAGTGGCTGTTCCGGATCACCGCGTATGCCGACCGGCTGCTGGACGAGATGGCGACGCTGGAGTCGTGGCCGGAGCGCGTGCTGACCATGCAGCGCAACTGGATCGGACGCTCCGAAGGCGCCGAGGTGCTGTTCCGAGTCGACGAGCTCGACGTGGACGTGCCGGTCTTCACCACTCGGCCGGACACGCTGTTCGGCGCGACGTTCTTCCTCCTCGCGCCCGAGCACCCGCTCGTCGAGCAGCTCGCCGAGCGCTCGCCGAACGCCGACGGGATCCGTGAGTACGCGCGGCACGCCGCGGCCAGGAAGGGCGAGGAGCGGGCGGCCGCCGAGGAGAAGACGGGCGTCTTCACCGGCTTCTTCGCCACGAACCCGGTCAACGAGGCTCGGATCCCGATCTGGGTCGCCGACTACGTGCTGATGGACTACGGCACGGGCGCAATCATGGCCGTGCCCGCGCACGACGAGCGCGACTTCGCGTTCGCCCAGCGCTTCGAGCTGCCGGTCGTGCAGGTCGTCGCGCCCGCCGAGGGCGAGGTCGAGGAGGGCACCGCCTTCGTCGCGCACAGCGAGAACGAGGTGCTCGTCAACTCTGCGCAGTTCAGCGGCATGACCGCGCCGGAGGGGAAGCGCGCGATCGTGGACTGGCTGGCGGAGCGCGGCCGCGGCAAGGCTGCGGTGAGCTACCGCCTCCGCGACTGGCTCCTCTCGCGCCAGCGCTACTGGGGCTGCCCGATCCCCGTCGTGCACTGCCCCGCGTGTGGGATCGTGCCGGTGCCCGAGGACGAGTTGCCGGTGCTGCTCCCCGAGGTGGACGACTACGTGCCCAAGGGCCGCTCGCCGCTCGCGACCGCCGAGGAGTGGCTGCACGTGCCGTGCCCCTCCTGCGGCGGCGACGCCGAGCGCGAGACGGACACCATGGACACCTTCGTCGACTCGTCCTGGTACTTCCTGCGCTACACCGACCCGCACAACGACACGGCGCCGTTTGACCGGGCGCTGGTCGACTACTGGCTGCCGGTCAACCAGTACATCGGCGGGATCGAGCACGCGATCCTGCACTTGATGTACGCGCGTTTCTTTACGAAGGCGCTGAACGAGATCGGCCTGCTCGGCTTCCGCGAGCCGTTCGCACGGCTGTTCAACCAGGGGATGATCTACCGCTTCGGCGCGAAGATGTCGAAGTCAAAGGGCAACACGATCGCGCCGGACGAGCTCGTTGATGCGTTTGGCGCCGACGCGGTCCGGCTCTACATCCTCTTCATGGGCCCGGCCGACCAGGACAAGGAGTGGCAGGAGACCGGCGTCGAGGGGACGGCGCGCTTCATCCACCGGCTATGGCGCGTCGTGCACGAGGAGCTGGAGCGCGAGCCGGCCGGGGGCACGGCCGGGACGCCGCTGGCGCGGAAGGCGCACGCGACGATCGCGAAGGTGACCGACGACATCGAGCGCCGCTTCGTCTTCAACACACCGATCGCGGCGGTGATGGAGCTCGTGAACGAGATCTCGCGCACGCCGGACGACCCGGCCTCCCGCTTCGCGGTCGAGACCGCGGTCTCGCTGATCCAGCCGTACGCGCCGCACGTCGCCGAGGAGCTGTGGGAGCGGCTCGGTCACGAGCGGCTGTGGGAGCACCCGTGGCCGGTCGCCGACGAGTCGCAGCTCGTGCGCGAGACGTTCGAGCTGGTCGTGCAGGTGAACGGCAAGGTGCGAGATCGCCTCGACGCCGAGGTCGGGCTGTCCGAGGACGAGCTCGTCGAGCTCGCGAAGACGTCGCCGCGCGTCCAGGCACACATCGACGGCGGCTCGGTGCGGAAGACGATCGTCGTGCCGCGCAAGCTCGTGAACTTCGTGGTCGGCTAGCGCTCGCTGTCGAGGTCGGCCATCACGAACTCGGGATAGCGCGCGCCCGCGGCCGCGTCCGGCGGGACCGCGGCTTCGATCGCGGCGAGGTCGTCCGGCGCCAGCTCGAGATCGAGAGCGCCGAGCGTCTCGGAGAGCTGGTCGCGGCGGCGCGCGCCGACGAGCGGGATCACGTCGTCGCCGCGCGAGAGCACCCAGGCGATCGCGGCCTGCGCAACCGTCACGTCGCGCGCCCCGGCGACCCGGCGCAGCACCTCGACGAGCGCGAGGTTCCGGTCGAGGTTCTCCGCGGCGAAGCGCGGTGCATGCGCGCGGAAGTCGCCGGCCGATGTCGCGCGGTCGCGCGACCAGTGTCCGCTGAGCAGCCCGCGCGAGAGCACGCCGTACGCGGTGATCGTGATCCCGAGCTCGCGGCAGGCCGGCAGGATCTCGTCCTCGACGCCGCGCGAGATGAGCGAGTACTCGATCTGGAGGTCGGAGACCGGATGCACCGCGTGCGCGTGGCGGATCGTCTCGACCCCGGCCTCGGACAGGCCGAGCCGGCGGACGTATCCCTGCTCGATCGCCTCGGCGATCGCGCCGACGGTCTCCTCGATCGGGACGTTCGGGTCGACGCGCGCCGGCCGGTAGACGTCGACGTAGTCGGTGCCGAGGCGGCGCAGCGTGTACGCGAGGAAGTTCCAGACGGCGGCCGGGCGAGCGTCGTTGCCGCCCCAGCGGTTGTCCGGTCCGCGCAGGGCGCCGAACTTGACGCTGATCACGACGTCCTCGCGACGGCGGCCGCGGAGCGCGTCGCGGATCAGCAGCTCGTTGTGCCCCATGCCGTAGAAGTCGCCGGTGTCGAGTAGCGTGATCCCCGCGTCGAGCGCCGCGCGGACGGTGGCGACGCTCTCCGCGTCGTCGGAAGGGCCGTAGACGCCGGACATGCCCATGCAGCCGAGGCCGACGGCAGAAACCGCCGGGCCGCCGCTGCCGAGGGTGCGCTCGGTCACCCTCTCATCAGTAGCAGTACCGCTCGGGCTCGGGCGGCACGAGCCGGTGACGGAGGTGCGACGTTGTCGTGACGCTTCTCCCGGCACGATCGGCGGAATGGGGCTGGACGTCCTGACGCCGTCGCGACGGCGCCTGCTGGTGGTCGCGCTGCTGCTTGCGGTCGCGCTCGTGCTCGGGCTGCGCCACCTGCACGGCGGCGCGGCGCGCGTCCCGATCCCGCCGCTGCGCACGGGCACGCCCGCGCGTGCGGCGCTCAAGCCGCTCGTCGTCGACGTTGCGGGCGCGGTGCGCCGCCCGGGGCTGTACCGGCTCGCGCCGGGAACGCGCATCGCCGACGCGGTCGCGCGGGCAGGCGGTGCGACCGCGAAGGCCGACGTGAACCTCGTCAATCTCGCTGCGCCGCTCGCGGACGGCGAGCAGGTCGTCGTCCCGGTACGCGGCGCCGCGGCAGTGGCCGCAGGGGCCTCGCCGACGGCACCGCTCGACCTCAACAGTGCGTCGGCGGAGCAGCTCGACGCGCTGCCGGGGATCGGCCCGGCGACCGCGGCGAAGATCGTCGCCTACCGCCAGGCGCACGGCCCGTTTCGCTCCGTCGACGGGCTCGACGCCGTCCCCGGGATCGGCCCGTCCCGCATCGAGCAGCTGAAAGGGCTCGTCATCCCCTGACGGTCCGCATGCCCACGCTGCTCGCGGCGGCGCTGTGCGCCGGGCTCGCCTCGGCGACGGTGGCGCGCGCCGCGCTGCTGCCGGCGGCGCTTGTGCTCGGACTGGCCGCGCTCGCCGGCGTGCGTGCGCCGCTGGTGGCCGTCGCCTGCACGGTCGCGCTCGCCGGCTGGTGGTGGGGCAGCGTCCGCCTGCAGGCGCTCGAGCGCAGCGTGCTCCTGCCGCGCGTGAACACCGCCGCCGCGGCGCTCGTCGAGGTGGAGGAGCCGGCGCGGCCGGGGCCGTTCGAGACGCGCGTGCGCGCGCTCGTCGTTCGCTGGGGGCAGCTCCGTCCACACGAGTCCGTGCTGCTCGAGCTGCGGCCGGGACGCGTACCGCCGCAGGGAGCGCGGCTCGCCGTGCTCGGCAGCCTGCGCGAGCCGCGCGGCCCGTCGCACGGCTTCGACGAGGGCACATGGCTGCGGCGCCACGGTGTGCACGTCGTCCTGCGCGCCGACTCGTGGCGGATCGTCGGCCGGCGGGGCGGCCTCGGCGGCGTCGCCGACCGGCTGCACGGCTGGCTCGAGCGGGACGCGGCTTTCGGGCTCGCGGGCGAGCGGCGCGCCGTGCTCGAAGGGATCGTGCTCGGCGAGACGCAGGGGCTCGACGACGGCCTGCTTGCCCGCTTTCGGGCGTCCGGCCTCTACCACGTGCTCGCCGTCGACGGGCTGAAAGTCGCGGCGGTCGCCGGCGGCGCGCTCGCATTCGTGCTTCTGCTCGGCGGCGGTCGCCTCGCCGCGGAGCTGCTCGCCCTCGCCGCGACCGGCGGCTACGTGCTCGCCGTGGGGCCGCACCCGGCGGTACTGCGCGCCGCGATCGCCGCCGGGCTCGGCTCGCTCGCGTGGCTCGCGGCGCGCGAGCGCGACCGCTGGCACGCGCTCCTCGTCGCCGCGGTCGCGCTGCTCGCGTGGAACCCGTACTTCGTGCTGGACGCCGGCTTTCAGCTCTCGTTCGCGGCGGTGGCGTCGATCTTCACGCTCGCGCCACGCGTCGCCCGCGCGCTGGAGGGCTACCCGGTGCCGCACGGGCTCGCCCAGCTGATCGGCGTGTCGACGGCCTGCGGCCTCGCCACCGCGCCCGTCACGTGGCTCCAGTTCCACCAGGTCTCGCTGGTCACGGTGCCCGCGAACGTCGTCGCCGTCCCCGTCGTCGCCGAGATGCTCGGTGTGGCGCTGCTCACCGCGCTGGTCGCCCCGGTCGCGCCGCCGCTCGCGGCCGCGCTTGCGCAGGCGAACGGGTGGGGCGCGGCCTTCGTCGCCGCCTGCGCCCGGCTCTTCGGCGGTCTGCCGGGGGCGCAGGCGCGCTCGCCCGCGGGGGTCGCCGCGGTCGCTGCGGGCGTGCTCCTTGCGGCCGCCTATGCTTGGCGTCGTGGCGAACGAGTTGAAGCCGGTCTATCTCCTCACCGGCAGCGACCGGCCGAAGATCGCGCGGGCGCTGCACCGGCTGCGAGAGCGCATCGGCGATGACTCGACCGAGCACCTGAACGCGCACGAGGCGACCGGCGCCGATGCGGTGGCCGCGTGCAACGCGCTCGGGCTCTTCGTTCGCGAGGGGCGGCTCGTGATCGTGGACGAAGTGGAGCGGTGGAAGGTCGCCGACGTGAAGGACGTCGCCGCGTATCTCGCCGCACCTGCGCCGGCGACCGTGCTCGCGCTCGTCGCCGAGGAGATCAAGGCCGACGCTGTGCTTGCGAAGTCGGTGGCGAAGGCGGGCGAGATCCTCGCCTACGACGTGCCGAAGCGGAAGCTGCCGGAGTGGGTCGCGGAGCAGTTCGCACGGCTCGGCGCGAAGGCGGAGCCCGACGCGTGCCGCGGGCTCGTCGACATCGTCGGCGACGATCTCGACGAGCTTGCGAGCGAGATCGACAAGTTGACGACCTGGGCCGCCGGCGACCCGATCACGCTCCGCGACGTGGAGCAGCTCGCGGCCGGCCGCGCCGAGACGTCGATCTTCTCGCTCACCGATGCGTGGGGCAGGCGCGACGTCGGCGCGGTGCTGCGTGCGGCGGAGGAGATCATGGAGCGCTCGTACCGTCCCCGTTCCGGCGAGCTGATGCGGATGATCGCCTCGCTCGTCAACCACGTCGGGCGGGTGCGGCGGTGCCAGCGGCTCGCGGACGAGGGGATCCGCGCGAAGGACGCGGCCGGACGGCTGAAGATGCACCCGTTCGCCGCCGAGAAGGCATTCGCGCAGGCGGCGAGCTTCTCGCCCGAGGAGCTGGCGGACGCCGTCGTCCGCCTCGCCGACCTCGACGCGGCCGCGAAAGGCGGCTCGCGGATGCCGGCCGACCTCGAGTTCGAGCGGGCCCTCATTCAGATCACGCGTTGAAGTGCTGCGCACTTCAACGCGTGGGAATGTTGTGCTCCGCAGAGCGCCCGGCGGCGGAGCCGCCGGGCTCTTGTGCCGTGGGGCTGGGGGTTCCGGGGCGCGACCGGTGGGGCTGAAGCCTCTCCGGCCGCGTGGATTCGCCTGCGGCTAACGCGCCTGCGGCAGCGTTAGCCTCCGGCCTTGGCCTCAGTCCAGGCGCCGGTTTTCCAAGCCGTGTCCTGGACAGCGGTGCGGGGCCGGAGCGAACGCGTGAGCGTTCGCGGAGGCCGGATGCTCGCGCGCGGGGACGGCGAAGCCGCCACCGCGCGCGCGCCGCGACCCGTCGCTCCGCGTCAGGACAAGAGCTCGGCGGCTTGGCCGCCGAGCGCTCTGCGGAGCACAACCTCAACCCGAGCGAAGAGCGTCAGCTCTTCGCGAGGCTCCGCGCGATGCGGGCGGCCTGCGCCTTGCGGCGCGCGGCGGTGTTCTTGTGGAGAGCGCCGCGCGCTGCGGCCTTGTCGAGCCAGCGGACGAGCTCGCGGTGCCGCTCGCCCACGGTCGCCGCGTCGCCCTCGGCCGCGGCGTCGCGCAGGCGGCGCATGAGCGTCTTCGAAGTCGAGCGCCAGTGCAGGTTCTCCACCCGCTGGCGGGCGGCCTGGCGGACGCGCTTCTCCTGTTGCTTGATGTTTGGCATGGCGTGAAAACGCCCGCAGCCGCGGGCCCGCGGATGGTAGCAAGCGGCAGGAGAGCCCGCCGCGCCGGGGAACTTGCCGCCATGGACGAGAAACGCTCCGGTGGCGACCGGCGGTCGGGCGGCGACCGTCGGTCCGGCGGCGACCGCCGCCGGCGCAGCGAAGGCCCGCCGGCAGGCGGCGAGCGCCGCTCCGGCAAGGATCGCCGCTCCGGCGGCGATCGCCGCTCGAGCAAGGACCGTCGCACCGGCTCCTGACGGGCGCGCTCCTTATGCTCAACCCGTGAGCGACGCCGATCGCGAGCGAGAGCTGCGCCGGCTCGAACGCGACCGCCGACGCCGCGAGCGCGGGCTGCCGACGTACTTCGACGACGCCGGCACCACCTTCGAGGGCTGGCCGCTGCTGACCGCGCTGCCGGAGCAGCCGACGATGATCATCCGGCCGGCGCGCCTGCGCGAGGAGGCGGAGCGGGAGGCCGCCGAGGCACAGCCGCCGGCGGCCGGGGCGCCGCCGCGCCACCTCGCCGTCTCGACGGCGATCTTCGCCGCCGCCACCGGCCTCTCCCGGGTGCTCGGCCTCGTCCGCGAGGTCGTCACCTCGTACTACTTCGGCGCCGCGGGCAAGATCAACGCCTTCACGGTCGCCTTCCAGCTGCCGAACCTCGTGCGCGCTCTCGTCGCGGACGCCGCGCTCTCGTCGGCCTTCGTCCCCGTGTTCAGCGAGCTGCTCGAGAAGGGAGAGCGCAAGCGGGCGTGGCGGGTCGCGTCGACCCTCTTCTGGCTGATGCTGCTCGGGCTGAGCGCGCTCACTGCGATCTTCGTCCTCGTCGCGCCCTGGGTGATCGGCATCTTCGGCAACCCGGGCCACGACCGCGCGCTCGCCGTCGGTCTCTCGCGGGTGCTCTTCCCGATCGTCGCGCTGCTCGGCGTCTCGGGGATCGTCGTCGGGATCCTCAACAGCTACGACCACTTCACCGTGCCGGCGATCTCACCGGTGTTCTGGAACCTCGCGATCATCGTCGGCCTCGCGCTCGGCGTGCCGCAAGCGCACACGACGAACACGAAGCTGTACGTGTACGCGGTCTCGATCCTGATCGCGACCTTCATCCAGGCGTTTCTGCCGATGCCGTGGCTGCGCGGGCGCGACGGCCGGCTGCAGATGGTGCTCGACTGGCGCGACCCGGCGGTGAAGAGGGTCTTCGTGCTGATGGTGCCGGTGACGCTCGGGCTCGGTCTGATCAACGTCAACGCGGTGATCGACGTCTTCTTCGCCTCGCGCTTCATCAACGGGTCGCTGGCGCCGACGGCGATCCAGAAGGCGTTCCTCGTCTACATGCTCCCGCAAGGGATGTTCTCGGTCGCGATCGCGACGGTGCTCTTCCCGTCGCTCTCGCGCTTCGCGACGCGCGGCGACATGGACGGCTTCCGCCGCACGGTCAGCTCGGGGCTGCGCCAGATCGCCTTCTTCCTGATCCCCGCCGCCGTCGTGAGCGCGGTGCTCGCCGAGCCGATCGTGCGGATCCTCTTCCAGCGCGGCCACTTCACGGCCGCGCAGACGCCGGTCGTCGCCGGAGCGCTCGCCGCGTTCAGCGCCGGGCTCGTCTTCAACGGCGCGATGCTGATGCTCAACCGCGGCTTCTTCAGCCTGCAGTCGAACTGGATCCCGACGACCGTCGCACTCGGGAACCTGTTCCTGAATGCCGTGCTCGACTTCGCCTTCTACCGCTTCGGCGTCTGGGGGATCCCGCTCTCGACCGCCGTCTGCAACCTCGCCGGGTCGTGGGCGCTGCTCGTGCTGCTGCGCCGGCGGCTCGGCCGGATCGAAGGGGGTGCGATCACGTCGACGACGACGCGGGTCGTCGTGGCGTCGGCGGCGGTGGCTGCGGTCTCGTGGTCGGTGTGGCGGCCGCTCGACTCGGCGCTCGGCCGCTCGTTCGGCGGCCAGGTCGTTTCGCTCGGCGCGGCGCTCGCGGCGGCGATCGGCGTGTACTTCGTCTGCTGCAAGCTGCTGCGGGTGCGGGAGCTGGAGGCGCTGCTCTCGTTGCGCGCTCGGCTCCGCCGGGCCTAGCGCAACCTCGTGCTCGCAGCCCAGGGGCTAGAGTCGCGTGACACCCTGGTCCGAGAGGAGACGGTATGGCGTTTGCGATCGTGCACCGGTTCGACGGTGGGACAAAGGAGCAATACGAGGCCGCGCTCGCGAAGGTCCATCCGTCCGACGGGAGCCTTCCCGAGGGGCAGACCCACCACATCGCGGGCGCCACCGATGACGGCTGGATCATCGTCGCGCTCTTTGACTCCGAGGCGAGCTGGGAGCGTTTCCGGGATCAGACGCTGATGCCGGGGATGGAGCAGATGGGCGACGAGGGGTTTGCGGGACCGCCCCAGCAGACCAGCTTCGAAGTCCACAACATGCAGGTCGCGTAGGCGAACTACGAGGGCACGTCGCCGTAACCCGGCGCGCGCCCCTTTGCCAACGGCTCTGCGGCTACGATCGCCGCCGAGGCCCCATGGACCAGAGCAGGATCCGCAACTTCTCGATCATCGCGCACATCGACCACGGCAAGTCGACGCTCGCGGACAGGATTCTCGAGGTCACCGACACCGTCGCGGCGCGCGACATGCGGGAGCAGCTGCTCGACTCGATGGAGCTCGAGCGCGAGCGCGGGATCACGATCAAGGCGCAGGCCGTCCGCGTCGCGTGGAAGGGCCACGAGCTGAACCTGATCGACACCCCGGGGCACGTCGACTTCACGTACGAGGTCTCGCGCTCGCTCCAGGCGTGCGAGGGGGCGCTGCTCGTCGTCGACGCCGCGCAGGGGATCGAGGCGCAGACGCTCGCGAACGCGTATCTCGCGATCGAGAATGGGCTCGAGATCGTCCCCGTCGTGAACAAGATCGATCTGCCGCAGGCCGATCCCGACGGCGCGGCCGTCGAGATCGCCGACCTGCTCGGCGACGACCCGGCGAAGGTCGTGCGGATCTCGGCCAAGACCGGCGCGAACGTCGGCGACGTGCTCGACGCGATCGTCGAGCGTGTGTCGGCGCCTGCCGGCGATCCCGCTGCGCCGCCGCGCGCGCTCGTGTTCGACTCGTCGTACGACCAGTACCGCGGCGTCGTCGCCTTCGTGCGCGTCGTCGACGGCGCGTTCTCCCGGCGCGAGGCCCTCCAGACGATGGCGACCGGGACGCGCTTCGACGCCGAGGAGCTCGGCTTCTTCACGCCGACGATGACGCCGGTCCCAACTCTGTCGGCCGGTGAAGTGGGCTACGTCGTCACCGGGCTCAAGGAGCTGTCGAGTCTGCGCGTCGGCGACACGATCACGTCCGTTGCCCGCCGGGCCGCGCAGCCGCTCCCCGGCTACAAAGACGTGAAGCCGATGGTGTTCGCGGGGCTGTTCCCGACGGACTCCGACGCCTACCCGGAGCTGCGCGACGCGCTCGAGCGGCTGAAGCTGAACGATGCGGCGCTGTTCTACGAGCCGGAGAACTCGCGCGCGCTCGGCTTCGGCTTCCGCTGCGGCTTCCTCGGCCTGCTGCACATGGAGATCGTGCGCGAGCGGCTCGAGCGCGAGTTCGACCTCGACCTGCTCGTCACCGCGCCGAACGTCGCCTACCGGGTCAAGGAGAAGAACGGCGACTGGCTCGAGGTGCACAACCCTGCCGACTTCCCGGCCGAGGTGGAGGAGGTCGAGGAGCCGTACGTGAGATCGTCGATCATCGTGCCGAAGGAGTACGTCGGCGCCGTGATGGAGCTGAACAAGGAGCGGCGTGGCACGTTCGACCACATGGAATACCTGTCGCCGGCCCGCGTCCACCTGACGTACGAGCTGCCGCTGGCGGAGATCGTCCTCGACTACTACGACCAGCTGAAGTCACGCACGCGCGGCTACGCGTCGTTCGACTACGACCTCGCCGGCTTCAAGCCCGGCAATCTCGTCCGCGTCGACGTGCTCGTCGGCGGCGAGATGGTCGACGCGCTCTCACTGATCCTCTACCGCGACTTCGCGTACGACCGCGGGCGCCTGCTCGTCGAGAAGCTGCGCGAGGAGATCCCGCGGCAGATGTTCGACGTTCCCATCCAGGCGGCGATCGGCTCGCGCGTGATCGCGCGCGAGACCGTGAAGGCGCGACGCAAGGACGTGCTCGCGAAGTGCTACGGCGGCGACATCACGCGCAAGCGGAAGCTGCTCGAGAAGCAGAAGGCCGGCAAGAAGAGGATGAAGCAGGTCGGCGCCGTCGAGGTGCCGCAGGAGGCGTTCCTTGCCGTGCTCAACATTGGCCAGGGGCAGAAGGGCGGCTCGTGATGGCGCTCGAGATGCGGAGCACGTGCGAGCGCTGCGGCGCCCGACTCGAGCAGGATGGCGAGGCTGTGATCTGCTCGCACGAGTGCACGTTCTGCGTGCCGTGCGGCGAGGCGATGAGCCACGTGTGCCCGAACTGCGGCGGCGAGCTCGTGCCGCGGCCGAAGCGGAGAGCCGGATGAGCGGCGCGCGCCACCTCTACGTGCACCTGCCGTTCTGCGCTCACCGCTGCGGCTACTGCGACTTCGTCACCGTCGTCGGGCAGGCGGGGCAGCACCGCGCGTACGTCGACGCGCTCCTGTGCGAGCTCGAGCTGGAGCGCGGCGCGCTCGCGGACGAGCTCGAGACGGTGTTCCTCGGCGGCGGCACGCCGACCTTCACGGCGCTCCCCGAGCTCGTGCGGCTGCTCGAGGCGCTGCCCGCCGCCCAGGAGGTCACCGTCGAGGCGAACCCTGAGACGGTGACGGGGGAGCTGGCGCGTGCGCTGCGCGGCGCGGGCGTGACGCGCGTCTCGCTCGGCGCTCAGTCCTTCCGGCCTGAGCTGCTGCGGGTGCTCGAGCGCGTTGCCGGGCCTGACGACGTCCGGCGCGCCGTGCATCATTTCTGTGATGCCGGATTTGACAACATCTCGCTCGACCTCGTCTACGGGATCCCCGGCCAGAGCGCCGCCGACCTCGAGGCCGACCTCGGCGACGCGCTCGCGCTCGAGCCGGAGCACCTCTCCTGCTACGAGCTCGAGGCGAAGCCGGGGACGCGCTTCACCCATGCCTGGGGAGAGGAGCTGGCCCGGCAGGCCGACGCGATGGAGGACTACTTCGAGCGCGTCGTTGGGCGGCTGAGCGGCGCCGGCTACCGCTGGTACGAGACGGCCAACTTCTGCCGGGCCGAGGATGGGCGCGATCTTCGCGCGCGGCACAACCTCGGCTACTGGCTCGGCCACGACTACCTCGGCGTCGGGATCGGCGCGGTGACCACAATCGGGAGCAGGCGCTGGCGGAACACGCCGCGGCTCGGGCGCTACCTGGAGGCGCTCGCGGCGGGACGGACGCCCGAGCGGGAGTTCGAGCCGCTCGACGAGGCGGTGCGCGCGCGGGAGCGCGTCATGCTCGGGCTGCGCCTCGACGAGCCGCTGCCGCTCGCCGGCGTGCGGCACGCGCTCGACGCCGCCGGCCTCGCGCGGGTCGAGAGCCTCGGCCTTGCCGAGCGCTCTGCCGACGCGCTGACGCTCACCGAGCGCGGCCGCTTCCTCGGCGGCGCGGTCACCGCCGAGCTGCTCGCCTGAGCGGGCGCGTCAAGATCCGCACGCGAAGCTAAAATTCCTGCAAATGGAGCTCACACTCCAACTCACCGCGCGGCAGCAGGAAATCCTGCGGCGCATCGTCGACGAGTACGTCGCCACCGGCCAGCCGGTCGGCTCGAAGACGCTCGTCGAGCGGGCGGGCCTGAGCGCGGCGCCGTCGACCGTGCGCGCGGCGCTCGCCGAGCTCGAGTCGCTCGGCCTGCTCACGCATCCGCACACCTCCGCGGGGCGTGTGCCGACCGAGAGCGGCTACCGCCACTACGCCGACGAGCTGCTGCAACACCGGCTCGAGCCTCAGCCGGCGGAGTTCCCGCTCGACCTGCACTCGACGCGCACCGAGGTCGAGTCCGCGCTACAGGCGACCACGGAGATGCTCTCGCAGGTGACGCGGCTGCTCGCGCTCGTCTCCGCGCCGCCGCTCGAGGCGACGACGATCGTGCGCGTCGAGGTGCTGCTCCTCCAGCCGGAGCTCGCGATGGTCGTCGTGATCACCTCCGCGGGGGGCGTCACGAAGAAGCTCATCCACTTCACCGAGCCGGTCGACCACGGCCTCGCGGAATGGGCGGGCGAGTACCTGAACGAGACGGTCGCCGGCCTGCAGCTCGGCACGTCGCTGCTGCGCCGCCGCTTCGAGGATCCCAGCCTGACCAGCGGCGAGCGCGCCTTCCTCGCCGCGCTGCGGCCCGCGTTCACCGAGCTCGTCTCCGCTGCGCAGCGGCTCTACGTCGGCGGCGCCGCCGACCTGCTCGGCGAGGTGCGCGCTGAGGAGCTCGACGCGTACCGCAACCTGTTCGAGCTCGTCGAGAAGCGTGCCGCGCTGCTCGACGTGCTCGACGAGCCGCACGACACGCGGCGGCCGTTCGTGCGCGTCGGCCGCGAGCTCGAGCATCCGGCGCTGCGCGAGATCGCGCTCGTCGGCGCCGCCTACGGCCTCGTCCACCGAGCCCTCGGTGCCGTCAGCCTTGTCGGCCCGGTGCGGATGGACTACGAGAAAGCTGTCGGCGCTGTGCGCTCGGCCGCGACCGAGCTCTCCCGCTTCGTCGAGTCGATCTACGACGAGCGTTAGTTCGTGCCCCTCCAGCAAGTGTCCTCCGGCTTCTGGAACGCGATCACGCTGCGCGCTGCCGCGTCCTCGGTTGCGCCCGTAGCTAAGGCTACGAGCGCTCCCTGCGTCCTTGCATCGCTTGGTGCTCGCGCCCCAGAAGCTCGGCAACACTCACTGGAGGGGCACTAGTGGCCACCACCGAGCGCGACTACTACGAGCTGCTCGGCGTTGCGCGCAGCGCGAGCGAGGCGGAGATCAAGAAGGCGTTCCGCGGGCTCGCACGCGAGCTGCACCCCGACGTCTCCGCCGCGCCTGACGCGCAGGAGCGCTTCCGCGAGGTCGTGGAGGCGTACGAGGTGCTCTCGAAGTCGGAGACGCGCGAGCTCTACGACCGCTACGGCCACGCCGGGCTGCGCAGCGGCGGCTTCCAGCCCGGCCACTTCGACTTCGGCAGCCTCTCCGACCTGTTCGCCGCCTTCTTCGGCGACGACCTGCTCGGCGCGCGCGCGGCGGGCCGGCCCCGCGGCGCCGACCTTGTCGCCGCCGTCGAGATCGAGCTCGCCGACGCGGCGCGCGGCACGACGCGCGACGTGCCGTTCCAGGTCGCGGTCACGTGCGGCCACTGCGACGGCGGCGGGGCCGAGCCCGGCACACCGGTGATCCCGTGCCCGACCTGCGGCGGCGCGGGCCGCCTCCAGCACGTCTCGCGCAGCGTCTTCGGTGAGTTCGTGCGTACGCAGGCGTGTCCCGCGTGCGCAGGCTCGGGCCGCCGCATCGAGACGCCGTGCACGACCTGCGACGGTGCCGGACACGTGCTCGAGGAGCGGCGGTTCGAGGTCGAGATCCCGGCCGGGATCCACGACGGCCAGCGCATCCGGCTCAGCGGCGAGGGCCATTCCGGGCGACTCGGCGCCCGCGCGGGCGATGTCTACGTCCACGTGCACGTCCTGCCCGACCCGTGCTTCGTGCGCGAGGGTAACGACATCTTCTCGACGGTCGACCTGACGATGACCCAGGCCGCCCTCGGCGCGCGCGTGACGATCCCGACGCTGGACGGCGACGAGGAGCGGGAGTTCGACGCCGGCACGCAGCCGGGCGAGATCGTCGTCCTCCGCGGCCGCGGCATGCCCGTGCTGCACGGGTTCGGGCGCGGCGACCAGCGGGTGCTCGTCAACGTGCTCGTGCCGCGCCATCTGAGCGAGGAGCAGCGCCGGCTGCTCGGCGAGTTCGAGTCGCACGCGGACGAGCGCACGTACAGGCCGGACGAAGGCTTCTTCGACAAGCTGAAGAACGCGTTCCTCCGCTGAGGCGCGTCGTCGTCTCCGGCGGCGAGCCCGAGCTCGCCGCGCTGCTCGACCTCTTTCCGGAAGGCGTCGAGGAGCTGGATGACGGCTTCGCCGTCTACACCGACGACGTCGGCGAGGCCACGCTGCGCGAGCGCTTCCCTAGCGCAACGGCGTCAGCCGTCGCGCCAGGGTGGGAGGACGGATGGCGCGCGTTCCACCACGGCGTCGTCGTCGGGCGCCTCTGGGTCGGCCCGCCCTGGGAGCACGCGCCGGCAGGCGCGGCCGCGGTCGTGATCGATCCCGGCCGTGCCTTCGGCACCGGCGCGCATCCGACGACGCGGCTCTGCCTCGAGCTGCTCCAGGAGCTCGAGCCGGCGAGTCTGCTCGACGTCGGTTGCGGCTCCGGCGTGCTCTCGATCGCCGCGGCGCTGCTCGGCTTCGCGCCGGTCACCGGGATCGACCTCGACAACGCCGCGGTCGAGGCCACGCTCGCGAACGCGCGCGTCAACGGCGTCGAGCTGGCTGCACGCCGCGCCGACGCGCTCGCCGACGCGCTCCCGCACACCGGGGTGGCGGTCGCCAACGTCGCGCTCGACGTCGTCGAGCGCCTGCTGCCGCGGCTGTCCTCCCGCTGGGTGGTCGCGTCCGGCTACCTCGAGCGGGACGAGCCGCGCGTCGAGGGGTGGAGGCGCGCCCGCCGCCGCACCGCCGACGGCTGGGCGGCGGACCTGCTCGAACCTGCTTAGCATTCCGTCCGTGGCGACGTTCTCCGTTCGCTTTCTCGGCTGCAAGGTCTCGCACGTCGACGCGCACGACGTGCGTGAGCGGTTGCTCGCCGACGGGCACACCGAGCACGGCGACGGCGCCGACGTCGCGGTCGTCAATACGTGCTGCGTCACGCACGAGGCCGTCTCGAAGTCGCGCAAGGAGGCCGCGCGCGCCGCGCGTACGCACCGGCGCGTGTACGTCACCGGCTGCGGCGCCAACCTCGCCGCCGACGCGTTCGCCGGTCTGCCCGGCAACGTCGTCGTCGTCGCGCGCCGCAGCGACGAGACGCCCGAGTTCGTCGCCGGCGACGTCGGCGCGATCGGCTGCGTCCAGGCGGACGCACGGCTCGACCGCGTGCGCGCGTTCGTCAAGGTGCAGGACGGTTGCAGCTTCTCGTGCGCTTTTTGCGTGATCCCGCTCGTGCGCGGCGCCTCTCGCAGCCGCAGCGCGGGCGCCGTGCTCGGCGAGATCCGGCGCCGCGTCGAGCAGGGCCACCGCGAGGTCGTGCTCACGGGGATCAACCTCGGCTGCTACCGCGATCGCGCCGCGGACTACGGCCTGCCGAGGCTCGTGCGCGAGGCCGGCGCGACGCCGGGGCTCGAACGGCTGCGCCTCTCCTCGATCGAGATCAACCACGTCGACGACGCGCTCGTCGCCGTGCTGTGCGACACGCCCACCGTCAGCCGCCACCTGCACGTGCCGCTCCAGTCCGGCGACGACGGCGTCCTGCGCGCGATGGGTCGACGCTACACCGTCGCCACGTATCTGCGCCGCCTCGCGCCGCTGCAGGACGAGTTCAACCTGACGAGCGACGTGATCGTCGGCTTCCCGGCCGAGGACGAGCGCGCGTTCGCGAACACGCTCGAGACGGTGCACGCCGCGGGCCTCACGAAGGTGCACGTCTTCCCGTACTCGCCGCGCCCGGGCACCGCCACCGCCGACGACGATTCGATCCCGCCTCAGGTGAAGAAGGAGCGCGGCGCACGCCTGCGCGCCGCCTCGCACGACGCCTGCCTCTCCCGCTGGCGAACGAAGATCGGCCGCGAGGATCTCGTGCTCGTCGACCGCGCCGGCCGCGGCTACGGCGACGACTACTCACCCTGGCTGCTCGACGGCCGTGCCCGGGTCGGCGAGCTCGTCCGCGTCCGCGGCGCCGGCGTCACCGACGAGGGGATTCTCGCCGCATGAGCGAAGACTGCCTCTTCTGCCGGCTCTACAGCGAGGGCGAGCACGTCGCCACCGCGGAGGGCCTCGTCGCAATCCGCGACATCAACCCGCAGGCCGCGACGCACCTGCTGATCATCCCCGAGCGGCACGTCCCGAGCTTCCACCACATCGCCCAGTTTCCCGCCGGCGAGGCGAAGCGAATGCTCGACTTCGTAGCCGAGGTTGCTGCAAATGAAGGCCTGAAGGATTACCGTGTCGTCGTCAACGCCGGGCCAGGGGCCGGGCAGACGATCTTCCACCTGCACTGGCACGTGCTCAGCGGCGTACTGACCGGGAGAATGGCGTGAGCCGGATCGAGACGATCGAAGAGGAGCTGCGGGAGGCCATGAAGGCGCGCGACGCCGAGCGCCGCGACGCGCTGCGCCTGATCCTCAACGCCCTGAAGTCGTCCGAGAAGGAGCTCCAGCGCCCTCTGTCCGAGGACGAGGAGCTCCAGGTGCTCCGGCGCGAGCGGAAGCGCCGGCTCGAGGCGGCCGAGGCGTTCCGCTCCGGTGGCCGCGAGGAGCAGGCGCAGTCGGAGGAGCGGGAGCTCGAGATCCTCGAGGAGTTCATGCCGGAGCCGCTCTCCGAGGACGAGATCGAGGAGATCGTCGACGACGCGATCGCCGAGGTGGGCGCGACCAGCATGGCCGACCTCGGCCGCGTGATGGCGGACGTGATGCCGCAGATCGCCGGCCGAGCCGACGGCTCGACGGTGAGCCAGATCGTGCGCGAAAAACTCGCCTGAATTCCGCGGGAAGTGCTGCGCACTTCCCGCGGGTTCGATGTTGTGCTCCGCAGAGCGGCCGCGGGCAAAGCCCGCGGCCTCCTATCTGACGCGAGCGACAGGTCAGGGAAGCGCGCGCGGTGGTGGCTACGCCATCCCCACGCGCGTGCATCCGGCCTGCGCGAACGCTCCGCGTTCGCTTCGGCCTTGGGTGGTCCGTTCGGGTCGGTGGGCTGCACCCGCCGCTCGTCGATCGCACAGGGGCCGGAGGCTAACGCCGCAGGCGTTAGGCGGAGGCCGACCCCACGCGACCGGGGATGGCGTAGCCACCACCGGCCGCGCTCGCAGATCGTTCAGACCCTCGCCAGAAAAGAGGGCGCCGGCTCGGCCGGCGCCCGCTCTGCGGAGCACAACCCAGCCCCGGGGAGAAGCGCGCAGCGCTTCTCCCCGCTCGTCCTCCTACACTGACCTGGTGCAGCAAGTCCTCGACGTCCCGAACGAGGTCGCCGCCGAGCTCGCCGGCATCGGCGACGGCGTCCTGACCGCGCTCCGCGAGCGGCTCGGCTGCGCGGTCAACCTGCGCGGCAACCGGCTCACGCTCGAGGGCGAGGAGCTGAAGGTCGCGGAGGCGCTCGCGGTCGTCGAGGAGCTCGTCGAGCTCGTCGAGAGCGGGCAGGAGGTCGGCGCGGGCACGATCGACACGATCCTCACGGCGATCGACGAGGCCGAGGACGTGCGCGAGATCTTCGAGGACGTCGTCTGGTCGCACCGCGGCAAACGGATCACGCCGAAGACGGTCACGCAGAAGCACTACGTCGATGCGATCCGCCGCTGCACCCTCACCTTCGGGATCGGCCCCGCCGGGACGGGCAAGACGTACCTCGCGATTGCGCTCGCCGTCGCCGCCCTGTCCGACCGGCAAGTCGGCCGCCTGATCCTCACGCGCCCCGCCGTCGAGGCCGGCGAGCGGCTCGGCTTCCTGCCGGGGGACGTGCTCGCGAAGGTCGACCCATACATGCGGCCGCTGTTCGATGCGCTCTACGACACGATGGACCCGGAGAAACTGAGCGCCTACATGGAGCGCGGCACGATCGAGGTGGCGCCGCTCGCGTTCATGCGCGGCCGCACTCTCAACGACAGCTTCATCATCCTCGACGAGGCGCAGAACACCTCGCCCGAGCAGATGCTGATGTTCCTCACGCGGCTCGGCTTCGGCTCCAAGGTCGTCGTCACCGGCGACGTCACGCAGATCGACCTGCCGCGCGAGCAGGCCTCCGGGCTGATCCAGGTGCAGGACATCCTCGGCTCGATCGACGGCATCGCGTTCGTGGAGTTCGGCCACCAGGACGTCGTGCGCCACAAGCTCGTGCAGCGCATCGTCGAGGCGTACAAGCGCCACTCCGAAGCGACCGGAACGCAGCGGCGCCAGTGATCCAGATCGAGGTCGAGAACCGCTCGGGGGTCGCCGTCGACGAGGCCGGTGCGGTGGAGCTCGTGCGCCGCGTGCTGCAGGCCGAGGGCGTCGACTCCGGCGAGGTCGGGCTTGCCTTCGTGGGGCCGGAGGAGAGCCGCGCGCTGAAGCGAGACCATCTCGGCGTCGACGAGGCGACCGACGCTCTTGCCTTCCCGCTCGACGGGCTCGACGACCTGCCGGAGGAGCTGCCGCGCCAACTCGGCGACGTCGTCGTCTGTCCGCAGGTCGTCGGCGAGCAGTGGCGCGCGCCGCTCGTGCACGCAGTGCTCCACCTCGTCGGCTACGACCACGGCGCGGAGATGGAGGCGCGGGAGACCCTGCACGCATGAGCATGCTCACGTCGCGCCGGGAAGAGCAGCAACAGGAGCAGCCGAAACCCCGGCGCCGCCGCTTCGCCTTGACGCCGCCGACGCCGGGGCGCGCGCCGACGCTGCTCGAGAGCTTCAACTACGCCTTCGAGGGGATCATTCACGTCCTCCGCACGCAGCGGAACCTACGCATCCACTTCGCGATCGCGATCGTCGTGATCGCGGCCGCCGCCGCGCTCAGCGTGCAGCGGATCGAGCTGATCGCGCTGTTGATCGCGATCGCGTTCGTGCTCGTCTCGGAGATGATCAACTCGGCAATCGAGGGCGCGATCGACGTCTCGACGACGTCGTTCGACCCGAACGCGAAGCTCGCCAAGGACATCGCCGCCGGCGCGGTGCTGATCTCGTCGGTCACCGCGGTTGCGGTCGGCTACCTCGTCTTCGCGGAGGCGGCGGCGCACCGCACGGCGCGCCTGCTCGACCGGGTTCGCGACGCTCCGGCGGCGATCACGCTCGTCGCGCTCGTGCTCGTGATCCTGATCGTGATCGCGACGAAGGCCGCGACCGGGCGGGGCACTCCGCTGCGCGGCGGGCTGCCGTCTGGCCATGCCGCGCTCGCGTTCGCGGGCTGGATGGCCGCGACCTACGTGATCGGGGACGACCACCGCTTTCTCATCTCGTCGCTGACCTTCGTGATGGCGGTGCTCGTTGCCCAGACACGGGTCGAGTCCGGTATCCACTCGGCGCTCGAGGTGCTGTACGGCGGCGCACTCGGCGCGCTCGTGACGCTCGTCGTGTTCCAGGTGTTGTCGTGAGCGAGGGCGTGCTCGAGGAGCAGCGGCGCTACTACGCCGAGCGGGCGCCAGAGTACGACGACTGGTGGCGGCGGCGCGGCCGCTACGCGCTCGATGCCGACCGCGAGGGCCCGTGGTTCGCCGACGTCGCCGAGGCCGAGGCGTGGCTCGAGGCGTTCGCGCCGCGGGGCGACGTGCTCGAGCTCGCGGCGGGAACCGGTATCTGGACGCGCAAGCTCGTCCGGCTCGCGGCGAGGGTGGTCGCGATCGACGCGAACGCCGAGCCGCTCGCGCTGAACACGCCGGAGGCCGATCTCGTGCAGGCGGACGTCTTCACCTGGCGTCCGCGCGAGCGCTTCGACGTGTGCTTCTTCTCGTTCTGGCTCTCGCACGTGCCCGAAGACCGCTTCGACGAGTTCTGGGGTCTCGTCCGCGACGTCCTGAAGCCGGAGGGGCGCGTGTTCCTCGTCGACAGCGCCCCCGGCGACGCCGCGCACACCGGCACCGGCCAGAGCGGCGGAGAGGAAACGCGCTCGCTCGCCGACGGGCGCACGTTCCGCATCGTCAAGCGCCGCTGGGAGCCCGCGGAGCTCGCCGCGCGCGTGCGTCCGCTCGGGTTCGAGCTCGAGCTCGACGTGACCGCAAACGGCCACTTCCTCGTCGGAGGCGGTGCGTGACGGCCGAGGAGCTCGTCGCGCGCGCCGAGTCGGCGGCGGCGAACGCCTACGCCCCGTACTCGAACTACCACGTCGGCGCGACCGTGCTCACGGCGGACGGGCGGCTCTACGACGGCGTCAACGTCGAGAACGCCGCCTACCCGCTCGGGATCTGCGCCGAGAAGACGGCGATCGGCAAGGCGGCGAGCGAGGGCGTGCGCCCGGGCGGTATCGAGGCGATCGGGATCACCGCGTCGCCGTGCGGCGGCTGCCGCCAGTGGCTGCACGAGTGGCGTGTCGAGCGCGTCTGCTTCCGGCGCGAGGACGGCACGATCGCGGAGCACGCACCGGTCGACCTGCTGCCGGAGGCGTGGACCCTCCCGAAGCCGTGAAGTCGGGCTTCGTCGCAGTTGCGGGCCGTCCGAACGTGGGCAAGTCGACGCTCGTGAACGCGCTCTGCGGTGGCAAGGTAGCGATCGTCTCCGACAAGCCGCAGACGACCCGCCGGCGCATCTTCGGCATCGCGAACGGCGACGGCTACCAGCTCGTGCTCGCCGACCTGCCCGGCTTCCAGCGGCCGCGCGACGCGCTCACGGAGCGGATGCAGCACACCGTCGACGCCGCGTTCGAGGAGGTCGATTCGGTGCTGTTCGTCCTCTCGGCCCGCGAGCGGATCGGCGCCGGCGACCGCTTCATCGCACACCGCGTCTTCGGACTCGGCGTGCCCGTCGTGATCGCGCTCAACAAGGTCGACCGCCTGAAGCCCGGGCACATCGCACAGCAGATGAACGCGGCCGCGCGGCTCGGCGACTTCCACGCGCTGCACCCCGTCAGCGCCAAGACCGGCGACGGGATCGTCGCGCTCCGGGACGAGCTCGTGGCGCTCTTGCCGGAGGGGCCCCTCTACTTTCCGGAGGAGCAGCGCACCGACCTCTCGCTCGAGCTGCAGATCTCGGAGCTGATCCGCGAGAAGGCGCTCTGGCTGACGCGGGACGAGGTGCCGCATGCGATCTCGGTCGACGTCGACGAGCTGGGAGAGAGGGCCGTGCACGCGCGCATCCTCGTCGAGACGGAGTCACAGAAGCAGATCGTCGTGGGCAAGGGCGGCTCGATCGTGAAGGAGATCGGCACGCGCGCCCGTCCCGAGATCGAGGCGCTGCTCGGGCACCCGGTCTTCCTCGAGCTCGTCGTCAAGGTGCGGCCGCGCTGGCGCCGCGACGAGGCGACGCTCGACCGCCTCGGCGTCTAGTGGACGACTAGTGGACACTAGGCGCCGCCGCAGCTCGGCCCGCCGGCCGCGGTGAGCCACGCCTTCAGCGCCCGGATGCGCGCGCGGGCGCGCGCGAGGTCTGCGCGCAGCGCCGAGCTGCCCGCGGCATCCTGGACCAGGCTCAGGTAGCCCTGGCGGCTGACCCAGTCGCTCGTGTAGAGCAGGACGTCGACGCCTGCCTCGATCGCCAGCGTGGTCGCGTGCGGCGTGCGCACCGCTCCCGGTGCGTCGAGCGCGTCGCTGACGACGACGCCGTGGAACCCGAGCGACCCGCGCAGGAGCCCGGTGACGATCGGCCGCGAGAATACGGCCGGCCGCCCGCTCTTGTCGAGCGCCGGATAGGCGGCGCTCGAGATCATCACGAGCTTCGCGCCGGCGGCGACCGCGCTCCTGAACGGCTCCAGGCCCTGCTCGAGCGGGCCGGCCGCGGCGCGGATCGTCACCGCACGGTCGTCCGTGTTCGCCGGCGACGCACCGAGGCCCGGGAAATGCTTCGCGGTTGCGGCGATCCCGTTCGTCTGGAGCCCCTGCACGAACGCCCCCGCGAGGCTGCCGACGAGGGACGGGTCCTGCCCGAACGCGCGCGTGCCGAGGAAGCTCGTCCCGGAAACCGGCGTATCCGCAACCGGCGCGAAGTCGACGTCGACGCCCGCCCGGCGCAGCGAGGCCGCGGCCGCCACGGCCTCCTCGTTCACACGCGTGAGGTCGTCGAGGCGGCCGAGCGCCGCCGGCGAGTCGAAGGGCGCCGCCCACGGCAGCCGCCGGACGCGCCCGCCCTCCTGGTCGACCCCGATCAGCAGCGGCTCGCCGTTCGTGCACGCCGCTGTCTGGAGTTGCTGCGTGACCGCCGCCATCTCGGCGCTCGACGACCAGCGGCCGACGAGGATCACGCCGCCCAGGTCGCCCGCACGGATGCGCGCGAGGAAGTCCGCGCTCGGCCGCCCGGTGAGCGGGCTCATGATCGTCTCGCCCGCGAGCCGGGCGAGCGAGACCGCCGGCCGCGCGGGCGCGGAGCCGGCGCAGGCGCATGCGGCCGCGAGCGCGAGCGCGAGCACGGCTCCGGCGCGGCGGCCCACGCGCCCTCCTACCCGGCAGAGGCCGCTGCGGCCGTCGCCGCGTCCGCAGGCTCGAGCCTCGACCCGCTCTCCGGGTCGAAGAAGTGGAAGCGCGCCGGATCGACGGCCAGTCGCAGAGGCCGGCCGGCGCGCACAGAGGTCTCCGGGTCGACCCGGGCGGTGAAGAAAGCCCGGTCCTCCTGGAGCAGCGTGTCGTCGTCGCCGGCCGCCGCGCGAACGTCGCCGATGTCGACGGGCGGCGCGTCGATCGGGAAGATCAGGTGCGTGTCCGGCCCGAGGTCCTCCACGACCTCGATCGCCACCTCGAGCTGCGGCAGCGACGGGTCTGCGAGCGCTGCGGCCGCGAACGCCTCCGGCCGGATGCCGACGACGACGCGCGAGCGCGGGCCGGCCGGCCGATTCTGCGCCGTGAGCGGGATGCGGAAGCCTGCGAACTCGGCCACGCCGTCCCTGACCTCGGCCTCGACGAGGTTCATCGCCGGCGAGCCGATGAACGCCGCGACGAACAGGCTGCGCGGGTTGGTGTAGAGCACCTGCGGTGTGTCGACCTGGAGGATCCGGCCGTCGCGCATCACCGCGACCCGCTGGCCGAGCGTCATCGCCTCGACCTGGTCGTGCGTGACGTAGATCGTCGTCGTTCCCAGCCGCGCGTGCAGGCTGGCGAGCTGCGCGCGCATGCTCACGCGCAGCTTTGCGTCGAGGTTCGAGAGCGGCTCGTCCATCAGGAAGGCCTTCGGCTCGCGCACGATCGCCCGGCCCATTGCCACGCGCTGGCGCTGGCCGCCGGACAGCGCCGCGGGCCGGCGGTCGAGCAGCTCCTCGAGGCCGAGCATCTCCGCGACCTCCTTGACCCGCGCGCCGGTCTCCTTCTTCGGCGTCTTGCGCACGCGCAGCCCGTAACCGAGGTTCTCGCGGACGGTCATGTGCGGGTAGAGCGCATACGTCTGGAAGACCATCGCGATGTCGCGCGAGCGCGGCGGCAGATCGGTCACCTCGCGGTCGTCGATCGTGATCGTGCCCGAGCTGACCTCCTCGAGCCCTGCGATCATCCGCAGCAGCGTGGACTTGCCGCAACCAGAGGGGCCGACGAGGACGAGAAACTCGCCGCTCTCGATCTCGAGCGAGATGTCCGAGACGGCGACGACGCCGCCGCTGAAAACCTTGCTTACGCTCTCGAGAACGATGCCACGCACGCTCATCCAAATCTATACCGGAGTCGACGGGAAACTGCAATGGCATTGACCACTTTCGGGCCGATGGCTATAGTCGAGGCGGAGGTAACGGCGGCCGGATGAGCACGACACCGAAGGTCACGAAGCAGAGCCACACGCGACTGCAGGTGCTGGACCTGATCCAGCGCCTGGGGATCGGCACCGCCATTCCTTCGGAGCGGCAGCTGAGCGCCGACCTCGGCGTCTCTCGCCTGACCGTGCGGGCGGCGCTCGACGATCTCGCGCGCGAGGGCTACCTCGTGCGCCGCCGCGGCAGCGGCACCTACGTCCAGCAGCCGAAGATCTCGCAGGAGCTGACGATGACCTCGTTCAGCGAGGACATGCGGCGCCGGGGGATGGTCCCCGGCAGCCGCACGGTCTCGATGAGCACGATCAACGCCGGCGCCCGGCTGGGCCGCTTCCTCCAGGTCTCGCCCTCCGAGCAGGTGCTCGTGATCAAGCGGCTCCGGCTCGCCGACGGCGAGCCGATGGCGATCGAGACGCTGCACATCCCCGAGGCGCTCGTGCCCGGGCTGACGCCGAAGGCGCTCAGCGGCTCCTTCTACGAGCTCATGGCGGAGCGGTACGGGATCGTGATCGCCAGCGGCACGCAGGCGATCGAGCCGACCGTGACGAACGAGGAGGAGTCGGCCGCGCTCGGCGTCCCACTCCACTCGCCGGCCTTCCTGTTCGAGCGCACGAGCCGCGACCAGAGCGGTCGCACGGTCGAGTACGTGCAGTCGGTCTACCGGGGCGACCGCTACCGGATCGTGACCGAGCTGAACCGCCGCGAGCCCTGACCGGCGCCCCGGTCCAAGAGGGCTTGACAGAGGTGGTCTTGTGTGCGATCTTCCGCTCGTGGCAAACTGGTATAGACCAATCGGCGCATCGACCATCGCGCGCGGTCCCACCGGCCACAGGGGCAGATCAGCGCCGAGGTTCCGCGTCGACGGCTCGAGGAGACTTGCATGAGATCACGAGTTCTCGTGGCGGCCATAGCGGTCGTCGCGCTCGGGGTCGTCGCGGCGACAGCGAGCGCGAGCGGCCACCGTGTCCAGGCCAAGCAGCTGACGGTCTGGCTTCAGGTCGACGCACAGTCGGGCTGGCCGGACCTCGTTGCGGCCGCCAACCAGCAGTTCCAGAGCGATCACCCGGGCTGGACGGTCAACATCCAGTACCAGAACTGGGGCGACCATCTGCAGAAGTTCGATGCCACGATCGCGGCCAACACCACGCCTGACGTCATCGAGATGGGTAACACCGAGATGACGAAGTACATGGCAGCGGGTGCGTTCGCGGACATCTCGTCGTCGAAGTCGGTGTTCGACAACTCGGCGTCGTGGCTGAAGGGCCTCGCCAAATCGGGAATGTACGGCGGCCATCTCTACGGCGTTCCGTACTACGCCGGCTCGCGTGTCGTGACCTACCGGACCGATCTCTACAAAAAGGCGGGCATCACGAAGCTGCCGACGAGCCTTGCGCAATTCGAATCGGATGCCGCGAAGCTCGCGGCGAAGAACGCCAAGGTGAAGGGCTTCTCGCCGGTCTACAGCGCCGGCACCGACTGGTACTTCGCAATGGCTTTCGTCTACGACTACGGCGGAGCGATCGCAAAGACGCACGCGGGCAAGTGGGTTGGAACGCTCGACTCGAAGCAGTCCATCGCCGGCCTGACGGCGTGGAAGAACTTCTGGCAGGCGACCTCCAAGGCAAGCCCCACCTCGGACGAGGCGAACCCGGCCCCGTACGACGTGTACTCGCAGAATAGGGCCGCGTCGATCATCGGCCCGGGCTGGTACAGCTGCTGCGTCGGCAAGACCTACACGGCGACGACGGCGCAGTTCGTGATGCCGAGCCACGTCGCGGGTCAGCCCATGCCGGGCTTCCTCGGCGGCTCCGATCTCGCGGTCCCGGCGGAGAGCACGAACCAGACGCTGGCGATCGACTGGGTCAAGGACTTCACGAGCACGACCTCTGAGAAGGGCCTCGAGGCCAAGGGCAATATCCCGAACGCGACCAACCTGCTCGGCACGAGCGTCAACGAGCGTGCCGCTGTACGGAGCTGGTTCGTGCCCGCGGCGAAACACTGGGTGGACGTGGAGAACGGGAATATCCTTCGCAACATGCTGGCGGAGATCCTCGCCGGGAAGCTGACGGTGGCACAGGCTGCTCAGTCGGCCAGTGCGAACATCTCGTCTGTCCTGAACGAGTCGTAAGCCGCTGAGCGGCCGGCTCTCAACGGCCCCGAACGCCGCCGCCGAGACCACGAGGACGTGGACTCGGCGGCGGCGGCCGCTTACGTGGAGGCGCGTCAGCGGCGCCTCCGTGCCGTACCTCCTCGTCCTACCGGTCGTCGCGGTCATGGGGACGATCCTCGGCTACCCGATCTATAGCCTCGTGCGGCTGTCGCTGCAGCGGTATGGCCTCTTCGAGCTGGTGCAGCACAAAGGGCACTACATCGGCCTGCACAACTTCGGGCTCGTGCTGCACGACAGCGTCTTCTGGCACACGCTCCTCCGCACGGTCGTCTTCACGATCGCGAACGTCGGCCTGACGATGGTGCTGGGGACGCTGCTCGCTCTCCTGCTCGTCCGGCTGAGCGCGTGGGTCAGGATCCTGCTGACCGCCGGGCTCGTGCTCGTCTGGTCGATGCCGCAGGTCGTCGCCGTCCAGGTGTGGAACTGGATAACGAACTACCAGAACGGCGTCCTCAACTACGCGCTGACCGAGCTGCACGTTGGCAACTACTTCCAGCACAACTGGTACGGGACGACCTTCTCCCAGCTGAGCCTTGTCACTGCCCTCATCGTCTGGGGCGCCCTCCCGTTCGTCGCGATCACGGTGTACGCGGCGCTCTCGCAGGTGCCGCGCGAGCTCGTCGAGGCGGCCGAGATCGACGGCGCGAGGTCGGTGCGCCTGTTCTTCGACGTGACGCTGCCGTTTCTCCGGCCGGTCCTGCTCATCCTCACCAGCCTCTCCATCCTCTGGGACTTCGGCGTGTTCACCCAGCCGTTCCTGCTCATCGGGCAGCCGCACATCGGTCCCGGCAATTACCTGATGGGGGTCTACCTCTACGAGGAGGGCTATCTGAAGACCGACTTCGGGCGCGGAGCGGCGATCTCGATCCTCATGCTCGTGATCGTCGCTGCGATGAGCGTGGTCTACGTCCGCCGGATGGTGCGGATCGGAGACGCGGAGTGAACGTTCGCAACGCCCGCAGAACCCTCTGGAACGTCGTGGCCCTCGTGCTCTTCGTGGTGATGATCTTTCCGGTCTTCTGGATGATCTCGACGGCGTTCAAGGCCGACAATCAGATCAACGCGCTCACGCCGACCTGGTTCCCGCTCCGCCCGACGCTCTCGCACTTCGGCGCGGCGATTCACAAGCCTTTCTTCTGGAACGACGTCGAGAACAGCGTGATCGTTGTCAGCGTGACGGTCGCCGTGGCGATGACCCTCGCCTTCCTCGCGGCCGTCGCCCTCGCGAAGTACCGCTTCACGGGCCGGAAGCTCTTCATCGTGCTGATGATCGGCGTGCAGATGCTGCCGGGCGCCGGCCTGATCATCCCGCTCTACGTCGTGCTCGCCCGCTACCACCAGGTGAACGTGCTGAGCGGCGTCATCATCACGTATCTCACCTTCGCGCTGCCGTTCTCGGTCTGGACGCTGCGGGGGTTCATCCTCGGCATCCCGAAGGACCTGGAGGAGGCGGCGATGGTCGACGGGAGCAGCCGCCTCGGCGCCTTCGTCAAGATCCTGCTGCCGCTCGTGGCGCCGGGCCTCGTCGCGACCTCGGTCTTCGCCTTCATCACGAGTTGGAACGAGTACATCTTCGCCCGCACCCTCCTGAACGACCAGTCCCGGCAGACGATCACCGTCTGGCTCTCCTACTTCCTCGGCACGAGCCGGCACACGGACTGGGGCGCGCTCATGGCCGCGTCCACGCTGACCGCAATCCCCGTCGTCATCTTCTTCCTGCTCGTGCAGCGGCGGATCGCCTTCGGCCTCACCGCGGGCGCCGTGCGCGGCTAGAACCGGTCGGTAGGACGCCCAAAGTGGTATTGACCACATTGGCCCGGTGTGAAAAGATGCGGGCGGGCAGGCCGGATCCGGCGTCCGGCGTCCCGAGGAGAGCGACCTGGATCTGACCCTCCATCCGAGCGACCCGGCCGCCGCCGACGACACGGCGGCCGGGTCGCAGGTCGCTCGACCGGGAGGGGCCGGGCGACGGTGAGCGCCGGCTGCTCCTACTTCGGCGTCCGCATCGTCCGCCATGTCCGGCGCGACATGGCCGACCTCGTCGCACGCGGCTACACGGGCGTGCTGCACACGTTCTCGGAGAACGACCTCACCTACTACCGCGGCACGATGCGCGAGATCGTCGAAGCGTCGCACGCGCTCGGGTTGACCGTGCAGCTCGGCCCGTGGGGGCTCGGGCGCACGTTCGGCGGGGAGGCGGAGAGCCGCTTCGTCACCTTCCACCCCGAGGAGTGCCAGGTGCTCGACGACGGGCGGCGCGTCGCGGCCGCATGCCTGAACAGCCCCGTCTACCGGCAGTTCTGCAAGGAGTGGGCGGATGCGGCGCTCGAGGCGGGCGCGGACTCCGTCTTCTGGGACGAGCCCGCCTGGGTCGTGCCGGAGCACGTCGGCGTCGAGGACGCGTCGCGCTGGAGCTGCCGCTGCGCGCGGTGCGCGGAGCGTTTCGGCGGGCCGCTGCCGGCCGAGCTGACGCCGGAGGCGCAGGCGTTCCGCGAGGCGTCGGTGGTCGACTTCCTGCGCGATATGGTCGCGCACGTCGCGGCGTGCGGCGGGTGCAACACGATCTGCCTGCTTCCGGCGACCGAGGGCACGCACGGCATCTCGGACTGGAACACGGTCGCGTCGCTGCCCGGGCTGACGACCTTCGCCACCGATCCGTACTGGAAGCACTGGGGCGAGGCGGCGGGGCCGTTCGTGCGGCGGTTCGCGCGCCTGCTACGCGAGACGTGCGAGCGACACGGCGTCGGCGCGCAGCTCTGGCTGCCGGGCTTCGGGCTGACCCGCGACGAGATTCCCGAGCTCGAGGCCGCGATCGCCGCGGCGCGCGACGAGGGCGTGGGTGACCTCTGGACGTGGGGATACGAGGCGTGCGCGCACATGACACACCTCGCCACGCCTGACTCGCCGCTCGTCTGGGAGGCCGTGAGCGCAGCGCTCACCGAGCGGCCACAGACGCCGACCGAGGCGTCGGCGGACCGCTTCTCCGATCTGGAGCTGCGCTCGACCCGCGAGCTCGTATCGCTCCTGAACGAGGAGGACGCCACCGTCGCCGGCGCCGTCGCCGAGGCCGGCGACGAGCTGGCCGCCGCGATCGACGCGATCGCGGCGCGGCTGGAGCGCGGCGGCAGGCTCGTGTACGTCGGCGCCGGAAGCTCCGGCCGGCTCGCCGCGCTCGACGCGGCCGAGTGCGCGCCGACCTTCGGCCCGACTCCCGAGGTCGCGGCCGTGTTCGTGGACGGCGGGGACGGCGAGGACGACCGGGCGCGGGGCGCGGCCGACGTGCGCGCGCTCGGGCTCCGCGCGAACGACGCGCTTGTCGCCGTTAGTGCGAGCGGCAGCACGCCCTACACCGTCGCCGCGCTGGAGGCCGCCACCGAGACCGGTGCGCTTCGCGTCGCCGTCGTGTGCGCGCACGCCAGTGCGCTCGGCGCGCTGGCGGAGCACGAGGTCGCGGTCGTCGTCGGCCCCGAGGCGATCGCCGGCTCGACGCGGCTGAAGGCCGGCACCGCGCAGAAGCTCGTTCTGAACGCGATCTCGACCGTGACGATGGTGCGCCTCGGCCGCACGTACGCCGGGCTGATGGTGGGCGTCGCGCCCGAGAACGAGAAGCTGCGCGCGCGGGCGCGCCGCAACCTCGCCCTCGCCAGCGGCGCCGCCGAGGACGACGTCGCCGCGGCGCTCGACGCCGCCGGCGGCGACGCGCGCGTCGCGCTCGTCTCGCTCCTCGCCGGCGTCGACCCCTCGACGGCGCGCAAGCGTCTCGAGGGCGCAGGCGGCTCCGTGCGGCTGGCGGTCGGAGGCACGACGTGAGGCTCGGCGTCGAAGCCGCGCTCGTCAACGGCGAGCTCGTTCCCGGCGACGTCGAGATCGGCGACGGCTTCGTCGTCGGCGTCGGGCTCGGGGGCGGCGGCCGCGGCCGCATCGCCGTGCCGGGCTTCGTCGACCTTCAGGTGAACGGCTTCGCGGGCGTCGATTTCCTCGCCGCCTCGGCCGCCGACTACGCCCAGGCCGGCGAGGCGCTCCTCCTCACCGGCGTGACCGCCTACCAGCCGACCTTCATCACGGCGGCCGAGAGCACGCTCATCGAGGCGCTGCGCGGGATGCCGCAGAACGGCAGCTTGCCGCGGGTGGTCGGCGCGCACGTCGAGGGGCCGTTCCTCTCCCCGGAGCGGCTCGGCACCCACCCGCCCGAGCACCGGCGCGATCCGGACCTCGCCCTGCTGGACCGTCTCCTGGACACCGGCCGCGTGACCGAGTTCACGCTCGCACCCGAGCTGCCCGGAGCCGGCGCGCTGATCGAGCGTCTGCTCGAGCGGGGCGTCGTCGTCTCGGCCGGCCACACCAACGCGACGGCGGAGGAGGCGCACGAGGCCTTCGACCTCGGCGTGTCGACGGTCTCGCACCTGTTCAACGCGATGCGGCCGTTCCGGTCGCGCGACCCGGGGATCATCGGCGTCGCACTCACGCGCCGCGACGTCTTCGTCCAGGTGATCGTCGACGGCCACCACCTCGCCGACGAGACGGTGCTGCTCGTCTGGGCCGTCGCGGGCGGCCGGGTGGCGCTCGTCAGCGACGCCACCGCCGGCGCGGCGATCGGCGGCGGCACCTACCAGCTCGGCGACGTGGAGATCGAGGTGGCGAACGGCGTGTCGATGCGCGAGGACGGCGTGCTCGCGGGGACGGTGCTCACGATGATCGACGCGGTGCGCAACCTGCATGCGCTCGGGATCCCCTTCGAGGACGCGGTGGGTGCCGCGACCGCGGTTCCCGCACGGATTCTCGGCCGCGTCGACATCGGCGCGCTCGAGCCGGGAGGGCCCGCCGACGTCGTCGTGCTCGACGACCGCCTGGAGATCGTGAACGTGCTCTGTGCCGGTGAGGCCCGTGTCGTGGCTTGACATCGAGTTGCGCGAGCAGCCCCAGGCGCTCGCACGCCTCCTGGAGCGCCAGGGGGAGCGTGTGCACGACCTCGCCGCCGCGTTCCGCCGCGACGACATCCGCTACATCCTGATCGCCTCGCGCGGCAGCTCGTCGAACGCCGCGCGCTACGCGCAGTACCTGCTCGGCCGCGCGAACCGTGTGCCGGTGATGTTCGCGACGCCATCGCTGTACACGATCTACGAGCAGCCGCCTCGGCTCGAAGGCGCGATCGTCGTCGGCATCTCGCAGTCGGGCGCATCCCCCGATGTCGGCTCGGTGCTCGCCGAGGCGCACCGCCAGGGCCGTCCGACGCTTGCGCTGACGAACGATGCGACGTCGCCGCTTGCCCAGGAGGCGGACGCGGTGCTGCCGCTCGAGGCCGGCGACGAGCGCGCCGTCGCGGCGACGAAGACGTTCCTGAACTCGCTCGGGGCGATCGCCCTCCTCTTCAGCGCGATCGGCGACGACGACGTCGCACGTGCGGAGCTCGAGCGGATGCCGGAGGCGCTCGAAGCGCAGATCGCGCTCTCGTTCACGAGCCCGCCGCGGCTCGAGGAGTACGTCTACGGGGCCGGGGCGACGGTCGTCGCTCGCGGCGTCAACTACAGCACCGCCTTCGAGGTGGCGCTGAAGATCCGCGAGTTGTCGGGGCTCGTCGTCGAGGCGTACTCGCCGGCCGACCTCATGCACGGGCCGATCGCGGCGATCCGGCCGGGCTGGCCCGTCGTCGCCATTGCGCCGACGGGGCCCGCACACCAGAGCGTCGCAGAGCTGCTGCCCGCACTCGAGGAGCGCGGCGCCAGGCTGCTCGTCGTCTCGGACGTGCCCGAGCTGCTCGAGCGCGCGCACACGCCGCTGCCGCTCGTCCCCGGCGTCCCGGAGTGGCTGAGCCCGCTCGCGGCCGTGATTCCCGGCCAGGTGACCGCGATGCGGCTCGCCGAGCTGCGCGGCATCGACGTCGACGCGCCGCCCGGACTGCAGAAGATCACCCTGACTCGCTAAGGAGCCGCGCGAAGAGCTGCGCTCTGCGCGCCGAGAAGCACGAGATCCTGCGTCGGGTTCCCTAGTGCCCCCTCGGGCTCGAGCTCGAGGGACCCGAACCCCTGCGCGAAGGTCTCGCGCAGGTACCGCTCCGGGTGGTACGCGCTGCAGAGGTTCGTGCCGGCGACGTCGCCCCAGCGGACCACGAGCTCGCCCCGCTCGAAGCGCGCGCGCTCCTCGTCGTCGAGCTTCGGCAGGTACGAGCGGCCGTGCGTCGTGACGAGCAGGAAGCCGCCGGGACGCAGCACGCGCCGCAGCTCGTCGCGCCACGCGGGCTGGAGCTCGGCGGTGAGGTGCGTGAAGACCGAGAGTGCGTAGACGAGGTCGAAGCTCTCGTCCTCGAAGATGAGCGGCGGCTCGAGCGTGTTCCGCTCGAAGCGGGCGAACGGGAGGTTGCGCGCGCACCAGGCGACGGCGTTTGCGTTCAGGTCGCTGCCGGCCACGGTGCCGGGGAACTCGCCCCAGTAGCGCGTCACGCGTCCGCAGCCGCAGCCGAAGTCGAGCACCGAGGTGAGCTCGTCGAGGGCCACGTGCGCGGCGATCGCGTCGTAAGCGGCGCGGCCGCTGCGCACGAACCAGTCCGCGTCGGCGGTACCGGCGACCCGGACCATCAGCCTGCGCGGCGGCAGCGGCGGCCCGCCCGCAACCGTCGCCCCTCCCGGCCGGAGCGCGACGAGCCGCTCGTAGGCGCGGAAGGCCGGGCCGATCAGGCCGGTGCGCTCGAGCAGCCGGAGGAAGCGCCGCTTCACAGAGCGTGACGGTATAGCGTCGGCGCGTGGAAGACGCGAAGCGCGTCGCGCTGGCGCGGGCGAAGGCGCGGCTCGACCGGCTCGATCTCTACCCACGGCCGGTGTCGCTCCGCGGCGTGCGCATCTGGATCGTCCCGCGTCTGTTCCGCCTACCCTGGTTCCGCCGCTTCGACGGCTACTCGGCGCACTGGACGATCCTGCTCCGCTCGCAGGCGCTGCTCTCCGACGAGGAGCTCGTGGCGCACGAGCTCTGCCACCTCTGGCAGATGCAGCACCGCCCGCTGCGGATGCCACTCTCGTACGTGCTCCGCGGCTACGAGCACAATCCGTACGAGGAGGAGGCCCGGGCCGCTGCTCGGCCCCTACACTGACGGCATGGCGCAGGCGCCCGCACTGCCCACCGGCTTCGAGCTTCCTCTCGAGCCGCGCCTGCCGCGGATCGGAGCCGTCGACGCGGTCGCACTCGAGGAGCGCGCGGCCTCGCTTGCCAAGCGCTCGATCAAGAAGGACGCGAAGGTCTTCGCGCTCGAGCTCGCGATCCGGACGACCGACCTGACGACGCTGGAAGGAGCGGACACGCCGGGCAAGGTGGCGGCACTCTCGTCGAAGGCGATCCGCCCCGACCCGAGCGACCCGGGCATCCCCTCGTGCGCCGCGATCTGTGTCTACCCGAACCTCGTACCGGCTGCGCGCGAGCGCCTGCGCGGCACCGGCGTGAAGGTGGCAGCCGTCGCAACCGCGTTCCCGTCCGGCCAGTACCCGACGGCGATCAAGGTCGCGGACGTGCGCAGCGCCGTCGAGCTCGGCGCCGACGAGATCGACATGGTGATCGACCGCGGCGCGTTCCTCTCCGGTCGCTACGCCAAGGTCTACGACGAGATCGTCCAGGTGAAGGAGGCGTGCGGCGACGTGCACCTGAAGGTGATCCTCGAGACGGGCGAGCTCGGCACGTACGACAACGTGCGCCGCGCGACGCTGCTCGCGATCGCCGGCGGCGCCGACTTCGTCAAGACGTCGACGGGGAAGATCAATCCCGCCGCGACGCTGCCGGTCGCGCTCTGCATGCTCGAGGCGGTGCGCGACGTGCACGAGGAGACCGGCCGTCGCATCGGCTTCAAGGTCGCCGGCGGCATCCGCCAGGCGAAGCAGGCGGTGCAGCATCTCGTGCTCGTGCACGAGACGCTCGGCCCGGACTGGCTGACGCCCGACCTCTACCGCCTCGGCGCTTCCTCGCTGCTGAACGACATCCTGATGCAGCTGCGCAAGGGGAAGACCGGCGTGTACCAGAGTCCCGACTACTTCACTCTCGACTGATGAGCGAGCTCGACAGACCACCGGGCGCTACGCCCGCCGCCCCGCGGGACTGGACATATGCGCCTGCGCCCGAATCGCGGGACGTCGTTCGCATCGCCGAGCGCTACGGCCATTTCGTCGGCGGCCAATGGCTCGAGGCGGCGGAGACCTACGAGACGATCTCGCCGTCGAGCGAGGAGCCGCTCGCGCTGGTGGGGCAGGGGACGGAGCAGGACGTCGACGCCGCGGTCGGCGCGGCCCGCAGCGCGTTCGCGAACGGCTGGTCGGCGCTGCCCGGCTCGGAGCGGGCGAAGTATCTCTTCCGGATCGCGCGCATCCTCCAGGAGCGCTCGCGCGAGCTCGCGGTGCTCGAGTCGCTGAACGGCGGCAAGCCGATCAAGGAGTCCCGTGACGTCGACCTGCCACTCGCGGCGGCGCACTTCTTCTATTACGCGGGCTGGGCCGACAAGCTCGAGTACGCGTTCGCGAACCGGCGCCCGCGTCCCGTCGGGGTCGCCGGCCAGATCATCCCGTGGAACTTCCCGCTGCTCATGCTCGCGTGGAAGATCGCGCCCGCTCTGGCCGCGGGGAACACGGTCGTGCTGAAGCCGTCGCACACGACCCCGCTCACGGCGCTCCTTTTCTGCGACGTCCTGCGCCAGGCCGAGCTGCCGCCGGGCGTGGTGAACATCGTGACCGGCTACGGCTCGACCGGGGCGGCGCTCGTCAAGCACAAGGACGTCGACAAGATCGCCTTCACGGGGTCGACCGAGGTGGGGAAGTGGATCCAGAGCGAGGTCGCCGGCAGCGGGAAGCGGCTCACGCTGGAGCTCGGCGGCAAGGCGGCGAACATCGTCTTCGACGACTGCGCGCTCGACCAGGCGGTCGAGGGGATCGTCAACGGCATCTACTTCAACCAGGGCGAGGTCTGTTGCGCCGGCTCGCGCCTGTTCGTGCAGGAGTCGATCTACGAGCCGCTGATCGCGAAGCTCAAACGCCGTCTCGCCACCTTGCGCGTCGGCGACCCGCTCGACAAGAACACGGACGTCGGCGCGATCAACTCGCGCGAGCAGCTCGAGAAGATCGCGTCGCTCGTGCAGTCGGGCGTCGACGAGGGCGCCGAGATCTACCAGCCGCCGTGCCGGCTGCCGGAGAAGGGCTTCTGGTTCGCGCCGACCGTGTTCACGAACGTCGCGCAGAGCTACCGGATCGCGCAGGAGGAGATCTTCGGACCGGTGCTCTCGGTGCTGACGTTCCGCACCCCCGAGGAGGCCGTCGAGAAGGCGAACAACACGCCGTACGGCCTCAGCGCCGGCGTCTGGACGGAGAAGGGCTCGCGCATCCTCTGGATGGCGCAGCGGCTGCGCGCCGGCGTCGTCTGGGCGAACACCTTCAACCGCTTCGACCCGACCTCGCCGTTCGGCGGCTACAAGGAGTCCGGCTTCGGGCGGGAGGGCGGCCGGCACGGGCTCGAGGGGTACCTGAGGTTCGACGAATGAGCCGCCTCCCCGTGAAGAAGACGTACAAGCTGTACATCGGCGGCGCCTTCCCGCGCAGCGAGTCCGGCCGCACGTACGAGGCGGAGGGGCAGAACGTCGCCCGCGCCTCGCGCAAGGACGCGCGCGACGCCGTCCGCGCGGCGCGGGCCGCGCAGCCGGGCTGGGCCGCGGCGACCGCGTACAACCGCGGCCAGGTGCTCTACCGGCTCGCGGAGATGGTCGAGGCGCGCGTGCCGGAGTTCGCCGAGCTGTGCAGCGGCCACGGCGAGGTCGAGCAGGCGATCGACCGCATCGTCTGGTACGCCGGCTGGGCGGACAAGCTGCCGCAGGTGCTCGGCGGCGCGAACCCGGTCGCCGGGCCGTACTTCAACTTCACGATCCCCGAGCCGACCGGTGTCGTCGCGGTGCTCGCACCGGACGAGCCGCCGCTGCTCGGGCTCGTCACGCGCTTGCTGCCGCCGCTCGTCGGCGGCAACGCCGTCGTCGCCGTCGCCTCCGAGTCGCGGCCGCTCGCGGCAGTCGAGCTCGCCGAGGCGGTCGCGACGAGCGACCTCCCCGGCGGCGTCGTCAACCTGCTCACCGGCTTCCGCAAGGAGCTGGCCCCGATCCTCGCCTCGCACATGGACGTGAACGCGCTCGACGTCTGCGGCGCAGACGGCGACACGCCGGAGCTCGAGCGGCTCGCCGCCGAGAACGTGAAGCGCGTCGTCCACGGCCGCGCCGACGTGCAGAGCCCCTGGGAGATCGCGAGCTTCCTCGAGCTGAAGACGGTCTGGCACCCGATCGGCCAGTAGCCGCGGCCCCAGCCTCGATACGCTACGGGCTCAGGCATGGCGCAACGCTTCAGCCACGCGATCGCCGAGGGGGACGGAATCTCCGTCATCGCGGCGGTCGAGGACCCGGACTCGGCCCGAGCAGCCGAGCAGCAGCGGGCGGAGGCGCTCGTCGTGCGCGGCGACCCCGCGCCGATCCGGGAGGCGAGCTCCCTGCCGATCCTCTGGCGCTCGGACGCGCCGCTCGAGGAGGCGTCGTCCTCGGCCGACGCGGTGATGCTCGTATTCGACACGCTTGACGAAGACGACGGCCGCCTCGAGCGGCTGCACCGGCAGGCGCTCGAGCTCGGGCTCGACTGCGCCGTCGAGGTGCGGGACGAGGAGGAGCTCGAGGAGGCGCTCGAGCGCGTCGACCCGGAGATCTTCCTGCTCTCTCCGGCGGAGCGGGAGGAGGACGAAACGCCGCTCGAGGTGGTGCTCGACCTGCTCGCGGCCGTGCCGGCAGGGAAGCTCGCGATTGCCGATCTCGCGCTGACGACCCGCGCCGAGGTGCTCGAGCTCGAGCGCGCGGGCTGCGACGCGGTGATCGTCCAGGGCGCCGAGGTCTCGCCGCTTGTCGGCGGGCCGCCGCCCGAGGTCTGAGCTGCGGCCCTGGCGCTTTGCGCCGGGGCCGCTACGCTAACCGGCTATGAGGGCGACGATCGTCGCGGCAGCGGCCGCGCTGGCCGCGCTGGCGCTCGCCGCGCTGGCACCCGGCGCGTCCGGCGGCACGAAGCCCGGGTGCCCCGCGGCATGGCTCGCCGGCTGGCAGCACCTCGCCGACAAGATCCAGGCCCCGGTGTACTGCCCGCGCTGGATGCCGAACCCGCTCGACGCGAAGATCGGCGGCCAGTACGAGGACATCTACTCGATCGGCAAGGACCGCAGCTATCTCGTGAGCTTCCTCGAGCACGGCGACCTCGGCAGCGGCGACGTGCACGTCAACTTCCGCGGCTATCCCGGCCGGACGACGATCCCGAAGTGCCAGACGATCGCGCTCGAAGGAGTGAAGACGATTCACGGCGTCACCAACTGCTTCGCCGATCCTGCCGGCACGAAGAAGGCGCCGGGGATCACGGCGACGGTGTACCGGGTCAACCAGGACGCGGACCAGTGGCACATCCTGCTCGCCTGGCGCTACAACCACTCGCTCTACACGGTGAGCGAGCACGTGATCCCGCCGTACACGTACCAGCAGGTCGTGCAGAACCTCCAGCGGCTGCTCCAGAGCCTCGTGCTCGTGCGCCCGCAGGGCTGATGCGGCTAAGAGAGGTCGAATCAGGAATGACCCCTGTGTCGTCTGGCCGCGCTGGGCGGCGCGATGCGGCGTCCTCGGTCGCGCCCGTAGCTTCAGCTACGAGCGCTCCCTGCGTCCTTGCCTCGCACTCGCCCATCGCGGCCAGTCGACGAGGATCATCCTGATTCGACCTCTCTCCCGGCGTCGTTTCCTCGGGGGCGCGGCCGCCGCTGCACTCGGCGGAGCCGGCGTCTACGAGCTCGTCGACCGCCTCTCGCCGGCGCCGAACCGCAGGGTCGCGGAGCCGGCGGGCATGCCGGCGGAGCAGCACGTGATCGATCTCGGGACGGTCGAGAGCGAGGGCGTCGAGGTGGTCGTGCCGCCGCTGCACAGCGAGGTCGTGACCGCGACGCTGGATGTCTCGAAGCTGCGCGACGCGCAGCAAGAGCTCGAGGAAGCGCTCCGCGCACTCGACGCCCGCTTCGCCCTGAACCCGGCCGGCCTGGCCGTCACGGTCGCCTGGGGGCTCCCGTACTTCGAGCGCTACGTGCCGGCGCAGGCGAAGCTCCACCTGCCGCACGACCGCCGGGCGGGGAAGCCGGCGCTGCTGCCGACGCGCACGTTCCCCAGCGATCCCGAAGCGACGCTCCTCGAGCAGAACGACGTCGCCGTGCTTCTCCGCAGCGACAGGCTCGAGCACATCGACGCCGCCCGCAAGGCGCTCTTCGACGATCTCTCGCTCTTCCGGATGACGAGTATCCGGCGCGGCTTCGCCGGCGGCGGCTTCCACGGCGGGCAGAGCCTGCCGCAGAAGATGGCCGTCGCCGCCGGCGTCCCCGGCGCCGACCTGATCCCGGAGGGGTCTGAGCTGTTCCTCGGCTTCACCTCGACACAGAAGGCCGGGCTCGGGCCGCGGCTGATCGCGAATCACGAGACGCTCGGCTACGTCGACCTCGGCTCCGGGTACTTCCGCAACGGCACGCACATGCACCTCTCACACCTGACCGAGGACCTCGAGGCGTGGTACCTGAACTTCGACTTCGACGAGCGCGTGCTGACGGCGTTCCGGCCCGGGATGACGCAGGTTCGCCAGGGGACGCAGACGGTCGCGCAGGGGCCGAAGGACGTCTCGTCGGTCGAGCTGCTCGAGCGCCAGTTCAAGGAGACCGGCCGCTTCGGGCACAGCGCGTCGATCCAGGCGACGTCACGCATGCAGCAGGACACCGTCGGCGATGACGGTACGGTCTACCCGAAGGGGACTGCGGTTCCGCAGCGCGCCGACTTCAACACGCTCGACAACCCGTTTGCGTGGACCGTCGATCCGAAGCGGGACCAGTGGAGCGACCAGCCGGTCGCGGGCGTGCACTTCGTCGTCTTCAACCCGTCGAGCGACGACTTCGACCGGAACCGGCTCGCGATGGACGGCGTCCTCCCGGACGGCACGAGGCTGTCCGTTCCGCCGCGCACGCGCGCGCAGGGCTTCAACTCGATCCTGACGACGACGCACCGCCAGAACTTCCTCGTGCCGCCGCGCCGGCACCGCTCCTTCCCGCTCGCCGAGCTATGACGGACGGAGGCAGCTCGACTCCGGAGGTGCACGCGCTGCTGCGCGTGCTCGCCGCCGGCCGGGACGTCGCAGAGATCGGCACCGCGTACGGCGAGGGCGCGGCCGCGCTCACCGAGACGGCACGCTCGGTCGTCACGGTCGAGAGCGACCCGGAGCGGGCGGCCGTCGCGCGCGCGCGGCTCGCGCGGTATGCGAACGTCGAGCTGCTCGTGGGCGACTGCTACGAGGCACTGCGCGGCCGCGGGCCGTTCGGGCTCGTGTTCGTCGACGGCGGCCGGCCGTTCGACTGGGAGGCGATTCTCGCGCTGCTCGAGCCCGGCGGCCTGCTCGTGAAGGACGACCTCACGCCCGGGCGCCCGGTCGAGGGCGACCCGGTGCGCGAGTTCCTGCTCCGCGACGCGCGGCTCGCCGGCGTGGAGATCCTGACGACACCGACGACGGCGGCGATCGTCGCGGTGCGGCTCTCGTCAGGAGCCTGAGAGGCGCCGGCGGACGAGCTCCGAATAGCCGGCCTCGGTGTTGCTCAGGAGCTTCGCCCCGCGCAGCCGGGCCCACACGATGCCGACGAGCCAGGGAGAGGCGAAGAAGAGCACCAGCGGCGTCCACCACACGATCGCAGCCAGGCCGACGACTGCCGGTACGGCAGGGACCAGCAGCCACAGCGGCGGCCGCCGGAGTGTCTCCATGACTGAAGTATGCGCCGCGCGGCGGCAGGCGCAACTAGCCGAAGAAGGCTTGCGCGACCGCGTACCACTCGGGCGGCACGGTCTTCAGCTCGGCGGTCGCCTCCTGGAGCGAGACCGCGACGATGTCGTCGCCGCGCAGCGCTGCCATCTGGCCGAACTGCCCCGCGTGCGCGAGCTCGGCCGCCTTGAGGCCGAAGCGGGTCGCGAGCACGCGGTCGCGCGCGGTGGGTGAGCCGCCCCGCTGGACGTGTCCGAGCACGGTAACGCGTGTCTCGAAGCCGGTGCGGTTCTCGATCTCCCGGCCGAGCGACTCGCCGACGCCGCCGAGCACGACGTGGCCGAACTGGTCGGTCGCGCGCGCCTCGCCGGCGACGAGCTTGCTCTCGCCGCTCTCGTAGGTGAGCTCGTAGCCCTCGCTGACGACGACGATCGAGAAGCTCTTGCCGCGCGCGTGGCGGCGGCGGAGCTCCTCGCAGGCCGCCTCGACTGTCATCCGCTGCTCGGGGATCAGGATCACGTCCGCGCCGCCGGCGATGCCGCTCATGACGGCGATCCAGCCGGCGTGGCGTCCCATCACCTCGAGCACCATCACGCGGTTGTGCGACTCGGCGGTCGTGTGCAGGCGGTCGATCGCCTCCGTGGCGATCGACACCGCGGTGTCGAAGCCGAACGTGTAGTCGGTGCCGGAGAGGTCGTTGTCGATCGTCTTCGGGACGCCCACCACCGGGAACTGGTGCTCGTCGAACAGCTGCGCGGCGACGCCGAGGGTGTCCTCGCCGCCGATGACGACGATTGCATCGAAGCCGCGGTCGTCGAAGTTCTGGAGCGCCTTCTCGACGCCCCCGTCCAGCTTGTACGGGTTCGTCCGGCTCGTGCCGATGATCGTGCCGCCGCGCGGCAGGATCCCGGACACCTCCTGCGGGCCGAGGTCGCGGAAGTGGCCCTCGACGAGGCCGCGCCAGCCCTCGAGCACGGCGACGCAGTCCCAGCCCGCCGCGTCGGAGCAGCGCACGACCGCGCGGATGACCGCGTTGAGGCCCGGGCAGTCGCCGCCGCCGGTCAGGATCCCGATCGTCTTCGCCACAGCCCTAAGTCATACCGGCTGCGCGCGCGCGATGTGGCGGTGCCTGTCCGCAGCCGCCGCCCGGGTTCCGGGTTTGATACGGCGGCGTCTACCATCCCTTCAGGCCGAAGTGGCGGAACTGGCAGACGCGCCGGACTCAAAATCCGGTGCCCCGTGAGGGGCGTGTGGGTTCGATTCCCACCTTCGGCATCGTTCAGCGGTCCGGCGCAGCCGGTTCTCCACCTCGGGGGCGGCTCGCCCCGGCGGGGCCGCTGTCAGCCAGCGCCGACGGGTCGCGCCCGCCCGAAACCGTTCGAGATCATCGCCGGGGTCGACGCCATCGCCCCGGCCTGCCGCATCGCCATCGTCGCCAAGCCCTTCGCCGCAGTTGGTAGACGCATCGGCGGAATCGGGGAGGGGACGGTCACCCCATCGGGAGACTTCGGGCGCCCCGGCGGCGCGGGGAAAAACGGCGCGGGGAAAAACTATATGACGCATATACTTGCCGCTCGCTGGGAAAAATAGGTTCTCCCGCGGAAACCCGGCGATCGGAACATGAGGAGGAAGCGTGAGTAGAAAGTTCTCGCTGTTGGCGCTGGTCGGCGCGGCCGTAGTCGTCGCCGCCCTCGCCGCAGGCTACTCGGGGAGTGCACGAAGCGCGACGAGCAGTGTTACGCCGCTGCCGTCGTCGTCGTGCGGCCCGGTGGTCTACAAGGGATCCGGGAGCCCCGACTTCATCGTCGCCTCGGACCTGCCCCTGCAGGGTGCGATCCGCGCCCAGACGGTGCAGATCTCGCGGGCGATCATCTGGGCGCTTCAGGACAAGGGTTGGAAGGCCGGTTCGTACAAGATCGGCTACCAGTCCTGCGACGACTCGACCGCGCAATCGGGCGGTTGGGACTCGGGTAAGTGCGCGACGAACGCGCGCCTCTATGCCGGCGACAAGTCGGTGATCGGCGTCGTCGGAACGTTCAACTCCGGCTGCGCCGAGATCGAGGTCCCGATCGAGGGTCGCGCGAATCCCGGCCCGCTCGGGATGGTCAGCCCGGCGAACACGTACCCGGGACTGACGAAGAAGTGGGCTCCGGGCGAGCCGAACAAGTACTACCCGACCGGCGTGCGGAACTACGCCCGCGTCGTGGCCACGGACGACTACCAGGGGCCGGCGGACGCCCTGTGGACGCAGTCCCTCGGAATCAAGAAGGTCTACGTGCTGAACGACCGCCAGGTCTACGGCGCCGGTGTCGCGGGGACGTACACGACCGCGGCGAAGAAGCTCGGCATCACGGTGGTCACCAACGTCGGCTGGGACGCGAAGGCGTCGAGCTACGAGGCGCTCGCCGAGGCGATCAAGAAGTCCGGCGCGCAGGCGGTATTCCTCGGCGGCATCGTCTGCAACAACGGCGCGAAGCTGATGCAGGACATCAAGTCGGTCAATCCGAAGATCCAGCTGCAGATGCCCGACGGCTTCAGCGATCCGAACGCGAACGGTGCGGTCGGCAACGGCGCGTACATCAGCGTCGCCGGCGAGCCGCCGTCCGGGCTGAAGGGCGCCGGGGCGAACTTCGTCACGAGCTTCGGCAAGTCGGTCGGGGCGACCCCGAACCCGTATGCGGCCTACGGCGCGCAGGCGATGGAGGTCATGCTTCAGGCGATCTCCGTCGGCGGTGGCCAGCGGTCGACGACGACGAAGGCCCTGTTCGGCCTCCACGTGCCGAACGGCATCCTCGGCAGCTTCACGATCGGCGCCTCCGGCGACACGGACCTGACGCCCGTGACGATCTACAAGCAGAAGGGCAAGGCGCTCGTCCCGGCCAAGACGCTCGTGCCGTCCGCGAGCCTGGTCGGGTAGGGTACCGAGCCGGCAGCATTGACGACTCTCCGGGGGAGGCAATGCCTCCCCCGGAGTCCATCTCGCCCCTTTTCCACACGAGTGGCCGCCCACGCCCACACCGAAGCGCCCGTGCGGATGAGACGCTCCGTCGGCTCGTACGTGACGCCGGTGACGGCGACGCTGCTGCTTCTGCTGCTGCTCGTGTGGCTCGGGATCAACTTCGCGAAGGGACCGGCGTACTTCTTCACGATCTCGTTCATCGGGCTGACGAACGGCGCCGTCTACGCGCTCGTCGCCCTCGGCTACACGATCGTCTACGGGATTCTCGAGCTGATCAACTTTGCGCACGGCGACGTCTTCATGCTCGGCGGGATGTTCTCGGCGACGATGATCCTTTCGGTCTTCCACCTCTCGACGCACGCGTCGGCGGGCTCGCTCGTCGCGGCCATCGTCGTCTCGCTGCTCGTCGCGATGGCTGCATGTGGGCTGATCAACGTGACGATCGAACGCGTCGCCTACCGTCCGTTGCGCGGCGCGCCGCGACTTGCGCCGCTGATCACCGCGATCGGCATGTCGTTCATCCTCGAGGACGTGGCGATCGGATGGAGGGGGCCCGGCTACACCGCCATCCCCGAGGTGCTGCCGCACGGGCACGTCTTCTCGTTCGACGGTGTCACGTACACGTGGGAGAAACTGATCGTCGTCGTGATCACCGTCCCTGTGCTGGTTGCGCTCATCTGGCTCGTGCAGCGCACGCGCCAGGGCAAGGCGATGCGTGCGGCCGCGCAGGACAGGGATGCGGCGGCGATGATGGGGATCAACGTCAACCGGACGATCTCGTTCACGTTCCTGATCGCCGGTGCGCTCGCGGGAGCGGGCGGGCTGCTCTACGCCCTCTACTTCGGGCAGATCCGCTACGACACGGGGTTCTCGCTCGGGCTGATCGCGTTCACGGCCGCGGTACTGGGCGGGATCGGCAACCTGCCGGGCGCCGTCCTCGGCGCGCTGTGCATCGGCTTCATCCAGGCGTACAACGAAGGGCTGACCTGGCACGCACCGGGATCGAACTGGACGGAGTCGATCGTCTTCTCGATCCTCATCCTCATCCTCGTCTTCCGGCCGGAAGGCCTGCTCGGCGAGCGCACGCCGGAAGGCGGCTGACGTGCGCCGCCGGGTCAGAGAGGCGATCGCGCGCAGGTGGTGGGCCACCCTTTCCCGGGCCGGAGTGAGCCAGCACCGCTGGCGGTCGTGGCCCGCCCCGACGCGGCGTGCGGTGAAGGCGGTGCTCGCGCTCGGAATCGGGCTCGCCCTCGTCGCGCTCTTCGGCGTCTGGAAGACGACGGCGCTCGCGGTCGCCGCAGTCATCCTCATTCTCTTCGTGCCGCGGTGGGAGCGGGTCACGTTCCGCGGCCGGCGCGTCGGCAAGTACGTGACGCCGCTCGCGGCGTTCGGGATCGTGATCGCGTATCCGTACTACGTGAACTCGATGCCGCAGGTGCCCATCTTCGGTCCATTCCCGATGCTCAGCACGATGGTCGCGATGATGATCTTCTCGGTGATGGCCCTCGGCCTGAACTTCGTCGTCGGCTATGCGGGTCTGCTCGATCTCGGCTATGTCGCGTTCTACGCCATGGGTGCGTACATGGCCGGCTGGTTCGCGTCGGATCAATTCTCGAACCAGCACCTGAACCTCGGCGCGGTCGGTCTGTCGCCGGGCTGGATCGGCTTCCACTTCTCGATCTGGCTCGTGCTGCCGATGGCCGGCATCGCGACGGCGATCGTGGGCGTGATCATCGGCTTGCCCACACTGCGCCTCCGCGGCGACTATCTCGCCATCGTGACGCTCGGCTTCGGCGAGATCCTCCCGCAGGTCGCGCGCAACGGGAACAGCCTCTTCGGCTACAACCTCACGAACGGGCCGGAAGGGATCACCCCGATCGACGGACCCGGCTTCGGCAGCTGGCTGCACCAGAACCTCCACCTCCCGAACAGCTATCTCGCGGTCGGGAACTACGACGCCGTCTTCCTCTGGACGGCGCTCGCGCTCGTCGCCGTCACCGTCTTCGGCAGCATGCGGCTCCGCGACTCGCGCCTCGGCCGCGCGTGGGTCGCGATCCGCGAGGACGAGGTCGCCGCCGCTGCGATGGGCATCCCCCTGATGCGGACGAAGACCTGGTCGTACGCGACCGGTGCGTTCTTCGGCGGCGTCGCCGGCGCGTTCTACGCGAGTTACAAGAGCGGCGCGTTCCCGGATGACTTCTTCTTCCAGATCTCCGTCTTCATCTTGTGCATGGTCATCCTCGGCGGCATGGGGAACATCTGGGGCGTCATCTTCGGCGCGTGCTTCCTCTCGTATCTCGATCGCGAGGGTCTCTCGAACGTCGGAACGTGGATGAATACGCACCTCGGCACCCACGTCAACGTGCCGCTGTACGAGTTCGGGATCTACGGCGCGATCATCGTGATCGTGATGCTCTTCCGGCCCGAGGGTCTGATCCCGAGCTCGCGGCGTGCGGCCGAGTTCCACGAGGGCGTGCACGACGAGCCGCTCTACGACGTCGAGCACGACGAGCGCCTGTACACGCCGGAGCCGATGTGACAGGCGACGGGCTGTTGCAGACGCTTGCCCTGCGCAAGGAGTTCGGCGGCCTCGTCGCCGTCGCCGACGTCAGCTTCGAGGTTCCCGAAGGCTCGATCGTCAGCCTCATCGGCCCGAACGGCGCGGGGAAGACGACCTTCTTCAACATGCTCACCGGTGTCTACAAGCCGACCGCGGGCCGCGTGATCTTCGCCGGCGAGGATCTCACCGGAAAGCCGCCGCACGCCTTCACGCAGCGCGGGATCGGACGGACGTTCCAGAACATCCGGCTGTTCAAGAACATGACGGCGCTCGAGAACGTGCTCGTCGGCATGCACGTGCGCCTGAAGGGGAGCCTGGTGGAGGCGATCCTGCGCACGCCGCGTGTGCGTCACGAGGAAGCGGAGGCGCGGGCACGCGCACGAGAGCTGCTCGAGTTCTCCGGCCTGCGCCGCAAAGACGAGGAGATTGGGCGGAACCTCTCGTACGGCGACCAGCGCCGCCTCGAGGTCGCACGTGCGCTCGCGACGCAGCCGAAGCTGCTGCTGCTCGACGAGCCGACCGCGGGCATGAACCCACAGGAGACGCTCGAGTTCACCGGCTTCGTCGGCCGGCTCCGCGCCGAGCGCGGGCTGACCGTGCTCCTGATCGAGCACGACATGCGCGTCGTGATGGGCATCTCGGACCGCGTGACCGTGCTCGACTACGGCGAGAAGATCGCAGAGGGCACGCCGCAGGAGATCCAGAAGAACGAGCGCGTGATCGAGGCGTACCTCGGCTCGGCGGCGGTGAGCTCGTGAGCGCCGCTCCGGACACCCTCCTCAAGCTCGAGGGCGTCGAGACGTTCTACGGCTCGATCCAGGCGCTCAAGGGCATCTCGATCGAGGTGCGCGAGGGCGAGATCGTGACGCTGATCGGCGCCAACGGCGCCGGGAAGTCGACGACGCTTCGCTCGATCAACGGGCTCAACCATCCGCGCCGGGGCAAGATCTGGTTCCAGGGGCGCGACATCACCCACGAGCCGGCGCACAACGTCGTGAAGCTCGGCATTGCCCAGTCGCCCGAGGGCCGCAAGCTCTTCCCGCGCATGACGGTGACGGAGAACCTCGAGATGGGCGCCTTCCAGCGGCGCGACAAGGGCGGCATGCGCGAGGACATGGACCGCGTCTTCACGCTCTTCCCCCGCCTCGCCGAGCGGCAGCACCAGAAGGCGGGGACCCTGTCGGGCGGCGAGCAGCAGATGTGCGCGATCGGACGGGCCCTGATGGCACGGCCGACGCTGCTCATGCTCGACGAGCCCTCGATGGGGCTCGCGCCGCTCTTCGTCCAGCGCATCTTCGAGACGATCCTCGAGGTGAACAAGCAGGGGACGTCGATCCTGCTCGTCGAGCAGAACGCCCTGATGGCACTCGAGGTCGCCGGCCGGGGCTACGTGCTCGAGACCGGGAAGGTCAAGCTCGCCGACGACGCCAAAGCCCTCGCCCAAGATCCCGAGGTACGTAAGACCTATCTGGGCGAGGTGTGACGCAGCGAAGCCTGCGGCTTCGCTGCGTTTTGAGGTTGTGCTCCGCAGAGCGGGCGCCGGCGGAGCCGGCGCCCGCTCTGGGCGCGAGGCGACGGGTGCGCTGCGCGGCCGGTGGGGCTGAAGCCTCCCCGGCCGCGTGAGTTCGCCTGCGGCGAACGCGCCTGCGGCCGCGTTCGCCTTCGGCCTTTCTGGCTCGGGTGGGCCCTTGTCTCAGGCGCTCGTCACGCGCAGCGGGAAGTACGGCGGCGAGAGCAGGAAGCCGATGCGCGGCGCGTCGCTGCTGCTGCGGCCGCGGGCCAGATCGAGGGCGGGGCCGACGCCGTGCACGGGAACGAAGCCGAGCTGCCGCACGACGGCGGCGTCGCCCGCGCCCGCGACGAGCACGGCGCCGAGGCGCCCGAGCGCCGGCTGGCAGGCGTTCCAGTCCCGGAACGGCAGCAACGGGTGCACGGTGCGGCCCGCGCGGTATTCCGCAAGCGCGCGCTCGTCCACGGCGGCCGCGCGCTCCGCCTCTGCGAGCAGACGCGGGTCGCGGCCGCCACGCGTCGCGTGGAAGAAGGACCGGTACGGCTGCTGCGTCGGGTGCGCGAAATGCCGCGCGAAGCCGTTGACGAGGATCGCGGTGCCGCCGTCCTTCACCGGGAACGCATCCCGCCAGAGGCGGAGGGCCAGCCCCAGGCCGAGATAGGCCGCGAGCAGCGGGTTGGGCCGCTCGCGGGGCAGGTACGGCGTCACCCCCGGCACACCGATCACGATCGCGTCGAGCGGCTCCTCGAGCTCCGTGCAGCGCAGCTCGACCGCGCGCAGCAAGGCCTCGGCGTGCGCCACCGACGGCGGGCCTGCGAACGCCTCCGCCGCCGTCAGCTCCGTCGGGATCGCGCGTAGCAGCTGCAGCCGCGCCGGCTCCGGCAGAACCGAGAGGAGATGGCGGAACGGAGAGCGCGCGATCCGCTCCAGCGCCTCCGGGTCGTACGGATACCCGCGCGCCGGGCCCGAGATCTCCGGATGGTTGAGGACGAGCGAGACGCCGATCAACGGCACCCGCTGTCCGAGCGCCCGCTCGAGCGCGAGCGCGAGCAGCCAGCCCTGCGAGGACGAGGTCTCCAGAAGCGAGAAGGCGCCGGAGGCCCGCAGCGCATCCGCTCCGGAGGCGCCGAGCAGCGCCGCCGGGCCGCCGTGGAGCACGGACTCCGCCGCGGTGACGACGACGACGAGATCGGTCTCCACGAGCAAGCGGTTCACCCGCAGCGGCGGGCGCGACGTCTCGTCCAGCCGCAGCAGCTCCGGATCCTCGACGTCGTGCACGACGACGTTGCCGTGGAACCGCCGCGCGAGCTCGGGCATGACCAGCGACTCGAGCTCCCGCTGGGACATCCGCCGGGCGAGCCCGCAGGAGACGAGGATCGTCTGGTACCCGCTCGGGATGCCCAGGCGCTCGAGCTCGTCCACGACGGCGCCGATCGCGACTTGCCGCGGGTCGAAGGAGGACCCGGGGATCGGCAGTGCCGGCGACTCGACCACGATCGTCGCCCGCGTGCGCCGGCCCGCGAGGGCGGCGAGGGGCTCGCCCTCGAGCGGGAAGCGGAGCGCGTCGCGCACGGCGGCGCCGACGTCGGCCGCCTCGCCCGGCGGCGGCGGCCGCAGGACGAGCGCGTCGTCCGGCGCCGCGGCGATCACCAGGCGCGTGCCTGACAGGAGGGGAACGCGGCGCACGGGCTGATTCAAGCAGCACTCCGCACCGCGGCTGCGGCATGCTACGCATGCAAGGGCGCCCGGCGATCGGGCAACGTCCGGCCAATCGGTGAAGCTCGCGGAGGAGCGACATGGACGACCAGGAGACGCGGCAGGACGACTCGGGCACCTCGGTGCTGGCGGCGGTGCTGGCCGCCGCCGTGGCCGCGGTGGCCGCGGGGGTGGCGATCGGGTTCGCCGCAGGCCACTACACGTCGCGTGTCACGACCGTCGGGACCGCCGCCGCAGCCGCGCCCGCCGCCCTGGCGTCGGCGCCGGTCAGCCCGGCCGTCGCGGCCGGTGCGCACACGTTTGTGCAGTTCGCGTGTTCGCAGTGTCACGGCCCGAACGGTCTCGGCGGCGTCTCGCCGGACGTGCCGGCGCTCACCAGCCTCGGGAAGACGCTGACCGTCGCGCAGCTCACCAACATCATCGACCACGGCCTCGGTGAGTCGGCGAACCCGACGAAGCCGTACATGCCGGTTTGGGGTGAGGTGATCTCGGTGACGCAGGTCTCCGATCTCGTTGCCTACATTCGCGCCGGCTTGCCGAGCGTCTCCGACAACCAGCCGGTGCCGGTGCCGCAGGGCCAGGGGCCGGCGGTCGCGGGGGCGGCGTTGTATGTCCGTTACGGCTGCATCAACTGCCACGGCCCGAACGGTCTCGGCGGGGTCGCGAACCCGCTTTCGCAGGACAAGGTGATTCCGCCGCTCTCGGGCGGCGGCTTCCGCCACGACTTCCCCACGGACAAGGCGATCGCCGATGTGATCCGCAGCGGCAGCGTGATCGGGAAGGCCCCGATCGTGAGC
>Ga0187870_1000178_pt1 | contig 84687 bp, 73 predicted proteins | sample June2016WEW_13_1_3_FD_132974 | JGI IMG/M metagenome (GOLD analysis project Ga0187870, IMG submission 132974) | Peatland microbial communities from SPRUCE experiment site at the Marcell Experimental Forest, Minnesota, USA - June2016WEW_13_150 | ecosystem: Environmental > Terrestrial > Soil >...
GCAGTGTCTTCCGATGAGGACAGATCCTTCAATCTCTATTTTCTTCTGCTTGATTTTCCGGAGGATTTCCCTCCTTCTCTTCATCGACTCCGTGCTTTCTCCCTGGACCCATATCCGTTTTCCCTCATCGATTCTTCCACCGAAATCGGTCAGTGACGAAAAGCGTCCGTCCAGCATGTCATGCATGGCTTCCAAATAACGTCGAGGTGTTCCCACATCGTACCAGCTTCCCTCCAAGGCGAAGCCGTAAACTGGTCTGCCAGTGCTTATCAAGTAGGGAATGAAATCATAGCCGAAGTCTAAGCGATGTCTCTCTTTGATTAGCTGCGTGACTCCTTTTTCTTTGAATATCTTCCTTATTTCGGGAGAAAACATGTACAGACCGGTGTTGGCAAGGTCTGAGGGAGCCTCCTTGGGCGTGGGTTTTTCAACAAACCTGGAAATCCTCATTTCCTTGTTTATGTCAGCTATTCCGTAGCCTTCGACGTTTTCGACTCTCCTCAACGCTATGGTCATGAGGGCGCCCTTTTTTTCGTGAAACTTCACGAGTTTCTTCACGTCGACATCAAAAATGTTGTCGCCTTGAACTGCGAAAACCGGATCCTGGACATCGTAGTATTCCATGTTTATCATGGCAGAGCTTGCGCTTCCAAAATCGTCCACGTTTGGTTGATACTTTATGTGAACTCGCGGTGTTATGCCATACCTAGCAGAAAACCCGTAGCCCGACTCAAAATAATCATGCAAATCCCTGTAGTTAGTGTAGCCCTTAACACCGAAAATGAAGTTCTTAATGCCTTGGCGTGCAAGGGGTAACAACGAAAAATCTATCATTGGCCTGTTCAACAGTCGCAGGCACGCCTTGCTGGTCTCCGCCGTAAGCGGTAGGAGGCGAGTGGCTTTTCCCCCGACTGGAATTATGACTCTCAACCTGTCCAACGAATAGTTGCTGCTCAAGATGTCATCACCAACAAGCTTTCAATGGATTATTCACGTGAAACGTATTAAACTTTCGAATTCATCCGCGAATTTTATAAACCCACTCTGCTGAAAACCTTAAGAATCGAGGCAAGGTCTGAACGATTATGAGCAAACTTGGCGGCTACGCACGCTTAATCCGTCCGGTGAACTGTATAATGATAGGAGTCGCTGTCATCGTTGGAGCAACGCTTGCCAACCCGACTAATGTTGAAAGTTCTTGGCAAGGCCTTGCTTATGGCTTTCTCACCGGCTTCATGCTGACCGCTGCCTCAATGACGATAAACGATTACTACGACCGGCAGATCGATGCTGTAAATGAACCGAAACGTCCCATCCCGAGCGGTCTAATTAAACCCAGAAATGCCCTGATGTTTGCCGCAATCCTTTCAATTCTAAGTTTCGTCGCAGCGTACTTGACAAATCCGTACTGCCTCATCACCGCCATAGTCGCTTGGATGGTCTTCGCCGGCTACACGACCGTTGGAAAGAGAATCGGCCTGCCAGGTAACTTTCTCGTCAGCATATGTGTGGCAATACCCTTCATTTACGGAAGTATAGCGATCATGGCTGAGGTCAGAGTGAATGTTCTGCTTTTTGCTTCCATGGCTTTTCTTTCAAACACTGGAAGAGAGATAACCAAGGGGATAGTTGATGTGAAAGGAGACATGGCTGCGAACGTTAAAACCATGGCTGTGCGCTACGGAGAAAAGAGAGCCGCAATAGCAGCCGCTTCATTCTACGTCCTTGCCGTATTGCTGAGTCCGATACCTTGGCTTCTTAACCTTGTATCCTTCTGGTTCATTCCCCTAGTGCTCATAACTGATATTGGACTTGCAGCGTCATCCTTCATGCTCCTCAAGGATTATTCAAGGGAAAACGCTAGAAAGATCAAGAAAAACGTGCTTCTGTGGTTTATTATCGGACTGGTAGCGTTCATCGTCGGCGCTGTGAGGTGAAACGTTGCTTTTTGAAGATGTCTTTTCAAACGTTCTCCTAATGTTTTTCAGCTACGCCTGCGTGCTGGCCTTAATCGTTGTGTCAGGAGAGATGGATAAGACGCTTCATGTTTCACGGAAGAGCGCACGCTCTCTAGCGTGGACGGCCAGAAGTCTCGTTGTAAATCCGCGGTGCAACTTGATTTTGAAAAGCCTGTTTTAGGTTTCTTTCCAACCGTGGGCCTTGGGTTAAGCTTGGACCGCGTCCTGAAAAGGCTGGGAAAGGCGAGAAAAGGTATTTTTAGTACTGGAAAGTAATGGAAAGGCATTTGTCGGTTGTTGCGATTCGTCGAGCCTGCAACGTTCAAGGCCCAGGACGGAAGCGGCGTTCAAATCTCCTGTTTGTTCCGTTGGCGGTGCAGGATGGGTTGGGTGTTGAGGGTCGAGGTTGGGGCTGTGTGGTGTTTCGTTGGCGAGAGGTTTCTGGTGGAGGGCGACGTGAGATGGCGGCTTGATGCTGCCAAAATTTGGGGGGCGTGTGGGAATTGTCTTACGTGGTGGAGCGCGAAGTTTATGCACATAATGATTGGAAACCTTCCTTAGAGAAGATACGACAACATGATTTTTGTTCGATACCCGCTCGAGACCGCCTATCTGCCGTCACCGTTGTACAAGATTGGCTACGACTTCTCGCCTCCATCGTTCCAGCATCAGGTTACATGTTCTTATTCGACGTACGTCCAGAAGCGGATAGAAGAATACTACGAACGAGCAGCACGATGGAAGTGTTCGAAAGCTTGGAGAACCTTAAACGGGTCAGGAGAAAAACCCTTTCTTTGGTGTCGACAGGCAACTGGAGAATAATAGACGGAAACAAAGCCGCAAAAGACGTCGAAAGAGCAATTGCAGATACTCTCCGTCTACCGTTCTAATAACTGGAATTATAAGCAACACTGGGTAGGTACTATGGTGGAGAGGCATGTTGTTCTTTGAACGCTGAAGATGACGCTGTCTTTGAGTACGCGCTTCGTGGAAAGGATTGGAACGTGTACTGGCTTCTTCTCAGGAATGGTCGCGCTATGAGCGTTCGTGAAGTTCAGAAAACGCTGCGTTTCAGCAGCCCGAGCGTGGCGCAACATCATCTTGAACAGCTTCGGCAGTTGGGATTGGTCAAGAAGGAGGAGGTCGGCGGCAATTATTCGTTAACCAGCGAAGTCAAGATTGGAGTGCTTCGCCATTTTGTCAAGCTGGGGAGGCTCTTGTTTCCGAGGTACTTTTTCTACGCGCTCTTCTCAACCTCCTTCTATCTTTTCTACGTGTTCGTGTTGATGCAGGGGTTCACGCGTGAAAACCTGTTCATCCTCACGTTCGGAGCCATTGTAACGTCAATCTTCTGGTTTGAAGCCCTCCGCATATGGTCTCTGAAACCGTACTAGCTTCTGGAACACGATGTACTAAGGCTTAGGATAAAATCCAATGAAGACATAGCATTGTGGTGGCGATTCAAGATGCAAAAGGAAATCAAGAAGAAAGCTCGAACCTACGGTGTCATCGCGGTTCTTCTCGCCGTGATTCTCGGAGTACTCTGTTACAACCTTGGTTTCGTACCTGAAATCCCTCTGACGTCGGCTTCAACCCTTAAAACCTTCTCATCAGAAGCCGACCTCAAGAGCTTCCTAGAATCTAACGCAAATCGGAACCAGTACGTCCCAATCTTGGGATCGTCCGGCGTGTTAAACACATGGATCCCGAGCGCCTCAAACAGCACAAACGTTTGGGTATTCTCGGCCTCGCCCGCCATCCTCTCACCTCTCGATATAATTCAACCTGCCTCCGCGCCTACGACCGGTCAAAACCTCGCCATATCTTCTTACTCGACTACAAACGTCCAAGTTGCGGGGGTTGATGAACTGGATACTGTGAAGACTGACGGAGAATACATCTACACGGTCTCGGGAAACACTGTTTTCATCGTGAACGCTTCTCTGCCGAGTGCAGGAGTGGTCTCAAGAATAGAATGTGATGACTTTGCTCCGGCTGGAATCTTTGTCAGCGGTGAGAGATTGGCTGTTGTCGGCTCGAACTACAGCCTACCCTTGCTAACGGCGTTTTCCCAGGGCACGTACAACATGTATGTGAGTCAGACACAGACTTACGTGAGGGTTTACGACGTTTCTAACAGGGCTAACCCTAGTCTTTTGAGGAATTTCACGATGACGGCTGATTACTTGGACTCGCGGATGATAGGAGATTACGTCTACCTTGTGACAACCACGCCAGCCTATCTTCTGAACGACACGGTCATCCATCCAACGATCTACTCAAACGAGAACGCCAAGGAAATCCCGGCCACGGCAATCTACTACTCGAACGTTTCCGACGCTTACCTGGCATACTCGACTTTCGTCGCTCTGAACGTGCAGGACGCTTCAGAAGAGCCCACAACCATGACAATCATGATGGGCCAAGCCAGCAACATGTACGTCTCACTCAGCAACATGTACGTGACCTTCCCCAACACGACCGAAGAAACAACAATATGCCGCGTCCAAGTGCATAACAACAACCTGACAGCAGTGGCGCAGGGAGAAGTGCCCGGACAAGTGCTGAACCAGTTTTCAATGGATGAATACGGCGACTACTTCAGAATAGCAACAACTACATGGACCCAAGAAGCCCAAAACGTCAACATCACCAAGCCACTAGGCACACCCATAATCTCGAACATGCAAAGCACCAACGTGTACGTGTTGAACATGAACCTCACTATCGTCGGAAGACTTGAAAACATCTCATTGGGAGAGAACTTCCACTCAGCAAGGTTCACTGGAGACAGATGCTATCTCGTGACCTTCCAGATGACTGACCCGCTGTTCGTTGTCGACCTCAAAGATCCAACTTCACCCACGGTTCTTGGCAACTTGACAGTTTCGGGCTACTCGGACTATCTGCAACCCTACGACGAGAACCACCTGATCGGCGTCGGCAAAGAGACTGTTGAAGCGGAAAGCGGATACTTCGCTTGGTACCAAGGCATCAAAATCTCCATATTCGATGTCTCAAACGTCAGCAACCCAGTGCAGATGTCGAGTGTCACAATCGGCGACAGAGGCTCAGACTCACCCGTCCTCTACGATCACAAGGCGCTCTTGTTCGACAAACAAATGGACCTGCTCGTGATCCCCGTTACAGTCGCAGAAATAGACCCAAGCCAGTATCCCACGAGCCTGTATCCCAAAGGAATACCGGACGGCGCTTACGGCACGCAAATGTGGCAAGGCGTGTACGTCTACAACATCACACTCTCCGACGGACTCGTGCTGAAAGGCAACATCACTCACGCAGAGACGGCAGGAATGCCCCCGAGCACACTCATCGTGAACAGGGCACTGTACATTGGCGACGTACTCTACACGGTTTCACAAGGAAAGATAGAGCTAAACAGCCTAGCCGACCTGTCCCTCCTCAAGGAGATCAGCCTCAGCTAGGCCCTCCTTTCTCCCCTTCTTTTATGAAGAACAAACACGTTTTGCCAGCGTCTGTCGCGGGTTAACCAGTTCCATGCGAACAGTACGCGCGCAGCGCTAAAGAAGTTCAAGCGCGCGCAAACATGGAATATACGGAGAATACCATGCTTTTGTAACATTTCGGCGTAACAATGACGTAACAGTCAGCTTTTTCGAGAATTTTCAAAAAGACAATATAACTGATGGTGTTTTCTGGCCCTTTTTTGCAGTTGTCCACAAAAACCAGTTCTCTAAGGAATGAGTCGAATTTCTGGAAATCGGATGGACTATTCCTTGTTTTTTATTATAACAAAGTTATCAAGGTTTTCAACTGACTGTTTTCTCACAGTTTTTCGAAGAGCATTATGCTCCATTCCCAAAAAGGAACAAAATCTGCTCGATGTGCACGACGTTTTTCCTCATTTTGAGCTTTTCGATTTTTCCCATGCTTTTTACGCTGCTGAATCAAGCTCCAAAGCCAAAAAGGAGGATGAGCGATGTTCCGAACCTCCGAAAAGAAGCTCTTTTCTAGCTTTTCGATGCCTGGGAAAAGGACTTGAACTCTTACACAATACTAATACTGACGATCCTGTGTCTGATTTCAAAAAGAAGAATCGACTTTTCGAAGTTTGGATTCCGTCAAAGCTTATGACACAGCTTGAAAAAGAGCTGAAGACTTTTGATGGAGGAAATCAAAAAGAGCAGTTTATCACCTTTTGGAACTGGTATTTCCATGCAAAAGAGATGAACAACCTTCTCAAACCAGAGAATAAAGAGGAGCTTCCACAGGATCCAGATGCTCCAAAATGCAAATATCATGCTTTTTCAGGAGAACAATGGTGCTGCAACAGAGAGAAGATTCCAAAAGAAGTTTGTCTTCAGACTTATCGCAATTTCCGCAAGAATTGCCTTCCAAGACGTATAATGGAGAAACGTCAAATAGAGCAAGCCAGACAAGAAAATCTAAAGCATTCCGGCAGTGGCAGTAGCAGAAGCAGAAACTATATTCCACCTGATGCGGGCAAAAGATATACAGAGCCAGATGTATATAGAGGAGACACTTGATCATAACCTTTAGATTATCTACGTGATAACATCAAAGCGCGATAAGGGGTTAGGGGTCGTCTTGCCTGTATCGTACAGCCAGAAGGACAAGATCTTGAAGGCGCACTATGCCATCATTGTTCAGGTCCGCGTTGGGGTTCCAATTTGGCGAGGCTGGTTCTTCTTGGTAATGGTAGTTGGCGCAGTGTGAACCATAAGCGTTTGCTAAAATGGCAAGCAAGAGTCCCACTTCATACCGATATTCTTCTGATGTAGCAACGTTGCCAGCCTTGTCATGTGCAACTATCACATAGGAAACATTCGTACCACACGAAAAGGCAGGGATAGCGCAATTCCAGCTGTCTTGTTCAATGCTTGTCATGTTAATAGAAATTTGCACGGTGCCGTTGACTGTATAATTCAGAACCACCGATCCTACGCCGGACGCATCTGTGACTGACGCATTAACTCTGACTTCACGATTAGGCCCGACGTTATCTGCAGAACGGCTCTGAGATACATTGTTGATTTCTGGGGGGACATTCTCCATCAGAAGGAATGCGGGCCTAGGTTCCCCCTGAAGGTTTTTTGCCAAATTATACCCTTTGCCTGCTTGAGGAGGGTCGTCTCCCCTATCGTTGTCTGCTCTCCAGTACCAGGCAATGCAGTCTTTGATGCCTAAAGACCTGAACAAATGAATATAGTCGCTGTATGCAATTGCCTGAAGCTGGTCGTCGTCTGTCTTGTATCCGAATTCGCTGATCATCACTGGCTTATGCTGAGAGATGTTCCTAACGTTTTCTTCGAGGATATAGCGGCTACAATTTTCTTCATACCAGTTCAAAGACACGTAATCGCACAAATCGTATATTCTCGGGTCAAGTCCAAAATCATCGCTTATGGCTTTCGCTCCAAATCTTATTGAAATCGGTTTTGCCGATTGCGCCCGAATCGTATTTTTCATTTCAGCCCAGAGTTCAACAAATTCATCAACTGTAACATTGCACGCCCAATCCCCTATCGCTGGTTCATTCATCATGTGCCAACTGTATATGCTTTCTTCACTGTCTAGGTAAGCAGTGCAATTTCCAAGGAAATCCAGCCATGCCCCCCTTGCAGTAGCATTATTAAACACGGTTTCAAAGCAGCGGGGAGAAAGCCAATCTGGCATGGTCCAGTAGCCATCACTGGTTTTCTTCACACTCGTGTGAAAATCTATGATAACTGAAAGACCATACTGTAAGGCATAGTTACACACTCTTTTTAGATCGTTGAGTGCCGTATAGTTGTAATAGCCAAGGCTCGGTTCCAAATATTTCCAAACAGCAACCAAGTTGACATATTTAAGGCCATGGCTATTGAACAGTTCAAAATCTCTTTCAATCGTTTCATTCAAGAGGTAATGAGTTTCGTAGTGATAGTGGGTCGAGAGATAGTTTATTCCAAATCCCATGTCAGTGACGTTCACATTTTCGTTAGGCGCGGCATAGCTGGTTTCGATTGTTGCAGAGATTTCAATATTCAATGTCAGCATCAGCAAGCAAACGGATAGTACAATGAATTTAGTCGAGGTCACCGAAGTGCACGTTCCCATAGTTTTCAGACTTCTGCAAAATCCACCAAACATTATGCTGTTCTTTCTACTTTAGGTTACTGCATAGCGTATGCTGGGGGTTATCTACGAGATAACACGCGCGTAAGAGAGTGACATAGAAGACGGTTCCATAAATCTTATCCCCCTGAGTGAACTACTAGTATACCACGCGCGCTACCGGAGAGAGAATTTGTGAGGATTGGAGAATCATTTTCTAAGCTGTTAGTAATGGTGATTTTGGTAGGAATTTTGACTTTAGCTGCATATGTTCCGCCATCTAAGGCTGTTAAGACTTGGATTGTAGATGACAATGGACCAGCAGACTTCCACACAATACAAGAAGCAGTCAATGCTGCAGGCGATGGAGACACCATTCTCGTGAAGCAAGGAACCTACTACGAAGAAGTGACTCTTACTGGAAAACTTGACCTCACACTAATCGCTGAAAACCAAAACGCTATAGTGGACGGAAGAAAGACAGGAAACACGTTTCGGGTAAGAATGATAAAAGAGCATGCGGAGGCGATTAACGTTCAAATTATCGGTTTCACTATCCAGAACGGTTCGATAATCGACGATGGCGGACAGAATACTGTTATCAAAAACAACCTAGTAAGGAACGCGTCTATAGAGTTAGGGTTCATTCCAGGCGGACCAGATGACTGGATATTACCTGGTCCCTACACTCTCGTAAACAATACAGTAGAAAACGGTCTAGTAGGAATCTCTGGCACTACCGGCACCGTTTCTGTCACCATTATGGACAATTATCTGAAAGAGTCGGGCATATTTATTGCGGGAGGAACCCAGAACATCACTGGGAATTTATTTGAAAGATGTGACACCGCATTGAGTCTCGGTGGCGTGCCAGAGACGGCAGAGATAGCGGCGGAAGTGACCAACAACAGAATATACCTTAGTACAATAGGCTTGTATGTTGGACAAACCTGTTCAAATCTAAAAGTCAGTGGGAATTGCTTTTGGCACGACTTTTACGCCATTTATTCTAATGTACGCGACTATTGGATAGGCGGAACATTCTACAACAATACGCTGGAAGACAACAACTACGGGGTCAACCTCGACGTCTCAACATATGTTTCCATAAATATGCTCTTCTACCACAATAGATTCATCAACAATGTTGTTCAAGCTACCGTTCCCGCAGAAGATGTTGAAGGATTACACGTTATAGACTGGAACTCTAGTTATCCAATTGGTGGCAACTATTGGAGTAATTATGGTGGAACTGACCTATACCAATGGCCCCAGCAGACCGTGATAGGTCCAGACGGAATTGGCGACACTCCCTACACTGTCTATGACGTTAGCATAGACCATTATCCTCTAATGCCGCCTCACTTTGGGAAAATCGACGTTGGAGCTAGCAGAAGCAACCTCGCCACGTACACCTACGGCAGCAAATACCAAGCTCTAGAAGACTGCTTCGCTCAAAGCATATCTCTCTACGTTGAGGAAATGAACGGCGAAAACAGACCTCTGAAAGTGGCAATATACAACGACAACGCGGGCAAACCGAGCACTCTCTTAGCCCAAGGAACAACTAATATTCCCGCAGGCTACCGAAACTGGGTAACTGTCACACTCTCAACACATCCAAACCTGCTACCAGGCAACTACTATTGGCTGGTTGCTAACGCAATTGCCTCTGGCAAATCGCTTAGAATCGCTTATAGCGCAGGGACAACGAATCAAGCTTTTTACAGCACGACAAGTTTCGCGAGTTTCCCAACCAATCCCTGTGTCTCTTCTGGGTTCAACGCCCGCGCGTACAGTATTTGCTGCAATTACTTCGTCAATGAACATATTCCACCTTACGTTCTCAACCAAGTTCCAAATTCAAATGCTCAGAATGTCGCTTTAACTGCAAAAGTACAGGTTACCTTCACTGAAGCCATGAATCAGATTTCTGTTCAAAACGCGTTTAGCATAAACCCATCTGTTCCTGGCTTGTTCACTTGGAGCCCCGACGGAGCTGTTATGACATTCACGCCAAATTCCCCCCTGGTTTATGAAACATCCTACACAGTCACCATATCATCTGGCGCAATGAATCTGAAAGGTCAGAACATGCCATCCGCTTACAGTTGGGGCTTCACAACTGAACAGTCTTACCCAAAATTCGGCAAGGTCGACATTGGCAGCAGCAGGAGTAATCTATGCTCATACTTTTACGGAAGCAGGTACCAGATGCTGGAATATGGAACTGCCCAGAGCCTAGCTCTCTACGTCGAAGAAATCAACGGACTAAGCATAGCTTTAGAGGTCGCCATATACAACGACAATTCTGGCGTCCCAACGACCCTCCTAAGCCAAGGAGCCACAACTGTCGCGGCTGGATACTCTGGTTGGATAACAGTTGCCTTGTCCACAACTCCACAACTCATCAAGAACAACTATTACTGGCTAGTTGCTGATGCTATAGCATCGGGCAAAGCCCTTCGAATCGCATACAGTACCGCCACCACAAGTCAAGCAATCTACGGCACTACAAGCCTCACGAACTTTCCAGCCAATCCCTGCACGTATTCTGGTTTCAAAACGCGTGCCTACAGTATATACTGCAACTACGTGGTCAGTGCACAAATTCCAGGGACTTTCGGCAAACTTGACGCAGGAACAAGCATGAGCAACGTCCGCCAATACTCCTATGGCAGCAGATACCAGATTTCTGGTTGCAGATAGGCTACGTTGGAGGAGGTCCTTCTGAAGTTGTCGGACCACAAGCATACGGATATGACTGGCCCGCGGCCGCACAACTCGACGGAGTCAGCTTCGGATTGTCAAAGACTGTTAATTGCCGTGCGGTCACCGCCTATTGTGATTGCCTCAAAATGATAATTGGCGGTTCGAACTACTGAACCGTTTCAGTCCCTTCCCCCTTCGCACGTGTGGGCAGAAAGGCCGTATTCCTACTTTTACATAGCTCAGACAAAAATCAATACCGTAATTATTTTAGTATTCTCGTTTGGAGTTATTGAAAATGTAAAGGGCGGCAAGAACAAAAAGCATGATTGCGATTAGCAAGACTATTCCCAGCCTACAGCCATAAGCGTATGCTACGCCCCCGCTACCGGAAACAATCACGATTACTGTCAACAATAAAAACCTCAGGAAATCATTTCTGATCCACTTCACAGTTGAGACCATTTTTTGCACAGTGTCCATGGTGGAGGTTTTGACAGACTTTTTGCATTTCATATCTACACCTCGCTGTTCTCAAACAATAGCTAGATCGGAGGCAGAAAAACGTTTTTTTAGATTCAATAGAGCTAGAAATCAACAGGATGCCTCTAATAGAGCGGCAATCAACTGGAACATTTAATAGAGCGTAATATCAACTAGTTGATAGATGATGTTCTTTGTCAACTAGGAGAATATTGACACTATGCAGATATGGGAAGATTGGAAGACTAAAACCCTGAGGACAGTGCCGCCCTGGCTTGCTCTTGGTATCTACAATGATATGTTAAAAGAAATCGCTCAAGTTGATTCCGAGTCTTTCTCTGAGCGGACGATCAAGGGGGCACTCTCAAGTGAGACAGGGGACACCGATTCCATCAACAAGTATTATGTCCAGCAGCAAAGGTTGCTGAGGATTCTGCCACAAGCAGTTGATCTTCTTGTGGGTTCTGGATTATTGGTAAGAAATGAAAATCGCACATTGAGGAAGAGCGAAGACTTCGAAATGTTCTTCGATTTTACGGAGGGAGTCCAAACGAATGTTGAAAAAGCCATACGCTGGGCAGTTTACTATGTTATGGAGGGAGGGCATTCTTCACTTGCCAGCAAAGATGCATTTGCCAGTAAAGATGTGGCCAAAGTCTTAGTTCCGCCACAGAGCGAAATGGCCGAGGTTGTAGACAAACTGGTTTTGTCCACAAAGGGTCATTATGTTAGATTGTTGGGGCATGATAATGGAAAATGGAAGATCACGAACAAGGTACGATTGCCTCATAGACCCCCATCGATAACAGAGGATGCATATGAGAAACTTGTATACGCGGTTTCTGCGATTGCCAAATCTAAGAAGAATCAAATCGACACATTTGAGATAATTGACCAAGTATACTCTTTCGATACGGCAAACGTTGAAAGATTTCTAAAAAGGCTTCGATTTGGAAAGACAAGAGATCAATGGCAATTGCCTACCGATGTATACGGCCCTCAAAGGCTAATCCATGAGATAGACTCATCTACACGGTTACAGGCAGGCCAGGCTTCTAAAGTATGCCTAAGATTGTTAGATAATATGAGTCTTTCTGTTACTGAAATTGCCAGCTTCACAGCAATGGACAAATCTACCATTTCAAAAACGTTGAAAAGCCTAGGCGAAAAAAACTTGGTTATCCGTTTTGAGAAGAAGGGACCCTTTGGGGAGGAATATTATGTCACTAACTGCGACAATTGCTTTTCCCACCAAGACAAAGGAAAGTGTCGGAAAGGAACGATCGATCAGATCAAAGAAATGATGTTAGCTCTTGATATAGACACGCGTGAGGCTGATTTCGAGGGCATTTCAAACCAAATACTGAAGCGGACGAGAGACAATCTACTACAAATGAAAACAGAGAAACCATTTAAACAGAATGTTCAAGATCTCGCTTCGATGTGGCATGCACTACTTGAGCCGAAGTTCAAAAAGATGATCGGTCATATGGAAAAGAGATTCGATAGAATGGCTACAAAAGAAGGTTGGTCGAGTGAGGAACAGATATACAAAGTAATCGATGAAGAAGGGGAGAATCTGCCTCTTATGTATCTACTAGGGGTCAAGCATGCTTTGAATTCTGTCCAGGTCAAACATGGCCTAAAACTCCTCTCAAAAGATAAGTTCAACGCAAAACATCCGCCGAAGAAATAAAGATCGCATAGGTTTTGCCGAATAGGTAAAATCGCTCACCTGAAGGGCGCGAGCTATGGTTTCATGCAGAGCTGCCGTGGTTAGCTTGTCACTCCGAGCGTGCGCTAACTCACTATTTGCTGATCATTTCAACCCAAAACCATATGCGAATCAAGGGTTATTGTTTTCCAAGAGTCTTTGTTGAACTCGTCACCTTGTCAAGACATTCTCTCAGCGATTTCCAGCCTTCTTCGTCATCGTCGTACTCGAAATAACGCAAATGTCTGAAGTCAGAAGGGATGTCTTCTTCGTTTTGCGTTATTATGATTGTTTCTTTTCCGATCGCATGAGCGAGGCCCAGCTCATACAGGACGTTCGGGTTCTTGTTCGTAACATCTGCTAGCACCAGGTCGGAGCTTCCTATGTAGGTCTTAATGTCGTCTGTGATAACTGTGGGTGTGTAGATATCATCAGATTTCATGACCTTGAAGCCGTTGTTTTCAAGTACAGGCCTAATATGGTTCTCATACAATCTGCGGAAATTTGCTTTGAAAGGCATCAGCACGAAGCAACGCTTCCCTTTTGAATGAACAAGTGATTTTCTTGGAGGTTGTCTTGATGGCTTCTGTTCACTCATCTTTGGCAATGTTTCTTTATCTGTGGTTTTCTTTTGATCAAGTTCAAATTGATACCCGAGTCCACGTTCATTTTCCCAGAGACGCAGCCATTTGGGGGTCTTTTCCCTCATTTTCTCCCATTTTCCAAAAAAAGCGATACTGTGAAGGTCGTCAACAACGTCTTCTAACCAATAGGCGCCGTTAGCGAGGATTCGTGAAATGTCCGCCAAAATCTCACCCAGAGTTTCTGGAGGAGTGGGAGTGGCTCCACTCTTGTCGAAGAATTTTCGCAGTTTTGCAGCTTCCTTTTCCTCGGTTTCGAAAGATTTGATTATGTTGCCTGGAAGAAGTTCAGGGAAATGTGTGAAGAAGAATACCCAATTAGAACGATCCTTGGTTTGAAGGCAGAACTGCGCGAAGTTATTCGGATACTTAGTCATGAATTCTTTGAAAAGAATTTCGAGGGGTTTCAAGGAGTTTATGTGTAGATTGAACAGTCCCTTTAGGAATCCGTTCACGATTGACTCTGTTTCCCTGTAATCGACTGAGGTTAAGTAAGTGTTCTCGTAGATTTCTTGGAGTGTTCTGAGAGATTTGTGTAGGCTCGCGCTTCTATCTTTTGCGTTCCAGAGGAGGTTCATCATTTCGACGTCTCCTTCCGCGGGTTCTTGAATCTTCATCTTACCCTTTTCTAGATCAAAATACAATTTGCAGAAAGAGAATGTTATTCGATAACTAGTTCTTTCGATATTGTTCTCAATTATGAGAAAAAGATAGAAACGTAAGTCTGTTCTAAAAGTCTCTGAAGTCAGTTTCTCAGAGTCCCAGAAGCTAATCTCCGATTTCTTGCTCATTGCTTCCTTGAATGATGCAGAAGGTTCCTCGACGTATACGTATATTTTTGTCTTGGCGTCTCTCTTTGCCAAGGTTTCAAGTTGAAGGATGTCTTTTTGTTGGGGTTTCTTTTTGACGCTAACCAGAATTTTCTCGGCTTCAGCGGGTCTTGTGCATTCTAGATCTGCTCCCATTTCGCCGCGTCTGTCTGCCTTGTGAGCATTGTAAACATTATAGCCCTTACACTTGAAGAGGTAAGACAGCGTTTGTTGGATTTCCTCTTCTGAGTATTCCTTCCAAGGGACTTGGTACACTATTATCCCTTCTTACAAGATCGTTGGAAAGCTTAAAAAACATGCTCAGCGGGCGCTGCAAGGCCCTTCACAGTTTCCAATCATGCACGAAAACCTCAGAAATCGGTAAGTGTCTGGCTCTCGCCCAGTTTCTTTCACCATTCAAAACGTAACAGTAAGACTCTCTGAAGCACTTCTCAGAATGTTGGAAGAAACATTAAACGTAACAAATTGAAGCCCGCGCGCGCTCAGAGAATAAGTATGAGGGTTAGTTTGCGGCGCGCGCTCTTGATTTTTTTCTATTTCGTGACCTGCTGAGGCCCAATTTCTTCAGGCCGCGAGTTTTTCTTGCTAAAAGAATAGTGACCGCAATAGTTACTGAAGTTCCTAAAGCGAGAAGAATCTCCCACTCTGGAAGTGTCGGCGACGGCGTCGTGCCATCCGGGTTTGATGTGGAATTGTAGCCGAGAGTCTCTTGATACTGTCTCTCCGTCATGAATACGTATTTCTCACTTGAAATCAAAGAATCTATTATTTTAGATAGCGCCGTCATTTTTGTTCGGGAGTTGTTGACGAAATCCTGAATCTGATATTCGATGATCGTGAGATCACCGGGGGCTTTCTGATCAATCTCTGCCATCAGTTGTTCTGGCGATTTCAGTTTCGTGCCGTTTGCGGTTTGATCAATGAGCGAGACCCATGAATCTAGTATCAGGAGTTTGCTAGATGACAAGTTTTCATAGAGATCGACGAAGTTCTTGAATCCAAGTTCCTCTGCCACTGTGAGCGTCGTATCGTCGGCTGAGCCTGAAGGCGGGACAAAAGTCGTAGGTGAGATTCCGACGGATTTCATTATTTGAAGTCCTTTTTCTATCACCGTTTTTTGTTCTTGGTACGTCTTGCCTGCGAGTATTTCTGAATCGTTGTTTGTGTAGCCGAGTTGAGCCATCTCGAAAATGTCGAAGTAATTTTGGTGAAGATCTCTGAGGTAGCTGGGCAAGTAACCTCCGCCTAGACTTAGGTTGTCAAGACCTTGTGGAACGACTCCGCATACGAGAGGCATGTTTTTTGTGAGACAAAGATCCAGCAAGTTGATTGTCGTGTGTTCCTGATAGTCGACTTGCACTCCGTCCATCTCAAACACGAGGGTCGGCATCTCGGAGGAAACAGCTGACGCGTGAATAATGTATTGAGTTTTCGGGACCGCGCTTAGTATTCTTTGTAGAGAGGCGGTTGGAGGAACACTTGAGGAATAACCTGTATAAATGCCTACCGAATCATAATGGCTTGCAATCTGCTCAAATTTGTTGAGAAGATTGGTTTGCGTGTCTCCCTCTCCGTCAAACATTACCACGAGATCGGTTGTGTCTTGTGGGAAATGGGTGTAGTCTTTGTAATAGGTGAGAAACAGTTTGAGGTCAGATCTCTTGCTCTTTGTCTCGTTAAGCCACAGATCTCGCTCTCTGTTGCTAACGTAGTTAGGAGTTCCACTTTGCTTCCATTCCAGGTCAACGTTTACCCCAAGAATGTTTGAGTGGTGGCCAAACCTTGAGAGAACGATGTCTATGAGCTCTGTCACATCTGACATTAAGGGTTGGATTGAAAGAATTACCTTGAGGCCGTCAGATTCGAACCTGTCAAGATAAGGTTCAACCAGATCTGTCTGACTGGAACTTTCCAGATAACCAGTTGGCTCGAAGGGGAAAGGCAGTATCACGATGCTTTCATTTGTTGCCTCGGCAACGGTCAAGTCGATCAACCCATTGCCGCCTCCTATGCTGCTGGCTAGATTGGACCAGTAATCAGCTGATTTTGAAAAATCAAAATCGGGATAGACACCTAGCAAGGGCCCACTCTGAGCAGCGCGCACCGAGGAAAAGACAAAACATGATCCCAGCAGCAACGTAGCAAGCAAAATGGCAGAGAACCTCGTTCCTGTTCACCTCACTCGCATATCCTTTGAACCGAATCTTATTACGACACCCCTTCGCGACAAATAACAGATGTACAGGTAGGCGATCAGCAGCATTTTCATCGTTGCGTATATCAAGTAGTAGGGCACTAGCATAAACAAAAGTTTTCTGTTCTTCTTGACGAAAAAAGGCCAAGTGAAAAGGGTGAACAACATCCAGGGAGTGACGAGGTATAGTATCCCTCGAAGCAAGATCATGTTCAAGTTGTCAAACGTCGAGAAGAGATAGGGAAGCAGAATCGTCATAAGGATAGATAGAATGCTAATGGGAAACGCGAGGTAATTCAGGATCATCCATGGATTTCGTTTAGCCCATTCTCCATGTTTCTTCCAGAGTTGCAGGTTGCCGTACCACCATCTTTTTCTTTGGTTGAGCCAAGCTCGAATCGACTTCGGCACGTCCGTATAGACCATTGCCTCGGACACTCGAACTATTTTTGAATATTTCCTCAGAACGCAAAGGGTGAAATCCGCATCTTCTACGACTGTGACGCTGCTAAACGGTGTTTTCTCGGCGATTCTTCGCTTCACGGCAAAGAGCGGCCCAGGGCAGACCAGCACTTTGCCTTCGCTACTCTGAAGGAAACGACTGACTTCCTGCTCCAAAAGGTACTCGATTTCCTGGAAATCTCGTAGAAAACTGTGTTTTCCGTCTGAGGTCTTAACGAGAACATTCCCGGCGACTGCTTCAACATCTGGATCATCTTCGAAACATTTTGAAATCGACGTCAAAGCCCCATGTGACATTTCGGAGTCTGAATCAGAAAATACTATGATTTCGCCTCGCGCGCTTCTTGTTCCAACGTTCAAAGCTTGGGCTTTGCCGCCATTCTTCGGGAGATCAATTAATTTCACAGGATATTTTGAAGCGATCTCGGAGGTTTTGTCGGTTGAGCCGTCGTTAACGATAATAAGCTCCAGCTGGCCGGTGAAATCTTGGGTTAGAATGCTTTCTATGCATCTGCCGATGTTTTCTTCTTCGTTGTAAGCTGGAACGACAACTGAAACAAGCTGTCCGCCCTCGGGAGGCTTTGCATGAGGGTCATCAGATGCGTGATTTTCGTCGGTCTTACCCCCTCCTCTATTTCGCGACGACATGCCCCGCCACAGAAACAGGAATGCGAAAGGGAAGAATGCTGTTGCCAAGAAGAAGAACCAGTATGAATGGAATATGTTGTTTACGCTAATGCCGTAAATCGTTGGGTCGCCGCCTCGCCAGGTTCCAGAAGGAATGATGGAATACGCGACACGCCCCACAGAAGTGTAGTTTAGTAAATCAGCCATGTCAATGATTTTTTCCACCGGAGTGTTGACTTCTATATCGTCGATACGGATAGTCACGTTGACGACTTGAGTTTCTTGAAGGTAGTCACACATCAACTGTTTCAGAAAAGGATTCCAATCTTCTACGTGCAGGTAAATCGACGTAGGTTGTTCAGAGATGATAGAAGCAGCCGCGGCTCGGTATCGATTATCCTCGAAACTCTTCATCGTGCGCCAGAGCCAACCGTAACCAGCAACTCGAGTGCCGTTCGACTTGAGCACTGGAAGGCTTGTAGCTATTCCTGTGCTTTCTATGGCTGCTCTGACAGATGGGGGAAGCGTGCCAAAGTCTTGGTAGGGAGGTATGAAGGCGGCTGGAACGAGGTTTGCTTTCCTAAAGACTTCAAGGCTCTTCTCAACAGCGTCCAAGGCTTGCTGAGCTGTAAGCGTAGAGAAATCCTCGTGGCGCCATCCATGAATGCACATATAAATCCCTCTATCTTGCACCTGCTGTAGAGCTTCAAGAAGAGGAGGAGTGTCCAAAATCGTGATGTCGCTAAACGTATTGTCATTGAAATGATCAATCGCCAGGGGGATAAACACGCCTAATGTAACTACTAAAGAGATTGCAAGAATCAGTGAAACAAACTTGGTCAACATTCTTTAAACATCATTACAGTTGTTCTCACTAGCCAACCGAACCAAGACATGCATATACAGATTATTCCGCTAGGGAAAATGTGTCAAGTCTGCTTGTCTTCCCTCAACAGCACGTAACCTCTCGCTGAACAGCCAAGCAAATCGACTTCACATGATAGTTCACCGCGCGCGCAATCATCACGCCTGCTACCTATTGTCAATCAGATCAAAACTTTCATCAAGGGCGCAAAATTCTTCTTCACAACTCCAAAACGTAACAGTAGCAAACTGTGATAGCTTTTTGGAATGTTGGGAGAAACATCAAACGTAACAAATCGATTAGCGCGCGCTAATTCAGGATAGATTTTTAGGTCTGCAAACAGTATTGGAAGAGAAGGTTGACACGTATGAGCTTCACGCCGATTCAACGGGTTCTTTCTGGGGGATTTGAAGACCAGAGAATCGCGATTAGAGGGTGGATCTACCGCAAGAGAGAGGGAAAACAGACAGTATTCCTACTGATACGTGACTCAACTGGAATCATCCAATGCCCAGTCAAGAAAGAGAGCCAGGCTTGGGAAGATGCTGAGAAGATCACGATCGAATCTTCACTGGCGCTGGAAGGGGTTGTGAGGAAAGATGCACGCGCTGCGGGCGGGTATGAAGTTGTCACAGAAAAAATGGCGATAATAGGCTTGGCCGACCTCTTTCCAATAACGAAAGATAAGAGCGAAGAGTTCTTGCGCGATGTGCGTCACCTGTGGCTTCGAAGCCGCAAGATGAGCCTAGTGATGAAAGTGCGAAGCCAGGTGCAAAAGTTCACGCGTGAATTCTTTGAGAACCAGAAATTCACCGAAGTCTCTCCACCAATGTTTATTACGAGCGCTTGCGAAGGCGGTTCAACGCTCTTCGGCTTGAAGTACTTTGACCAGAACATGTACCTGACCCAAAGCGCCCAGTTATACCTTGAGATCTTGATATACTCGCTGGAAAAAGTCTACTGCATAGCTCCATCCTTCAGGGCAGAGAAGAGCCGAACTATCAGGCACCTGACCGAGTATTGGCACATCGAAGCCGAACAAGCCTTCGCAGACATGAACGACTTAACACGGCTGGAAGAAGAGCTCCTGGCCCACATTTGCCGGCGAACCGTTGAGACCTGCAAACCAGAGTTTCAAGAATTGGGCGCAGACCTTGCAAAACTCGCTTCGGTGAAGACGCCCTTCCCGAAAATAACATACACGGAAGCAATCGAAAAGCTGAACGCGAAGAACTTCAAGACAAAATGGGGGGACGATCTCGGATACGAAGAAGAGAAGGCTCTCGCAGACGACTTCGGCAAACCCTTCTTCATATACGACTATCCCAAGCAGATCAAAGCCTTCTACTGCAAGATCCACAGGGACAAACCGGACCTAGCCATGTCAACCGACATGCTTGTTCCAAGAATAGGGGAAATATCCACCGGCGGTGCGAGAGAAGATGACAAGGAAAAACTCGTTGCAAGACTTAAAGAACTAGGACTGAAAGAAGAAGACTATGACTGGTACATCGACCTGCGACGCTACGGAACTGTACCGCACGTCGGGTTCGGAATGGGACTAGAAAGACTGATAACATGGATGCTTGATCTGGACAACATAATAGACGCCATACCCTTCCCAAGGACCACCAGAAGATTCTACCCATAAAAAAGCACGGTGGGTACAGCTGACAAACTGACTTCTCCATGAACTCTTGAGATTACACTGGCACCGTCTAGAATGGAAAAAGAGATGAAGTGGATGCTACTTCTTTTCGAGTTGCCTTTTCAGTTCATCGTATGTTGCTTTGATCTCGTCGACTGAAGCTTCGTCTTCCAGGGTTGAGACGTCGCCTAAGGCTGCGCCGGCTAGCACTGCCTTCAGGAGCCTTCTCATGATTTTCCCACTCCGCGTCTTGGGAAGCCTGTTTACGATTACGATTGCGTCTGGTGTTGCTATTGGGCCTATGGTGTTTCTTATGTGTTTCACAAGGTCGGCCCGCAGCTCGTCTGACGGTTGGAAGCCGCTTCTCAACGTGACGAAGGCTACTGGAACTTCGCCTTTGAGCGCATCTTCTTTACCCATAACCGCTGCCTCCGAAACAGCGGGGTGTGATACGAGCGCGCTTTCAAGTTCGACAGTGCCTATCCTGTGCCCGGCCACCTTCAACACTTCATCAGCTCTCCCGAGCAGCCAGAAGTAGCCCTCTGGATCCTTCACTGCGTAATCGCCTGAGTAGTAGATGTTCGGCCATCTTCCGAAGTAGGTTTGCTTGTACCTTTCAGGATCCTTCCATATTGTTTCAAGCATTCCGGGCCAAGGGGTTTTGATCACCAGGAATCCTTTCGTGCCCGTCGGCGTCGGTTGCCCGTTTTCATCATAGACCTCTGCGTAGACGCTGGGCAAAGGGTTTGTGGCTGACCCGGGTTTCAAGGGCACGAGTTCTAGGCCTGAAAGCGGGGCTATCATGAATCCGCCCGTTTCGGTCTGCCACCAAGTGTCTATGATGGGCAGTTTTCCTTTTCCTATGATGCGGTGGTACCATTTCCACGCTTCGGGGTTTATCGGTTCTCCGACTGTTCCCAAGAGTCTAAGGGAGCTGATGTCGTGTTTCGTTGCCCATTGCTCGCCGAACTTCATGAACATCCTAATCGCTGTGGGAGTAGTGTAGAGTATTGTCACTCCGTGCTTCTCGATTATCTCCCACCATCTGTCCTGAGCTGGATAGTCTGGTGTTCCCTCGAAAATCAGCGAGGTCACTCCCAATGCTAATGGAGCATAAACGTTGTACGTGTGCCCGGTGATCCAGCCTATGTCGGCTGTACACCACCAAATGTCCTCCTCGTTAGGGTTGAAACCCCACTTGAGAGTCCAGTACGCCCAGACTAGGTAGCCTCCGATGCCATGCTGGATCCCCTTGGGCTTGCCTGTAGTTCCAGACGTGTACAGAATGAACAGAGGTTCTGTGGCTTCCATGGGCTCAGGCGCAACGTACGCATTTGGTTCGACTTTGCTCATTGCCTCATTGTACCAGACGTCTCTTCCTTCTTTCATGGGAACATCCTGTCCAGTTCTCTTGACAACGACCATTTTTTGGACGCCGGGCGCACTCTGCAATGCACGATCCGCAGTGTCCTTGAGAGTCATCGTCTTTCCACGGCGATAAGCACCGTCAGCAGTCACCAGAAGCTTTGCTCCTGAATCGTTCATCCTGTCCGCAAGGGACTCTGCGCTGAAACCTGAAAAGACCACTGTGTGAACGGCGCCTATTCGAGCACATGCGAGCAGCGTGATCGGAAGCTCCGGGATCATCGGCAGATAGACAGCCACTCTGTCGCCTTTGTTGAGCCCCAGATCTTTGAAGATTTTTGCGAGCTTGTTTACCTCGCGATAAAGTTGATAGAACGAATAAGTCCTAACTTCTCCATCTTCCCCTTCCCAAATATAGGCCAGCATATTCTTCCTGGATGTTTTCAAATGTCTGTCAAGCGCGTTGTAGCATATGTTCAGAACGCCACCTGAGAACCATTTGTAGAAGGGTCGGTTGGAATCGTCCAGAACCTTGTCACATGTCTTGAACCAATCGATGGCTTTAGCCTTTTCAGCCCAAAACTCCTGCGGGTTCTTTATGGATTTCTCCCATTCTTCTTTCAACTTGCTTTCCGGATACACCTTATCATTGAATGGCAAACTGGCTTCCGACATGTTTCATCCTTCCGTGAAGTTCGTGGACAAACGCCCTTTCAGAAATATAAACGTTTTTGGCTGAAAATAGGAAGGTGAAGGCATCTATTTGTTCATAGGACCTATGGGCAGGAAAGCCTTTCCATGAGCCTCGTTCAACACCTCAGCCAAGCCTAGATATACGGCGCTCAGTCCGCAAATGACCCCCTCGTAGCCTGTTATTGTGCCCAGCGTTGCGTCATTAGTCAACTCATGAGCAGTCAGAAGGAAGAACAGAATTGCCAGGCTCATGAAAACAAACTGGATTGCCCGGTTTGCTTTCAACGTCCCAAAGAACATCACGAAGGTGAACAGGCCCCACATGAAGAAATACGCTGCCATAGCGTTTGCTTCGGGTGCTAGAAACCCGAGACCCGAAACCTTTGGAAGTAACAGAAGGAGGACAAGAGACCACCAAAAGAAGCCATAGGAAGAGAATGCAACTGTGCCAAACGTATTTCCCTTCCTAAATTCCATCGCTCCAGCTATGATCTGAGCTAGGCCACCGTAAGCTATGCCCATTGCCAATATCATGCTAAGACCGTTTGTAAAAATGCCAGCGTTGCTCAGATTCAGCAGAACGGTTGTTAGTCCGAAGGCTAACAGTCCAAGCGGCGCTGGATTTGCCAATTTCTCGCTCATTTCTTTTCGGCCTTCAATTTCTGTTGTTAGAAGCTTTTTTCACATCGTTTCAAATTTAAGTCTTTCTAACCCTGTTTCCTGCGTCTCCTGCTTCTTATCCACTTTGCAGTCTCCAGTGAACCGAAGGTTATCGCCGTGAACAGTATCGCAAACGCCCAGTCAAGCGGTTCGGGGGCGGCCACGGCGAAAACTGAGTTGACGCCTGGCGTGTAGAGTACGAAGAGTTGAAGGATGAAAGATAAGGCAACAGCGAACCACAGGAGCTTGTTCTTAAACGCGCCTACCTTCCAAATGGGGTAATTTAGTGATCGTGCCGATATGGCATTGGCTAATTCCATAAGGATCATGGACGTAAGCAACTGTGTTCGAGCTTCAAGCAGCGGGTTGTATATCACTTTGCCAGATATGTCCAGCGTAGGCGGCAGCCATGGTTGATAATAGAAGTATCCGAACAGGAGCAGAGCTGTCATCAGTATCGGTACCAGAGACATGTAGGCTTTGACTTCCGGTGTGAAGATGCTCTCGTTTGGATCACGCGGTTTTCTGTCCATAATGTCCGGGTCGGCGGGGTCAATGCCTAACGCAATTGCGGGCAACCCATCGGTGGTCAGGTTTACCCATAGAAGTTGCGCCGCGGTCAACGCTATCGTTGCGCTGCTTACCACGGCGGCATCTGTTGCTGACGAGTTCATCCTTGCTAGAAATGGGACGGAGATTACTGCAATGAACATTACTAGGATTTCCATTATGTTGCATCGCATCAGGTAAGTCAGGCATTTCTTGATGTTGTCGTAGATTTCGCGCCCTTCTCTCACCGCCTTTACTATAGAGGCAAAGTTGTCGTCTGTCAATATCATGTCCGACGCTTCTTTGGTTACCTCGGTTCCGGTTACACCCATCGAAACGCCTATGTCAGCCATTTTCAACGCGGGAGCGTCGTTAACTCCATCTCCAGTCATCGCCACGACTTTGCTCTTAGCTTTCCAAGCCTTGACGATTCTCATCTTGTGTTCAGGCGAAACACGTGCATAGATTACAACTTTGTCCACCATGGCGGCTAATTGTTCATCGGTCAGCGTTTCCAATTCTGTGCCTGTGAGAACTTTTCCTTCTTCTTCATTTTCGCCAAGCAGGTTGAGCTCTTTGGCCGCGGCTACTGCGGTGAGCTTGTGGTCTCCTGTGACCATCACGACGTTTATACCGGCTCTTTTGCAGGTGGATATTGCGTCTTTGACTTCGTCGCGGGGCGGATCAATCATGCCCACGATGCCCAAGAAGGTGAAGCCTTTCTCGATTCTTTCGTCGCAAGCCTCTACTGTGTCAGGCAGCTGCCTGAATGCAATGCCCAAGTTCCTCAGGGCTTGTCTAGCCATGGCTTCATTCACGGAGAGAATGCTGGCCCTACCACTATCGGTCAGTTTGGCCGCCTTTCCGTTTGCAAAGACTCTTGTACATTTGCTGAGAACTATTTCAGGGGCCCCTTTCATGTATGCTATTTTCTTCTTGCCAGAAACGATGTGCATGGTTGTCATGCGCTTTGTCTCAGAAGAGAACGGCAGCTCACCTATGCGGGGTTGTTGCCCTTCTAGCTCTTCCTTCCACAAATCTGCTTTTGCCGCTGCGACGACTAGTGCTCCTTCGGTGGGGTCTCCTTTGACAGCCCATCTTTCCGACGCAGTGTCTTTTTCCAGTTTGGCGTCATTGCACAAGACCGCAGCAATCAAGAGTGTGCGGAGCCCCTCTTCCGGTTCTATCTTCCGGTCCTCGAAGAGGAATTCTCCCTCGGGCTCGTAGCCAACTCCTGAGACTTTGAAGCTTTGATTATCGAGATAGATTCTCTGCACAGTCATTTCGCCTTTTGTCATGGTTCCAGTCTTGTCAGAGCATATGACGCCAGTGCAGCCCAACGTCTCTACAGCAGGCAGCTTCTTCACTATCGTGTTCACCTTTGCCATTCGGTACATACCCACGGCAAGTGCGCCGGTTACTATTGCAGGCAGGGCTTCAGGAACGGCTGCCACAGCCAGACTGATGCCCCACAATATCATGTCAAGTATCTTGTTTCCTTCTACAAAGCCAATCGCACCTACACCGAGACAGATTGCAACGCATAAGATGCCGATCCACTTGCCGATAGACCGAGTTCTCTTCTCAAGCGGTGTTTCCTTTTCGGTGCTCAGCTGGACCATTTTGGCGATTTTTCCAAACTCTGTGTTCATACCTGTTGACGTGGCAACTGCCTTGCCTCGACCGAAAACTACCACTGTTCCAGCAAAGGCCATGCTTCGCCGGTCATTTATCGGGAGTCCCTTAGCACAAGCATCAACATTCTTGTTAACAGGAGATGACTCTCCGGTCAGCGAAGCTTCATCCACCTTCAAGTTCACGGATTCGATGAGTCGCGCATCGGCCGGAACCTTATCCCCCGTGAATAAGAGAACAACATCGCCAGGAACAATCTCACTCGCAACAACCTTCACTTCTTTCCCATCTCGCAGTACTGTTGCGGTTGGCGCCGTCATCCTCTTCAGAGCTTCAACAGCTTTCTCCGAACGGAATTCGTTCACGAATCCTAAAACCGCGGTGGCTATAACTATGGCAATTATAACCACAGCGTCTACAATTTCATTAGTGGCAATCGAAAGCGCTGTGGCGACCAGCAATATGATGATTAGTATATCTTTGAATTGTTTTAAGAACATCTTTACGGGAGAAGGCCCTCTTTCTTTCTGCAGTTCGTTCATACCATATTCGGCCAAGCGTTTCTGCACTTCTGCCTGACTCAAACCATGTTCAGAGGAGTTCAATTCCTTCAATGTTTCTTCCGGACTCAATGCGTGCCAAGATTTTGTCGCCAAACTCAACCCTCTTCATTTCTTGTCAATTTTTGATAGGCCTGCACGTTTCACGAGCTGCACACTCCTCTGACAAGGACTATCGACTCAAAGAATGGAAGATCTTGCTTCGCAATAACGTTTGCCTCCAAGCCTCTCTCCTCGAGAAGGCGTAAAGTCTGCTCCACATTAGAAAGCGTTGATTGCATCAACATGATTTCTCCGCCGGGTCTAAGATATTTTGGAGCTTCACAAAGGAACCTGTCAATCACGTTTCTTCCAGAAACACCTCCAGCCCAAGCCCACCCCATCCAAGAGTCCTTTTCATTCTCTTCTGATGGCAGGTACGGAGCGTTGAATAGGATTAGATCGAATTCTTTTCTAGTTCTGAGGGGCGCAAACAGATCTCCTTGAATAAAAGACATGTGATTGCCAACACCATTGATCTCCGAGTTATTCTTCGCGCATTTGACAGCGTAGGGATTTACATCAATCGCAATCACCCTATTTGCCTTCTTCGCTGCAATCACGCCCAATATCCCGCAACCAGTGCCCATGTCAACGACCTTACAGCCACCTCTAACCCTCAAGTTTTCAGCAAAGAGGAAAGAATCCTCGGCCGGCTCGTAAACGTTTTCCAAGATGTTGAAAACACAGTCGGCAAAGACCACCCTACTTGACAATCGCATTAGCTAATGCTCCGAAATCTTCGGGTGCAAGTTCCCGCACTCGCTTGCTGCCCAGAGGGAGAGAATCAGCAATTTTGACCACGTCTTCCTTTGTTGCACCACGTCCATACTTTAGGTATGTCAGAACTGCGTTTCTAACCGTCCTATTGCGCCGCGTAAAGAGAACTTGAAGGAGGCGTTGGAAGGATGCCTCATTCCTTAGCAGAGATGGCCGTGGTTTCTTTGGCCTCAGGCATGCTATGGTTGAATCTATTTTTGGATGTGGATAAAACATAGATTTGGGAATCTCATCCAGAAGCTCAACTTGTGCATGATAGTACGTGAAAACCGTCAACCATCCGTAGTCTTCACTTCCAACAGTGGCCATAAGCCGATCTGCAAATTCCTTTTGAAAAACCAAGACTGCACAGTCGAAGTCCCTTTTGAATAGCCATACGAGTAGACGGGACGAGATTTGATAGGGCGGAATTGAAACGATTTTGTTGAATGAAGGGAGAGTGATCCTGAGAACGTTGCCTTCGATTATTTTCACGTTGGATGCGCAGCTAAGCTGTTCACGCAAAATGCTAACAAGCCTCGCGTCAACTTCAACTGCAAGAACCTTCTTGCATTTCCCGCTCAGGAAACGAGTCAAGAAACCCAGCCCAGCACCTATCTCCAACACCGTATCATCACAATCGAGTGAGGCGTAGTGGACCATCTTTTGAAAAACTTGTGATTCAACCATGAAGTTTTGGCCTAAAGTCTTCTTCGGCTCAATTCGATATCTTCGAAGCAGAGACTTCGTTTCTTCTAGGAGACTCATTCTACCCCGCTAGACGATGGATTGGGCTATTGTGCCCTCGTGAATAGTCGATACTTGCTGTCGCCACCCAACTCTTCCATTACTCTCTTTGTTATCAATTTAACCGGGTTAGGCAATTCCGTGCGTTTCTGTAATTCTTCAAAACTCTCAAAAGGTTTCTTCTCTCGTTCATTTATAACCTGCCACATGTATTTTTTGCCTATTCCTGGAACCAGCTCCAAAGCGTGCATCCTCGGTGTGACAGCCCGTGCAGTGTTGAAGAATTGAACGAACCACTTCTCACGGTTCAGCACGATCTCGTTGATCACCGTTGGAAGCTCTGTTTTGGCGGCTGCGGTTAACTCATCATAGCTTATTCGACCGATAATGTACGTTATTTCTTCACGGGCCTCCTTGCCAACGAAAACACGATCATGAGGCTTTAGTATCATGCCTTCCTTAACCAATGCCTCTAGAAGGGTGAAGAACTCTTCGCCCACCAACTGGACCAAAGCTCCCGCTCGGTAGCCGGCTCGTCCTGAAACGTGCACCCCAGGGCGACCGTGCTGCAGAAAGTCCAAGATACGAGCGAACTCTTCGTACCGCTTCTCCATCATCGTCATAATTTCCTCTATTTAGTCTCTTATTGCTTAAAATAGTTAGCATCGACCAGCCTATTTCAATTTTCGATGTTCATCCAACAAGTTCACTATAGCTTCTAGTTTGGCTGTCTCGATGATTTTTCGTCCACCCGCCAGAAACACTCTCAACTCTTCAATACTCTTGGGCATGCAGTTGACTATTTGCACTGCCTCTACCTCGTCTAGACCGTAATCTGCCACGAGTTTTCCAACCAGTTTTATGGCAGATTCGGGGTCGGTTTTCGAAAACTTTGACACGTAATCGAACGTACGGCGCTGTAGCTGATCAAGGTTTGCTTCACCTATAGACTCCAGCAGCTTCTTAACCTGGGGGAGACTCAGTTTCTTTTCGGTCAGGCTCTTTTCCGACATTCTAATCACTCTTCCAAGGTTCCAAATGTTCAGGTCTGACAATGATCTCTCTAATAGCGTCTCCTTGCGAAACACTCACTACATAACTCCGTCCCCGCTTGTTGAGTATAATGCCGACTTTCCCGTGGTAGCGCCTGTGCGGCATGCCTTTGTGGACACTCGAGTCTATCTTGACGACAACACTGGTCCCAGGCTGATACTCATGGAGCAGCTTGCTCAGCCTCAGTTTTCCATGCTCTCTAATCCCCTTTGTCAAGAGACGGCGTGCACTCGAACGAAAACCCTTCGACTTCTTGATCATAACACTTCTCCTAATCTTCCATAATTATGTTCAGAACATCAAGTTCCATGGGCTTCGCTTTGTTTTTGAGAAGTTCTGAAACGCTGGGCACCGTTCTTCCCTCATCCCCAGTAACCAATTCTTTAACGTAGAGCCCTCCTTGGCATCGTAATCTCATTTCAGCCTTTCTTGGCGACAGTTTCTTAACGCCCACGTCGTATATGTACCTTTCCCGCGTCAGATCAGCGCGTCTGTGCAAAACGCGAACAGGGGTATTCTGTTTAATCATGACGTTTGTAAGGCTCTTCTCCAAGAAGCGCATGTCCTTGGCCGTGATCTTGTTTTCAAATTCTATGAACACCCGATATTCTTTCTGCTTAGATTCGTCTCCCTTCAACTTCCTGACGACATCTCTATTTGCGAACCTCAGACCTGAAACCTCGACCTTGCTCACCCCATGCGCGTTCACCGCGTCTTCCATTTTTTCAAGGTCCAGGAAACGCTTTTTCGGAGCCGCGATTTCAATCACAAAAGGCCTGCCGTTGCCCAGCATGCGAGCATCGATGTCTTCTCTTCCAGAAGCGTGAAACGAAGCACCTGAACCACTTGTTGCCTCCAACAACGGCTTCTCAACTATTTCCTGCACCGACTCCGGATACATTTTTCCAGTCCAGTTACATTTCTCGCAACCTTTCCCCCAGCATCCCGAACAGAACCATTTCGACTGAGGAATGCTCCTGACGAGTTTTTTGTATCGGCCAGCTATGAAGAGAGGGTTGACTTGAAGTCTCACAAGACCAGAGAAGGGCTCGACGAGCGCGACGATCTCTGGCTTTTTGAAGTCTACTTCCTTCCCGCTCCGCTCTGCAACTCTTTTACCGATAGTCCTCGCGAACTCTTTGCGGAGACTCTCACCCTGGCTGACGCCAAACTCTGCCCTAAACTCATCCTCTCGTTCGCCAACTGTCAAGGGCAATTCTACGCCCACGAGGAAACTGCTGTACTCGTAATCACTGAGAAGACCCAGAGTTTTCTCCGCCAACTCATTACGAAGATCAAGCTTGCCCTCACACAAGAAACATGTTTCCGGATAATCTTCAGCCCCAATGTGCTCTCCCAGTCTGTTGAGTATTTCCTTTGCGACTTTGGAAAAACCATTCGTCTCCAAAACCTTGAGAGCCTTCACGCCCCGTTTGCTTTCCGAAAACGCCAACGCATGAGCCTCAAGCGTCAACGCCAGTTTTATCGCCCTTCCCCTGTCCTCGTTCTCAACGCCATGTCCCAGGAGCGCAAATTGTCGGCCCAGACAACGGTCACAGAGGGGATATTTCTCAAGCATCCTCTGAGCTTCTTGCAAAATGCTCATTCAACATGCCTTCTGAGAATCTGGCACTGCTACTTGAGGCCCGCTGGCAGCCCTTTTCCGAAGAAGGGAAGTTTCTTTTGTCTGCGCATCGTCTTCAACATGCGTCGCATCATCGTGTACTGTTTCAGAAGCTCCTTCACTTCTTTCTCGCTGGTGCCAGAACCCCTGGCTACGCGTTTCATCCTTGAAGCGTTGAAGATTTTCGGGTTCTCCTTCTCAGCTGCCGTCATAGACTGAATCATCACGCGCCACTTTTCCAAACGGCCCTCAGCAGTGTTCAACATTTCATCCGGGATTTTGTAAGACATTCCTGGAATCAAGTTCAAGAGTTTCTTGAAGGTGCCCATTCCCTTCATAGCTTCGAACTGTTCATACATGTCTGTCAACGTGAATTTGCCACTCAGGATAGCCTTGGCTTTCTTTTCTGGAACAGTTATCTCGGCCTCACGCACCTTGTCAAGGAGCGTTTCCAAGTCACCCATTCCAAGCAGACGACCAACAAAACGCGAAGGAACGAAAGCCTCCACGTCCTCCGTTTTTTCTCCGGTGCCAATGAACTTTATGGGCGCACCGGTGGCCGCTACCGCAGAGAGAGCGCCGCCTCCCCTTGCAGACCCATCGAGTTTCGTGACGAGTATCGAGCCAATGGGCGTGGCTTCATTGAAGGCTTTGGCCTGGGCCAACGCTTGCTGGCCAATTGTTCCGTCGATAACGAGCATAACTTCGTCAGGTTTGATGCTTCTCTCAAGCATCTTCATCTCTTTGATGAGTTCGTGTTCCTCTTTATGACGGCCGGAAGTGTCGACTATGACCATGTCCTTGTCGCCAAATTGTTTCAAACCTTCAGTAACGACCTTAACGGGATCTTTCGCTTTTAGGTCCCCATAGAGGGGGATGTTGATTCTGTTTGCGAGTTGTTGAAGCTGAGCGTAAGCGCCGGGTCGAAAAGTGTCGGCGCAAATCACAGCGGGCTTCAAGCCCCTCTTTTGAAAGTATCTTGCCAGTTTAGCTGCGGCAGTTGTCTTTCCAGAACCCTGGATGCCGACGAGCATTATTATTCTTCTCTTTCCCGGCTCCATTTTTATCGGAGCTGGCTTTTCTCCTAGGAAACGCGTCATCTCTTCATAGACGACTTTTACCACGTGCTCGCGTCTTGAAATGCCAGGTGGAACTTTTTCTTTCAGTGCCCTTTCTTCTATTCTTTTGGAAATGTCGAGCACGAGTTTAACGTTAACATCCGCTTGGAGCAGAGCCTTCTGCACATCATGCACAAGCTCCTTGACTGTGGCTTCGTCTACAACGGAAGCCTTGAAAACCTTCTTCAAAGCTTCGTAAAGTGACGAACCCAGGTGATCGAGAGACATGTTTTTCTCCAGATTTACATCGTTTCATGCCATTAATAGCTATTCCGTTCTTCAGGCCCTGCTTCCGTAAGCTTTTTAGATTTCACACTTCTTCTAGAGGGGTTTGAGTGGATAAATTTGAATGAAGAAGTCAAAATTATCGAGATAAAGAACGTACCGCCTAGGGCCACCTTAATTTTCGCTTTCCCAGACGTTGGACTGGTAGGAGTGATAGCTGCTTCACACTTAATCGACGAGCTAGGACTGACTGAAGTAGCCTACCTGAATTCGAATCTACTCCCGCCACTCATCGTTCTGCATGAGGGCTTACCGCACTCCTCGATAAGGATCTTCGCAGGCCAAGACACTCTCTTGGCGGTCTCAGAAGTACCGATACCCACAGACGTGATCTATCCGATAATGGACGCGCTAATTAACTGGGCAAAGAGCAAAGACGTCAAAATGATGATTTCACTCAGCGGAATGCCCATCCAAGACAGACAAGATGTTACAGAACTGAAATCCTTCGCCGCAGCATCAAACGCTGAGGCATTGAAGACCGCTAAAGAAAAGGGCCTGGAGATTCTGACAGAAGGATACATGGTTGGCCCCCAGGCAGTTGTGCTTCAACGCGCTGCAGAAGCAGGATCACCTGCCATAACACTGCTCGCTCAGTGTTTCCCCAACTATCCAGATCCAGAGGCGGCGGCAGAAGTTCTGAAGGAACTCGCGAAGATAACGGGATTGAAAGTGAACGTTGCAAAATTGTTGGAGAAAGGCGAGGAAATCCGACTAAGAGCGAGAGACGTGATGAAACGAACTCAGGAAGAGATGACAAAGATGAAGAAGGGCCAAGAATACGACATCCCAATGTACGTTTCATAAGGAGGAGATGACCGGTGTCCATTAGGAAGAAGGCGTCAATTTCTGACATGATAGACGAGTACTTTGAAGATATGGAAAAATGGGCTGACATGGTCAGAGAAACCCTGAGTGAAAGACCATGCTGGGATCTGAAAACCTGCGCGATAGAACCTCTGCGTGAAATAACGGTAACGCCCACAGAAGTGATAGTCACAGTTGACTTACCTTACGCAAAGGAAGATACCGTTCAAGTCAAAGCAGTTGATGGTTCTTCTCTCGAGATACTCGCTGAAATGAAGAAGAAAATACGTCTCACCGAACTTGGGATAACACACAGGAAAGGCGTGATTCAAAGATTCCATGCTTGGATCCGCATCCCAGTAACAGTCAACATGGACAAAATGAAGATTCAACACAAGAAAGGAATCCTGGAAATCAAGTTACCCCGCAAACGCTGACACACAATCTCCGTCAGAAACAGCAATGAAGCCTCAGCACCTAACTATCTTCACAAATCCGACGGCTCTTCTAGCATCATCGGCCTCAAACCACGATATGTAAGACGCTGAAATAAACCTTGACGAAAGTCTTTTAACAACAAAAGACGATACGAACTAGAACAGTTTAGTGGGTGAGGAATCTGGCAGGCGAAAGAGCAATCCATATCGCGATTTTCATTCTCGTTCTAGTCGGGCTGTGTGGAATAAGCGGTTACATAATCTACAACAACACACTAAATGATTTGCTCAGAATCGCAGGAATCGCGTTAAGTTGGGGAATAATCCTGCTGGCTCTCTACAGCTTGTTCAGTGCACTTAAGTGGAAATGGTGGGAATAAAGCCATCATCAGAGAACAGGGATCATTAATGCAATACGGAAACCCGAAGTTTCAATCTATTTTGCTCTCATGATCTTCATTTTTCCGAGTATCCGCCAATACTCAATTTCCACGCCGGGCGCCAGTTTTGCCTTCAGCTCTTCTTCTTGCGGATAGGGAGCATCAAAGTACTCGTAAGTCTCTAGGTCCATAATTTGAACACCGGTCGGGTTCACTGCAAACACTTGGCCCGTACGCTTATCGATTATTGGCACCTCCGCGCCAAGATCAACAGGCTTCACAAAGCTTCTCTTAACCCCATCCCAAACACCTACGGCCGTTATTCTAGCCTTGGCTGAACCGTGCTTTCCCGGCTTCGACTTGTCTATGTCAACAATATGACATGGTTCGCCGTCGATTACCATGTACCCGCCGACTCTCAACTCGCCAACGTGAACTGGTTTGGTCATGTGCAAGCCAACCTGCAACTGACTAACTACAGAGCCATTCTTAAGCTACAAGCATATATATATTTAGGCACTACTTTTCGATACTTTACTGCCCTAGCTGGCCTTAGAGACTCTTTCTGTGCGCGCTGAGTGAGTGTATGTGTAAGAGAGTGGTGGATTAAGAATTTGGGTTGGGGTAAACTTAACCCCCACACACACAAAGACGCGATGCGAACATTATATATACTTAGACAAGCAAACAGTTGTCCTAGAAGGTTGTATTATGCTCTTTATGCAGATTTCAAGACATTCGCCTGAAAGTTGTCCGCTGAACAATGAGAAAGCGATGAAGGCAAGTAGCAACCTCAGCGCAAAACTGGATAAACTAACAAAGAAGCACGGTGTTAAGCTTGTCGGGGGATGGCATGATGGGGGAAATCACCGCTTTGTATTTTTGTGGGATGCAAGCTTCGAGGCATTGATGAAACTTTCGATGGAACCTGAAATGATGGCTTGGGGGGCGCTCCACAACAATGAAGTTTTTCCAGTAATGACTCTTGAAGAAAGCGCGAAACTCTTCCTGAAATAGAACAAAAATATCTGCCCCTTCTTTTTTCTCATAGCAATATTGCCTAGCGCGCGCGACTGTTGCTTGTAATTTACTAAGAAATGAAAGCCCACGCAAGTTTAATTCAGTTAGGTTGCAAGTCAGGTCTCAACATTGATTCTGGTATAAGGTGAGGATTCGAATCCTTACATCTTCTCTGATTCTCTTACGGGTTGTTGTTTTGGTCGTAAATAAATAAAACATCCTTCATACGGTTATGATAACTCTTCGGAGTTTAGCACGCCTGCGCGCTCCAGGTCACACTTGCCACAACCTTAAATTCGACAACGGATATAACTTTTGATGAGTTAAGGATGCGAATATCTTGGACAGGCGCGAAGCCATTCGTTTGTTCATAAAGCGAAATTCGGCAATGTTCCGAGTCGATCCTTTTCCCGCTGAGGTATTCAAAAGGCTCAAACAGGAATTCTTCTTGAAATTCGCTAGAGAGCGGAGCGTCCCCAAAGACTCTGACATTGCCGCAGAAATTCTGGAGGGAATGATTAACAGCGCCCAGATTGGAAATGAGAGTGACCTCGAAAGTATTCTGGCCCTGCCTTTTTTCAGAGATAAAGTGTCAAATAAGACCTATTATCGTGAGAGGCTACGCCTCAAACTTGAGAAGAACGAACCTTTAGTCGACGTGTCAAAAATCAAAGAGGCAGAATATGGAGAGAAACTGAAAGAGGAATTTAAAAAACAAGCTAGAGAGGAGGTCATTCAAGAAAAGAAAGAAGAACTCCAAGAATTGGATCAAGAGATTGCGGAAAGGACAGAACAATATTTTTCCGTTCCATCAATTCTAGATGAAGAAGACTACATGGTTCCTGAAATACCTGAAAACGGAGAGTCCTCAGATCTAGACATACCATATGTGCCTTGGTGGAATAAGCTAGGTCTGAGGGAAGACCCTTTTCACCGACTAGAAGGGCTTGAGGAAATTGACCGTGCCCTGTATGATCAGGTTGTATGCAAGACGGAGATTTTCAACAAGTATGTGACCCTGATTGAAAAGAACCCGAAAGACCTTTTCAGAAATATCGTTGTCTTTGGCCAATTTGGTTCTGGAAAGACAACTTTCTTTGAATATGTCGAGCCTTTGCTATATGATTGCAGGATATACCCAATTTACATCCAGCTTGGAGGAGAGTTTGAGGTCCGCGAGTTGGTTTTTGAGTTCAGACGGCAACTGAACACGGAACTAATTCGTTTGTATTCTGTCCTGACGGGTAGGGGTCTGCCATCCTTAGATGCTTCAGATGATGAGAAGGCGATTGCACAGCTTCTTATTGCGCTGGCTGATCAGAAGATTGAGCGTTTCGCAAAAGGTTTCGTAGTTTTCATCGATGATTTACACAAAGGTGATCTGGAAAAGGCGATGAGATTTATGAGCCACCTTCAGGTGCTTGGATCGAAACTGCGTAGGGAATCCAAATTGAACATTGCCTTTTTTGTTGCTGGTTCACTTGAATGGGAGAAGAAGATGACAAACGACCCACTTTTCTCTGGCTCTGTGCATGCACTAGAACGCATACCTCCGCTGAAGATGGATATTGCACACGACGCCATTAACAGGAGATTGCGAGCGTTTGCAAAAAACCCTGATAATCCTCGTCAGCTGGAACGTCGTTTCATTGAGAAGATCTACAAGGGACTGCAGTACAATGGACAGGAAATAACATTCAGAAGAATAATGCGTGAGGTCATCAATGAATTCGAGGCTAATCATTTTGATGCGCTCAGTGCTAATCCCGTCAAGATTCCTGTAAGCACACTAGAAGAGATAAAATCAGTTTTGGAGAAGGACGACGCGGCAAGAAGGCAAATCAATAAGCTTTTGTATGGAGCTAAAGGACTCAAGCCGGCTCAAAAAAGACGATGCTTTGAAGTACTCGTGTCCATATATGAGAGGAAAAGCTTGCCAGACTCTGAGATTCGAGAACAAGAGGCACCTTTTCTTCAGCAACTCGCCCGTGCAGGTCTCATACGGAAAGTGGATGAGGGCAGACTAGTCTGGAGAATCTCGAAAGAATTGCTACATGTGAACGGGCAGATAATACGACGTTACAATTTGTCTTTGGAGGATTATTTGCCAAGACTGTACTTTGTAGAATCTCAAGCGGAGAAAAGAAAACTGAAACTAAGAAGTGAAGAAATCCAGAGTCTTGACGCTATGCTATCCAAGATGAAACACGATTTGGTTCGTGAGCATCTAGAGAGTGCCCGAAATCTTCATTGTGAAATAATAGAGTCAGGTTACAAATACCTAGACAGTGAAGAAGAAGCAAATGCACTTGTAGAAAGATGCAAGACTTCGCTTGCAAAGCTGACCACTACATATCAAGCATATGAGAAAATCCCAAGATCTATCGGAGGTAGTGATTTGCAGATTCTGTCCTTCTGGAAGGATTTTTGGTGGTCACCAGAAGTTATACAGCAGTTCACAAGGGCAGTTGCTTTGGAATATGAAGACAAAAGGAGACTCGTGGCCCAGGTTGTGTCAATCTATCGAGAAGCTTTCCCATTGGTCTTCAACTTCTTTAAGGAAGAATATGAGAAATCCCAACAGCTGCACATACCCTTAGTTGGTCTGAAAAATGACGAGATAAGATTGCTTCATGAATGTAGAGATTTGTGGAGAGAGAACCGATATGACGAAGTCGCTGGCAGATTGACAAGGGTAACAGAGAGAAAACTTCGGACCTTTCTGTACAATGTCTTCACGATATTGTATGGCAGCTTTGAGAACAGAATGAGATTTCTTGACGCAGACTCCAGAAAGTACATAGCCAAGAACATTGAACAGGAGACATCCAAAGGTTTTTCAGTGTCCCGCAATGAGTTTCAGCAATTGAATCGAGGGCAATACAGGAATTTGATGACAGGAATGCATGGTAGCCCGGAAGGACGACATAACTGGAATTGTTTATTCACGTCCATTTTTAAGGGGAGTGAACAAGAATTGGACAGTTATCTTGCCACATTCGCTGACTTCAATATAAGAGTGGCGCATATGAAGGAAGATTCGATAGGAGCACCTGAGCAAGATTATGTTTACAGTTTCCTGCAAAAATCTATGCGCTTCATGATGGACATGAACAACGCATATTTGAGGCTTCTGAAACCTGACTGCTTCAGGTTCGCAAGTCCAAGTGATTCCCTTTTCAGTTTCGGTAATTTTAAGGATCGCGAAACACTGACACCGATCGAACTGACAAAAATGGAAGTGGAGAGGTTCATAGAAGCGTTTGAGGGGAAGGATCAATTGAAGTTTCCACTAGACGATCAAGAATACATGGAAGGCATTGTTGGTCTGGAATACCGCAAGATCTACGCATTGCTTGCGTTACTCATGGCTGGAACAGAGGACCAAGTGAAGGCTACAAAACTCAATCTGAGGGTTCTGAGCACGCAGGGTTGTGAACTGAAAGTCCGGCTAGCGAAAACAACTGGGTGGTTCTCGTACTCTCAAGAGCACTCGCAACAGTAGTGCGCGCGCTAGGCGTTTCAGGCGGTTGACTAGGGCGAGTTTCGACCCTTAATTTGTGCAGAGCTCATAGTGATGTTTCGAGAATTTGTCGCTTTTTGAAACCTTCAGACTATCGCTCTTGATGTCCTGAATGATGCTGATCACCTTGTCGTTGTCTATGCCGTTCAAGTCGTCAGTGGTTACTAGATTGTCGAAGAATCCGCTGTCTAGCGCGCATGCCTGTTCCTAAATTCATTCGCGAGCTGGTTTTTGTTATAGGCTCGCTTGGTTCGTGGATGACCGTGTGACTATTGATGCGAGAAGTATCGTCTGTAGGACATGAACCAACTCGTCACGCCCAGAAAAGGGAATTTAGGAACACGCTAGCGCGCTATTCAGAATCAACGCTTGCTTGAGCGTCAGAAAACAAGGTGTACTAGGTTAACTAATAGTAGTAGCAGCACACAAAAGCAGAAAACAACTACACCTAGTAGCCGCCGTAGATAGTCTTGTCTCTCTCTTGTGCGTGTTTGTGCTCGTGTGTCTCTCCTCTCCCCCCGTTTTATATGATCACACTCGCACAGCGTGCGAGTGTCACTAGGTAGGTATGTATATGTAGGTAGGTTGGAAGGTAAAGGGCATGGTGTTGTGCGAGTAAGAAGCAGAGAGTAGTAGAGAGCGAGAGAGCGTGCGTGCGTTCTAAGGGGTAAACTTTACCCCAACCAACCAATGCCATGGTCACCTACTCTACGGGTCACTGATTTTGCCACCCTTACGGTTAGTTAGCAAGTTAGCTTAGGTTGTGCTATACATCTTCGTATAGTATTGATCCTTTGCTAACCAGCTAACTAGGCTAATTTTGCAAAACACGGCCAAAAATAAACAATAATGGAGATCACAGTAGGGGGTTAGTTAGTTAGCAAGGAAACAGTACGTTAGCGTGGAGCTAGCGCGCGGGCTAACTAACGCTAATTTGGAAAACTCAATATAAGATAAGAAATGTAATGGGGATCGCGGTGGCCTGAAAATCAGTGACTGAAACGATGCCGTTGCGATCGGCAGTTGAAGAGTTGAAAAATCTACACCGGCAAATCGTTAAACTAATGAGAGCTAAGCGTATTCGCAGAATCTTGAAGAAAATTGGAATTGGCCGTTTCATTTATAGAGACGTCGATCAGCACATACTGCAATATGAGACGCAGAAAGCTCTTCTGACAAAGAACGTTGAATCTCGCATCAGGGACACTTTGGAGGTTCAAAGACAGCAACTTAAAGCCATCGAGGCCCATCACGAATTCTTGTCAAACGAACAAGAGGAGAAATTACTGAATCTTTTTGGGACATTCAAAGCGGATATGGAATACCTGAAGCCCTTGAACTTTCTTGATTCAGAACTCATTTCTTCAACACTTAGTGAAATAGCGCAGTCAAGGCAGTTTGTTATTGGCTATAACGAGAAGCTTGAAAGAAACATACTAAAACAGAAAACAATGAAACTTGGAGAAACATTTTTGCAAGCTGAGAAAGACTTCACATCACTCTATAATAGGCAACAATACTTCTCCAAGAGAGAACTGAAGTCGTGGAAAGAACAATGGAGAAACCTAGTCCCCATCGCCGAACAATGTAAGGCAAAAGGTGTCACAGAAATCGATTTTCAGGATTCGCTTGACTTAGTTGTATCAATCCATAACGATGGTGAGCGGCTCTTAGGAGAGCGTAATAAGAGTTATGTTGAAGAAGAGATTCTAAAATCCGAGTTATTTGAAAAAATCGATGGAAATACTTTGACTGAAGAACAAAAAAGAGCAATTGTCGTAGACGAAGCCAATAACCTTGTAGTTGCAGGCGCAGGAACTGGAAAATCTACAACCCTCTTAGGAAAAGCGTTCTATATAGTGTCAAAAGGACTGGCAGCTCCAGAAAACATACTACTCATAGCTTTCAACAAGTCTGTTGCTAAGGAGAATGAAAAGAAAGTCAACAATAAAACTGGTATCAAGTTTACAGTGAAGACGTTTCACAGCTTAGGACGTGGAATAATTGGCAAGTCAAAAAAGGACATGCCAACCCTATCCCCCTTAGCAAAAGATGAGCTTGCCTCCAAATCAAGAATTCTTGAATTGATAAGAAATAGAATGAAAGAAGAGAATTTTGCCAGACTCATTAATGATTACTTCCTTTGGAATTTCCAAATGTATAGGAGCATATTCGAGTTCAACTCTCTGGGAGAATACTATCAATACCTAAGGGATAACGGAACCCGCGCACTGCAAGGGCATAGGGTGGAGAGTCTTGAAGAATGCGAAATTGCCAATTTCCTCTACGTAAACGGAGTAAATTACATCTACGAACACCCCTATAAAGAAAAAACATCGGATGCAGAGCACGGTCAATACAAACCCGATTTCACCCTTCCAGAATCAGGAATTTACATAGAGCATTTCGGCATAGATGAAAATGGAGGAACAGCGCCCTGGGTTCCACGGGAAAAGTACATAGCAGACATGAATTGGAAAGTTGCCCTGCATGAGAAGAACGAAACGACATTGATCAAAACCTTCACCTACGAAAGGCAGGCGGGCAACCTGTTGAAAAAGCTCGAAACGGAACTTTTAAGACGAGGAGTAGTATTTGCTCCACTCCCAAGTAATCAAATTTTCGATAAATTGAACGAAATGGGCAAAGTCAATTCTCTAGCCTCGCTTCTGTCTACCTTCCTAAACTTGTTCAAGTCAAGTGGAAAAAGTCTCGAGACACTGAAAAGCGAAATTAGTCCAGATGATACGAGAACAAAAGCTTTCCTAGATATATTCTCAGTCATTTACAAAGACTATGAAGAATGTCTTTGGCAAAATGGCGAAATTGACTTCAACGACATGATCAACAAAGCTACCAACTTGATTGAACAGAACAAGTACGTATCTCCATTCCAATATGTATTAGTTGATGAGTTTCAGGACATTTCGCAAAGTAGATACAGGTTTCTAAAAGCCTTGCTTAACCAAAATAACTCCAAACTCTTCTGCGTGGGTGATGATTGGCAGTCAATCAATCGGTTCGCAGGTAGCGATATCTCTATTATGACTCATTTCGAAAGATATTTTGGTCCCAGCGAAATACGATTAGTACAGGAGACCCACAGATTCAGCGACAAATTGTGTGACTTTTCAACCAGATTTATCCTTGAAAACTCATACCAGATACGCAAACAAATCATAAGCAAAAAGAAAGACAATAAACCTGCTGTGACCATTGTCAAAGAAAAAACGGAATCCGCACTCGAAAGAATAATTCAAGAAATAAATCGAGACGCCCAAGAAAAAGAAAAAATCTTGATATTAAACAGGTATGAAGAAATAGGAAAACCAAGTAATATCGACGAATTAATATTGAATAATCCTAAGCTTGAGATAGAGTACACGACAATACATAAGTCAAAAGGACGCACAGTCCATTCTGTCATAGTAATAGGGTTAAGAAGCGGAGAACGCGGTTTTCCTTGCCAAATCGAAAATGACCCTGTATTGGATTTGGTTAAGGCCAAAAGTGAAAATTTCCCGAACGCCGAAGAAAGACGACTATTCTATGTGGCAATCACAAGAGCTCGAAAGCATGTCTACTTAGTTGTTGATGAACCATTCAATGTTTCAACTTTTGTCACTGAGATAGAAAATAACGGTTATGAGATTAATACAACTGGGCAGAAGCTGAAAAGGAGTATTAATTGTCCAGTCTGCACAACTGGAATTATTGTTAGGAATGAAATGCGCGGATGGTACGAATGTAGCAACAGCCCGTATTGCAGCTATGTTCCGAGGAGTTGTCCAAAATGCAGAGAGGATTACTCAGAAGGTGGCAACGGTTTTCTATACAAGGATAACTCAAAATATCTGTGCTCCAATGATAAATGCTCTTTTCAGGCGAAAGCATGCCCGAAATGCGAAGATGGTTACCTTGTCCCAAGGCAAGACAAATATGGGCGACCTTTCTTTGGCTGCGTTAATTATGGCACTAAAGGATGCAGACATACTGAGGAAGAGTCTATTTAGCCCGCGCTAGAGCAGAATTCGAAACTCATTACCCCGTGGACAATGTTGCGCGTGTGACGAGTAGTGCAGTTTTAGTAAAAACTAACCTTCACAAAAATGTGCACGTCACATTGGTTTCATTCTCTTAGACAATATTGAACAAGTTTTATGTCATTGCAAATATGCTGAGATTAGTTTTTCGATATCTTTGTCGAATTTGGACATGTCTCCTTTTGGAATAAGCCCGACATAACCGCATCTTCCGTAGCTTTCTGTGTACTTGCCCGGGTATATTGCGTGCGCACTCTTCACGATTCTGTTTTTATCCTCATCGCAGATAGTTTCAACATAATAGCTCATATCTTTCAGGGTACTTTGCGGAGGTCTTTCTTCGACTATTTTGTATTTGGCGTCAAGAATGACTATTTCAGGGATTGGGTTATTATTTGTGAAAAACTCGATTGCTATGTCTGGTTTCTTTTCATAAGGATCTGTAGACCCGTAGCCACTGATGAAAGCAACTGCATAAGACCGCTGGTAGTACACTCTTGCCGCAAGGTTTTTTCCCTTCAGTTCTAGTAGAGGAATATTCTCTTTCAGATTAAAATTGAAATTAACATTTTTGACGTCATGGCTCATTCTTTCTGAAGTATTGAACAACCCTTGTTGAGGAACGAACCCTTTTCTAACGAGGACCTCTGCGACCTTCAGAAACGCCCAGATCTCATATACTTGCCAAGCCCGTCTGATGGGTATATAGAAATAATCAGAATTGATTTCTACCAAAGAATTTTTTCTGAAATCTTGATACAGCTTGTAAAAAGATCGGTACCTCGGTTCTTTTTGCAGAACCATTGATGTTTTCACGACATTCATCTTGGAAACGTTATCAAGAAAGTTTCTTTTCCACATGTTCTGAGCGACTTTTTCGTATCTTCCACATTCCTTCTTGAGCTCCTCCAACTTCTTTATCCTTTCATTCGAACCGGCAAAAAAATCACTGTTATCTTGTGTTGTCTTTATTTCCTCAATCAGTGCCGATTCCAAAAAGGCTGTCTTGTTGATGATAAGTCCTAAGAAATGTTTGAGTAGCCTATTTTCATAGACATTGAAGGATCTTGCACTCTCAAGAAGTGAAACTCGCTTCGGGTAGAAGCCAAGTTTTCGCTCAATTGGAGAAATAGCGTCTTCTGTCTTCTCAAACTCGATTATATCATCGAAAATGTTCGTATCGTATATCTCGGCTATTCTTTCCCTTTTAATTAGATCGCAGTTGGGGTCCTTCTCAATCCTTCTGAATACCTCGCAGAAATCGCTGAAATTTCTTCTGAAAAATGAAATGTATTCTATGAAGCTTGTTTGCCCAGAGAGATGGGCCAACCGGATATCTTCTGAACTCTGTCCAAAAACGGAGAAAACCAAGTTGTAAGTCTCTTTCCTAATATCCTCCAAAATAACTCGGTAGTCTTCCATGGAGATCTTTATCGGCCTAGCTCTAATCTTTTGAGTTATTTGCCTTCCATCTGTGACCAGCTTAAGAACATAAATCCCAATTTCATCAAAGGGATAAGGCAATCTTGAGCGGTAGTAATATCCCGCGTGAGCTTCTTTCTTAAGGATTTGATCCATTTCAACCTCTTTTTGATTTATGAAGAGTGAAAGGGGCACATCCTGGTCAAGTTCTATTGAGAAAACGCATTTTTGAAGCTCGTCGACTTCTATGATTTCGGATAGGTCCTTCTCTACCCCGTCTATCTTGAAGATGAGTTTTTTGTCTTCCATGCAAGCGTTGCCCTCTAATGGGTGCTAGTCATAGAAGGATGTGAAACCATACTGATTCAATTTTTCAAGCATGTTTGCGACTTTGGTTCGCGACTGTTCGCACTGTCTACCTGTGAGATATTGGTTGAGTTCTTCAAGACTTTTTCTGAGTCGGGGATTGTCGTCTCCACTTAGTTTTGGTAGTATTTTTTGTTTTATCTCAAGGTCTAGAGATTCGTAGAGGCTCAGTTTCGAGTTTTCGATATACTTGATTATTTCGTTGCAAACTCTGTAGCCGAAGTGCAGACTATATTTTCTCAGTATAGAGTGGATTTCGTTTATGACCTTGAATGCTTCCTCGTTTATTTTGATGCCTAAGCTCAGCTGGATTTCTTTCCACTTCTCTAGGTCTACGATGTCTAGCTCAATTGTGTTGGCCCGGTCTAGTACTTTGGGACTAAACTCCTTGGTTGTCTCGTCAATATTGACGGTGCCGATGACGTAGAAATTATCAGGTATTCGAATCTTACTAGGTATTGACGTTCCTTCTTCAGTTTTTGTACCTGCAGGGTGAAGATTTATCGTCTTGTTTTCTGTCTCCATTGCGCTTAGAAAATCTGCGAAGTAATATTCTACGTGGGCGAGGTTCATTTCATCTAAGCATACGAAATATTTTGAGCTGCATTTGGTGGAATCTGAACATTTCCCCCCGTTGTTGAGGCCGCAGCTGTCGCAGTCTTCAATTGCTTTCAGAACAAACTGAAGGAAAGGAGTCGTGTGATACGCTCCTATGAACGGGTTGTAATAACCCAGAAGTGGTTTGCTGTCGCTCCAGTTTGATTGGACAGCTACTTTTCTGTAGTATGGATTATCCTTTTCAATTCCGTATAGACCATTAGCATAAAGTTCTGCTAGTTTGGTCTTGCCTGTTCCTGTAATTCCTGACAGAATGACGAAAGGCTTCGTCAACAGACATGTGTGATAATTGATTATAGTCTCTATAGGAAAGAAGAATCCTTTTGATTTTATATATTTGACGATATCTTCAATTGGGTGAAGAGTAAGGGCCGGAATTTTTGGGCTTTTTGCAATGATTTTGAAGTCAGCCTCAGATATTCTTTGGATGCCAGGTTGGCCTATGGATTTGAAGCTTAGTCTGTCTTTAATGGTGTCGAACTTTACAGGATCTATCTTAATGTAATCCAGTATTTCGGCATCGTAGTACGTTACGCCATCTTTTTCATAAGATGAAATTTTGCCAATTCTGCCAGTTCCATAGAAGACATCTTTCTCGAGATAGACGAACCAGCCATTGTTTTCAGCTACTCGAAGCTGGACAGAACCCGGGATAGATTCCTTGAAATTGTATTTTGATTCCGGCTGATCTGAGTATTCTTCGCTGCCTGTCCGCAAAACGAAATAGGATGCAGGCACATGCGTTTTGAGTATTTCCTTATAAAGAAAATCAACATACTTCTTGTTTGTCCAATTCTTCATTATTTCATCGTTCTCTTTGAATTCCAGAAGTATCGATCTTCTTTCAAAGATGTGTGAATCTTTTGTCTTATCGTCTAGTTTTCCAAAACTTTCAAGGAATTCGTTCACATGTCCATTCGAAAAGACACCCAAGTATTTTTCAGGAAAATAAAGAGTTAGAATTTTCCCTACGACTTGGTAATCGAGAAGTAATTGTTTTGAGACCCTTATCATATCTGCAAAAGCTTTCTTTTCAGCAAAACTCAACAGTTCAACTAATCCGGCCTTAATCCTTTCCAATTGCTTAGATGCCTCATCGTCAGGCACTACGCCAACTTTACTTCCGTCAAAAACCCTGTAGGCGTTGTCTTTCTTGCTATAATAGACTCCAAACGCTAAAGCTGCGCCACCAACGAAGATTTCTCCAACCTTACTAGTTTTGAATTGCAGCCAGTAGCAAAAGGAATCCTTATTTTCGTGACCTACAACGTACTCTGGGAGAGTCATTGAACCTATTTTATCTCGACGAAACTTCTGCTGGAACTGCGAAGTAAGGTCCTCACATTCTTTATACAATTGTTGGGCTTCTTGGGTGCTTGCTCGAGCAACTTCGAAATGGTTTTGCAACTCTCTCAGCTGCGATATCTCCATTTTGACCAACCAACGTTTACACTATCAAAAGTGCTGGGATAAAAAACTCACGCATCACGTGCGCGATGGTGCGCCCTGCAAGTCTTATAAATCCGGCGAGGCAGTCATAGTTAAGTCGGTTGTGGAATTTGCATCATGGGAGAGTGATTGGGATGGCTGGAGATATAAAAGAAATTGAATTGAACAAAATTCGGCCGAACCGTTTCAATCCAAGATTGGATTTTGATAATGAAGAACTCGATCTGTTGGCCCAGAACATAAAAGAAAAAGGTTTGCTCCAACCAATCATCATACGTCCTGTGGGGGATCATTACGAAGTTGTCGTGGGTGAAAGACGCTACAGGGCTGCAAAAAAGGCCAGACTCGAAAGAGTTCCTGTAATGATACGAGACTATTCAGATGAGGACGTTATCGAACTCAGCTTAATTGAGAATATTCAGCGCGCGGATTTGAATGCAGTCGAAAAAGGCAATAGTTGCAAGCAGCTTATGGAGAGATACTCTTCAAAGTTTCCCAATACTGCCGCCGTGGCCAAAACGTTAGGGGTCTCTGATAGGACGATTAATGCGTGGCTTGAATTAGTGAACGCGCCTAGAGAATTGCAGGTCATGATAGCACCTGCTGCCAAGATCGGGGTTCCTCGTGAACAGGGCAAAATCGATTGGGACACGGCCGTAACAATAACTCGACAGATAAAGGAACCCTCGAAACAAGTGTCGATAGCGAAGGAAATTGCAAGAAGACCCATTTATCGAAGACAGGCAAGAGAAGTGATATCAAAAGCCGCAAAAGAACCTGAAAAGTCAATACAGCAAATCTTCAAAGAAGTCGTAGAGGCCCCTTACGAAATGCCTTTTCGACTCACCCATATGCAGCCGATTCTTGAAGGTACAAAGACTCAAACCTCACGGAAAGGACTGCCAGATCCAAAAATTGTTGTTGGGGCGACAATTCATGCTGCTGTTTGGGAACCCCATTTTGCTAATCTGCGCATAACTTCCATCCAAAGGAAACGACTTGGAGATTTCACAGAAAACGATGCTAAGAAAGAAGGCGGCTATACATTGAAGGAGTTCAAGGAAGTTTGGCGGAATCTTCATGAGAACTGGGATGATAATGAAATCGTCTGTGTGATAGGATTTCAGAGGACGGAGTAGATTCCTACGGTTTATCAAGATGAATCAGTCCTGGTACTTGTGGAAGCTGCCCCGAATTGGAGCGGTAAACATGGGTCTTACCTTGTTTGCACAGCCGGTGTAAATGAGAAAAAGGAATGGAGGCGCCTTTATCCGATGCGTTTGGGTAGTGTTGCGAGAAAAATACACCGTTGGGATTTTATTAAAGTAAGGACCACAGAACCCGATCGCGATCCGCGAATTGAAAGCAGAAAAATAGAACCTTTCTCCATCATCCAATCGGGCAAGAAGCTAACTGACAGGGAAGAGCGAAGGCGTTTTCTTGTTGATTTGTCCGAGAAGTCGCTGGACGTGCCAATCAGCGAGAAACGATCACTCGTCCTTGTAAAACCACAGATCGTCGGATTTGATATCATTGAACGTAAGAAGCAAGTGGTCCAGCTAACCTTGAATGGCAGAGTTTTCCGGAAGCAGCCTTATGGCAATGTTGGTCTTTTCTATAAATGGAACTGCGAAGAACCCTGTGAAGTTTGTCAGAGGCATCCCCATTATATGGAATGCTTCGACTGGGGGGCGCATGTACTTTGGAACAACTATCCGAACAAGGAGACTGCAAAACAGAAAGTAACCGAAATGTGCTATCACAACATGAAAGAGAAATATGACACATGGTTTGCGTTAGGAACGCATAGTAAAAGACCTTTTACTGTGTGGATGATAATCGGGCTTCTGTGGATGAAAAAGAAAACTGTGTAGACCATTTCGTCCCTAGCGCCTTACTTGACGATCCTTGGATGCCAATTCGGTTTCTCGTCTCTCAGGTATCTGGCGAATAGCATTGTTTCTTCGTTAATCAGAGTCTCCACGGTTTGTTTGTTGCCGTGCTTCACTCTAGGTATTTGAATTGTTGATTCAAAGAAGAAGTTCAGCTTGTTCATCATGTCTTTTGCCAAACCCTTGTTCAAATATTCCCTTTCTCCCTTTCTGTTGGAAGAGTAGTCTTCGTGTTTCATACCAAAATCTTTCCTTTTCAGGCTCTGGCAATATTGGATAACAAAATCGTCAATTAGGCACCTATATGGCTCCATCAGATCGCAGACCAGAGAAGGTTTACCGAACTGTTCAGAATGCAAGAAGCCCAGATACGGTTCAAGTTTCGCCCTAACTATGGCTCTGTAAACTTTCCATTTCAGAACGGTGTAGGCAAGGTTGAAAAGATTGTTGAGTCCATCGTAGGCCTTGAAGGTTTTACGATTCTCAACTCGAATGAAACTGGGGAATAGTTGGAAGACCTGTTTGAAGTATTGTTTTGAACAATGGCCTTCAATTGCCATGAGCTTGGTTGTTATGTTTCCAGAATTGACTTCTTCAATTGCCCTCTTAACTGTAAGTAGGTCATGTTGTCGCAAGCCATATTTTCTTAGGACAAGGTTCTCGGTTTCAATTCTAGAGGCTACTATCTTCTTAGCGACGGAGGCTCTCTTGCCATTCTCAGAGGCTTCATATTGACTGATTCGAGTTTTAACGTGGCTATCATCGTCTAGGCCTTTCAACATGGCGACAGGCTGACCCCTCTGGGTAACGATCAGAACGTCTATGTCCCAGAATCCCAGAGAAGCTAAGGCTCCTGTTGAAACAAGATTGCCGCTTTTCAGAACTACTTCCCCTATCTCGTTCTCGAACAAAGGATAACGCTGAACATTCTGTTCTTTGTCCCTTACAACGAAGCAACCTTTCTCCAGCGCGCGCGCTACGCATCTGGTCAGATTGTTGGATATACGTACTTTTTGAATGCATCGACAACTCAAGGCTACCTCAATTACACCCTCACACCTTCGAGTTCAGGATTGTCAATAAGTGCTGGAGACAATGTGTTGAATGCCACCGTCACCTGTTTCAGTACGACTCAGCAAGGCTGCTCAATCTCTGATGTCTTGACTTCGCAAATAGATGCAGGTCAGAATGTCAATCTTACTGCGCCTTGTGTAGCAAGTTTTACAGCTTCCAAAACCGTAGTTGGCCAAGGTTACCCAATTCCAATGAACGTTACGATCAACAACGCTGGAGACAACCCTGAAAACGTTACGCTGACTCTGTCTGCTAACGCAACAACTCTGAACAACACCAATGTTTTCAACTTGTTGAATGGATCTTCAGTTAACCTCGTTTGTGGTGGAAACACTTCAAACTGCGCCTATGGCAACTACACACTGAGTGCCTATTGCGAGCCAAACGGAGTCAATGAAGCAGCCAACAACTTCACTTACACGGGCACTGTAACGGTAACAATTTCAGGCGACATCAAAAGCGACTTCAAAGTCAGCCTGTCTGATCTATCCATCCTCGCAAAAGCCTACGGCACCACACCAGACAGTCCAAAGTGGAACGCCAACGCGGACATAAACGGCGACGGCAAAGTCGGCCTCTCAGACCTATCCCTACTAGCAAAACACTATGGACAACAATACCCCTAACCTGTTCTAGTGCGCGCTATACGTTGGAAAAACGTTGGATAAGAGCGCGTGCGCTTAAGAGGGGAAGGAATGGCTAGTGATTGTCTAACTAGCTATCAACATTATGCGCGGGCTACTACGAGCAGGCTCACTATGTATGGAATTGATGTAGGCGATGTTGCGGAAACATTTTTGGAACGCGTCTAAAGGCTTATCTACTAGTTGAACTAATAGTGAGTTAGGAGGAAGGTGAGTTGAAGCGGTTATTTTCGGGTATAATTATTGTTATGCTTTGCCTAGGCGTGTCGGCATTAGCGTTAAGGATTCAACCTGTGAAGGCGGACGAACAGCTTGAGCTCACGATGACCGTTGAAAAGACCGACTACTATGTGGGTGAACCGATAAACGTAACGCTCACGGTCACGAACATTAGCAATCAAACAATAACCTTCCAATACTGGGCAAAAACCTTTGACCTTCTGGTTCACAATGACACAGGCTATATTTATCAATGGTCAAAATCCAGAATTTTCCCGTTTGTCATCGTTGATTTGTCCCTTGATCCTGGAGAGAACATAACTAGAGTCTTGACGTGGCCACAGACCTGTAACGACACGTTATTCTCCCAAGGTACTCCTGTTTCGCCCGGAGCCTACTACATATACGGTTATGGTTCCTCGCAAGATGGCTTGTATGAGCTTGAAACAGGGCCCATTGAAGTGAACGTAGATCAGCCGATAAGTCTCGTGCCCTCGAAGACTGTTGTTGGACAAGGATACGTCCTGCCTTTGAATGTGTCTCTCATAAATTTGGATGATCCTCCTTGGGCTTTCGACGTCACACTGTCCAGTAACGCGACGACCATAGGAACCGAAACAGGCGTTAATGTTTCTGGGAGTTCAATTCTCTCGTTCCCTTGGAATACGACTAATTTTCCATGCGGTAACTATAACCTAAATGTCACAGCAGGCAACCTAACAGCCGAAAGTTCAGTAGTCTTAACGATTCCAGGCGATGTCAACGGAGACTTCAGAGTCGGACTCTCTGACCTGTCCGTGCTCGTAAAGGCTTATGGCACCACGCCTTCTAGTCCAAACTGGAACGCCAACGCGGACATAAACGGCGACGGCAAAGTCAGCTTGTCAGATCTATCCATCCTGGCAAAACACTACGCACAACACTACCCATAACCCACGCCTCTAGCAAAGCTGGGTACCATCACGACCTGCGCGTTTTTGCAGAAGAACAAAGCGTCCGCGCGCGCAGTCAGATTCCTTTTTTGGGTCAGTTACGCAATCCAAGCAATGATATATTGAGCATATTTCCTTCCGAATGTTCCATCGTCAAAAGCCTCATAATCTGCCTGAATCTCCTGTGCACTTTTGCTAATGAACGAGCTGAACTCTTCGAAAAGCCTTTTATATTATAGATTAAGGTGTCGGTAGTAGGTTAAAGGTGGAACGCCCGTGTTCAAAAGCGTAGGCTTGGTCGTGCGTTTCGACAGAAAGAACGCCCTGAAACTCGCCGACGACCTAACCGAACATCTGAAAGCAAACGGATTAGCAGTATACGCGGAAGACACATTAGCTGGAAAAATGAACAGCACACTAGAAGCTATTCCGATAGAAAAGATGAAACCCGATTTCATAATCACCGTTGGCGGCGACGGAACAATTCTCAGAACGTGCCTTTCGATTCCGAAGCCGGAGCCGCCTATACTTGCAATAAACATGGGTGTTCGAGGCTTTCTCACGGAAGTTGATCCCAAACAGGCTCTTTCCGCCGTGGACAAGTGTTTGGCCGGCGAATTCAAGATTGAAAAGTGCATGAAACTCGCGGTAACTGCAGACGGCGCCAAGTTTCCAGACGCTTTGAATGAAGTTGTCATCTCAGCCGATGAACCCGCAAAACTGCTTTACACACGTGTCCTGAGAAACAAAGATCCAATCATAAACTGTCAATCAGACGGGCTGATGGTGGCCACACAGACCGGCTCCACCGGATATTCTCTCTCAGCCGGAGGACCTGTGCTGGATCCTGGCGTAGACGCGTTTGTCCTGACGCCCATTTGTCCATTAAGCGTTTTTCACCCGATTGTTTTTCCAGCGGACTCAGTCCTCACAATCGAAGTCAACAAACCTAAGAACACTCACATACTCATCGATGGACACAGCCGTCAGCTAGTAAGCTGCAGACAGCCGGGTTTAACCGTCACACGTTCCAAGAACGAGACATCCTTCATACGATTTGGAGAGAACTTCTACCACAGATTGAGGAGCAGGCTGCTCTTCCGAGGGATGAAGTGAAAAGCCCCTCGGACAAACTAGGCAAAAGAGCAATAGTCATAGACACGTCCGCACTCATTGCCGGTTTTGACCCGTTCTCAATCAACGAAGAACAATACACTCCCCCAAAAGTCAGAGAAGAGATAACAGAAGACAGTATGTCCGGGGTTAGATTCAAAACTGCCATGGAAAGCGGAAAAGTCACAGTAAAAAACCCGCAAAAAATCTTCTTAGAGAAGACCAAAGTCTTCGCCTCAGCTGTGGGAGACTCTTTTTTCCTTTCAGAGACAGACCTTCAAGTCTTGGCACTGGCTCTGGAACTCAAGACAGACGGCTATACTCCGCTGATTGCCACAGACGATTATTCGATACAGAACGTTGCAAGCGAAATGAACATCGAATTTGCCGCCTTAACCACCTTTGGAATTCGTCGCCGACTACAATGGATACGCTACTGCCCAGCCTGCCACAAAAAATATCCAGCAAACTACGAGTCACAGAAATGCGAAGTCTGCGGAACAAAATTGAAGAGAAAACCGTTGAAAAAGAACAGTTTGAACCATTAAAAAACACAAAACTATAAAGCAAAAGCCAGAGTCTTACAAACTAAACAGTGAGGCGAACTCATGAGCTCATTCGAGAAGAAGACAATCTATTTCGACAAAGCAGGAGAACAGAACACTGACATCCTGTTGAAATCTGCAAAAGAGTACGTGGAAAAAGAAGACATAAGAGACATCATTGTTGCCTCAACAACCGGTAAGACAGGAGCAAGAGCGGCCAATACTTTTAAAGGCCGAAACGTTGTCGTCGTCACACACAATTTCGGCTTCCAAGAACCTGGAAAGAACGAATTGCAGGAAGAACACAAGAAACAGATACTAGCTGAAGGCGCAAAAATATTCACAGGCATCCATGCGCTAAGCAGTGCCGAACGCGCGGTGCGCAAGGATTTTGGCACAATCCAACCTTTGGAACTAATGGCCAACGTTCTCAGACGCTTGGGAGAAGGAACCAAAGTGTGCATCGAAATCACCATGATGGCCGCAGACGCTGGCCTGATCCCAGCTGACAAAGACGTTGTCGCAATCGCCGGCACGGGAAGAGGAGCAGACACCGCACTTCGCATACACCCCGCAAACGCCGCCAGATTCTTCGACATGAAAATAAGGGAAATAATAGCAAAGCCCGCCGACTTCTAGGAAACACGTTCAGAGGCTGAAGAAAACGTCATGAAGGACGTTGACAGGCAAGTCGACAGAATCGTCAAAGATTGGTACGCAAGTAACGCCCGCCATGAATGGCGCCGTCTGCAGCAGGATCCGTATCACCAGATAGAGTTCATGGTAACCATGCGTTTCCTTGAAAAATACTTGCCAAGACGCGGTACAGTCTTGGACGCAGGTGGAGGACCGGGCAGATATTCTATTGAATTGGCGAGGCAGGGTTACAGCATCGTTCTCCTGGATCTTGTTCCAGAAATGCTGGAAATGGCGAGAAAGAAAATGAAACGGGCAGGAGTCATGCGAAAAGCCAGACAGTTCGTACAGGGCTCCGTGGAGGATCTGTCAACATTTTCCGACGGATCTTTTGACGCAGTGCTGTGTTTGGGTGGACCCTTGAACCATCTGCTCGAACCTAAGCGTAGGGAAAAGGCTGCAGATGAGCTTATACGTGTTGCAAAGAAGAAGGCTCCGATTTTTGTTTCAGTCATAAGCCGCATTGGACTACTGAAAACCATTATGGTGAATTTTCCGCAAGAGATGCAGTATGCGAAGCATCACTTGGAAGTCGGTGATTACGTCCCAGGTTTGCAGGGAGAAGGCTTCACAGCAGCGCACTGGTTTTTGCCGGAAGAGTTGCGTGAGCTTTTCGAGCAGCGAGGCACAGATGTTCTGGAGATGGCGGGTTTAGAAGGGCTGTCCTCTCATCAAAAGAAGGAAACCAACAGACTTTACAAGGATCAGGGAAAGTGGAGGATGTGGGTTGAGATATTGCTTGACACCTGCACGCACCCGTCAGTCGTGGGAAGTGCTGAACACTTCCTCCTCGTGGGCAAGAAACAAGGTTAGACTGCGTCGCTGTCGCGTTTAGTGAAGTAGGAAACATCTGTGTATTCGCTGTACCCGCACTTCTCGAACAGCGCTTTCGACGCCTTGTTGGGACCCTCGATTAAGCTGCAGAATATTCTGAGGCCATGGTTTCTAAATGTTTTCTCAGACTCTTCAATCAAGGTCTTTGCCACACCGCGACGCCTGTAGTCAGGGTCAACAGCCAATCGGTTTATCCAGCCCTTTCGCATGTCACTGCTGAGGACTACCGTTCCGACAAGGTGACGACCTTCGAATGCTCCGAGAAAGAAATCGGGGTTTGCACTTATCTGAATTGCAATTGCCTGTCTGCTGTCTCTTCCTTCAGGCTTGAAGGGCAGATTTGCTCGAGACCAGAGGCTGGTGATTTCTTCGTAGTCAGCTATTGTCAGCCTTCGAATTTCCATTCAGGACACGGGAATTACGTTTCTTTTCCAACTTCTTTCGTTACGTCTCCAATTATGTCCAACGCGGAATCTACAAGATCTCTTGTGATGATTAGAGGCGGCGCAATTCTTATGGTTGAAGCTCCGCAACTGATAACGTTGATACCACGTTTCCATGAGCGCATCATGATCTCGGTGACTTTCTGAGGGGCTGCCTTCTTGCTCTCTTTGTCCTCGACGATTTCCATTCCTATCATCAAGCCTTTACCTCTCACATCACCCACGATTTCGCACTGCTCCTTCAGCTCCCCCAGCCTCTTCAGGATATATGCGCCCTGCTTGTTCGCGTTCTCAAGAAGCTTCTCCTCCTTCACAACGTCAATGACTGCACTCGCGGCAACACAGGACAGCGGGTTACCGCCGAACGTGCTCGCGTGCGAACCTGGAACCCAGTCCATGATTTTTGCTTTGGCAATCGTTGCTCCCAAGGGCAGGCCTGATGCTAAAGCCTTCGCGGCGCACACTATGTCGGGCTCGACTCCCCAGTGTTCGATTGCAAACCATTTTCCAGTCCTGCCCATGCCTGATTGCACTTCATCGTCGATGAGCAGCAGACCGTACTTGTCGGCCAACTTCTTTATTCGCTGGAAGTACTCTGGAGGAGGCACGACGTACCCGCCTTCACCCTGAATGGACTCGAAGACTATGGCCGCAGTGTCTTCAGGAGGTACGTACTTCTGCAGGACCTGCTCATCGATGAAGTCCACGCACCAATAGTGACAGTCAGGATAGGTTAGTTTGTAGGCGCAACGGTAACAGTACGCGTAGGGCACGTGAGTTACGCCTGGCATAAGCGGGAAAAAGTAACGCTTCTGAGTTGGCTTGCTTGCCGTTAAGGACAAGGCTCCTATCGTCCGTCCGTGAAAGGCGCCTGTGAACCCGATGAACAATTGTCTTCGACTGTGCCACTTCGCAAGCTTAACGGCTGCTTCAATCGCCTCAGCGCCGCTGTTGCCAAAGTAAACTTTCTTCTCAGGACCCCCAGGCGTAATCTGGGCAAGTTTCTCCGCGAGGTCAACGACTTCTCTGTAGAAAAAGTCCGTGTTCGAATAGTGCAGGAAACGGTCACACTGGTTCTTTATGGCCGCAACGACCTTGGGATGATTGTGACCTACGGCCATGCACACCAAGCCCGAGTTGAAGTCTATGAACTCGTTTCCGTCAACATCTTTCACGATACAGCCCTTGCCAGATTCAACGACAAGAGGATAAAACCTGCCGTACGAAGGTGAAATGAACTCCTCGTCTTTCTTGACGAGTTCTCTCGCCTTCGGACCGGGGGGAGTAACAACTATCTTGGGGTAATCGGCCATTGCACGCCACCAGCTTGGAGCTAAACGATTAGAAAAGAGGTTTTATATAGCTATCGATACTCCCGCTATGAAAAGAAACGTTAGGGGTCAACAGTCAAAACTGATTTTCAGACAGTCCGTTAGCTCTGCGGGAAAGAGAAGCTGGCTACTGTTTGATTATCGATATTTCAATAGCTGAAACCTTTGCCTTCTGGCCCTGCTCCCTGTCGACTTCCTCAGTGGACAGGTTTATGCCTTCCAGTTCGACGCCTTTTGCAAACGAGCGTCTCAGCACTTCAACGGTGTCCACGGCTCTCGGAATTGCGCGCCCCCTGGCTTTGACAACGATCTTGTTTGAACCAGAGTTGAGGTGCATCATGCAGGCAAGCACGTAGTTCATCACTGGCTTGTTTCCGACGAACACGACGCTTCCGGCGGCGCCCTGCGGGTTGCTCTGTGGGGTAGTTCGCGGGGCTCTTTTCGCTTTCTCTTTTCTCTCGGTATTGTTGGGCTCTTGTTCCGTCATTTTCAATCACTCTTCTTCAGTTGATTATCAGTGGTTTGCATCGTAAGGCAGTCTATTTCATGGACCTTGCCTTATATTTTTCCGTACAGAGCCGGATCAGACACACAGGTTGAGGCGAGCTTACGGTAGTTCTCCCAGTCTTCGTCAACCCACTTCTGGATCTTTCCGAAGTCATCCTCGGCCAGACCGCGGAAGCGGCCCTGCGTGGCAAAGTATTCCTTGATGGGCTTGCGCTTGGACTTGTCGACGAGGCGGTCGCTTGGAGAGTTGAGCCTGAACTTCCCGTCTTCAATCTCGTAAAGAACCCACATGCCAGTCTGCACCGCAAGTCGGCCTATTTCAACGGTTTTGCTCGTGTCGTACCGCCATCCAGTTGGACAAGGCGTCAGAAGATGAATGTACTTCGTGCCCTTGATGTCCCTGGCCTTTCTCAGCTTGCTTACAAAGTCCATCGGGTAGGATGTGCAGGCCGTGGCCACGTAGGGTATTCTGTGTGCGGCCATGATTAAGGGCATGTCTTTCTTTCGTTCCTTCTTGCCAAATGGTGTCGTGGTTGTCCATGCGCCGTACGGTGTTGCTCCGCTACGCTGCATCCCGGTGTTGCCGTAAGCTTCGTTGTCGTAGCAGATGTATATGAAGTTGGTTTCTCTTTCAGCCGCTCCGGATAGTGCTTGAATTCCTATGTCGGCTGTACCGCCGTCTCCTGCCCAGCCGACGACTGTTATATCCTCAAGTTTTCTCATGCGGAGGGCTGCAGTGATTCCGGATGCCGCGGCGCCTGTGGCTTCGAACAGGATGTTCTGAAGGGGAACAGCGAACGAAGTGTAGGGATATGGCCCCTGTATCACAGTTGTGCAGCACGCGGGTACGACCAGGATTATCTTGTTCCCCAACGCCTTGAAAAGCAGTCGAAGGGAAATGGCCGGACCGCAGCCTGCGCAGGCAGCGTGCCCCTTGAGCAAGTATTCTTCCCTCGGAAGCTCTTTCACGGTCACCATCTTGTTCACTCTCTTAGGTCGACCCATTCGGTTTCTTTTTCCACCTTGCCGTCCTTCATCGACTTCAGCGATTTCTTGGCTATCTTTTCAATCGTTTCAGAGGTTACGTCTCTTCCTCCCAGCCCAGCGATGAAGCCTGCGACCAGAGGACGGTCTTTCTGGTTGAACAGGGAGGCTTTGGTTTCTGAGGCTAGAAACCCTTCCATGCCGAAGGAGATGTGGCGGTCTATCGTTGCAAGCAGGTGGGTGTTTTCTGCAAGCTTCATTATTTCTTCCACCGGGAACGGGCGGTACACGCGGACTCTTGCTGACCCGACCTTTAGTCCGTCCTTGCGCAGCTTGTCCACGGCCAGTTTGGCTTCACTTCCGATGGTTCCCATCGTGAGCATTATCAGGTCTGCATCCTCGCACTTGTATTTCTCAACGAGACCTCCGTACTCGGAGCCGAAGCGTTTTCCATACTCTTTGTCGATTTGTGGAATGAGTTTCTTCGCGTTGTCCATCGCTTCCTGAATCATGTAGCGGAACTCCATGTACCATTCAGGCGAGACCAGGTTTGCGTGGGAGCAGGGATGGTCAACGTCTAGAGCCCAGCCGGCCTTGTAAGGCGGCAGGTAAGCATCGATTTCTTCTTGATCCGGAATCTTTGCAGGGGTGTAAGTGTGTGATAAGATGAAGCCTTCAAGGCACACCATGGCGGGGAGAAACACGCGCTCATCCTCACAGAGTTTGTAGGCTTGAATTATCGTGTCGAATACTTCTTGGTTGTCAGCGCAGTAGAACTGGATCCACCCCGTGTCCCGCTGAGAAAGCGAGTCGCTCAAGTCGGGCCATATGCTCCAAGGCGCCCCCATGGCGCGGTTGACAACGGGCATCACTATCGGCAGGCGTGAGCCAGACGCCCAGTGCAAAGCCTCGTGCATAAGAGCCAAACCGTGCGCAGACGTCGCTGTGAACGTTCTGACCCCAGTTGCAGCGGCGCCTATACAAGCCACCATCGCGCTGTGTTCCGATTCCACACGGATGAACTCTGCGTCCATCTCATGGTTTTCAACAAACTCCGCGATTTTCTCGACAATGGTTGTCTGAGGAGTAATCGGGTATGCTGCAACAACTTTGACCCGAGCTGCTCTTGCCGCGTAACCGGCAATGTGGTTCGCCGTGTCGATGATCGTTTGCCCCATCTATTCTTCCTCCCTCTTCATCATTATCGCCTTGGTCGGACACTCGTTGGCGCATATTCCACAGCCCTTGCAGTAGTCGTAATCGATCTTTGGAGAGTCATCTTCCTCCCTCGTTATAGCCGCGTCTGGGCAGTAGACCCAACACAGAGTGCACCTTGTGCATTTAGAGTAGTTAATTTCAGGGCGGAAGGTTCTCCAGGACCCTGTTTTTCCCATGCTTCCGACAGTTGGGCAAGAAAGCGGGGTTATCGGAAGGTCTTTACGTTTCATCGGAACCGCAGTCATCAGGCCTCACCATCCCACCACTTGGTCAGCCGTTCATAGGCCAGTTCCGTTGCTTTCGAGTTCTTCTCCCCGGCAACACCTGACCAAGTTTCTCTCACGGCTTTCAAAACACTCTCAAGTTTTACCTCGTCAGTGGCTTTGGCGAAAGCCCCAAGAATCGAAGTGTTAACCACAGGAGAGCCGGCCACGAGCAGGCCTAGCTCCAAGGCGATGCCAGTCGCGTCGACCGTCGCCACCCGCCAACCTTTCAACCCGATTTCTTCAGGCTTCTTCTTGGTGTTGATGACGATAACTCCATTCTTCTTCAAGCCTTCTGTAACGTCTACAACCTTGTAGATGTAAGGGTCAAGCACTATGACATAGTCAGGAGTGTAGACCTGACTGTGCACAAGCATCGGTTCATCGCTTATCCGCGCAAAGGCTTTAACAGGGGCTCCTCGTCGCTCTGCTCCGAAGTAAGGGAAAGCTTGGACGCATTTACCTTCGAAAAAAGCAGCGTGGGCCAGAACCTCAGCGGCAGTGACGCTTCCCTGTCCACCACGACCGTGGATCCTTATTTCTTTAATCACTGCTTCACCCCTCCAGTTGGGAATTAAACATGAAAAACTTCAACCTTATTAGGGTTAGCTCAAACAAGCAATAAAAGCAACATAAGAAGCAGTCCACTGACTCCGAAGACTGGGACAACCGCTCTTTTAGCTCTTTGAATCACTTTGTCTATCAAAAGGCACAACGCTTCAAGCTGCTTTGCTCCGATGACCTTCACGCTGGGAACCGTCATGTTGCGACATGAAACCCCCACACTCACCAGCTTGGCTAATGCGGAGTGCGTCGCATCTTTGATGTAGCTGATGAGCTTTTCGTTTTCGATAGCCTCGCCGACAGAGTGGTAGCCATGTTCGGTCAATATCAAAGCGTTCACCGCGTGTGTGTCGGTCGTGAAGATCTCGCCCGCGTCCATGCCTATGGAAAGCAGTGACGAAAGGATTCGTTCACGCAGTCCAGAAACCATGTTGTTACCATCGATGACCACGTAGGCAGCCTTCTGCTGACCAGCCTTGATCACGACGACCGTGATGCCGCCGGATCCCATCCCGTCTTCAAGACTGAACTCCTCGGGCAACACAGAGGCAACACCGACTTCGAACGGCGACTGCTTGAGCGACAGCGCCTTGTCTAGGCACTTGGTTGCAACGTCTTTCAATGAAGCCAAGGAGTCCGGCATTTCCGCCGTTGCGTCGATGCTGTTGTGCGCGTTCACGACCGCGCAGAGATCCAGACCGCGTTTCTCTGCTTGTTCACGCACAAATATACCTAACTCCTCCGGCAAATCCTCGATGGTCTTCGGGGCAAGTGTGAAAGATATGAAAGCAGATTTTCCGAACAGCTGACAGCAAGCAGTAGCCAGACCGTTACTGACCGTCACAAACGGAGAGGCATTCTGGTCTCGAGTTTCCAAGCTTCTCACGCATGCCATAACATCGGCGATGACCTTCTTGTTCTGAAACTGAGAGGCCAAATCGTATTCGTGACCAAAGAGGCCGTGAGGGACGCATGCCACGCAGCCGAACTCCTTCTCCAAGTCAGCCTTGAGCATGGCGGGCAGGAGGCTGCTCCCGATGTTCTTGAAGGGCCCAGGGTGTACGGAAGGAACGACCAAAAGCGCCTTCGTATCGGGAGAACCGAACTTCATCAAGGAAACCTCGACTTCTCGTTCTTCACCCAACTTCTCAAGAAGTTCTTCGAACGGTGCGTTCAAGTTCGACACCCAGCTAAGCATGAAGGCTCTGAAAAGCGTTACAGATTGAAGTCCAACCGCTTGCTTACCCATCCGATTCAGTAGAAAGAGAAAGCTGAAACTCGCGGCAAAACCGATGACGACCGAAGAAAACAGAAACGCAAGCATGCTGACCGTGACAGTAAAGGGATAACCTATTCTTGTCCAGAAAACAAGAAAGGGAACTACGCTCAGAAAGGGTTGAAGAAGAGAAGCCACGAACAGCCTCTTGCGTGTCGTTGAGGAAACTGCGTTGAAAACTGTGAAACGAAGAATCAGTGTTGCCGAGAACCCTAGGAGACTGAGTCGTATCCACCATTTCAAATCAGACGTTGCTGCACCCACGACCGCGCCTACGAACAAGAAGAACAGCCACACACCCCAGCAAAAAATCGAAAGCGCCATAGTTCTCCTCAAATCAAAGACTGCATCTTTCTTCAGGAACAGTGCGCTGATGACATAATCAGCAAACAGACTTGAGAAGAGAATACCCAGGCCCAAGAGCAGGCCCTTCTCTATTCCTAAGAAAGTTGGAAAAAGAATTATTGTTGAAAGCACGCCGCCTCCGACGCAGAAGAGTGAGAGCAGCAGGGGCACTTTGCGCGCTGAGGGCAGTCTGAACAGTGATGAATAACGTTTAACAGCAACGTCCATCGACTGTTTCAGCGAGTCCCCAGCTTCCACTCAAATTCCCCTACGGAGACCTTCCTAAGAGAAAAGCCCAAGCATATTAAACTGTCGCGAAACCGCGCCTCCAAATAATAACGGGAAAGCACCGCTCAAAAAATCGTTGACAGTGTTAAGTGCTGGCTTCGACTTGAACTTGGCAGGAGCACGGAGGGTCTGGGGCAATTGGCAGTGCTATCTGAACAGCGCATATTTATAGAGGAACTGTTTTATTGTGTAAGTGTCTATTACAGGGTTTTGCGAAAACAATGCCAGAGCAAGATCTGCCCTTAACGATATTTCATATGCTCGAGAAGAACGTAGGGAACCAGATACGCGTGATACTGGATCCATCCTACGGTTTTGAGGGCACCTTGGCCGCCGTCACACGTGAACCCGCTGGGATATGGCTATCAGACGCGGAGGCGGTCATCCTGCGCGCAACCATCGCTCAGCCTATACCACAGGTCGCAAGCCGAGAGGAGAGAAGCGAGATATTCGTGCACCTTAATTCAGTGCAACGGATAGAAGTAATACACGGGCCTTCTCACCGCTGAGAAGCACGTCTAGACCGCATGCATTAAGGCTACGACAACTATCAATACGATTGCTAGAACGACCAAGAGTTCTGGTCTAACCTTGATGCCCTCCGTTTCCTCTTCAAAGAACCTGAGCAGCCCTGCGCTTGCAGCGGGCATCGGTGACTTTTTGTCTTTCTTCTTCTTCTTCTTGCTGCTCATGAGCAATCCTCTTATGTTTGCCGTCTAATTTGTGTTGTTTCTCCATTATTAATGTTGTGTCGGTTCAAAGAGTTTTTATTTCTGAGGAGTGGATAATCATGCGCAACAAGGTGTCGAGATGTCGTCTCCTAGAGATGAGTATAATCACGTTTTCGACCTACTTCAGCAGCACCACAAGTGGTTTCAAGAATGCATTCCACTGATAGCAAGCGAGAACATCCCGAGTCCAGCCGTGCGGGAGACTTTGATGACGGATTTTGGGAACCGTTACGCGGAAGGCTGGCCTGGAGAAAGGGTTTACGCAGGCTGCCGCTTCATTGACCAAGTGGAGTTTAAGTGCATCGAACTCATGAAGAAGCTTTTCAACGCTGAATTTGTGGACGTCAGGCCTATCTCAGGCGTCGTAGCAAACCTGGCTGTCTACACGGCCTTCACTGAACCGGGAGACACGCTGCTGGCCTTGTCCATTCCAAGCGGCGGGCACATAACGTCCGGCAAGAAGGAGCTGGGAGGCACAGCGGGCGCTGTTAAAGGCTTAATCGTGGAGTATCTGCCGTTGGACTATAAGGAGTTGAACATAGATGTGGACAAGGCCAAGGAGAAAATTAAGGAACTCACTGCAAAGGGCAAGCCGCCGAAGTTCGTCATGTTCGGGGCAAGCGTCTTTCCATTTCCGCACCCAGTCAAGGAGCTGGTTGAGACCGTCCACTCCGTAGGCGCCACGGCAGGCTACGACGCAGCACACGTGGCAGGACTGATTGCCGGCGGCAAATTCCAAGACCCTCTAAGAGAAGGCGCAGACGTTGTGAGTCTAAGCACGCACAAGACATTCTTCGGACCCCAGCATGGTGGAATCCTGTCTTGGGAGAAGAACGCCGAGAAGATAAAAAGAGCAACGTTTCCAGGCATGGTGAGCAATCATCATCTGCACGCGGTGGCAGGGCTGACCGTTGCATGTGCTGAAATGCTTGAATTCGGAAATGAATACGCGGCTCAGGTAGTCAAGAACGCCAAGGCCTTGGCACAGGCGCTTTACGAGAGAGGCTTCAACGTTTTGGCCGAGCACAAAGGGTTCACACAGTCACACGTGATTCTCATAGACATAGTGAAACTCGGTGAGGGTGGCACGATCGAAGAGACTCTGGAAAAGGCGAATATAATCATAAACAGAAACCTGTTGCCATACGACATCAAAGAAGGAAGGCACTTTATGCACCCCGGCGGCATAAGAATGGGCGTTTCAGAAGTTACAAGGCTTGGAATGAAAGAGAGTGAGATGGTGGAGATTGCAGAGTTCGTCAAACGTGTGATTATCGACAAGGAACCCTTGGAGAAGGTGCGTGCGGACGTTGCTCTTTTCAGAAAAGAATACCAGAAAGTGCACTACTGCTTCGAGGACGCCACAGAAGCCTACAAGTACATAAGAATTCGCTAAGTGTCGCGGCGCTTTCAAATGTGCACACGCAGCCATTCCCCCGTTTGCCAACCGAAGCGATCATCTTTGGTTTTGCCCGTCTTTTCCTAGATAGAGAGGGGAGGTGGAGACTTGCACATTAGGGAGTTTCAGGAGATGATGAGAAATCTGTACCTCCACAGAGACTCAGAGCGTGGAGTAGCCGGAACCTATGATTGGCTTGTGGATGAAGTTAAGGAACTCGGTGAAGCGTTGAACGGAACCGACAAAGAAGAGTTGCAGAAAGAGTTTGCTGATGTTATCGCATGGTTGGCTTCTCTTGCAAACATTACCGGGGTGGATCTTGAGAGGGCCACTGTTGCAAAATACAACCATAAATGTCCAAAGTGCGGATGTTCACCATGCGCGTGCACATTCTAGCCCGTGTTCACGAGGCGTTTCTGTCCCGCTCCCGTAAGCGTCCAAACAGCGTTTTTTCCGCCTACGCGCCGTACAATCCCCTCTGATTGAAGAAGCTTCAAATGGTGCATGGCGACGCCATAGTGCATCGCAGTTTCTTTTGCAATCGTTTTCGCATCGCCTGAACCTCTTTCCAGAGCGTTAATTATCTTGGTTCGAGCCCTAAGCCCGAGGCGTACGTTCCTTAGGTTCGTCAAGTAAGCGTTCGGATGGTAAATCTCCTTCAACATGCCTGTTCACAGATAATGTATCCCTCTGCGTAGAAAAGTCTTGTTAGGCAAAGTCTGTCAGACAAATCTGTTTTTGTTTCTTGCTATCAAACAGGGCTCTGATCTCTTCTTTAATGAGATCGATTCTCTGTGTGTAATACTTGGGCAGATCGTATCTATCAACTAGGCTTTGAGCCGCTTCCAAGTATTTCTCGATTCCGCCACGGTAGACGGTCAGACTCAGTTGTCCCCCGCACGAGGGGCATTTGCCGCGTAGCGGCAGGCGTCGGAAGTGCCTGTTGCACGCTTTGCACCTGAACCCTTGCGTTGAGAAGGCCCGCAGGTTTCCAGCGATGTCTCGCATGAAGTGTTTAGTCAGGACTTTCAAGGCCACTTTCTTCGCGTCTACAGCCTCAATTTTATCTGCTAGTTCAAGTTGACCGTTCAGTTTTTCAACCATCGTTTTGAACTGTTTGTAGGCGCTTCTGGGGTTTCCCATGCTGATGTTTGACACGGGAGTTGTGTAGTTGAAACCCTCAAACTGTGCCTCGGTGCCGAGGCGATGTCCGATAAGGTCTACGAGAGAACTGACCTGTTTGGCCTCAACTCTCTCCCATGTTTTTTCGTAGAACTCGAGTGGATAAGCGCGGGCAACATCAAAGTCGTGTGCCTGTCTCTGCACCTCTTTCGTGTTAACAACCGGAATCAGGAGCAACGGAGCATCCATTATGCCGCCTATTTGGGCAGGCAGGTACTCGCGTGAAAAGTTGAGCAGAGTGTCCATCGCGAGCATCAGAGTGTCTTCGTCGCCGTCACAGTCCCTACGCTTGGCAGAATGCCAAACCGGATGAGCATAGCAGACGCTTAGGTTTGTGAAGCCCACGATACGTCCCAGGATGCCGACGCAGGTGTGAGGGGCCAGACCGACGATGACGTGCCCCACAAGGTCCTCTTCACGTTTGACGTTGTAGTAATGTGGGAGTCCGTAGACCTTTGTTAAGAGTTCGTCCATGAAGCTTGCTATTCCTAGAAAGTATTCTGCACCTGTCATTGGAATAACCACGTCCTGAATTTTCAACTCGCAAACTTGATTCTCATCCGTCAAGTTTGCGCCAAAAATGTCGCAAGTGTATCCCATCTGCCTGAGCTTCTCAACAGGAACTCCGATTTCGCCAGGCTTGAAATGCGTTAGCGGTGCATTGGTGGCATCGAACCTGATTGTCCCATCCTTGTAGACCGACAGATCGTGTTTTGCTCGCAGTACTCCCTTCTCAAGTATCTCTGGTGTCTTCGTCTCATTCGTAAGACCCTTGACGCCCTTAAGGATCTTCGGCATCGAAACGCCTAAGCAGCCACACGTACTTTCAAGCGATTCCTTGAAGTTAATAACCTGCTTCTGAAACTGCTTGGCAGGAACCTTGCACACTGGACATTCATTTTCCCTCAGACTCTTTCCGCATCTGGGGCAACTTTTCTCGGGGATAGTCTCTGTTCCGCAGACAGGGCACTTGATGCGAAAGGCGAAGGTCTTGCAGTTGGGACACTTACGCCTGACGACTTCCACGAACGTTGGCGCCCGTTTTGCAGCTTCAACCAGGTCTCGCTGTGAGCCTCCCGCTAGACCCACCGGAAAGAGAACATGAACGAGCGGTTTCATCTCCCTTCTCTTTGCTTTCTCCGGCCTTCCCATTCTAGCCCCTACGAAGGTTGGAGCCTTATCCCGTATTTTGACGCTTGAAAGCGTGCAAATCGCTTGCAGAACGGATTTGGCCGAGGACAGGTCTATGCTGCACGAAGACGTGTAACCTAAGCAAAGCGCAAGCGCTTGTGCATCTTCATCAGCGAGGGTGATCTTGCCGGCGGACACTCTGTGGGGCAGGTATATCAATTCTAAAGCATGTTTGACGGTCGGGTCTGTGTCTCCAGTTATCCTGCAGACAACGCCATCTTCAGTCTGGACTTCGGAGCTGAGAAGCCACTTTCTTAACAATGTGATGTCGTCAACCGAGGTGAGGTTCGACCAAAAGAAGGTGAAAGCCGGATGCAGAGGCACGTTCAAAGTGAATGCAAGGGCTACGGCCTCTGCGATGTCAGGCTTGTTGGTGAACGGATCCTCTAGGAAAGTCTTCAGTTTCTCCGCAGGGATTTTCGCGGCTTTGCCTGCGTCTTCCAGGTTTCCACTGTATTTTTCCATAATCGCTTTTTGGACATCTTCAGCCCACCATTCTTCAACATACCCCGAGGGCTCCAGCAGTCTGCTACTGTATAGGAAATCTCCAACACTGATGAGGATGTCGCCCAAGAACAGTATCTTCTCAATCTTGTCTTTCACCCCGCCGAAGCTTTCATTGGTGACTCGGTAAACAGATCCATCGTTCAGACGAACCACTGGGCCCTCCAATACATCGACTGGAATGGCGATTCCTCCTTTTCCAGGAAGCTCCATCCTCAATTGGGTTCCTGCCGCCAGAAACCCTTGCAGCACAAGCATTGTTGTCGGGCTTATACCAACGGCAGTTAGCCCAGTGTTTCGTGACCTGCCATACCTCAAACGGAAACCGCCGCGTCTAGATGGGAATGAGAATACTGGTCTGCCTGCGATAACATCATCCATGAAACCTGCAGATTTTTTTTCGGATTTGACGTGAAGCTCTTGGAGCCAATCCCATCCTTGGAAACCAAGCTTTCCAATAATGTTCAGAACCTTCTGAGCCCTTCCGACAATGCCGTCGTTCACGACTCTGAGAGCTCCCCCCCTGACACGATTCGTCTCTATGCGCGGAAGATTTCTGTAAGAAGAAACTTCAATAGGGTCAGATTCGGTGCCGGTTACTTCCACGGGAATCCACTGCAGCGCTTTCCGCAGCTCATCGTCTGGAATGCGATATTGGAAACCTGCCACGGACCGCTCGTAGACTCTCAGTTCCTCAATGAACCTTGATATCTCCTCTTCAGTCGGCTTGTAACGGTCAAGTCCCAGCTGCTTTCGAACGAAGTCTCCCACGACCAGCGTCAAGGCCTGATCAGTCCCGCCGGCTGACCGTATGGGCCCGGCGAAGTAAATGGCAAGATAACGCGTATGATCGCTGTTCGTCTTGATGCTTACTTTTGCTACACCCTGGATTGGAGCAGCGGTCAGTCCCTCCGTGAAGATTGCCAGAGCCGTTCGTATGGCTTGTTCAGCGGCGGCTTCGGCTTCCAAATGCCCAAACTTGCCGTAAATTATCTCTTCAGTAACTTTGAAGGCAAGTTCCTCTCGAGGAAGCTTGGAGCTTAGATCCCGAATGCTCTGGGCAACGCCTTTTGGCCCTACAAGTCCCTCCACGAGATCGGCCAAGTCCTTGGCAATTATGCACTCGGTCTTCAACGAGGGATCGAGTCCTTTTCGTCTTGCCTCATTGCTGATTGCATAAAGCTGCTCAAGCTTGGCTTCCAATGACTCTACGTACTGTTTGTAACCTTCGCTCATCTGCCCGTCCACGTTCTCCCCCTCGCAGACCTTTCTGTTTGAAAGAAGCCTATTTCTGTTTTCCTACAGAAAAAAGTCAAAAAGCAACTGTCTAGAGAGGTCTATTCCGTGTGGATTCTACACAAAAACAGTGTGACCCATTTTTCCTTCGGACGCCCAGTGGCTTCTTGGTATGCCTCTTTCGCGAGTTTGCCTCTCGTCTCGGCACAATCTTTGCACAGAGCATGCCTCATATCAGACGGACCGTCGCACACACCGCAATTCAACAGCAAAACCTCGCCTAAGCCTCGCAACGTTGTCCATGAGTATTCATGCTCATCGTACTGCGGTTCAAAATCCGGCCATATTTCATATATCGGATCGTCGCAAAGCTTTTTCAAAGCGTTAAAGTAGTTTTCAAAAGCCGTCAAAGGGCTTTTCACGCTCTGCCGCGTTTTATGCCCTCGATAATCTCTGAAACTCGGCGTCTCATGCCGGATTCTTCTACGACGTTTCCCGTGACTATGATATCCGCGCCTGCCGAGGCGGCGGCTAGCGCTTGTTCTCGCGATCTGATGCCTCCGCCCACAATCGTCGGAATGTCAACGTAATGTCTTACAACTCGAATCATGTCGGGGGGAACAGGGTTCTTCGCTCCTGATCCAGCTTCCAAGTAGATGAAGCGCATTCCGAGGTACTGCCCAGCCAGTGCATGTGCCGCGGCGAGTTCAGGCTTGTTGTAAGGGATTGGAATTGCCTTGCCCACGACGCCTGCCGTACCGCCTTCGCCGGCGATCAGGTATCCGAGGGGAATGGGTTCTATACCGAACTTTTTGACGAGTGGTGCACCCAGAATTTGGGCTCCCATCAGGAAATATGGATCGACAGAGTTTAAGAGAGACATGAACCATATGGCATCGGCGTAACGGCTTATGCCCGTCACGTTGTTCGGAAAGAGGATTATCGGTATCTTTACGGTGCGTTTTACAGCCTTGACCACGTCATCAAGATGCGCTGAGGAAACGAACGTTGAACCGCCAATCATTATTGCCGACGTGTCGCTCAGTTTTGCCTTGTTCACGATTCTGGAAGCCTGAGGAGGAGTTACCTCTTCAGGATCTATGAGGGTTATGTGTATTGAGCCTTCGGACTCGATTTTGTCAAGGAGGTATTTCTCAACATTTCCCAACATATCAGCAGGCCTCATCAAGCACCTTTAATCGCCGGTGCAGAGGGTGTTCGTGAACCCCCGTAAACCTTGTCAGTAAACATGCAGTAAACGTCAATCTCGCCCTGCGCGGGTTTGACCGGAAACTCATCCTTGAGACCACAACTGCCACAAGCCACGATTGCACGTCCCTGGTCCCGAATTATCTCGACTCTGATAGATTCCTTCCCGCATCGGGGACAAGAAAAGAGTTTCGGCAAATGCTTCTTGGGAATGCGAACGACCTTTTTCCTTCTTCTTCCCATCATCAGATCCTTCTGCTCAGCCCGATATTATTACTCCCATATTTACGTTTGTCCTTAAATAGTTGCCTACAACCATACACGTTGAAGGTGCACCGCTTGAAGCTGACGGCTCAGGCTCTAAACCTAGACTGGCCAGAAGTGGATAGAAGGGTTTGCCGTTTCATCAAAGATTATGTTGAAAGATCCAAAGCCAAAGGCGTGGTTTTAGGACTCTCAGGCGGCATTGACAGTTGCACCATAGCGGCCCTCTCGACACGAGCTCTGGGCGGCCACAACGTTCTGGGGCTCTTGCTGTTCGAGAAGGAGACGCGTAGAACCGAAGATGTCAGACATGCGGAGCTTGTCGCTAAAGAGTTTGGGTTCAAAACAGAAACGGTTGACATCACACCTACGTTAGAAGCCTTCTACCGTTCAACGCCTATCTTCGACCGGACCGACAAGCTGAACAAAGGCAACGCAAAAGCGAGAACGCGCATGATTTACGTATACTACTACGCCAACAGGTTACATTTAATCGTCTGTGGAAGCTCGGATAAGTCGGAAACGATGATGGGCTACTTCACCAAGTGGGGAGATGTTGCAGCCGACATTTCGCCGATAATGGATTTGTACAAGACACAGGTCCGAAAACTGGCTCAATACATCGGGGTTCCCGAGGCGATAGTTGAGAAACCGTCTTCTCCAGCCTTATGGCCAGGTCAACTTGCAGAGAATGAGCTCGGCATAAAATACGAGCAACTCGACCTCATTCTTTTCGGACTAGAACGTTTCATGAGACCTGAGGAGATAGCAGCTCAGCTGCATATGGAGAAGCATTTAATCGACGAGATCAAGTGTAAATGGCTATCCGCAGAACATAAGAGGCGAATGTTATTAACGGCAAAGCTTCAATATCGAACGGTTGGAGCCGATTTTAGGCTCCAGCGAAATCCGCCTTAGACGAGAGGATAACATATGAAGGAAGTATTCAAGATCGCACTCGCCCAGATAAGCTGCCAGCAAGCAGACAAAGCAGAAAACCTGACGAAAATCAGGAAAACCGTGGCAAGGGCCAAGAAGCAGGGAGCAGAACTGGTTATTTTCCCGGAGCTTTCACTTACGGGCTATGTTGTCAGAGATGAGATTTACGAGTTGGCAGAGAGAATACCCGGCCCATCAACAAAAATAATGGAAGATGTGGCGAAGAAGAACCAAATTCACCTTGTTTTTGGCATGCCAGAGATAAGCGACAAGACAGAAGCCACGCTCCACAATAGTGCCGTTCTCATAGGCCCAGAAGGCTTTATCGGAAAATATCACAAGATGTACCTTCCAACACACAGCATTTTTGAAGAGAAAAGATACTTCCGCCCCGGCTATCAAACGGCAGTGTTTGACACTGAGCTTGGAAAACTGGGCCTCATCATATGCTATGACATATATTTCCCGGAAGTAACTCGACTAACGCGTCTCAAGGGGGCCGAGTTGATCGTCTGCATTTCTGCTTCACCAGGAGTCAGGCGATCGTTCTTCGAAGTGCTCACGGTGGCCAGGGCAATTGAAAACACGGCTTTCCTAGCATTCGTGAACCTAGCTGGAATTCAAGACGGACTGCAGTTCTGGGGAGGCAGCAGGCTTGTGGGGCCCAGCGGCAGAATTCTTGTTCAAGCCAAGTACGACGAGGATGACTTTGTCATGGGTGAGGTTAACTATCCTGACATAAGGGCCATCGAAGCCTTCGTCCCCACACTAAGAGACCTTAGGCCAGAGCTGTTTGAACAATTGAAGAAAAGCGCAGAAGAACTCTAGCAAAAGCTTATCCAAGTTTTCTAAGGGCCATTTCCATCCTGTCCAATGCCTCTTCCAGGTCTTTATAGGCAGAGGCGTAAGACAACCTGAGATAGCCTTCACCGCAGGCACCGAAAGAGGAGCCCGGAACCGTTAGAACACTAGCTTCTTTCACGAGCAATTCTGCAAGCTGCTCCGAAGAGAGACCTGAACCTCTAATGTTTGGAAAAGCGTAGAAAGCACCTTTAGGAAGCTGGCACCTGAAACCTTCGATTTCATTGAGCCTCTTATGGACAAGGTGACGCCTTCTATCGAATTCCCTCACCATTTCTTCGACGCACTCCTGCGGCCCTTTCAACGCGGCCAAAGCAACGTATTGCGAAAAAGTGTCTACACACGCAACGGTATATTGATTCACCAGCCAAAGGGGCGAAACAAGGTCTCTCGGACCGTACACGCATCCAACTCGAAGACCAGTCATGGCATACGTCTTCGAAAAAGAGTTGATAACCAAGGTGCGTTCACGCATCCCAGGAAACGTTGCGAGGCAGTAGTGCTTCACCCCGTCGTAAACCATTTTTTCGTACACTTCATCTGATATCACAACCAAGTCACAGTCGACAGCAATTTTCGACAGCGCAGCGACTTCATCATAGGAAAGAACCGAGCCCGTAGGATTATTCGGGTAATTCAGTATCATCACACGTGACCTGTCCGTGATGAGTGACGTCACATCATTCATAGAAGGCCTGAAATCGTTGTCTTCACGCAAGGGGACATGAATAGGAACCCCTCCCGCCAACAAAACACCAGGTTCATATACGACAAACCCAGGATCAGGAATTAACACTTCGTCGCCCGGGTTCAACAATCCCATCAGAGCTGTGGAAATGGCCTGTGTCCCACCCACCGTAACCAGAACCTCACAATTTGGGTCATAATTGAGCCCATAATCGCGGTTTGCCTTTTGCGCTAACGCATCCCGCAATTCAGGAACGCCATTTGTCGGCGCATAGTGCGTTCTGCCTTCCTTGACGGCTCGCCAACCGCCATCCAATGCGTGTGTGGGAACGCAAAAATCGGGCTCGCCTACGCTCAAATTGAAGCATACGGGCATTTCTTGAGCCAAAGCGGAGAAACGCCGTATTCCAGAGGTTTTTATCAATTTCAAGCGCTCCACGGGCTCCCAATGCGAAACCAATCCACATTCCTCAATGCTCATTGTGTCGACCAACATAAGAATCTTGCATCTCCAAAAGAACCCTTAGACTCGTCGGAAGCGGCACCTTTAAAAGCGCACCCAGTATACAAAAGCGTATCCATTTAGCAATGTTCCAGAGGTAAGACTTTGAAGCTAAAAGACAGCGTACAATCCTGGCTAACAGGCTCCATAAACGACCCCATTGTCAAAATCATCGCTAGGAACAGCCATTTAACAAAAACCCAGCTTGAAACACTGCTAATAGACATCCTATCCGAAAATATCGCGGGCAAACCGCTAAAATACGACGAAAAGGCCAGCTTGAGACTAACGAAGGCTAAAATAAGCCGCGGCGCCTTTAACAGGACTCTACGACAGGCTAAAGAAAACGTCATAAAGTCTATCTACACGGTACTACTACTAGGGTACTTAGGAGTCTTCGAAAGCACAACTCTCGACCCCTACCTCGAAATCGCGAACAAACTTCACGAGTACCTCGAGGCTTACAAGGACATCCCGAACAAGGGCGAGGAGCTAGGCGACCATCTAAAAGTCATAGAAATGATAAGAGAACAGCTCGAATCAAGCCTAAAACAGCTCTCAAGTCCATCAGAAACCGTTTCGTGACGTCACAAATCACACCTTCAAACGCGGTTGTGCAGGTCATACAACATCTAATAAGACAGGACACAATACGAGGCCGCAAATCTGAAAAGGACCGCAAATTCGAGTTATACAGCAACCTACGCAGAGCACAACATCCTCCAACATTTACCATCCAAACTGTGACGTGTGACGTCATGAGGGCCCTGTCTGATGGTGATCACCATAATCCTTAAATTCTGAATGGTAAACTTGTGATGTGTGACGCAACATGTGTGAATCACAAACAATCACAGAACAATCACAGAGGCGTGCTAGTTGCCGGATCCATTGCTTGTCCTTCTGAGCATACTACTCGGTACGACCATTGTTGCGGCAGTCGAATACTATAGGCAGCTTCACAGGGCGCAAAGAGAGTATGAGAAGGCCAGAGGCGCCGTTGAGGACATAGTCTTGAGCTTTAACAGGCAACTCAAACATGAAGCCAGCAAGCTGGAAGCTCTCGGATACAAAATTGAAGCTGCCGCGTCGAGGACTGAGGGTGCTACGAGAAAATCAGAGGAACTTGACGGAATGATGAGGGCTCTCGAAAGCAAAGTTGCCGCCGATTCAGAGGACAGAAAAGGCATTTCCACGCGCCTGATCGAGGTTGAAAAGAGAACATCTGATTTTGTTGCATCACAAGAGGCGATTACCTCCAAGATCTCCACTCTAGAGGAACAGGCTAACCAGTTCAAGATAGCGCCTGAAACGCATTTTGAAGGTGTAATACCATTAAAGAGGGAAAAAGCCATGGCTCAGTTGACCGACACCGAAGTAGCGGTGCTGGAATTGCTAGTTTCTGAGGGTGCCAAGACTGCGCCTGAAATCAAGGAAAGAGTCAAACTCAGTCGGGAACATACGGCCAGACTGATGAAAAAGCTTTACGAAGGAGGATATTTGGAAAGGGAGACTCAGAAGATTCCATTTAAGTACAGTGTCAAGAAAGAGATGGAGAAGCTTCTGAAGAAAAGCGAAGCAACATAATCGGTACTGGTCCCAGAATGAAATGCTGCAAGTAAAACAAGTGGCGCTTGCTGATTCGTTGCGAGCACGCGTGCTTGCAAATGAGTTCACTCGAGCTGCATCAGGTAACCTTTTGTTTTATAGTTGCTTGCGGAACACCTTGAGCCGCTTTATACCTCAAATTGTTGGATGACCCCGTTCTCAGGACTATCCCTTTCGCTGCCAATCTGGACAAGTATGTGGACACTGTGCTGAGGCTTATGGGTTCTTTTAGCTCTTGCTCATACACGGATTGAACCTCCAACGAAGAAAACCAGACAGCCGGAAAGTGTCTCTGGACGATGACCCGCACCTTGTCGTACTTCGATAGCTCGTTACCGGGTGCCATATACCCACTCCCCGGATTGCCACCCGCAGGCATTCCCCCGAGCAATTCCACAAGGTCCAAGAGGCGCAAAGCCTTGTCTCTGGTCACTTGCCCCTCGAAGCTTATCGAGTAGCGATTCCCCTCAGTGTCGAACAGATCCACGCGTACTTTTCTCGCCGGCATGAACAGTATGCACCTAAAGGTGGTGTTCACAACTTTACAGTTCACAAGTTATAGGTGTTACGGTGAAGCGCATAATATCGAGAATCAATCAAAGGAGAGGAAAATTGAAATAAAGTCTGATTTGCAGTTTCTTTGGTGTTACAGCCTTCACACGGTTGCAGAAGGACTAGAACTGGCTGAGCCTGACGCGGATGTGGTTCTGCAGTAGAAACCGTGGGGTGGTGCCTTCACAAGAAAGAGCCACAAATAAATCAATAAATTGATCAATAAGGCTGAAAAACAGACATTGCTAAATCAACTTCACAATGCCTTCACAAAAAGTGAACGAAAAGGAGTGTAACAGAGTGTTCGTTACTACTGCTTCATCATGTCTTGCTGAAAAAGGCTAGTGAATATTTTAAAGTCCACACTAGGTTTGTTTTGGACAATCATGAATCATATTGAGTTTCTGGCGACGGCCACCCCTTGGTTTCCATTGGAATGTGGTATCAAGTTTAACAGGTGCTTTGTTCAGCAACTTTTTCGTGTGTCCATCTAAAATGTTTAACAGTGATCATTATAATAGCTTGTGCATACTTACCGTTCAGAGTATATTCTTTAAAGAGGAAGGGATCAGCATTATTTCAAGAATTAATACAGAGTTCCAGCGGAAATTGTGGGGCCTGTGTATGTTTGAAACGGGTAACGTCACGGTGAGCCTACTCTTCTTTTAGGATTGTGGTGTTGTGCATTTAGTTTTCTGTACGGCATAGCTTATCCCTCTGCACAGGAAAGGGGGGTGTTGCCTTTGAAATTTCGGGATGGGTTAGGATGAGTGACATCGATGTTCTTGACGATGTTTTCGAGAGATTTGTAAGTAACGTGCGGATATTCAAGGACCGGGAAGTGTTGCGCCACGACTATATTCCTGATAAGCTGCCTCACAGGGGCGAACAGATTAAACGACTTGGCGAAACTGTAGCTCCCGTGCTCAAAGGCGCTAGAAGTTCTAACCTGTTTATTTATGGAAAAACCGGCACGGGCAAGACAGCCGTGACAAGGTATGTGCTTAGCCACCTTGAGTTCAGGGCTAAGGAGTTCAACGCTCCTGTAAAGTTCTGCTACGTCAATTGTCGCATGGCTGGGTCCGAGTACCGTGTCTTCGCCAGTCTGTGTCAAAGCATGGGCGTGTCTATCCCTTTCACTGGGTTGTCTGTAGGTGAGGTCTTTGACAGACTCAGGGCCGGGCTCGACGTTTCAAGGGTAATCTTCATCATCGTGCTAGACGAGGCCGATGCGCTCGTGAAATCACGCGGCGATCGCCTTCTCTACGAGTTAACGAGGATAAATGAGACCCTGAACAAGAGCAAAGTAACACTTATTGGCATCTCAAACGACCTTCGGTTCAAAGAGTTTCTTGACCCACGAGTGCTCAGCTCACTCAGTGAAGAGGAGATTGTCTTCAAGCCTTACGATGCGAGCGAACTGAGGAATATCCTTTCGGAACGTGCGAGGACGGCTTTCTGCGACAACGCGCTGTCTGATGCTGCTCTCGGTCTCTGCGCCGCGTTGGCCGCTGCTGAACACGGAGATGCAAGGCGAGCCCTGGATCTGTTGCGTGTGGCTGGCGAAGTTGCGGAACGGAAGGGGGCGGGTGTCGTTGTTGAAGAGCACGTGCGTGACGCTGAGAAACATATTGAGCATAACCGTGTTTTCGAGGGTCTTCAGAACCTGACTCTGCATTCCAAGCTCGTCGTTTTGAGCGTTTACCACTTGACTAGGACAAACGCTAACGGCGCGATCACTGGTGAGATTTCTGAAATCTATGACGAACTGTGTGCTGAAGTGGGTGTCACGCCTCTCACGCAACGTCGGTTGAGCACGTTGGTGAACGAGCTTGACGCTATGGGGCTGGTTAACGCGAAGGTTGTGAGCATGGGAAGGTATGGTCGTACAAAGAAGATACGGTTGGAGATCCAACGCAGCACCATCAAGGACGTGTTTGCTGGCGACAGTAGGCTCGGTCGTCTAACCGATTACAGCCCGAGATGCCTCATGAAACACCCCAACTGAAGCATGAAACCGAAGTGAAAGGGAAATATAGCTCGCGCGATTCGAATCGCAAGCAGAGTCATACTTTGTCTCTCTTCTCATGCAACCAGCGATTAGCGTCTCGTCTGGGCTCTGGCACCCGAAAACGGTGGTGTCTGGGAGTTGAAGCTGTGCTTCAGCAGAAACGTGTCATATCCTTCAAAGTTGTTGCTTTGTAACGCTTGTCGTCGACCCCCTCATTTCGTTTGTAAGAAGATGCAATCTGTCATTGTAATAAACCATGAAGAAAACGGACGGTATATCCTTCAGAATCGACCCCTTCCTCTATTTGTTCAGATGTAATGTTGTGTTATAACAAACTGTGCTGAAACAGGCTGGCGTGTGGACGGGTGTTCACGTCTGGGGGACTGAGGATATTGGCGCGCGTCTATGGGTTTGCCTTGGATGCTGGTTCTCCGCATGTGCCCCAGTTGCATTTTGGCACGTCGTGGATTATTATGTGCAGGCGATCGGCTGGAACGTCCATGTCCTCAAACGCCTTTGTGATACCTTTGATGAGCTTTGCCTTCTGTTCCTCGCTTCTTCCTTGCCACATCTCCACGATTACTACTGGCATGATGTCACCTCTGGTTCCTTCTGGAATGGCTGAGGACTAAAATCTTTCGACTAGAACGCAGGCTTTTTTCGAACTTGGTCTTGCCATATATCGGCAAGGCAGGAGCCGAAGAGTCTGGCTTATCATGCGAACGGAATAACTGTGACTTCCATGGACTGAAGGTTCACAACGGGAACTTTGGCAGGTGTTGGCATGAAGCCGTTTCTCCGCATGTAGTCTGTTTGTTCTTGCCAGCATCCTGAGTTCACGATCAGCACCCCGCGGTAGTTTGCGTATTCTAATGCATGCACGTGTCCGGCGTGGAAAATGTCTGGGACTCGCTGGATGACGAGCGGGTCTCTGTTTTCGGGAGACAGGGGTGTTTTTCCACCGTATACTGGTGCCAAGTGCCGGCTCTGCATCAGGAGTCTCATCGCTTTTTCGGGATGGTTGTGGCTCATGTCCGGCACTGTTGAAATCACATCGTCCAAGCTGCGTCCATGGAAAACTAGTATCTCAACACCGTGCAGACTGAGGGTGCATGGGTTGCCTAGGGAACGGACTTTTCTTGAGTCCTGCAGGGTCTCGAGGAAAGTGTCTGCTATTGCTGGCTGCGGCAAGGCTTTTCTGGGAGCATCGTGGTTTCCAGGTGTTACTATTACTTCTATGTAGTCTGGGATTTGTTCAAGGTACTTTGAGGCGAGCCTGTACTGTTTGTGCACGTCTTTGATGGCTAGCTCTTTCACTTGGTTAGGGTAGACTCCTACACCGTCGACTATGTCGCCTGCCACTAGGACATACTTGACGTGGCTTGCAATTTCCCGTGACCTTTCATTGCCGTATTTGCCGTTGAGCCACAATATGAAGCGGTCGAAGGCTTCTCGCGTGAATTTTGTGCTGCCAACGTGCATGTCTGAGGTAAGTGCCGCATAGACTGGCACTGGAGCTTTGTGAGGTGTTTTTTGAGGTACGTCTGGTAGGACAATGTCTTCTGCGATTAGCAGATTGCTTCTTGTTTTCACCACGTCTAGACAGACAATCTGATCGAGCATGAGGAACCGTGCCTTTTTCTGAAGGTCAGATGAGGCATTCTGGGGCACAAGCACGGTCATGTTCGCTGTCAAATCCTCGACCGTGAGTATCGTCTTCTGTTTCGACTCTCTCTTCTCGGTTATCATGCCGATTATTTTGAGCCTCGTCCCTGACTGGGACCTCAAGGCGTCCATAACTGACGCTGCGCTTTTCACATCCATTCTTTGTCTGAGCAGTTTCTCTGTCTGTTTGAATCGGTCTTGGAAATACTCTAGGTAATCCTCGATTGTTCCGCTTGAGCTAAGCTTGGTGCTTGGGTCGTCGATTATGGTGATGCTTGCGTCAACGTCTTTTGCGTAGGGGTGGAAGGGCGTCTTGCTCTCTGTAATCTGTGGCGTTTGTGGTTCTATCAATGGCTCTGGCCGGTCCTCAAGGGGTTCGCCGGCAATTTCTTCTGCGGGTTTCTCCACTTCTACCATTCGTTCCAAAAAGTTTCTTTCAATGAAGAACGGTCTTTGTCCGAGTTCTTCTAGCTGTTTGATTGCTTTGCTCATGACTTCGGCTGGGTCTTCCGTCGCCATTATTATGTTTAAGAATTCGAAGGCTTCCTTATTCATCTGATACCCTGCCGCAAGGGTTAATTCTACAGCTTTTTGCAGTTTTTCTCCATCACTCATCCCGAGTTCTCCATTCATGTCCTGGGCGACTACGAAGGCTCCTTCCTCGTCCCACATCGCCTCTGTTTGGTTTGGCTGTGGAAGACATCCCCCTCAACGCAACTGTTCCGAAGTCTCTCTGATCGGAGATAACGTGCTCTTGCTGGGGCGGAACGCACTTCTATTGTTCTGTATCCTTCTTCTTCTATTAACGTGTTTAGTCTGCAGCGGGCTTTGCAAACTTCAATTGTTGAGTGCCGCAATGGCATGCAGCCTACTAACGCTGATTTCACGCCTCCGCTTCTCTGTTTCCTCAAACCCGTTCTCGTTTCTGGTTTCTCAGCAGCATGTATGTTGATCATACTTCGACTCTTTGGTTCTAACAACAATACGCTAATCTATACGGGATGTTTCTTGTTAGATGGCAGTAATCGATAGTCACATGCTTGGTGATGCAATGAGTGAACTACGCAAGGTGCAACGCACTCCGGGCGGTACCTTTTTTGTGTGCCTGCCAAAGCCTTGGGCTGAACAGTACGGCTTAAGGAAAGGATCGATTCTCGCTCTGAGCGAGACGGGTGAGGGCAAACTGGTCATAGACGCGAAACACGGTGTTGAGCCTTCGCCGCGTGTTGCCACCTTGAAACCTGGGCCTTATTTGGGCCGTGAAATCATTGGAACGTACCTACTTGGTTTTGATGCCATCCGCGTTGAAGGAAGAGATCGCATTAGCTTTGAGATGCGAGATACCGTCAAAAACACGGTTAGTCATCTAGTCGGGCTGGAGATAGTTGAGGAGGATTATGCCAGCATTGTTTTACAGTGTTTGTTGGAACCATCGGGTTTTCCGCCTGAAAAGATTCTGCGCCGTGGGTACACCATCGCTGCTAGTATGCACCGCGACGTTGCCAAGGCTTTCGTGGATGGCGATGTTGCGTTGGCGAGGAGTGTGATGGCAAGGGACGATGAGGGGAACAGGCTCTACTTCCTTCTTGTTCGCATTCTTCGGACGATAATTCAGAATCCGGGTCTGAGTGAAAAGCTGGGTGTTGGGCCGATTGAATGTTTAGATTATCGTTTGGCCGCAAGCCTCGTGGAAGCCATTGGCGACGAGTGCGTGCGCATATCCATGAAGACGGTTGAATTAGATGGTGAAAAATTAGATGAAGACCTGAGAAAACAGTTTTTGGCTCTTCACGCGATTTGCTTTGAAGCTCACGAAGACGCCCTGACGGCTTTCTTGGCAGGCGCCATAGACGTGGCGGAGAAGGTTCGGGGGATGCGGGATAAGGTTGAGAAAGAGTTTGCCAAAATCGAGGAAGTTGCCAGAGCACAGTCACTCGACATCGTTGCTCAAATCCTCTCAGCAGCCTCATTCCTGAGACAAATCTACGAACACAGCGTGGACATAGCCGACCTAGCGGTTCCCAAAAAACCCTGAGGGTTCTATCCCTAAAATGGAAGCTTGTCCACTTTTTGTGGCTGTTTTGAAAGCGAAGCTTTTTCCCCTACCCTCAACTCGTCAGTATATTGCACTTCGCCGTGCACGTCACAGTAGGATTCGATTGTAATTGTCTGGCCGTAGATGTTGTCCGCGCTTGCGCCAGTTCGCAGAAGGATTTCCCTTCCGTAGACATTTTCTGCGCGGGCATCCCTATCGATAATGACCTTGTCTGCCCTTATGGGCCCGTGCACTTCGCCTCTTCTTCCTATTTCAACGATGCGGGCAGTTACACCTTCATTCGTTGTGATTGAACCGCCGACTTCCACGCGTTCTTCAGCTACTATTTTGCGTGCGCGCACTGTTCCACCGATCTCTATGTCTCTCGTTGCGATTTCTTCACTTACATTCACTCTTCCTCCCACCTCCAGCCTTCCCGAGAGTTTCAGAGAGCCTGAGATGTCAACTTTGCCCCCGACTTCCATGTGGCAACCTTGAGTCAAGCCTGCTATCTCAACCGTGCCGCCCACATCGATTTCTTCAAATTCCAAGTCACCTTCAACCCTGAATGAACCTCCGACGTCTATTACGCCTCCCTTGCTCTTTCCCGCAAGTCTCACTGTGCCGCCTACGTCGATTTCTTCAAATTCCAGAGGACTCACCGACTCGAAAGTCCCTCCCACGTCTATTTCGCGGATTCTTCCTCCCGCGACGCTTGCAGTGCCGCCTACTTCCAAGCTCCTGATATCACTCCTGGATCTTATCCTGAGGCTTCCCCCCGCCTCTATGCGGTCTGCAACAGCTTCGCCTTGGGCTTCAAACGTGCCGCCAATATCCACGTCTTCAGCCTTCACGTTTCCATCAACCCTCAAGCTTCCTCCCACCTCAACTTCCTCAACAGTGAGGTTCTTGCTCACGCACAACCTCTCGTCAACGTCAACTTTCGCTGCGGTCATGTTTCCTTTGACTTCCAAGCTGCCGTCTTCAACTTCAACCTCGTCTCTTATTTCTAGGTCTCCGTGAACTGTCACACTGTCTTCAGCTTCAAAGCTTTCCGCAGAAAGGCTGCATTCAAAGGTATCGTCGCCTTCGCAATGAACGGTGCCAGAAACCGTCACCTTGGGCGGTGACGAAGATCCTTTCACGGTCACATGCCGACCGATCTCTAGGTCTCCGTTCACGTTGTCAAGTGTAATCGTGCTCCTCGAAGGAACTGATGTTCTACCGCTCATTTCACACCCTCCACATTGAACATGCTGCACCACTTTAAAAGGGGCACTCACATTTCGTGACTAGTACCCACTCATTGAAGCATTCGGGCTCTTCTGAGCAGGGCTTCCGTTTCTTTCGCCGATGCAAAGCTAAGGGGTGCCCGAAAACCCTCAATACATCCATATGTTATGGAAGATGTAGGTTCGTGTACACGATGATCGAGTCCTAAGATGTTGTGGATGATACCTGAGAGTCCAGTCCTGTTAGCGATTTTATTGTCGCATCCTTCGTCCCAACCCATTTTCCTTCTAACTTGTCTTGCCATTCTTACCACCTCATTCTCTTGTTGAGAATTGGTAAGCCAACGGATCCCTTAAAAGGCGACGCACATGAGGAGAACACATCTAGTAGTCTCAAACTGTCTGGTCTGACGGCGAATCACACCTGCCTATTATTGCTCTTTATGTTGGGATTTAGTGTTGTAGGAAAGGTGCCGCAGATCGATGGTAGACAAATCTGGGCGTGAACATTGAATATCAAGGACGTTCGGCAGCCAAAGGTGCCAGTGTCTTCTATTTTTCTAGTGCGGCGAAGAACTTTCGCATGCGCTTGAATGTTTCGAGGTATTCTAGTCCCCACTTTGTTGCTCTGAACTTCTTCGAGTTTTCGAAGTTGACTTCGTTTATGAAGCCGTGTGCAATCAGAAAATTCAGCTCTTTCTTCGTTCGGTCTACAGGCATGTTGGCTCCATAAGACACCCTTGTCAAAGAGCAGAGCCCTTTCTTGGCGACTATTTCCACTATGTCCGCGTAGATGTCGTACTTGGTTCTTCTCTGTTCGCTCGACAAGAAACAGTGTCTCCAAGTTCCACTATTATTAAATGTTGCACATTTAATCTTAATTGCGGTGAGACAAGGTGCACTCAACAGTTTCGAGTCACAAGCAATACCACATCGCCTGTGGGCCCGGTGATCTGACTGAATACTTGCTAGTGCCAGGCGACCCAGACCGTGTTCCAAGAATCGCGAAATCGTGGGATTCGGCCAGAGAAGTGTCCAGTCACCGTGAATTCCGCAGCTACACGGGCAAGTACAAAGGCGTGCCCATCTCCGCCCTCTCAAGCGGCATCGGTCCAGCTTGCATGGCTATCGCAGTCAACGAATCTTCAAACATAGGGGTGAACACTTTCATCCGCGTCGGAAGCACCGGAGCAATTCAAAAAGGCATTGCTTGTGGCGACCTCATCATTTCCAGTGCTGCTGTACGCCTTGACGGCACAAGCAACTGTTACGTTATGCCCGAGTATCCTGCAGCAGCAAGTTACGAGGTCTTGTTGGCCTTGGTCGAAGCTTCTGAAAGCTTGAACATCCGCAAATATCATGTGGGCGTAGCGGCGACAACCTCAGACTTTTACGCTGGACAAAACCGGACAATCGCCAAAACCTGCTCATCCAATATGGAAAACCTGCTTCCGACATTACAGAAGGCCGGGGTGCTCAGTTTTGATATGGAAACGGCAACGTTGTACACTTTGGCAGGCCTTTACGGGCTAAGGGCGGGCTCAATCTGCGCGGTTTACGCCAACCGCCGTACAAGCGAGTTCAAACCAGGCGAGGGCGAAAAAAATGCCATAAGAATCGCGAACGAAGCTGTGAAAATACTCGACGAATGGGACGCTGTAAAGAGGAGGAGAAATAGGCAATGGTTGTTTCCCTCGTTAATACGCACGCCGAAACCGAAAATAGTTAGGCCATGAATGGGATTGGCCCTTTCACGTACGCAGAACAATCAATGCTCGTTTAACGAACAAACGCAGCATCAATATTTCTTTATTGGATAAAGCTAAAAGCCTCTGCTTAGAATCTTTAGACAGTGCCGGGGTGGCGGAGTGGTTATCGCGCTGGCCTCGAGATCATACTCTGAAAAAAGAGGGCCTAGATCGAAGGACAAGCAAGCCAGTGGGCCTTTGGCTCGCAGGGGTTCGAGTCCCTTCCCCGGCGCCATTTTACTAGTTAGAGCTTATTTCTAGGGTATTTTGGATAAACAAGCTCACTCTAGCGCGCGCCCGCCCAAAGAACTAATCCGTGTTATTCAGAAAATGAAAATAGATGCGCGTGCTACAAGCGTATCTATAGTTGGTCCTACTATGCACGCGATGCTTATCCCTTAATCTTGGCTAGAGGCTTTGGCTTACTCAGCAACAGTAAAGCGGAATTGATTACCACCGATATGCATCCGGCTTCTGCAAGAACAACGGCTAGGACTGGATTTAAGATGCCAAAAGCGGCTAAACTCAATGCGACTACGTTCCAGATAAAGGCGTAAACTATGTTCCCCTTCATTCTGTTAAACGCCTTCCGACTCAGGCTAATCGCATATTCAACCTTTGTCAAGTCGTCTCCAAGCAGAGCCACGTCAGCAGTTTCAACAGCCACATCGCTGCCAGCCGCACCCATCGCAAACCCAACGTCCGCATTAGCCAAAGCAGGAGCATCATTCACGCCGTCACCAACCATCGCAACAACATTGCCTTTTTTCATTTCCCCAATGATCGCAACTTTCTGTTCAGGTAAAAGCTCAGCATGGTACTCATCAATCCCGATCTGCTCAGCGATAGATTTGGCAGTCCGCATGTTATCGCCAGTTATCATGGCGGTCTTGATTCCTAAGCGCTTAAGCCTCTGTATAGCTTCCAAAGAATTCTCTCTGACTGTGTCAGCCACAACGACTATGCCGATAACATGTTCGTCTAGTGCTATGGGAATAGCTGTTTTCCCCTCGCTTTCAACCATGCTCATCAATTGATTCGCTTCTTCTGAAATCTCCGTTTCTATCATCTTGGTTCCAATTAGGATATGCTTGTTTCCGTAATGGGCGTCCACGCCATGCCCTGGAATGGTTTTGAAGTCTGTGGGGTCAGGAATTTTCATGCTCATCCCCGTTGCTTTAGCGATGATGGCTTTGGACAGGGGGTGTTCTGAGAATTTCTCAGCAATTGCTGCATACTTGATTGTGTCCGCTTCAGAGTAATTACCGAAGGTTTTTATCTCAACAACCCTAGGTTCGCCAACGGTTAACGTGCCAGTTTTGTCGAAGGCGACCAGCTTAACGTCCTTTAGCTTTTCGATGTGCGTGCCACCCTTGATTATTATGCCGTTCATGCTGGCATTACCGATGGTTGCAGCTACAGCGACAGGAACAGCTATTGAAAGCGCGCAAGGACATGCGACTAAGAGAACAGTTACGGTTCTTGCCAGTGCCACCTCAAAATCAAATGTGAAATAGCTGGCCGCAAATACAACAGATGCCAAAACTGTCATGATTGGCAAGAAGTAAGTGGTAAATCGGTCTGCAACGTTCTGTATAGGTGCTTTTTTCTCTTGAGCTTCTTCGACTAGTTGAATGAGGTGGGCAAGCGTAGTGTCCTCAGCGATTTTTTCAACTTCAATTTCCAATGCTCCATGTTCATTGAGTGTGCCAGCAAATGTGTGGTCCCCTACTATCTTTTCAGTTGGAATTGATTCGCCAGTTATGGTTGCCTGGTTAACGGTGCTGTGTCCGGAAATTACTGTTCCGTCAACGGGAATTTTGTCGCCTGGTTTGACTAAGACGATTTCGCCTATCTTGACCTCGTCTATGGGCATTTCAACTTCTACGCCGTCTCGACGTATGCGAGCTGTGGTGGGGCTCATGTTTATGAGCTTCTCGAGTGCACCTCTTGTTCTATGTATGATGTAGTCTTCAAGCGTCATACCTGCGAGTATTATGAATGCCACTATTGCTGCTGCTGTGAGGTAACCAACTGCTTCTGCTGTGCCAGTGGCTGATGCTGAAGGTAAGACGAGACCAGCTACTACTGAAATAAAGATGGCGATAGTCGCAAACAATTGGGCAGTGACATTCCCATGTCGCAGGGATCGAATGCCGTGCAAATAGATGCGGTAGCCTATGGCAACGGCGATCAAAGTCAAAGCAATGCTAATTTCATGCGCATAAGTTACTTGAGTTCCAGATATTAGGGCGCCTGCTAAAGCGAATAGCCCAAGTGAAATTACTGGAATTAGGCCTTTGACGTGTTCTCTCATTGGATTTCCTCTCTTGATAATATCTCAACTTGGTAGCCGAGCTTTTCAATGCGTTCAGTGATCTTGGAGAGACTAATTCTTTGTGTGTCGTATTCTATTGTGACCTTGCCTGTTATCTCGTCAACTTTGACTTTTGAGATTCCGTTTAGCCTGGCTATTGCATGTCTGAGATTATCTGCTTCATAATCAGTTGCACATGTGCGGCATCCAGTACAATCTGTTTTTGAGGCGTTCAGGATAACTTTCTCAATATTCATTGGCTCA
>Ga0187870_1000181_pt1 | contig 83997 bp, 82 predicted proteins | sample June2016WEW_13_1_3_FD_132974 | JGI IMG/M metagenome (GOLD analysis project Ga0187870, IMG submission 132974) | Peatland microbial communities from SPRUCE experiment site at the Marcell Experimental Forest, Minnesota, USA - June2016WEW_13_150 | ecosystem: Environmental > Terrestrial > Soil >...
AAACGCGGCGCATGCCGTTGTCCTCGGTCGGCCGCATACCTACGGGTATGCGGCCTCCCTGCGTCCTAGGCCTGCTTGGTTTGCGAACCGCCAGACACGAACGAACTTATGACCGCGTCCACTGGTCTAGGAGGGCGGCATCGTCTTCGAGAGGACGAGCGAATAAGGGCCGAAGCCCGGCGACGTGACCTTGACCTCGACGAAGTACCAGCCCCGGCCCGGCGCCGTGAACCTGAGGCGCTGCGCTGCGCCCGGGGAGACGGACTGCGCCGCGCGCAGGTCGACCGCACGCGCGTCGTCCACGCGCGTCGTGTTCGGCCGCCAGAGCGTGAGGCTCACGTTCGCGCCCTGCCAGCCGCCTGTGAGCTTCGCGTCCAGCCGCTCGTGCCCGGAGAGCACGATCCGGTAGACGTCGACCGGGTCGTCGTAGTAGTCGAGCGTCGCCGCGATCTTCACCTGTGTGCCCCACATCGTCCACGCCTGCGTGCCCGCATCGTCGTTCGTCTCGTAGGCGTCCGGCGCCGGCAACGGCCCGTTGAGCGCTTCGATCGCCTTCGCCACGTCGAGCCGGCCCCAGCCGCTGTACGGGTCGCGCAGCAGCGCACACTTCGAGCAGCCGGTCGCCGCGTTCACGTCATCGGCGCTGTGCTCGAGGATCGTCGTCACCTGGCTGTTCGTCAGGTGCGGGTCGACCGCGAACAGCATCGCCGCTGCGGCAGAGACCTGCGGCGCCGCGAACGAGGTCCCCTCCGCGTTCACGTACTCGTCGGTGCCGCAGTCGGAGTAGCCTTGATCGGCGCACGTGGGGCGCAGTTGGGTGATGGCCGACGGGAAGGTCGAGAAGATCCCGACCCCGGGCGCGGAGATGTCGTTGAAGACCGCGTCGCGGTCGGAGAAGTCAGCCGCGTTGCCGGTAGGCGTGAGCGCGCTGACGCCGATCACGTGCGGCAGCGCAGCCGGGTAGCTCGCGTACGGCCACGGCTGCGCGTACGCCTCGTCGGCGTTCCCCACCGCCGCGACGAGCACCGCCCCCTTCGAGTACGCGTACGCGACCGCGCTCGCCTCGAGCGCGGAGTACGTGTCGCGGTCCGGGTGCGCTGGATCTCGGACGCCGCCGAGGCTGAGGTTGATCACACGCGCACCGCTGTCGGCGGCCCAGCGGATCGCCGCGGCCTCCGCCGCGAGCGGGATCTCCCCTTCGTCTGTGACCACCTTCGCGATCAGCAGCTGCGCGCTGTACGCCATCCCGACGATTCCCTGCGAGTCGAGGTTTGCGGCGATCACACCGGCGACGAAGGTGCCGTGGCCCGCGGTGTCGACCGACCAGCTGCCGCCCACGAAGCTCTTGCCGTCGGCGATACGGCCGGCGAAGTCCGGCAAGGTCGCGTCGATGCCGGAGTCGACGACGGCGACCTTCACCGGCGCGAGGTCCGGCGGCGGTGTCGCCCACGCGTCGAAGGCGTGGTCGTCGGCGAGATACCACTGCTTCGCCGCGAGCGGGTCGGTGGGCGTGAAGGCAGCCGCCGGCGCCGCGGCCACGAGCGCAGTGGTCGCGAGCAGCAGCAGGAGACGGCGCATCAACCGGTGACGGCCAGCGGTGCGGTCGTGGCCGGCCAGTAGCCGTGGCCGGGCGCGACGACGACGCGGAACGTGCTGCCCGCGCTCAGCTGCACCGGGACCGCAAAGCTGCCGTCGTCGGCGACTGCTCCGGTGGCGACCGTTGTCCATTTCAGATCCGGGCCTTGCTGCTGCACCTGCACGGGCGCCCCGGGCAGGACGGGCAGCTCGGTGCCAGCCACGGTACCGGGTACGGCCGTTGCGGCGAGCTGGATCACCGGCGTCACCTTGACGCGGACGTACGCGGCGGCGGCGGCCGCGGTCGCCAGCCGGTAGTCCGTCGTGATGGTCGGCTGCTCGGTCAGCTGCACGGTGCCGTCGGCGGCGGGCGTGACCGGCCCGAGCGAATGCCAGGAGCTGACCGAGGTGCGCTGCTCGAGCGAGACGCCGTCGACGCCGCGAGCCAGGCCGGTGAGGCCGATCGACGAGCCGTAGGGGATCGGCGCGCTCGGCGCCGGGGCGGCGAGCGAGAGGATGCCGACGTCGAACCAGGTCGAGCGGAGCCCGAGCGCGCTCTGCACCGTTCCCGCCGGCACGCTCGTGTCGACCGGGATGGTCGAGAAGGAGGGCTCGGTCAGGAAGTCGAGCAGGCTCACGCGACCGGAGCCGTTGAGGGTCGTGGACGCGTCCATGATCGGGCCTGGCACCTTCAGCGTCTTCGCGATCGTCTGGGCCGTCACGGGCACCGGTCCCCAGTCGTGGAAGGGCGAGATGTCGTCGTACGGGTCCGGCACCGAGACGAGGTACGGCAGCGGCGCCACGCCCCAGGCGTCTGCGATGGACGCGGTCTCGCCTCCCGAGGTGGAGAAGAAGTACGTCGTCGCGACCTTGCCGCCGAACATCAGCACCTGGCGCTTCGTCGCGACGACGGCCGCCGTCGCGGCGGGGGTCTCGGCCGAAAGGCCCAGGTACACCTGGCTGCGTGTGTCCGAGTAGACGTCGAAGGGCGCGCCGACGAGACGGTTCGCGAGCGCGTACGAGCGGGCGGCGACCGCCTGCGCCTTCAGCGCCTCCGGCACCCACGTCGACGGCATCTCGGCCGGGACGACGCCGTCGAGGTACTGCTCGAGCCCGACGACGTTCACGGCGCGCAGCTTCCCGTCCACGAGGTCCACCTGGATCAGGCCGCGGTAGGCGCGCGTCAGCGTCAGCGGCCCGCCCGGCCCGGGGGCGAAGGTGAGCGGCGGCGTCAGCGGCTGCGGCGTCGCCTGCCCGTCGACGAGCAGGGCGAGCCCGGTGTCGAGCGTGACGGCCCCGGCGGCGAGCGCGTGCGTCTGCCCCGCTCCGTCCTTGACCGTGAACGGGACGGTGGAGGAGATCGTCAGCGTCTTCTTCCGGTCGGCGAGCAGCACGCGGATGTTCACCGCCGGCGCGGTGCTCAGCGCCGTGCCGGGGTAGTAGTGGGCGAGGATCTGTTGGAAGGTCCAGCCGTGCAGTGCGTAGCCGTAGGCGCCGTACTGGCTCATGCCGACGCCGTGGCCCCAGCCGTGGCCGCTGAACATGAGGAGCGCGCCGGAGCCGGCCGGGGCGGCGAAGCAGGAGACCGCGCAGGCGGGCGCGCTCAGTGTCCGGCCGCGCGCATATGCGGCCGTGGCGGCCGTTCCCGCGAGGAGCGCGGAGACGGCGGCGAGGGTGAGGAGGCGACGGGTCATCTCGAGGAGAGCGCGCCGAGGCCGGGCTTCGCCGGCCCCGCGCGCGGGTTCACGTAGCCACTACTTCGCGGTCGAGCGCTCGGTTCCTAGACCGGCGTGGCCTGTGCGAGCCGCTCGGCGTACTGCCGCTCGTAGTACTCGCGGTACGCGCCGGACTTGATCGGCTCCCACCAGGCCCGGTTGGCGCGGTACCAGTCGACCGTCTCGCGCAGGCCGTCCGCGAACGGCTTTGCCGGCGCCCAGCCGAGGTTGCGCAGTTTCGCGGTGTCGAGGGAGTAGCGCCGGTCGTGGCCCGGCCGGTCGGGGACGCTGCGGAGCAGGGAGCGGTCGGCGCCGGTGAGTTCGAGCAGCCGCTCCGCGACCTCGATGTTCTCGTGCTCGTCGCCGCCGCCGATGTTGTAGACTTCGCCGGCTGCGCCCTCGCGCAGGACGAGCTCGACGCCGGCGCAATGGTCCTCGACGAAGAGCCAGTCCCGCACCTGGCGGCCGTCGCCGTAGAGCGGCAGCGGCTCGCCGTCCAGCGCGTTCGTGACGAACAGCGGAATGAGCTTCTCCGGGTACTGGTGCGGCCCGTACGTGTTCGAGCCGCGTGTGATCGACGCGTCGACGTCGAAGGTGCGCACGTAGGCGGGCAGCAGCAGGTCGCCGGCGGCCTTCGCGGCGCTGTACGGGCTCGACGGGCGCAGCGGGTCGGTCTCCTTCGACGAGCCACCCGCCTCGAGATCGCCGTAGACCTCGTCGGTCGAGACCTGGACGAGCCGGACTCCGGTCGCGCGGACGTGCTCGAGCAGCACCTGCGTGCCTCGGAACTCCGTGCGCCCGAAGTCCTCCGCAGCGAGGATCGAGCGGTCGACGTGCGTCTCGGCGGCGAAGTTGACGATCGCCTCGCAGCCCTCTGCTGCGCGCGCCACGTCCTCGGGCCTCGCGATGTCGCCCTCGTGGAACTCGATGTCGCCGGGAAGGTTCGCGCGGTTCCCCGAGTACGTGAGCTTGTCGAGGACGACGACCTCGTCACCACCGCGCGTCAGTCGCTTGGCGAAGTGCGAGCCGATGAAGCCGGCGCCGCCGCTGACGAGGATTCGCATGGGCACGAAGGTTAGAGGTGCGCGGGCCTCGGCGTGGCCGGGAGCACCCGGGCGAGCCGGGCCGGCAGCCACCAGTTCCAGCGGCCGAGCAGGCGCATCGCGGCCGGGACGATCACGAGGCGCACGAGCGTCGCGTCGAGCAGAATGGCCACGCCGAGACCGACGCCGAGCTCCTTCAGCGCAGGCGAGCCGGCGGCCGAGAACGACGCGAACACGGCGACCATGACGGCTGCGGCGCTCGTGATCGCCCGCGCCGAGCGCACGAGACCTTCCGCCACCGCACGCTCGTTGTGGCCGTGCGCGAGCCACCGCTCCCGGATACGCGTCAGCAGGAAGACCTCGTAGTCCATCGAGAGGCCGAAGGTCACTGCGAGCACGAGCGCCGGGACGATCGTGTCGACGTAGCCGGGCGACTGGTAGCCGGTCCAGTCCATCCAGCCCCACTGGAAGACGGCGACGAGCACACCGTACGCCGCGCCGACGCTGAGCAGGTTCATCACGACGGCCTTGAGCGGCAGCACGACGCTGCGCAGCAGCACGAGCAGCACGAGGTAGGACGCCGCGAGGATGAAGAGCAGCATCTTCCAGAGGCCGCCGAAGATCGCGTGCTCGACGTCCTGGTCGAACACCGTGGAGCCGCCGAGGATGACGTCCGGGCCGGCGACCGCGCGGATCCGGCTCACGATCTGCCTCGCCGGCGTCGACTCGGCCTGCGCGGCGATGCGCGCGTCGACGAGCCAGTGCACGCCGTCGGTGCTGCGCACCGGCGCCGAGACGGACACGACGCCTGGCACCGAGGCGAGCCGCCGCGCGAGCGTGGACGGCTGCTCGGTCGTGACGACGTGCACCGGTGAGCTGAACCCCGGGCCGGCGAGCGCAGCCGCGCGCTCCGTGGCGACCCGCACCTCCGAGTTCGCAGGCAGCTCCTCGAGCCCGCGGTTGAACGTCGTCATTCCGAGGAGCGGCGAAGCGAGCACGAGCATCGCCGCCGCGCCCGCGGTGAGCGCGACGATCGGCCGCCGCATCACGGCTTCGGCCCAGCGTAGCCAGAAGGCGTCGCTCCCCTCCTCGCCCGTGCGCCAGGGCAGGCGGATGCGGAAGCGCTCGACGCGCGTCCCGGCAACGGCGAGCAGCGCCGTGAGCAGGGTAGTCGCGGCGAGCACCGAGATGGAGACGACGACGATCGCGCCGATCGCGAGCGAGCGGATCCCGTTCACAGGGATCGCGAAGAGGCCGGCGAGCGAGACCACCACCGTCGCGCCGCTGAACACGACGGCGGTGCCGGAGCTGGCGAGCGCCCGCGCGAGCGCCTGCTGCTCGCCGGCGCCTTCGCGCAGCTCGCGCCGGAAGCGGCTGACGATGAACAGCGAGTAGTCCACCGCGACGCCGATCCCGATCATCGACGCCATGTTCGTGACGTAGACGGAGATCTCGAAGGCGCGGGAAAGCCAGTAGATGACCGCGCCGCTCAGGAACACGGCGGCGAAGCCGAGCGCGAGCGGCGCTCCTGCGGCCACGACCGTCCCGAACGCTGCGACGAGGATGAGCAGGATCAGCGGGAAGCCGACCGCCTCGCCGCGCTTGAGCTGCTGCTTCGACACCTGCTGGAAGTTCGACCAGACGGCAGGCTCGCCCAGGACGCGCGTCTGCACCGTCGGGCTCGTCTGGACGAGCGCGTGGCGGAGACGCGTCGCCATGTCGATCGAGTTCGACGTGGCGCCCGCGTAGCCGACGGGGAGCAGCGCGGCCCTGCCGCCGGCGAGCGCTACGGGAGCGCTGGGATGCAAGCGGGGCTGCGCCCGAAGCGTGGGCGCGACCGCCGCGAGGCGGGCCTTCACGTCCGCCGGCGTCGCGCCGGTGATTAGCAGAGTGAAGGTCGGCGGCGTCACCCCGGGGAAGGAGCCGAGCATGTTCGAGACGCGGATCGACTGGCTGCCGGGCACGTCCCAGCCCCCGCCGGAGAGGTGGTCGGTCTGGTGGAGGGAGAACCAGCCGCCGCCGGCGAGCAACACGAGCCAGACGGCGATCACCGTGCGCCGCCGCCGCGCGACCCCTCCCGCGAGGCGGGCGAGAGAGCTCTCGACGGCGGTCAGGTTCCCCGCGGTCACGCTTCGAGCGTAGCTCTGAGGCCGGTCTCGTCCATCGCGAAGAATACGCAAAGGCCGGAAACCGGATTCACGCAAGCGGGGACGCCGAAGGCGCCACCGCCCGCGCTACCGGGACCGACGGCGTCCACTCTGCGACGCACAACCTCCCCCCGGAACGGAAGCGCAGCTTCCGTTCCGGGGGTCCGTTAGAGTGGGCAGGTCTGTTGAGGCGACGAAGCCTCGGGCGCCGCGGAAGGGAGACGGCGACCGGGGCTTTTCGCGTTTTCCGAGGAGGAACAACCCATGGCGCAGCAGGTCGAGAGCAAGAACCGGGCGACGTCCGACCCGGCGGCGCGGAAGAGCGTGCTCAAGCAGATCCAGGACGGCGGCATCGAGGACGTGCTCCTCTGGTTCACCGATCTCGAGGGTCATCTGAAGAGCTTCTCGATCACGACGAGCGAGGCCGAGGGCGCGCTCGACGACGGGATGGGCTTCGACGGCTCGTCGATCACGGGCTTCAACGCGATCGAGGAGTCGGACATGGTCGCGATCCCCGATCCGGCGACGTTCCGCGTGCTGCCGGACGGCCTGACCGGCCGCATGATCTGCGACGTGGTGACGCCTGACGGCCTCCCCTACGACGGCGACCCGCGGCACGTCCTGCGCCTGGCGCTCGACCGAATGCGGGCGATGGGCTTCGACACGTTCAACGTCGGCCCGGAAGCGGAGTACTTCCTCTTCAAGGACGAGAAGGGCACCGAGACGCTCGACGAGGGCGGCTACTTCGCGCAGACGACGCAGGACGCCGCCACGACCGTGCGCCGCGACACGATCCGCGCGCTCGAGTCGATGGGGATCCCGGTCGAGTACCACCACCACGAGGTCGGCCCGTCCCAGCACGAGATCGACATCCGCTTCACGAACGCGCTCGACATGGCGGACTTCATGCTCACGTACCGGTTGATCGTGAAGGAGGTCGCGAAGACGCACGGCTACCACGCGACCTTCATGCCGAAGCCGCTGTTCGGCGAGAACGGCTCGGGGATGCACACGCACCAGTCGCTGTTCAGGGACGGGCGCAACGCGTTCTTCGACGGCGACGACAAGTGGAATCTCTCGGACGTCGGCAAGGGATTCATCGCCGGCCAGCTGCGCCATGCGCGCGAGATCTCGGCGGTGTTCGCCCAGTGGGTGAACTCGTACAAGCGGCTCGTGCCCGGCTTCGAGGCGCCGGTGTACGTCGCGTGGTCGCTGCGCAACCGCTCGGCGCTGATCCGCATCCCCCTCTACAAGCCCGGCTCGGAGCAGGCCACGCGGGCGGAGCTTCGCTGCCCGGATCCGGCGTGCAACCCGTACCTGACCTTTGCGTGCCTGCTGCACGCGGGGCTCGAGGGCATCGAGCAGGGGTACGAGCTCCCCGAGCCGATGGAGACGAACCTCTACCACCTCACGCCGGAGGAGCGCCGCGAGCGTGGGATCGTCTCGCTGCCGGAGACCCTGGGCGAGGCGATCGACGAGCTTTCCCGCTCGGAGCTCGTCCGGAAGGCGCTCGGCCCGCACATCTTCGACCGCTACGTGGAGCTGAAGCGGAAGGAGTGGGACGAGTACCGCGTGCAGCTCACCGACTGGGAGATGAAGAAGTACCTGGCCGTGCTGTAGAGAAACCGGCCCAGAACGACCACGAGCCGCTAAGCAGCGACTCGCGGTCGGCCGTCAGTTCGGACTCGCCTCCGCAGGGGGCGAGCCCGGCATGATTGTGCCACTTTGGCGGGCCTAGAGAAAGCTTCTAATCGACTCGCGATCGACCCGGAGGCCGATCACGCCGCTCGTGCCGTCGATCTGGTCGATCGTGTCGGCCGGAACGAGCCTGCGGCGCCGCGAGAAGAGCCCGGACCTGACGGAAAGGGCGTCCGGAATGTCGGGGGCGGTGCCGTACATCGGGCACTCGACCTTCCCGACGAGGCGTCCCTGCCGGTCGGCGACGATGTAGCCGGACGTGCGGCGGAGGTCGATGGCAAGGGCGGCCACGGAGCGGAGGCTATTCGCGCCCTGCAAGGGAACTGCAGGGTCGCGGTAAAAGGTTTGTTAACTCGGGACATTCTCCTGCTCAGGCCGGTCGCCAGACCATCAGCACGACGATCGCCACGAGCAGCACGCTGCTGAGGTAGCTCGCCCAGAGCGAGGGCCGGTGGGCCACGAGGGACCGCAGCTCGGCGCTCGGCTCGTCCCCCTCCGCGGCGAGCCGCTCGGCGAGGTGGCGCGCGTGGCGGGCGGTGCGCCCGCCGAGGCCGCCGAGCGCCATGCTCGCCGCCCAGAGGCCCAGTGACGCCTGGAGCCAGGCCGGGGAGAGCCCGTAGCCGAGGTGCTCCGCGAGCCCGATCCCGAAGCCGAGCGTCGCGAGCGCGCCGGCGCCGACGAGCGCGACGCCGACCCGGGTCAGCCGCAGCAGCGCGAGGATCTCGCTCGGCCGTTCCCGGCGGATCGCTGCCAGCTGCAACGTCCCGGCGACGGCCGCGCCGGCGAAGAAGCAGAACGCTCCGAGCAGGTGGAAGAAGAGAAGCCAGCGTTCCATGGGCGGGCGCTCCGTACGATACGGACGTGGACGCCACCGAGCGGCATCTGCGGCTGCTGACCGAGACGATCGCGGCCGTCAACTCGACCCTCGACCTCGAGGAGGTGCTCGACCTCGTCGCGACGAAGGTTGCGGACGCGCTCGAGGCGGACGCGTGCTTCGTCTACCTCTACGACGAGCGGAGCGACGAGCTCGTTTTGCGCGCCACGCACGGGTCGAGCGTCGAGGAGATGACGCGCCGTCCGCGCATGCGCCCCGGCGAGGGCATCACCGGCACCGCCGCCGCCGAGCGCTCGCCGGTGATGATTCCCTCGCAGGCGCACCTCGACCCGCGCTTCAAGCTCTTCCCGAACCTGCCCGAGGAGCAGTACGAGTCGATTCTCGCCGTGCCGATCCTCGTCCACGGAGAGCGGCTGGCCGGCGCGCTCAACGTGCGCACCCGCGAGCCGCGCGTGTACGGCGATGCGGAGATCGGGCTCCTGACCGCGATCGCCGACCAGGTGGCGCAGTCGATCGTGCACGCGCAGCTCTACGCGCAGGCGCAACGCCGGGTCGCCGAGCTCGAGGCGCTCTCGCGGATCTCCGAGGCCGTTTCGGAGTCGCTCTACCTCGAGGAGTCGCTCGAGGCGATCGTCAAGACGACGATGGACGCCGTGCAGGCCACCGGGGCGGCGCTCGTGCTCGAGGACGGGCGCATCGCCTGGCCGGAGGGGCGCGCGGGCGCCCATGCGGTGCGCACGCCGCTCCGCTGGAAGCGACGCCAGATCGGGGAGCTCGTCGCCGACCGCGACACGCCGTTCTCCGACGACGATCGGGCGCTGCTCGAGGCGATCGCTCATCACGCCGCCGTCGCGCTCGAGCACGGCCGCGCGGTCATGCGCGGCGTGCTCGCGCAAGAGATCCACCACCGCGTGAAGAACAACCTCCAGACGGTCGCCTCACTGCTGCGGCTGCAGTCGCGCGCCGACGAGGTCGATCCGCGTGAGGCACTCGAGCATTCGGTGAACCGGATCCTCGCCATCGCCGCCGTGCACGAGGCCCTCACCGAGCAGAGAGAAGAGGACGTCGACCTCGGCGAGCTGATCGACCGGCTGCGCGCGATGCTCGTGCAGGGCCTCGGCGCGGGCCGCGCGGTCGAGGCGAGCCTGGAGCCGGTGTCGCTCGCCGGTAGCCGTGCCACGGCGCTCGCTCTCGTGTTCAGCGAGCTCCTCCAGAACGCGCTCGAGCACGGCGCCGGCGCCGTGCGGATCTCGCTCGCCCGTCGCAACGGCGACGTCGTGCTCGCGATCGCCGACGAGGGGCCGGGCCCCGAGGGCGCGGCGGCGGGCACCGGCCTCTCGATCGTCCGCGCGCTCGTCCGCGACGAGCTGCAGGGCAGCTTCGACCTGCGCGGCGGGCAGGGCACCTGCGCGGAAGTAGTGTTTCCCGCATGAGCTGGCTCGTCGTGCTGCGGCCGGTGCGGGACGAGATGCCGTTCGAGCCGACAGAGGAGGAGACGCGGATCGTCGGTGAGCACTACGCCTACCTGCAGGCGCTGCGCGCCGACGGCAGGCTCGTCCTCGCCGGGCCCTCGGCGCTGCCGGGCGACACGGTCGGCCTCGGCATCTTCGACCAGGACGACCACGCCGACGTCGAGGCGATCGTCGCGCAGGACCCGGCGGTGACGAGCGGGATCATGACCGCCGAGGTCCGGCCGTTCCGGATCGCGGTGCGGTGACGCGGGAGACATTCGAGGTCGTGGTCGTCGTTCGCCGCCGCGACGAGTTCCTCGTCGTCCATCGCGCGCCGGAGAAGGGCGGCTACTGGCACACGATCGCGGGCGGTGTCGAGCCGGGCGAGGAGTGGCACGGAGCCGCGGTCCGTGAACTGCACGAGGAGACGGGGCTCGCCGTGACGGAGCTGCGCGAGATCGGCGGATTCGAGTACGTCCGGGAGGAGTGGGAGGAGCAGCCGGGCATGCGCGTCACCGTTCGTGCATTCCTCACGGGGGTTCCACAAGGCTGGGAGCCGGCACTCGACCACGAGCACGACGACTACCGCTGGTGTACGCAGGCGGAGGCGGTCGAGCTGCTCTTCTGGCCCGAGCCGCGCGAGATACTGCGGGCGCTGTGACCGAGCCCCTGCGCATCCTCGTCGCCGAAGACGAGACGATCATCCGACTCGACCTGCGCGACCTGCTCCAGCGCGCAGGCTTCGAGGTGTGCGCGGAGGCGCGCGACGGCGAGGAGGCGGTCGAGCTTGCACGCTCCGAGCAGCCCGACCTCGCGATCATGGACGTGAAGATGCCGCGGCTCGACGGGATCGAGGCGGCGCGGCGGATCCTCGACGAGCGGCCGATCCCGATCGTGATGCTGACCGCCTACGGCCAGGAGGAGCTCGTCTCGCGCGCGGTCGAGGCGGGCGTGTTCGGCTACCTCGTGAAGCCGTTCCGCGAGCAGGACCTCCTGCCTGCGATCGCCGCCGCCCGCGCGCGGCACGAGGAGCTGCAGGCGCTGCGCGAGGAGGCGGAATCGCTCGCGGAGGCGCTTGCCGCGCGCAAGGTGATCGAGCGCGCCAAGGGCCTGCTGATGGAGAAGGAGCAGCTTTCCGAGCAGGAAGCCTTCGAGCGGCTGCGCCGCGCGAGCCAGACGTCGCAACGGCCGCTGAAAGTGATTGCCGAGGCCGTGGTCGCGACGCTGGGAGGCGACGCGTGAGCGAGGAGCATCCGAACGCCGCCCTGACGCGGCGCGTCTTCGCGGCGTTCGGCAAGGACGCGAAGGCGATCTCGGCCGCGCTCTCGCGCGACATCGTCTGGCGCGTGCCCGGCCACACGGTCATGAGCGGCGAGTACAACGGCCGGCGCGAGGTGGTCGAATTCCTCCGCCGCACGGGGCTCGAGACCGGGGGGACGTACCGCAGCTCGCTGCACACCGTCTTCGCGAACGACGATTGGGCGATCGCGATCTACCGCGCCGTCGGCAGCCGCAACGGCATCGACCTCGACGTCGACCAGGCGTTCGTCATCCGCTGCGAGGACGGCCTCTGGAAGGAGGTCACCGCCGTCCCGCTCGACTCCGCCTTTGAGCGCTTCTGGGCCTGAGGAACGCGGGGGAACCCCTGGTTCGCTCGTGGGGGAACCCCTGGTTCCCCCACGAGCCCCCTCCTCTCAGGTGTGGAGTGGCGGGTGTTTCTGAGCGCTCCGGCGGGAGCGCGGTCCCGCCTCCGCGCGGCGGAAGGTGGTGGATTCGCCTGCGGCTAACGCGCCTGCGGCCACGTTAGCCTCCGGCCGTGGCCGTGTTTTCGAGCGACGCGTTCGAGCTCGCCCACACGCCGTTCGACGCTCCTGACGTGCAGGCGCTTGCTCTCGCGCAGCAGAAGGAGCTGCGTGGACGATACGACGGCGTCGGCGACATCGGTCCGGCCCGCGAGGCGGCGATGTTCAAGCCTCCGCACGGCGTCTTCCTCCTCGGAACGATCGAGGGCCGCGTGGTCGCGTGCGGCGGCGTCTGCCGCTTCGACGAGACGCGCGCCGAGCTGAAGCGGATGTACGTCGCGCTTCGAGCCGATCCCCTGCTACGGCGCGTACGCGGCGCAGAGCACGAGCAGGTGCTTTGAGAAGACGTTGTAGACGGCTGCAACCAGGTTGCCTTTGGCAACCTGGTTGCGGATCTACCGTTTCGTCGCAGCCTCGAACAGCTCTTCCCAGCGGCGCAGCAGTGCTTGCAAAGCGTCACGGGATTTCTTGTGCGCGGCGAGCACGTCGACGTCGGACCAGTCCTCGGCGAGCTTCGCCTCGAGCTGCGCGACCTCCGCCTCGCGTACGGCGATCTCCGCTTCGATGCGCTCGAGCTCGCTCGGCCGACGCGGCCGCGGCTTCGGCGCGGGCTTCGGCTTCGCGGGCTTCTCCGGCTTCGGCTCGCGCGGGGTCGCACGCGCGGCGCGCTCCTCGCGCCGGCGCAGCATCTCGGCCCAGCCGCCGTCGTAGCCGTGCAGCTCGCCGTCCTCGATCGCGAGCGTGCGCTCGGCGACCGCGTCGAGCAGTGCGCGATCGTGCGAGACGAGCAGCACCGTGCCCGGGAACGCCTCGAGCGCGGCCTCGAGCGCCTCGCGGCTCTCGAGGTCGAGATGGTTCGTCGGCTCGTCGAGCACGAGGAAGTTCGCGCCCGAGGCGACCGTCACCGCGAGCGCGAGCCGCCGCCGCTCCCCGCCCGACAGCACCGCGACCGGCTTCTCGTGCTCGTCCCAGCCGGAGAAGAGGAAGCGCCCGAGCAGCGCCTGCGCGTCCGGCCGCGACAGCCCGGTCATCGTCTGCACGCACTGGAGCACGGAGCCGCGCGTGTCGAGCTCGAGCTCCTGCTGGGAGAAGTACGCGGGCTGTACGCCGTGTCCGAGCCGGACGCGGCCTGCCGCGGGCTCGCGCCGCTCGAGGATCGTCTCCAGCAGCGTCGTCTTGCCGGAGCCGATCGGCCCGACGAGCGCGACGTGCTGGCCGCGCTCGAGCGCGAAGGACGCGCCGTGCAGCAGCAGGCGCGAGTCGATGCGGACGCCGAGCCCCTCTGCCTCGACGACCGTGCGCCCGCTGCGCGCCGGCTTCAGGAACTCGAAGCCGAGCCTGCGCGTCCGCCGCGACAGCAGTGCGGCCTCGCCGGTCGCCGCGGCGCGCTCCTTCTCCAGCCGCCCGATCTGGGTGAGCTTTGCCTGGGCCTGCTTTGCTTTTTCCTTCTTCGCGCGGAAGCGCTCGACGAAGCGCTCGAGCCGGGCGATGTCGGCCTGGACGCGGTCCGCCTCCTTCTGGGCGTGCAGCGCCCGCGCCGCCTTCTCGCGCCGCCACGCATGCCAGGGCCCGGAGAAGAAGGTCGCTCGGCCGGCGGCCAGCTCGAGCGTCGCGGTCGTCACCGCTTCGAGGAACCAGCGGTCGTGCGCGACGAGGATCACCGCCGCGTCGAGCGACTGCAGCTCGCGCTCGAGCCACTCGAGGCTCGTGACGTCGAGATGGTTCGTCGGCTCGTCGAGCAGCAGGAGGTCGGGGTCGCCGCCGAGCGCGCGCGCGAGCGAGGCGCGCGTCAGCTCGCCGCCGGAGAAGGTGCGCAGCGGCCGGTCGAGGTGCTCGTCCGCGAAGCCGAGGCCGCGCAGCACCGACGTCGCGTGGTCGCGCCAGCCGTAGCCGCCGGCGTGCTCGAGCCGCGCCTGCGCCGCCGCGTAGCGGTTGAGCGTGCCCTGGTCGTGGGTCCCGCCGGCCATCGCCTGCTCGAGCCCGGCCAGCTCCTCCTCGAGGCGGACGAGGTCGCGCGCCCCGGAGAGCACGTACTCGCGCAGGGTGAGGTCGCGCTCGAGCGGGGGCCGCTGGTCGTGGAGGGCCACGCGTGTCCCCTTCTCGAACGCGAGCTCGCCGCCGTGCTTCTCCGTTTCGCCGGAGAGAATCCGGAGCAGCGTCGTCTTGCCCGCGCCGTTCGGCCCGGAGAGCGCGACGCGGTCGCGCCGCTCGACGCTGAACGAGACGCCGTCGAAGAGCAGGGTGCCGGCGAGCTCCTTGCGCAGGTTCGATGCGATCACGACCGCCATGCCGGACCAAGGGTAGATTCGCGGGCGTGGCGACCGTGCTCGGGCTCGACGTCGGCTCGTCCTCGGTGCGCGCCCAGGTCTTCGACGAGCGGGGCGAGCCGGTGGACGAGCTGCGGCAGGCGGACTACAGCGGCGACGACCCGGACGAGATCGTCCGCCTCGCCCGCGAGGTGATCGCGGGCCGCGAGGCGGACTTCGCCGGCTCTGCCTGCTTCGGCCACAGCCTGCTCGCGCTCGACGCGCGCGGGCGGCCGCTCACGCCGGTGCTCGGCTGGCGGGACAACCGGGCCGCAGGCGCCGCCGGGCGGCTGCGCGCGCGTCTCCACCCGGCCGCCGTGCAGGCCCGCACCGGCCAGCACCTCCACCCGGCCTTCTGGCCGGCGAAGCTCCTCTGGCTGGCCGAGACCGAGCCGGACGTCTTCCGCCGCGCGGCCCGCTTCGTCTCCTGCGCCGACTACCTCTACGCCGAGCTGCTCGGCGCCGGGCCCGCGGCGAGCCTCTCGATTGCGTCCGGCACGGGCCTGCTCGACCTCGCCGGCCGCCGCTGGGACGCCGAGCTACTCGCCGCCGTCGACGTCGAGGAGGAGCGGCTGCCCGCGCTCTCGGACGAGCCGCACGGCTCCTGGTTCCCGGCGCTGATCGACGGCGCCTGCTCCAACCTCGGCGCCGGCTGCACCGGGCGGCGGCGTGCGGCGCTGATGGTCGGCACCTCGGGCGCGCTGCGGGTCATCTACGAGACCGAGCGCCCGGAGCCGCGCCCCGGCCTGTTCATGTACCGGCTCGACGAGCACCGGGTGGTCGAGGGCGGCGCGCTCTCGGACGGCGGCAACCTCCGCGTCTGGCTGAACGAGACGCTGGCGGGCGCGGGCGGCTCGTTCGCCGGCCGCGGCCCTGACGACCACGGGCTCGCCTTCCTGCCCTTCCTCGGCGGCGAGCGCTCGACCGGCTGGGACCCCGCCGCCACGGGCGCCGTCACCGGCCTCACGTTCCGGACGACGGCGCTCGATCTGCGCCAGGCGGCGCTCGAGGGCGTCGCCTTCCGCTTCGCCGCGATCGCCGACCTCCTGCCGGGATTGGAGGAGGTCGTGGCCACCGGCAGCGCGCTGCTCCACGACCCCGGCTGGATCCAGGTCATGGCCGACGCGCTCGGCCGTCCGGTCACCGTCTCCGGCGTCGCGGAGGCCTCGCTTCGGGGCGCAGCGGTTGCGACGCTGGAGCGAGTCGGTTACCAAGCGGTGGACGCGGCCCTTGGAAAGGTGTTCGATCCCCGCGAGGAGCAGGCCGAGGCATATCGTTCGGCGCGCGAACGGCAACAGCGGCTCTACGAGGTGCTCCGTGGCGAACAGTGACATCGAACAGCGCTCGATCGACACCATCCGCACGCTTGCGATGGATGCGGTGCAGCAGGCGAACGCCGGCCACCCGGGCACCGCGATGGCGCTCGCGCCGCTCGCCTACCTCCTCTACACGGAGGTCATGGACCACAGCCCGGCCAACCCGCAGTGGCCGGACCGCGACCGCTTCGTCCTCTCGGCCGGCCACGCCTGCATCCTCCAGTACGCCGCGCTCCACCTCACGGGCTACGACCTGCCGCTCGAGGAGCTGAAGCGGTTCCGCCAGTGGGGCTCCCTCACGCCCGGCCACCCGGAGGTGCACCACACCCCCGGGGTCGAGGCGACGACCGGGCCGCTCGGCCAGGGCTTCGCCAACGGCGTCGGCTTCGCGATCGCCGAGCGCTTCCTCGCCGAGCGCTACAACCGGCCGTACGACGAGATCGTCGACCACCGCGTCTACGCGATCTGCTCGGACGGCGACCTGATGGAGGGCGTCTCGAACGAGGCGGCGTCGATTGCCGGCCAGCTCGGGCTCGGCAAGCTCGTCTACTTCTACGACGACAACCACATCACGATCGACGGCACGACCTCGATCTCGTTCACGGGCGAAGATCGCGGCCGGCGGCTGGCGGCGCAGGGCTGGCACGTCCAGCACGTGGACGACGCGAATGACCTCGCAGCGCTGCGCGCTGCGATAGCCGCTGCGCGGCAAGAGCTGGAGAGGCCGTCGCTGATCGTGATCCGCTCGCACATCGCCTACGGCGCACCGCACGCGGTCGACACGGCAAAGGCGCACGGCGCGCCGCTCGGCGAGGACGAGGTGCGGGCGACGAAGGTCGCGCTCGGCTGGGATCCCGACCAGCACTTCTTCGTTCCCGACGAGGTGCGCGAGCATATGAACCGGGTTGCGCACGGGGCGGAGCTCGAGCGGACGTGGACTGCGAAGGTCGACGCGTGGGCGGCGAAGTACCCGGGGCTGCGCGAGGACTGGGACCAGGTGCACTCGGGCAAGCCGAGGCCCGGCTGGGTCGAGGCGCTGCCCGACTTCCCGGTCGGCGAGGACGTGGCGACGCGCGACGCCGGCCGCAAGACGATGGAGGCGTTCAAGCGCTTCACGCCGACGATGATCGGCGGCGCAGCCGATCTCGTCGAGTCGACGAAGACGGAGTTCACGGGCGGCGGCGTCTTCGCCGCGACGCATGCCGGCCGCAACATCGCCTTCGGCATCCGTGAGCACGCGATGGGCTCGATCGTCAACGGCATCGCGCTCCACGGCGGGATGGTCAAGCCGTACGGCTCGACGTTCCTCATCTTCTCCGACTACATGCGGCCCGCCGTGCGGCTGTCGGCGCTGTCGGAGATCCCGGTCGTGTGGGTGTGGACGCACGACTCGGTCGGCCTCGGCGAGGACGGGCCGACGCACCAGCCGGTCGAGCACTACGCGGCGCTGCGCGCGATCCCGAACTTCTGGTTCGTGCGCCCAGCCGACGCGAAGGAGACAGTCGGCGCGTGGAGGGTCGCGCTCGAGCGAGAAGGCGGCCCGGTGGGGCTCGCGCTGTCGCGCCAGAAGCTGCCGACGCTCGAGCGGACGAATGCCGAGGGCGTCGGCCGCGGCGCCTACGTGATCTGGGAATCGGAGGAGGCGAGCGGCGTCCCCGATGTGATCCTGATCGCGTCGGGCTCGGAGGTTCACGTTGCGCTCGAGGCCGCGCGGCGCCTCGACGAAGAAGGCGTGCACGCGCGCGTCGTCTCGATGCCCTGCTGGGAGCTGTTCGAGGCGCAGAGCGCCGGCTACCGGGACCAGGTGCTGCCGCCCGACGTCAAAGCGCGCATCTCTGTGGAAGCGGGCGTCGCGCTTGGCTGGAAGCAGTGGGTCGGCGACGAGGGCGACTCGATCTCGATCGAGCGCTTCGGCGCGTCGGCGCCCGGCGCGACCGTGCTCGAGCACCTCGGCTTCAGCGTCGACAACGTCGTCGCGCGCACACTCGCGCTGCGCGAGCGCGTGTCCGGATGAGACACGCCCAGGTGTCAGACACGGGTGGTCCGCGATGAACGTCGCGGTCGCGTTCGATCACCGCGGCGTCCGCCTGCGCGACACGGTGCTCGAGGCGCTGCGCGCCGACGGCGTCGCGGCTGTCGATCTCGGCACCGACACCGACGCGGTGCGGATCGACTATCCCGACAAGGCCCGCGAGGTCGGGGAGGCGATCCTCGACGGCCGCGCCGAGCGCGGCGTGCTCGTCTGCGGCTCCGGCGTCGGCGCCGCCGTCGCCGCCTGCAAGATCGCCGGCATCCGCGCGGCGATCTGCCACGACGTCTACTCGGCGCACCAGGGCGTCGAGCACGACGACATGAACGTGCTCTGCCTCGGCTCGGAGGTCGTCGGGCCGAGTCTCGCCGTCGAGCTCGTGCGCACGTTCCTCGGCGCACGCTTCAACGGCGGTGAGCGGTACGTCGAGCGGCTACGGAAGATCGAGGCGATGGAAAGGCAGATGACACATGGCTGAGTCGAATCTCCACAAGCTCTCGAAGCGCGGTGTGTCGGTCTGGATCGACTACCTCTCGCGCGACATGCTCGAGCAGGGCGAGCTCGCGCGGATGATGAAGGAGGACACCGTTGTCGGCGTGACCTCAAACCCGACGATCTTCCAGAAGGCGATCTCGCACGGCAACACGTACGACGCACAGTTGACGGAGCTGCTCGACCAGGAGATCGATCCGAAGGAGATCTTCCTGCAGCTCTCTGCGCGTGACGTCGCCGCGGCACTCGACCTGCTGACCCCCGTGCACGAGAAGCAGCCACAGGACGGGTTCGTCTCGTGGGAGGTCGACCCGACGCTCGCGTACGACCGCGAGGGCACCTTCGACGAGGCGATGCGCCTGCACGCCTGGATCGACAAGCCCAACCTCTACGTGAAGATCCCTGCGACCAAGCCCGGCCTCGGCGCGATCGAGGACTGTGTCGCCCACGGCAAGAACATCAACGTGACGCTGATCTTCTCGCTGCAGCGCTACCGCGAGGTCGTCGAGGCCTACCTGCGCGGGCTCGAGCGGCTCGTCGCGGGCGGCGGGGACCCGGCCGGCGTGCACTCGGTGGCGAGCTTCTTCGTATCGCGCGTCGACACCGAGGCCGACCGGCGCCTCGACGAGATCGGCTCGAAGCAGGCACGCGCATTGCGCGGCAAGCTCGCGGTCGCGAACGCGAGGCTCGCGTACGAGCACTGGCAGGAGGCCTTCTCGGGCCCGCGCTGGGAGTTCCTCGCCGGCAAGGGCGCGAACACGCAGCGCTGCCTGTGGGCCTCCACCTCGACGAAGAACCCGGAGTACCGCGACGTGCTCTACGTCGAGGAGCTGATCGGCCGCGAGACCGTGAACACGATGCCCGAGGAGACGATCCGCGCCTTCCAGGACCACGGCAAGGTGCGTGGCGACACCATCGAGGAGGACCTCGAGGCGGCTCACAAACTCCTGAAGAAGCTGGCCAAGGCCGGCGTCGACTACGACGACGTCACCGAGACGCTGGAGCTGGAGGGCGTGCAGAAATTCGCCGTCTCGTTCGAGGAGCTGCTCGACGGAGTGCGCGCGAAACGCGGCCAGGTCGCTCACGCATAGAGTCCCCGTGGTGGACCGCGCCGAGCTCATCGACCGGATCTGGGAGCGCGACCCCACGGTCTGGACGGGCGCCGACGAGGCGAAGTGGCTCGGCTGGCTCGACGAGCCACGCCAGATGCGCGAGCGCGTCGGCGAGCTGGCCGCCTTCGCGGACGCCGTCGCCGACGAGCGGCTCGACGCCGTCGTCCTGCTCGGGATGGGCGGCTCGAGCCTCGCCCCCGAGGTGCTGCGGCGGACGTTCGGCTCCTCCTCGTTCCACGTCCTCGACACGACCCACCCGCGGGCGATCCGGACGCTCGAGGCGAAGATCGATCTCGAGCGCACGCTGTTCATCTCCGCCTCGAAGTCGGGCTCGACGCTCGAGACGCGATCGCACACGGACTACTTCTGGCAGCGAGCCGGCGAACGGGGCGAGAGGTTCATCGCGATCACGGACCCCGGCTCGCCGCTAGAGGTCCTAGCGAAACAGCGCCGCTTCCGGCGCTGTTTCGCCGGCGAGCCGACCATCGGCGGCCGCTATTCGGCGCTGTCGCCGTTCGGGATCGTCCCGGCCGCGCTGCTCGGGATCGACGTCGACCGGCTGCTCGCGAACGCGGAGGCGATGGCGGAGGCGTGCCGACGCGACGAGGGCAACCCCGGCTACGAGCTCGGGCGCGGCTTCGGCACCGGCTGGGAGGAGGGACGCGACAAGATCTGCATCGCGGACACGCCGGGCGGCTTCGGCCTCTGGGCCGAGCAGCTGATCGCGGAGTCGACCGGCAAGCTCGGCAAGGGTCTCGTGCCCGCACCGGGTGAGGCGGCCGACGGCGCCGACCGGCAGGCCGCGCAGCCGCAGATCACCGACCCGTACGACCTCGGCGGCGAGTTCTTCCGCTGGGAGTTCGCGGTCGCCGTCGCCGGGGCGTACCTCGAGATCAACCCGTTCGACCAGCCCGACGTGCAGGCGGCGAAGGACAAGACAAACGAGGTGCTGGCGACGGGTCAAGATCCGTCGCTAGAGCCGGAAGGCTCGATCGACGAGCTGCTCGCTCAGGCGAACGAGGGCGACTACATCTGCGTCCAAGCGTTCGTCTGCCCCTCTGTGGAGAGCGACCGCCGGATCGGGGACCTAGTGCGCAGCCTCCGGCTGCGCAGCAGCCTCGTCGTCACGCACGGCTTCGGCCCGCGTTACCTCCACTCCACGGGGCAGCTGCACAAGGGCGGCCCGAACACCGGGCTCTTCCTGCAGGTCGTCGACGAGCCCGGCGACGAGCTCGCGATTCCTGGCAAGCCATTCGGCTTCCGCCGCTTGATCCGTGCGCAGGCCGCGGGAGACTATGCGTCGCTGCAGGAACGCGGCCGCCGCGTCGCCCGCATCCACATCGACGAGAGCTAGGAGGCGCCGCGATGCAACTTGGGATGATCGGCCTCGGCCGCATGGGCAACGGGATGACCGAGCGCCTCCGCGAGCACGGTCACGACGTGAAGACGTATGACCCGAACGTCGAGTCGCGCACCGCCGCGTCGCTCCAAGAGCTGAAGTCCCAGCTCGACGCGCCGCGCGCGTTCTGGATGATGATCCCCGCCGGGAAGATCACCGAGGACACCTTCCAGGAGCTTCTGTCGCTGGCCGACAAGGGCGACACGATCGTCGACGGCGGCAACTCGAACTTCCGCGACTCGCAGCGCCGCTACCGGGAGGCGCAGGCGAAAGGCATCCACTTCGTCGACGCCGGCATCTCCGGCGGCGTCTGGGGCCTCAAGGTCGGCTTCTGCACGATGGTCGGCGGCGACCCGGAGCCGGTTGGGCGGCTGGAGCCGGTCTTCACGGCGCTCGCGCCGCCGGACGGCTACGCGCACGTCGGCGCGTCGGGCGCGGGCCACTTCACGAAGATGGTCCACAACGGGATCGAGTACGGCCTGATGCAGGCGTACGCGGAGGGCTTCGAGATCATGGAGCACTCCGAGTTCGAGCTCGACCTGCACGCGATCTCCGGCATCTGGCGGTACGGGTCGGTCGTCCGCTCGTGGCTGCTCGAGCTCCTGCACGACGCGTTCGAGCAGCACGGCGCAAAGCTCGCCGACATCGCGCCGTACGTCGAGGACTCCGGCGAGGGACGCTGGACGATCTTCGAGGCGATCAACGAGAACGTGCCGGCACCGGTGATCACGGCGTCGCTCTTCGCCCGCTTCGCCTCACGCGACGAGCTCAACTTCGCCGCGAAGGTGAACGCGGCGCTCCGCAATCAGTTCGGCGGCCACGCCGTGAAGACGGCCGACTGATGGCAGCCGTGGCGGAGCAGCGGAACCCGCTCGAGGAAGGTCTCTCCTTCCGCCGGACGCCGGACCCGTTCGCACTCGTCATATTCGGCGCCTCCGGCGACCTCACGCACAAGAAGCTGATACCGGCGGTGTACGCGCTCGCGCTGCGACGGCTGCTGCCGCCCCGGTTCGCGATCGTCGGCGTCGCCCGAACCGAGGGCAGCGACGACAGCTTCCGCGAGGACATGAAGCAGGCGGTGCAGCAGCACGCGCGGGACGAGTTTCGCCAGGACGTCTGGGACGAGCTCGCCGCGGCCATCCACTACGTCCCGACGGACCTCTCCGACGAAGGCGGCGAGAACGCGCTGGCGGAGCTGCTGACGAGGCTCGACGGCGAGCTCCAGCTCGGCGGTAACAGGGTCTACTACTGCGCCGTGCCGCCCGCCGCGTTCCCGACCATCGTCGAGGCGCTCGGCAAGCGGCGCACGGCGACGGGCTGGACGCGCCTGATCGTCGAGAAGCCGTTCGGCCAAGACCTCGCCTCCGCCAAGGCGCTGAACGCGATGCTGCTCGAGCACTTCGAGGAGAACGAGATCTTCCGGATCGACCACTACCTCGGCAAGGAGACGGTCCAGAACATGCTGGCACTCCGCTTCTCGAACGGCATCTTCGAGCCGATCTGGAACCGGCAGTTCGTCGACCACGTGCAGATCACCGTCGCGGAGTCGATCGGGATCGAGGGACGCGCCGGCTACTACGAGTCCGCCGGTGCGATCCGCGACATCTTCCAGAACCATCTGCTCCAGCTGCTCTCGCTGACGGCGATGGAGCCGCCGATCGACTTCACCGCGGAGTCCGTGCGCAACGAGAAGGTGAAGGTGCTGAAGTCGCTGCGCACGCCTGGGTCGAAGTCGGTCGTGCGAGGGCAGTACGGGCGCGGCTTCGTCGAGGGCGAGGAGGTGCCGGCGTATCGCGAGGAGCAGGGAGTCGCGGCCGACTCGATGACCGAGACGTACGTCGGGGCGAAGCTCTACGTCGACAACTGGCGCTGGGCGGACACGCCGTTCTACGTGCGCATGGGCAAGCGCCTGGCTCGGCGCGAAACGACGATCGCGATCCAGTTCAAGCGCGCTCCGCACCCGCCGTTCGAGGAGACGGCGGCGGAAGGGCTGCGCCCGAACGTCCTCCTCGTGCACGTGCAGCCGGACGAGGGGGTCTCGTTCGCGATCGGCGCGAAGGTGCCGGGGCAGGGGATGACGATCCGCACCGTGCACATGGACTTCCTCTACGGCGGCGCGTTCCGCACCGCGATGCCCGAGGCGTACGAGCGGCTGATCCTCGACACGCTGCTCGGCGACGGGACGCTGTTCACGCGCGCGGACGAGGTCGAGGAGCAGTGGCTGCTCGTCGACGCGATCGTGGCGACGTGGACGCGCGACCGGCCGGGCTTCCCGAACTACGCGGCCGGGACGTGGGGCCCGCCGAGCGCGGACGACCTCCTCCATCGCGACGGCCGCTCCTGGCGGCGGCATTGAGCGCGGCCGTCGGGGTCGAGACCTGGACCGGCGAGGACGTCCGGCTGGCAGACGTCGACTCGGCGCTCGCGCGGTTCCGTGCGGCGACAGCGACGGACGGCGCAGCGCAGAGCCTCCGCACGAGCGTCATGACGCACATCGCCTGGGTGCCCGGGGAGTGGGCCGACCGCGCTCGCGCCGCGCTCGCCGGGATGGCGGAGCGGCATCCGTCGCGCGCGATCCTGCTGTTCCCGGATCCCGACGCCGGCGTCGACCGCATCGACGCGGAGGTCACGGTCGAGCGCTACGCGATCCCCGGCGTCGAGCGGAGCGTCTGCTCCGAGGTGGTCGAGCTGCGCCTGCTCGGCAAGCGCGCGAAGGCTCCGGCGAGCATCGTCGAGCCGCTGCTCATCTCCGATCTCCCCGTGTTCCTGCGCTGGCGTGGCGAGCCGCCGTGGGGCGCGCAGGAGCTCCACCAGCTCGTCGACATCGTCGACCGGCTGATCGTCGACTCGACCGAGTGGGACGACCTGCCGTATCCGTACCGGCATCTCGCGGAGCTGTTCGAGCGCACTGCGGTGTCGGACATCGCGTGGGCGCGCACGTCGCGCTGGCGCGCGCTGCTCGCGTCGCTTTGGCCCGGCGTCGCCGGCGTCGGCGCGATCCGCGTCACGGGGACGCACGCGCAGGCGCTGCTGCTCCAGGGCTGGCTCCGCTCCCGGCTCGGCCGCGACGACATCGCCCTCGAGCACGTCGAGGCGGAACGGCTGGAAGGGATCGAGGTCGACGGCGAGCCGGCACCGTTCCCGCCCGGCGACCCGCCGCTGCCGAGCGACGTGCTCTCGGACGAGCTCGACCGCTTCACACGCGACCCGGTGTACGAGGGCGCGCTGCTAGCGGTGGCCCAGTAGCGCCAGCGCCTCGTCGTGCACGAGGCCGTTCGAGGCGACGAGCTGCCTGCCTGGGCTGGGCGCCGAGCCGTCCCGCGCCGTCACCCGGCCGCCTGCCTCGGTGACGATGAGCTCGACGGCCGCGTAGTCCCAGAGCGCGAGCTCGGCATCGACGGCCGCGTCGAGCGCGCCCTCGGCGACCAGCATGTGCTGCCAGAAATCGCCCATGCCGCGGGCGTGCCAGACGCGCGGTTCGAACGCCGCCAGGTCGCGTCCCAGGGAGCACGACACCGACGCGTCGCGGAGCTCGGAGACAGGCGAGACGCGAATCGCCTCGCCGTCCGCGAACGCGCCCGCCTCGCGCCCCGCCCACCAGCGCCGCCCGAGCGCCGGCGCCGACACGACGGCGGTCGCCACGGCGCCGTCCCGTTCGAGCGCGATCAGTGTCGCCCAGACGGGGACGCCGCGCGAGAAGTTCCGCGTACCGTCGATCGGATCGAGGATCCAGCGGACGGCTCCGCCGTCGTCGCCTTCCTCCTCACCGAGGACGCCCTCGCCCGCGCGTGCGGCCGAGATCCGCTCGCGCAGAGCATGCTCGACAGCGCGGTCGGCGTCCGTTACCGGTGTCAGGTCGGGCTTGGTCTCCACGCGCAGATCGGCGGCGCGGAAGCGCGGCAGCGACAGGGCGTCGGCGACGTCCGCAAGCTCGAGGGCGAACGCGAGGTCGGCGTCCACCGCGCGAGCGTAGCTACTTCTTGCCCGACTTCTTCTTCGCGGCCGCGCCGACGACCGTGAACGTCGACGGCTTGGCGGTGACGATCTTGAAGATCGACTTGACGACGATCTGCTCTGGATCCGACCACGACATCTGCTGTGCGCCCGTCGGCAGCGAGTAGTCGAACCCGCGCACGCGGTACCACCACGTTCCGGGCTGCGATCCCACCGGCAGGACGGCCGACGTTCCGGCCGTCATGAAGCCCTTCGTGGTCGAAGCGGCGTACACCTCCGGTACGAACGGATACTTCGTCTTGCTCCACTGCACCTGGTACGCCTCGGCGCCGAGTGCGGGTGTCCACGAGACGAGCGGGGAGCCGTAGAACGCGGGCGTGTCGAGGGCCGAGGTCAGCCGTCCGCTCGGCGAGAGGCCCGTCGCGAACAGGTCGCCCGAGGACGTGAGCGAGACCTCGCTGTCCTTGCCGAATCGCGCGACGCGGTTGATGGGGGCGGCGCAGACGTCCTGGGGCAGCTCGAGGTCGATGTACTGGACGTCCCCGCCGGTTCGGCTGATGACCTGGCCCTCGGTGTGGGCCTTGACGAGCGCCGTGACGCCGAGGGTGCCGTCGCCGATGCCCGTGACCGTCGTGCTCTCCGTACCGCCGATCGTGATGGCGTCGCCGATGTTGAAGCCGGTCGTGCTGGTCACCGGAATCGACGTGTCGAGAGCCTTCGCGCCCGGGGCGCGCACGAACGTCGACAGCGCTCCCGGCTGCACTGCGGCGACGGGGATCACGGTCCAGTAGTAGCCCGCGCTCGGCCAGTCCGTGTCCCAGAAGTCGATCGGCGCACCGGGGTCGCCGCTGAAGATGATGCCGCCGGCCGGAGGGGTGCCGGTGGCGCCCGATCCCGGCATTCCCGGCGTGCTCGACCCGCCCGAGGAGCCGGAGCCGCCAGAGGAGCCGGAGCCGCCAGAGGAGCCGGATCCGCCCGCGGTCGTCCCGTCACCCGGCGCGCCGGGGACGATCGTCGTCGGTGTCGCGGCCGGCGCTCCCTCGCTCAGCGTCAGCTGCGAGAGGTCGTAGCCCCAGTCGATCGAGCTCGGCGTGTGGGGCTTCACGTCCGGAAGGTAGAGACCCCGGGCGGCCTGGAGGCTTTCCGGCAGCGTCGGCATCGAGAGCTGCCCGTACGGGCGCGGCGAGAACGCCGGAGCGCCGGTCACGGAGCCGATCATCACCGGGTTCAGGCACTGCTTGTCCGTGAAGACCTCGATGCGGAACAGTTCCGCCGCCGTTCCGTCTGCCGTCTGGTTGCCGGAGAACAGGAACGCGGGCGTCAAGCGGAGGGCGGGCGACGTCGGCGAGCCGTCCGAATAGACGTCCGAGACCGTGCCGAGCAGCTTGATCGGGCCGCCCGTGGCGGGCGGGTTCGTCGAGCTGTAGACGGGGCTCCACGCTCCGGCTACGGAGGGCGTGACCGTGTTCAGGCTGTTGTTGACGACGTCCCGCAGCGCGCGCACCCGCCAGCGGACGGTGCCGATCCAGGCGTTCGACTGGTGGAAGGTGTAGAACTCGCGCTCGTCGAGGACGTTCGTCCTCAAGAACTCCTGCTTCTTGGCGTCGATCAACCAGACCTCGTACACGTTGGCGCCCTCGATGGGCGTCCAGCGAAGCAGCCCCGGGTAGCTCGGAAGCGGCGTCGGCGGGGCGGGCGGCGCCATGTCGAAGCCGAACGGCGTGCTCCAGTCGCTGATCGCATTCTGCGACATCGCGCGCACCCGTGCGTACAGCGCATGGGGATTGCCGGTGATCCACGGCAGTGTGAGCGGCGGCGCGACGACCGGGGTCGTCAGCCACGTCGACGGGTCAGTGGGCGACGCGTAGATGATCCCGTTCTCCTGGAAGGTGCTGCTCGTCGAGAGCTGGAACTCGTAGCCGATCGCGAGCGGCACCGGATTCCACGCGAAGGCCGGCGTCCGGTCGAATGTGGTGACGATCGGCTCGTCGGCGCGGAGGAGGAAGCCATGCAAGCCGGTCGGCGCCTTCAAGACCGGGGACTGCGCAGAGCCGCCCGCGGCGGTGACGCCGAGGACGAGCAGCGTGACTGCGGCGAGGCGGAAGACGTGCATCGTCTCCCTCGTTTTCGGCACTCGTAGAGCCGCAGCCGTCCCTCAAACGAGGGATGCGAGCAGCGCGCCGGCGGCGAGAACGCGGGCGTCGGCGCCCGGCTTCCCGACGAGCTGGACGGAGGCGGGGAAGCCTCCCTCTGCGGCGCCGCACGGAAGCGCGAGCGCGGGCCAGCCGAGCGCGTCGAACGGGTACGTCAGCCGGATTCCGCGGCCGCGGAAGTCGCGCTCCTCGGCTTCCTGCGGCGGCGCGACGAACGCGACCGTCGGCGTGACGACCAGGTCGAGGCCGTCGAGCAGCTCGGTGCAGCGCTCGCGGTACTGCGCGCGCAGGCGGACGGCGGCCGCCACTTCGGCATCCGTGACCTGCAGGCAGCGCTCGAGCTTCGAGCGGACGTTCTCGCCGTATGCGTCCGCGTGCTCGGGGAAGAGTCCGCGGTGGACATCTGCGACCTCGCGCATGAAGAGCGCGTACTCGTCCGGGTCGGCGAGCGGGAGCTCGACGGCGCGACGCCGCGGAAACCGCGAGATCGCTTCCTCGACGCGGGCGCGCACGAGCGTGTCGGCCTCGTCGAGCCACGCGACGCCGATCTCGACCTCCTCGAGCGACTCGAGCGCGACCGGGGTGAACCCGGGGACGAGCGCCTGCATCAGCTCGACACAGCCCTCGACGGTCGAGGCCATCGGCCCGACGTGGTCGTAGCTCGGCGCGAGCGGAAAGCAGCCCCCGGTCGGCACGAGCTCGAACGTCGGCTTGAAGCCGACGATCCCGCACCAGGCGGCGGGGATGCGGATCGAGCCGCCCGAGTCGGTGCCGAGCGCGAGCTCGACGTCACCGGCGGCGATCGCGGCCGCCGAGCCGCCGCTCGAGCCGCCGGCGAGCCGCCCCGGCGCGCGCGGGTTGGGAACGGTGCCGAAATGCGGGTTCTGCGAGGAGATCCCGTACGCGAACTCGTGCAGGTTCGTCTTGCCGGCGACTGCGTAGCCGGCGGCCTCGAGCCGCAGCACGGCGTCGGCGCTCTGCGCGGGCACGCGGTCGGCGAAGAGGGTGGAGCCGTACGTCGTCACGAGCCCGGCCGTGTCGAGCAGATCCTTGACGGCGACGGGCGTTCCCTGCGCAGGCCGCGCCGGGCGGGCGAGCCAGATTCCGGCGCTCACGCGCCGACTCTAACGAGGCTTGCGGTGGAAGCGATCGTCAGCCGGACGGCTTCTTCGACTTCTTCTTCGCCGCCGCCGCCTTCGCCTTGGCCGCCGCCTTCGCCTTGGCCGCCGCCTTCGCCGTCGGCGTCGCCTTGACCGGCGCCTGTACGAGGGAGACCCTCCGCGTCATGGGCGTTCCCGTCGTTGCGCCCGAGCTCGACATCGGCGTGAGCGTCAGGACGTTGCTCGAGTCCGCCGACGAGCGCCGCAGCCTTGGCAGCAGCGACGCCGGCAGCGTCCACCGCAGGTCGTTGTTGCCGGCGCGGACACTCACAGTGCCGAGCACGGTGCCGCCGAGCGACGCCTGGAGCTTCCCGTCGCCGCTCGACTGGACGATGAGTCGGACGACGGGGGCGGCCGCGGGGACCTGCAGCAGCTCCGGCCCGAAGACCGCGATCGAGGGCGCGACGTCCGTCGTAGGCACGGCGACGATCGGGCCGGTCACGGCGACCGGGGTCGGCGGGAGCTGAGCCTGTCCGCCCGGCGTGTTCGGGTCGACCGTGATCGTCGCGGTGACGGTGAAGAGCGCCCCGTTCGCGGTCGGATCGGTGCTGGGATTCGGCAGGTCGAGGTAGCCCTGGTTGCCGACCCAGGTGCAGGTGTCCCACGGAACCGTCGTCGTTGCCGTGTTGCCGTTGACGCTGAGCGCGACCGGAGTGCTGTTCAAGCCGTTCCAGTAGAAGTACGGCCTCGCGCCGATCCCCGGCGGCAGGTCGGGCAGGTCGACCTTGAGCGTCAGCGTCGCCGCGAGGCAGGCGCTGCCGCCGGTCCCGTCGCCGCGGTCGAACTCGAGGTACCGGGCCGCGAGATGGTTGACGGGCACGACGATCGGGTTCAGCGGCGGGTTCAGCGGCGGGTTCAGCGGCGGGATCCCCGTCCCGGTCGAGATCGGCGTGCCCCAGACGGTCGGCTTGACGAGGTCGAGCGCATCGATCCCGTAGCCGCCGATCATCTGCTGGACGGTCCACGCCGTGAAGACGTCGGTGAGGTTCGCACCGTGCGCGGCGAGCGCCTGCTGGAGCGCTGCCACAGCGGTCTCGCCCGGGTTCGCGGCACCGTCGGCGAAGACCTCCTTGACGAACAGGGCGCCGAACTTCTGCGTCACCGACTCCCAGAACGGCCAGCGGGAGTAGCCGAGGTTCGCGGGTGAGTCGACCAGGTCGCACTTGTTGGTGCCGAACGGGTCCTTGCAATCGAGCGCCATGTCGCTCGGTCCGAGGTCGGCGACGAACGTCGCGTCGTACTCGTTGACCTTCGCCGACATCCACTCTGCCGACTCCTCGAGCAGCCAGTTCTCGCTGGCGCTGGCCGGCTGCCAGATGCCGAGCTGGATCATGTTGAAGACCTGGTGGGCGATGACCTCCGGCGTCAGGCCGACCCCCGCGTCGACGTCGATCGACGCGCTGGTGCTCGCCTGGGGCGGGGGGTTGTCGGGAAACGTCTCGGCCATGACGGCGTCGGGGCCCGCGGCGTAGAGGTCGACGACGTAGATGTCGATCCGTCCGTCGCCTCCCAGGACGCCGTCGGAGGGCGGAGCCGGGAAGCCGTACGTGCCGACTTCCGCCGCGTAGGCCTTCTCGGCCCAGCCGAGCACGTCGCCGGCTTGCGTCTCGGTGATCGCCATCGGCTCGTCGCACGCCGTGGACGAGACGTCGCTGCTGTAGTGAACGAGGAAGTGCGGCGATCCGAGCGTGAACTCGAACCCGCAGCCGCCTCCCGCGGAGCGCGCGCCCGGCGGCGGATTCGCGATCGCAAGACTCGGCCCGGCAAAGACGGCTGCTCCGAGGAGCACGGCGGCCAGCGTCAGCAAACGGCGGAGAACGGCCATACGCTGACCAGAATCGGCTCCGCGGGGCCGTGACTTTAGGAACTGCCTCCTAGTTGAACGCGAGATAGATGAAGGCGACGCCGATCGAGCCGGCGAACAGCAGGCAGAAGACGGCGAACAGGAGCCAGCCGAGGCGGACGTTCCTGCGGGCGAGCTCGGGATCCATCAGACGACGAGGTCCAGGGCCATCGCGGCGAAGAGCAGCGCCAGGTAGGCGAGCGAGTAGTGGAAGAGCAGCACCGCCCGGCGCGGCGTCGTGTCCCGGCGCAGCCGCTCGGCGAGCCAGACGAAGACGGCGCCGAGCGCGAGCGCCGAGGCGAGGTAGAGCAGGCCGACCGTCCCCCACGCCCACGGCAGCAGCGTCACCGCGACGAGGCCGAGCGAGTAGAGGACGATCTGGCGCGCCGTCTCCCGCTCGCCGCGAACGACCGGCAGCATCGGCACCTTCGCCGCCGCGTAGTTGTCCTTGATCAGGAGCGCGAGCGCCCAGAAGTGCGGCGGCGTCCAGACGAAGACGATCACGAACAGGAGCAGAGCGGGCACGGTGAGATGACCGGTCGCGGCCGCCCAGCCGACGAGCGGCGGCACGGCGCCTGCGGCGCCGCCGATGACGATGTTCTGCGACGTCGTCCGCTTCAGCCAGCGCGTGTAGACGAGGACGTAGAAGAGGTTGCCGACGAGCGCGAGCACCGCTGTGAGCAGGTTGACCTCGCTTGCCAGCAGCACGAACGAGAAGGCCGAGAGCGCAAGCCCGAACTCGAGCGCTCGGCTCGGCGAGACGCGGCCGGACGCCACCGGCCGAGTGCGAGTGCGCTCCCCCATCAGCGGGTCGATGTCCCGGTCGAGCACGTGGTTCAGCGCGCTCGCACCGCCGCAGGCGAGGGCCAGCCCGGCCATCGCCGCGACGGCGGTGCCCGTCCCGGGCCAGCCGCGCGCGCCGACGATCATCCCGCAGAAGCCGGTGATCAGCAGCAGCGTCATGATCCGCGGCTTCGTCAGCGCGACGTAGTCGCGCCAGGAGCCCCACGGTACCGGCTCGCCGCGCACGCTCTGCACGGCGACGACGAGCAGTGCCGCGAGCGCGAGCGCCGCGAGCGCCGCGTGCGTGTCGCGTCCCGGCAGCGCGGCCGCGGCGGTGAACAGCGCCGACGCCGCGAGCACGGCGGGCACGAGGCTGCGGTGCGAGAGCCACGCCGAGACGAGCAAGGCCGCAAGCGGCGGCGCGACGAGCGCCGCGAGCAGCCGGTGCGTCGTGCCGAGGTGCGCGGCGCCGGACACCACCGCGAGCAGCGTGCCCGTCGACGCGGCGAGCGCAGTCAGGCGCAGCCAGGGGCCCGGTGCGATACGCGCGCTCATGTCGGCTCCGCGAGCCGGCGTCGCAGGTCGCGCAGCGGTCGCGTGCTCGTCACGTACGGAACGGCGTCGAAGTTGTAGGCCGGCGGCGGCGAGGTCGTGTACCACTCGAGCGTGTCGGCGAGCCACGGGTCGTTGGCCGCGCGGACGCCCTTGCGCAGCCCGTGCGCGATCCAGACGTTCGCGATGAACACCGCGACGCCGATCACCATCACGCCCGACCCGATCGTGGAGATCAGGTTGTAGACCTCCCAGAGCCCGCCGTGGTGGTACGTGTAGATGCGGCGCGGCATGCCGAGTAGCCCGAGCATGTGCTGCGGCAGGAACGTCATGTTGAAGCCGACGAAGAGCAGCCAGAAGTTCAACTTGCCGAGCCGCTCGTCGAGCATCCGCCCGAACATCTTCGGCCACCAGTAGTACAGGCCGCCGAAGAATCCGAATGCGCTGCCGCCGAAGAGCACGTAGTGGAAGTGCGCGACGACGTAGTAGCTGTTGTTCACCTGCCAGTCGACGGGGAACGCGGCGAGGAAGATCCCGGAGAGGCCCCCCATGGTGAACAGCGCGATGAAGCCGATCGCGAACAGCATCGGCGTGTCGAAGATCAGGTTGCCGCGCCAGGTGGTCGCGAGCCAGTTGAAGATCTTCACGCCGGTCGGCACCGCGATCACCATCGACGAGATCATGAAGAAGCTGTCGAGGCCCGTGCCGAGGCCCGTGGTGAACATGTGATGCGCCCACACGAGCATCGAGAAGAACGCGATGGCGACCGTCGAGAACGCGACCGCCTTGTAGCCAAAGATCGGCTTGCGCGAGAAGACCGGGAGGATCTCCGAGATCATCCCCATCACCGGCAGCACCATGATGTAGACCTCGGGGTGCCCGAAGAACCAGAACATGTGCTGGTAGAGGACGATGCTGCCGCCCTTCGACGGGATGAAGAAGTGCGTCCCCGCCTGCCGGTCGAGCAGTAGCAGCGTCACCGCTGCCGACAGCGCGGGCAGCGCGACGAGCAGCAGGATCGAGTAGGTGAGTATCGACCACACGAAGAGCGGCATGCGCATCCAGCTCATGCCGCGCGCGCGCATGTTCACGATCGTGACGATGAAGTTGATTGCGCCGAGGAGCGACGCGAGCGAAAGGATGTGGATGCTCAGGATCCAGTAGTCCTGGCCGTGGCCCGGGCTGAACTGGGCCTCGGAGAGGGTCGGGTAGGACCACCAGCCGGCCCTCGCGGTGCCGCCCGTCGCGAACCAGCTCCCCCAGAGCACGATCCCGCCGAGCAGGTAGAGCCAGTACGAGAGGGCGTTCAGGCGCGGGAACGCGACGTCGCGCGCGCCGATCATCAGCGGCACGAGGTAGTTGGCGAAGCCGGCGAGGATCGGGACGACGACGAGGAAGATCATCGTCGTGCCGTGCATCGTCAGCACCTCGTTGTACGAGTTCTTCGTCAGGAGCGTCTCGTTCGGTGTCGCGAGCTGCGCCCGCATCAGGACGGCGAGGATGCCGCCGAGCACGAAGAAGAAGAGCGACGTCGCGATGTACATGATCCCGATCCGCTTGTGGTCGACGGTGACGAGCCAGCGTGCAACTCGGCCGCTCTTCCACGTCACCGGGTAGACCGCGTCCGACCTAGCCGCCACTCGTCGACGCCCCCTTGTAGACGTGCGCCTTCACGTACTTCACGAGCGCCTGCATCTGCTCGTTCGTCCACGTGTCGCCGACCGCCGGCATCAGGTTACGTCCGTTCCGGACGATCGCCTCGAGACCGGCCGGCTGGGTCAGCAGCGGGTTGCTCGAGAGGTTGGGCCCGTAGCCGCCCTGGCCCTGCATGCCGTGGCATGTCGCGCACACGCCCTGGAACTCCGCCTTGCCGAGCACCTGCGGCGCAGTCGACCTGACGAACTTCGTGTACTGCGCGCTCGTGCCGACGAGCACGCGCGCCTGCATCGAGGCGTGGTAAAGGCCACACAGCTCGGCACACTGGCCGGTGTACGTTCCCTGCTTGTTCGCCTCGAACCAGAAGTGGTTCGTGTGGCCGGGGATCGCCTGGATCTTGCCGCCGAGCTCCGGGATCCACCAGCTGTGGATCACGTCCGACGACTCCACCGTGAGGTCGACGACCTGGCCGACCGGGGCGTGCAGGTCGTTGATCGAGCGTGCGCCGTTCGGATAGTCGAACTGCCAGTAGAACTGGTGCCCTTCGACGGTGATGTGCAGCGGATCCGCGGCCGCCGGCGCGTTCGAGATGCCGGGGAGCTCGTAGAAGACGACGATCCCGATGACACAGAGGATGATCACGGGGATCACCGTCCAGATCAGCTCGAGCCGGGTGTGGCCGTGCACCTGCGCGCCGTCGGCCGTGCGCGGGCGACCGCGGCGGCGGTACTTCCAGACGAAGACGACGAGCAGCGTCTCGACGAGCAGGAAGATCGCGCCCGTGAAGCCGAGGATCACGTAGTACACCTCGTTCGTGCGCGCTGCGTTCGGCGAGTGCGGGGTCACCGGCGTGAAGCCGCCGTTCGCGGCCGCTGCGACGCCGGCCGTCGCAAGGACGGCGATACCCACCACCAGCATGAGCAGCGAAAGCTTCCGGCGCACCCGATCGGGCATTCTATGGCCGTGAACGAGCGCACGCGTGTCGAGCTGCCGCCGCACGTCCCGGGCGAGTTCGAGGTGTTCGTGAACGGCGTCGCGCAGGCTCGTGGCGTTGATTACGAAGTGGTCGGCCGGTCGCTCGTCTTCCCCCGGCCGATCGCCCAGGAGGGCCGGCTCGGCTTCTGGCGCTGGCTCTTCATGTGGCTCGGCGTCGCGGGCTCCTACCGCAAGCACGAGACCGTCGACGTCGTCTACGAAGCCGGCGGCCGGCGGCAGGTCGAGACAGGCCTCCGGCCTGTCGCTGAAAGTGCTGCGCACTTTCAGCGAGACTAGGTTGTGCTCCGCGGAGCGGCCGCGGGCTGAGCCCGCGGCCTCTTGTCTGCCGCGAGCGATGGGTCGCGTAGCGCGCGCGGTGGCGCTGAAGCGTCCCCGCGCGCGTGCGTTCGGCCTTCGCGAACGCTCGCGCGTTCGCCGCAGGCGGATCCTCGCGGGTGGGGATGGCGAAGCCACCACCGCCCGCGCCGCGAAACCCACTCGCCTCTGGTCCCATAAGAGCCCGGCGGCTCCGCCGCCGGGCGCTCCGCGAAGCCGAACCTCTCCCGGGGGAAGTGCGAAGCACTTCCCCCGGTTACTCGTCGGCGACGTCGCGGCGCTGGAAGACGGCGAAGGCGGCGGCGAGCGGGACGGCGGCGAAGAGCGCCGAGACCCAGATGCAGCGGATGACCGGTGTCCAGAAGACCGGCGTCTGGAAAAGGCCGTGCCAGGCGTCGAACTGCGCCGAGAGCATGTAGTGAGGCAGCCACTGGACGTGCACGAGCCCGACGATCGCCTCCATGAAGAGCTCGTAGACGAGCGTGCCGACGATCGCTGCGGCGCTGTTGCGCGTGACGACGGAGAGGAAGATCCCGAAGGCGGCGATCGCGACGAGCGGGATCGCGAACACGCCGAGGGCCGCGAACGTCAGGCCGAGGGCGTGGCCCGCCGGGAGGCGGGTGCCGGTCAGGTCGACGACCGGGTTGAAGCCCCAGGCGATGCCGCCGGAGACCAGCCCCGCGGCGAGCAGCGCGAGCAGGAGCGCGATGACGTACGTGAACGACGCGAGCGTCTTCCCAGCGAGGATCTGACGCCGCCGCAGCGAGCGCGTGAGGATCATCTTCAGCGTTCCGCCCGTGCTCTCGGTGGCGACGATGTCGCCCGCGACGAGCGCGGTCACGAGCTGCGCGCCGAAGCGGGAGGCGAACGTCAGCACGACGAGGGCGAGCGCGATCCCGGTGTGGCGCAGGTTGTGCCCCAGCGGCGCGTCGTACGGCCCGCCCTTCTGGAAGGCCATCACCGTGACGAAGAGGATGGGCAACAGCGCTGACGCGCCGATGCCGATGTACGTGCGCTTCTGGGAGGCGAGCTTGCGCACCTCCCAGCGGTACGCGGTCAGTGTCGTCGGCGTCACGCGACGGCCTCCAGGCGGTGCGGGTGCTCGCCGGCCTCGGTGAGCTCGAAGAAGAGCTGTTCGAGCGTCGCCGTCTCCGGAATGAGCGCCGCGATGCCGAGACCCGCCTCGACGAGGCGGCGCGAGAGCTCCAGGACGACGGCCTCGCCGGCGGTGAAGACGAGGTCGTCGCCGGAAGCCGTCACGTCGCCGAGGGCGCCATCGTCGAGGAGCAGCCGGCGCGCGGCCTCCTGGTCGGACGTGCGCAGCCGGTAGCGCGGCGCCGAGCTCGCGTGCAGGTCGGCGAGCGCACCCTCGTAGACGATGCGTCCCTCGTGGATCACCGAGACGCGCGTGCACAGCTCCTCGACCTCGGCGAGGAGGTGGCTGGAGAGGAAGATCGTCATGCCCTGCGCGGCCAGCTCCTTGATCACGTCGCGCATGTCGCGGATGCCGCCCGGGTCGAGTCCGTTCGTCGGCTCGTCGAGCACGAGCAGCTTCGGATTGCGCAGGAGCGACGCTGCGAGCCCGAGCCGCTGTCGCATGCCCTGCGAGTAGCCGCCGACCTTGTCGCCTGCGCGCGTCTGGAGCCCGACCGTCTCGAGCACGGCGCCGACGCGGCCGGACGCGTCGCCGCCGTCGAAGGCGGCGAGGAGCTCGAGGTTCGAGCGGCCGGTGAGGTACGGGTAGAAGTGCGGTGTCTCCACGAAGCCGGCCACGCCGTCGAGCGCCTGCGGCATCTCGTGCTGCGGGTCGCGGCCGAAGAGCCGCACCTCGCCCTCGTCCGGCCGCAGCAAGCCGAGCAGCACGCGCATCGCCGTCGTCTTGCCGGCGCCGTTCGGCCCGAGGAAGCCGTAGATGTCGCCCTCGTGGACGGTCAGGTCGACGTGGTCGACGGCACGGATTCGTCCGTAGGCCTTGACGAGGCCCCGTGCCTCCACCGGGAGCATGCGCCGAACGATAGTCGTCCTCGATGAGCCGAGGATGAGCCGTAACCGCCGCTTAACTTGCGGCGAGGACCCGCCGGTTGCGCGCGGCGCGCAGCAACTCCGCCACGGCCTCCGCGTACACGTCCTCGACGTCGAGCGCACACGTGCGCCGTCGGTGGGCGTCGCTCCGGTGTACGCCGGGTGACGGAGTCGCTACGGGCGGCCGTTCGAGGCGGCGCGACTTTTCGGCACCGCTTCGAGCTTGTAGCCGACGCCGTAACGCGTCTGGATGAACGTGTGACGCGAGGCGCGCCGGTCGATCTTCTCCCGCAGCCGGCGGACGAAGACGTCCACCGTGCGGTCGCGGTGTGATTCGCGGCGGCCCCAGAGCTTCTGCAGCAGCTCGTCGCGCGTCGAAACGCGGCCGCGGTCGAGCGCGAGCTGGTAGATGAGCCGGAACTCGGTCGGCGTCAGCTCGGCGCTGTCGCCGTCGACGTACGCCTGCACCTCGCGCGGGTCGATCACCAGCTCCTCGATCTCGATCGGCTCTCCGCGCGGCGTCTCTTCGCGGCGGATGCCCCGACGCGCGGCGGCGCGGACGCGCGCCACCAGCTCCTTCATCGAGAACGGCTTCACGAGGTAGTCGTCGGCTCCAATCTCGAGCGCGTGCACTCGGTCGTACTCGGTGCCGCGCGCGGAGACGACGACGATCGGCGTCGCGATCCCCTCGCCGCGGACGGTCTCGATCAGCTTCCATCCGTCGAGCCCCGGGAGCATCAGATCGAGCACGCAGGCGTCCGGCTTCTCGTACCGGAGCCGGGCGAGCCCCTGGTCGCCGTTCCCGACCCAGGTTGCGTCGAAGCCGGCGGCGCCGAGGTGACGCGCCATCCCCTGGGCGATGACCTCGTCGTCCTCGACGATCAACACCTTGGGCATCGATGTCATTATCGGGTTCCGCGGGATGCCGACGGGTCGCTGAACGGTGAAGGAGTGGTGAAGGGGTGGTGAACGAAGATACTGCCCGGGCGCAGGTGCTGGTGGCCCGGCTGGAGGAGCCGGTGGTCGTCCTCGACAGCGAGCGGCGCCTCGTCGCAGCGAGCCCTGCCGCGGCGGCCGCGCTGGGTGACGTGACGCCGGGCCGGCGGGTCGGCGAGGACGTCCTCACAGCCGAGCCGCAGCCGCTCGTGCTCTACCTCGCGGCGCTGCCGGAGCTCTCCGCCTACCAGGAGCTGCGCGCGGGGTTCACGGCCGCGGTCTCGCACGAGCTGCGGACGCCCCTCACGCGGCTGCTCGTGCTGATCGAGAGCGCGACCCTGCCGGGCGCCAGGATCGACGAGCTCGTCGAGCAGGCGCGGCAGGAGATCCAGCAGGCCGGGGACCTGATCGACGACGTCCTCTTCCTCGGCGAGCTCGAGACGGGGCGCGAGGTGGTGTCGCTCGGCCGCACGCGTGCTCTCCCGGTAGCCGAGGAGATCCTCACGTCGTTCGCCGACCGCGCCGAGCGCGCGCAGGTCGGCCTCGTCGTCACCGGCGGCCCGACGGTCGAGCTGCCGCTCCGGCAACGGATGTTGCGCGTCGTCGTCGAGAACCTCGTCACGAACTCGATCCGCTACTCCGGGCCGGGGAGCACGTGCACGGTGACGGTCTCGGAGGAGGCGGCCGGCCCGCTGCTCGTCGTGTCGGACGACGGCAAGGGGGTCGAGGAGAGCGACCTGCCCCGCCTGTTCGAGCGCTTCTACCGGGCCGACCAGGCCCGCTCGTCCCGCGGCACCGGCCTCGGCCTCGCAATCGTGAAGCACGTCGTCACGTCGGCGGACGGCACGGTCGAAGCGCGCGGCGGCCCCGGCCGCGGCCTCGAGATCGTCTGCCGATTCCCGGCCGGCTGAAGTGCTGCGCACTTCAGCCGGGTCCTAGGTTGTGCTCCGCGCCGGCCGGAAGTCGGGCGCCTGATCGGCGAAATATCTGCGCGTCCAGAGCGCCACGTAGACGAGCGCGACGAGCACCGGTACCTCGATGAGCGGCCCGACGACGCCGGCGAGCGCCTGCCCGGAGGCTGCGCCGAAGACGCCGACGGCGACGGCGATGGCAAGCTCGAAGTCGTTGCTCGCGACGGTGAACGAGAGGCTTGCCGTCTGCGGGTACGGGAACCCGAGCATCCTGCCGGCAGCGAACCCTGCCGTCCACATGACGGCGAAGTACGCGAGCAGGGGAAGCGCGATCCGTGCCACGTCGAGCGGCTGCGAGGTGATCTTGTCGCCCTGGATCGCGAACAGGAGCACGATCGTGAACAGGAGCCCGTACAGGGTGATCGGCGCGATCCGCGGGATGAACCGCTGCTCGTACCAGTCCCGGCCGCGACGCCGGAGGCCGACCCGCCGCGTTGCGTATCCGGCCGCCAGCGGGATGCCGAGGAAGATGAGCACGGTCTTCGCGACCTGCCAGATGCCGACCTCGAACCCCTGGGTGTCGAGGCCGAGCCAGCCCGGCAGGACGGTCAGGTAGAAGTAGCCGAGGAGCGAGTACGCGGCGACCTGGAAGAGCGCGTTGAAGACGACGAGCACTGCGGCGCGGTCACGGTCGCCCTTCGCGATGTCGTTCCAGATGAGCACCATCGCGATGCAGCGGGCGAGGCCGACGATGATCACGCCGGTGCGATACGCGGGCTGGTCGCGCAGGAGCAGCCAGGCGAGCGTGAACATCAGGGCCGGGCCGACGATCCACGAGAGCACGAGCGACGTACCGAAGAAGCGGAGGTTGCTAACCCCGTCGTGGCTCATGCGGCCGAGATCCTCGTAACGGACCTTGGCGAGAACCGGGTACATCATCAGCAGGAGCCCTGCTGCGATCGGCAGCGAGACGGTGCCGACGCGCAGCTCGTCGAGGCGGTCGTTGAGGCTCGGCAGGAGCGTCCCCAGGCCCAGTCCCGCACCCATCGCGAGCGCGATCCACGCGGGTAGGAGACGGTCGCGCCTGGAGAGCCTTGCGAGCGATGTCTCAGTCGCAGCCACGCCGCCGGTCCGGAGAGAGGTCCGCGGCTTCGGCGAGCATTGCGCCGACGAGGTCGTGCAGCTCGGCCAGTTGTCCACGGTCGGCGCAGTAGCAGGTGCGCGGGCCGTCGATCTCGCCGGTGATCAGGCCTGCATCCTTCAGCACCTTCAGGTGCTGCGACACGGTGGCCTGCGCGAGCGGCAACGCGTCGACGACCTGGCCGCAGTAGCACGCGTCACGGCTCAACAGCAGCCGCAGAATGTGAACCCGTGCCGGATGGGCGACCGCCTTTGCGAGGCGCGCGAGATCGGCGTCGCGTTCCTTGCCGAGAGCCGAGGCTTCGGAGGGCGCGATCGTCACGCGGCTGTGACCCGATCTCGGACGGGCGGGATCGCGTGGGCGCAGGCGTAGATCGTGCCGCCGATGCGGTACGCGTTCGCTTCCGCCAGGTGTTGGAGGCAAAGGCCGACGCCGCAGTGCCGGCAGACACCGACAGCAGCGACAGGACGGTTGACCTTCGCGCACTCGTAGCAGTTCATCGGACGCCTCCTTCAGCCGGAGCGCACTCCGACCATCGTTCATCGCAGATAAACGATGGTGCGCGCGGGCTTCGCCGGCATCAGGGGCCGGCCCCTCGCGGCTGCGGCTTCCCCGCAGGGCATCAACCAGCTAGCCGAAACGGCCGGTGACGTAATCCTCCGTCCGTTTGTCGGACGGAGCCGTGAAGATCTTCTCGGTCGCGTCGTACTCGATCAGCTCGCCCCAGCGCTGGCCCTCGTCGCCCTGCGAGATGGAGAAGAACGCGGTCATGTCGGCGACGCGCGCGGCCTGCTGCATGTTGTGCGTGACGATCACGAAGGTGTACTCGCTCTTCAGGTCGTGCATCAAACTCTCGATCGCCTGCGTCGCGATCGGGTCGAGCGCCGACGCCGGCTCGTCCATCAGCACGACGTCCGGCTCGACGGCGATCGCGCGGGCGATGCACAGCCGCTGCTGCTGCCCGCCGGAGAGCGACAGCGCGCTCGCCTTCAGCCGGTCCTTCACCTCGTCCCACAACGCGGCCCGCGTGAGCGCGCGCTCGATGCGCTCGTCGAGGTCGTCCCTCATCCCGAGCACCTTGAGGCCCCAGGCGACGTTGTCGTGGATCGACTTGGGAAACGGGTTCGGGCGCTGGAAGACCATGCCGATGTTCCGGCGCACCGCGACCGGGTCGATGTTCGAGCCGCTGATGTCCTGGCCGTGGTAGCGGATCGTCCCCGTCTGCGTGAAGCCCGGGATGAGGTCGTTCATGCGGTTGAAGCAGCGGATGTACGTGCTCTTGCCGCAGCCGGAGGGGCCGATGATCGCCGTGACGAGGTTCTTGTAGACCTCCATCGTCACGTCCTTCACCGCCGGCTTGCCGCTGTAGATGGCGTCGAGGCCGTCGACGTGGAAGATCGTCTCGAGCCGCTCGCGTGGCGGCATCGGCTGACGGCGCGTCGTCTCGACTCGCACGGTGGGCTCGATCGTAGTCGACATGTCGTCCTCTCCTTCCATCAACGGGCGAGCATCTTGGTGCGGCTGCGGGTGGCGAGCCAGCGGCCTCCCAGGCTTGCGATCAGGATGAAGACGAGCAGGACGAGCGCCGCGGCCCAGGCGCGCGCGTGGTCGGCCGGGTCGGGAGACTCGGACAGCTCGAAGATCGCCACCGGTACCGTCTGCAGCGCGTGGTACGGGTTCCAGCTCGTCTGCGTGCCCACGAGGGACGAGGTGAAGAGCAGCGGCGCAGTCTCCCCGGCTACCCGCGCGACCGCGAGCACGGTGCCGGTGACGATGCCGCCGACGGTCTGCGGGAGGACGATGCTGAGCGTCGTCCGCCACTGCGGAACCCCGAGCCCGAGGCCGGCTTCACGCAGCGAGTTCGGCACGAGCGCGAGCACCTCCATCGTCGCGCGCGCGACGAGCGGCAGCATCAGACAGGAGAGCGCGAACGCTCCCTTGAGCCCGCTCTGCCCGCTGCCGACGACGAGTAGGCCGAAGACGAAGATGCCGATCACGATCGCCGGTACGCCGTTGAGGATGTCGAGCGCCATGCTGACGCCGTTCCGGATCGACGCCGGCGCGAACTCGTTCAGGTAGACGGCGACGAGGATCCCCACCGGCAACGCCATCGCCGTTGCGAGGCCGACGATCACGAGCGTCCCGGCGAAGGCGTTGGCGAGGCCCTGCGGCGCGTTCGTGAGGCTGAACTGGATCGGCGGCTTCGTGAGCAGGTTGAGGTTGAGCTCGCTGGCTCCTTTCTGTGCCACCGAGAAGACGACGACACCGAGGATGGCGATCGCGATCGCCGCGGCCAGCCAGGCGAGCCCCTCCATCAGGCGGTTCACCCTGCGCCGCCGCGGCAGCCGGTCGAGGCGCAGCCCGGGCCCGGTGAGGCCCTGCGCGCTCACGCGTGCCCCCCACGGGTGATGCCGTGACGGCGCGCGACGCGGCGGACGATCAGCTGCGCGCTGATATTGGCCAGGAGCGAGAAGACGAGCAGGATCAGCCCGAGATAGACGAGTGAGGCGGTCTGGAGGTTCGTGGACGACCCCTGGTAGGAGGCGGCGATCTTGCTGGCGAGCGTGTCGCCGCCGCCGAAGAGGTTCGCGTGAATGAAGACTCCGCCGCCGATCACCTGCGTGACCGCGATCGCCTCGCCGACGGCCCGCCCGAGCCCGAGGATGAGCGCTGCGGCGATGCCGCCGCGCGCGTAGGGGAAGACGACGCCGCGCACCATCTCCCAGCGCGTGGTGCCGAGCGCGAGCGCGCCCTCCTTCAGCTCGGGCGGCACGCCGAGGAACAGCTCCCGGCTGATGCTCGAGACGATCGGCAGGATCATGATCGTCAGGACGATGATCGCCGTGAAGATGCTCGCTCCGGCCTGTGACGGGTCGCCGAAGAGCGGGATGAAGCCGAACGCCGAGTGCAACCAGCTTTCGATGTTCGTCCGCAGCGCCGGCCCGAGGACGAGGATGCCCCAGAGGCCGATGACGACGCTCGGGACCGCCGCGAGCGTCTCGACGAGCGCGGTCACCGGCGCCCGCACCCCGCGTGGTGCGAGCTCGCTGAGGAAGAGCGCGATGCCCATCGCCAGCGGCGCTGCAAGGCACAGCGCGAACAGCGAGGTGATTGCGGTGCCGAAGAGGAAGCTGCCGGCGCCGTAGACCTCGCGGCCGAGCACCGGGTTCCAGGCGATCCGCCAGACGAAGTGCAGGCCGTAATGGGAGATCGCCGGCCGGGCGCCGTCGATCACCTTCCAGATGATCAGCCCGACGAGGACGGTCGCCGCCGCCGCCGCCGCGCCTGCGACGACCTGGAGCGCGACGTCCCCGAAGCGCACCCGCCGCCCCGTGAAGGGGCGGCGGGTGGCGTCCGTGAGATCGAGCGCGGTCACCCGATCCTTACGAGTGGATCTTCGCGATCGTCTTCTCGGCGACGACGAGCACGCTCTTCGGGATCGGCTGGAAGAACAGCTTCGGCCCGTAGGTCTGGCCCTTCGTGACGGCCCAGAAGAGGAACTTCTTCAGGTCGGCCGCCTTGCTCGACTGCTGGGGGACGATCACGTAGGTGAACGTGGCGATCGGATAGGCGTTCGGGTACTTGGCCGGCGGGTTCACGATCGAGAGCGCGTTGTTCGCGTCGGGCGTCTGGTCGCTCGAGGCGGCCGCGAGCATTCCGCGCAGCCCCGGCGTCGCGTACTTGCCCGAGCGGTTCTTCATCGTGAAGTAGCTCAGGTGGTTGTGGATCGCGAAGAAGACGTCGGCGTAGCCGATCGCGCCCGGCGTCTGCGAGACGAGTGCCGCAACGCCGGAGCTGCCCTTGCCGCCCGAGCCGACCGGCCAGTTGACGGCGACGCCGCTGCCGATCTGCGACTTCCAGGCGGGGCTCACGCTCGAGAGGTAGTCGGTGAAGTTGAACGTCGTGCCCGAGTTGTCCGAGCGGTGGGCGATCGCGATCTTCGTGCTCGGGAGCGAGACGCCCGGGTTGAGCTTCGCGATCGCCGGATCGTTCCACGTCGTGATCTGGCCCATGAAGATCTGCCCAAGCGTCGGCCCGTCCATGTGCAGCAGGTTCTTGACGCCGGGCAGGTTGTACATGATCGCGGTGGCGCCGAGTGCCCACGGGATCTGCAGGCAGCCGTTGCAGGCTGTGAACTGGTCCGGCGTGAGCGGAGCGTCGCTCGCGCCGAAGTCGACGGTGCGGGCGGTGATCGCCGCCACGCCGGCGCCGGAGCCGACGGCGCTGTACTGGAGCTCGTAGCCGTAGGCCGCGCCGATCGGAGTGATCCATTGCGCGACGAGCGGCGATACGAAGCTGCTGCCGGCCCCTGTGATGGTGGTGCCGGCGTGCCGCGCGGGCGAGGCTCCGGCGGTCGAGACTGCGACGGCCGCGAAGGCGGCAGCCGCGGCGAGAACGGTGAGTATGCGAATGGGACGGCCGGACTTCGGCATCGGTATCTCTCCTCCTTCGGGGTTCGCGGCCAACGTACGACCAGGCCCGAGGCGGGTGGGATACGGGGCTGTTGCGGAGAGGTGACGAAGTGGTGACCAGGGCTCAAAATGAGGCCTCCACCGGGTGTACGGTGTCGCAATGGCAATCGACGAAGCGCTGGACCGGATCGAAGCCCAGCTTCAGGAGGAGGGCCAGCGCGTCCTCCAGGCCGTTCGCGGCACCGTCCGGGCCCTCCAGGAGCGCGACGTCGAGCTCGCCGACGAGGTCGTCGCCTTCGACGACGAGATCGATGCGCTGTTCATCGGCATCGAGGCCTCGATCCAGTCGCTGCTCGCCCTCCAGACGCCGGTCGCCCGCGACCTGCGCCTGCTGCTCGCGATCCTCCACATCAACCTTCTGCTCGAGCGCAACGCCGACGGCTGCGTCACGATCGCCAAGCTGTCGAAGCTCGTCGCGGACGTCGAGCCGGACCCGGCCCTCGTCGAGGTGCTCGTCGAGATGGGTGAGCGTTCGGAGGAGATGTGCCGCGTCGCCCTCGACTCGTTCGACCGGCGCGACCTCGCCGGCGCCGAGAGCCTCGTCGACCTCGACGAGCTGATCGACCGTGCGAACCGCCGCTTCGTCGAGCGCCTCGTCGACGTGATGGCGGAGCCGCCGCTGCGCGAGTGGGGCCTGCGCATGGTCGTCGTCGCCCGCACGATCGAGCGCATCGGCGACCGCGCCGTGGACATCGGCGAGCAGACCGCCTACCTGCTCACGGCCGAGTTCCGCGAGTTCACGGACGCGTCGCATCCTGCTTCTCAGTCCTAGGCGCTACGCGCCTAGGACTGGAGATGTACTGCTTCGCGGAGCGGCCGCGGGCGAAGCCCGCGGCCTCTTGGGGCTGACGCTGGGCGGCGGGTCGCGGGAGCGCGCGCGGTGGTGGCTTCGCCATCCCCGCGCTCGTGGATCCGGCCTCCACGAACGCGCCTGTGGCCGCGTTCGCTCCGGCCTTTCGCGGTGTTCGAGGGCGACGGTTCACGACCGTTGCCCGTCGCCGACGGCGCTAGGATGCCGCCGATGGACCGCCGGAGGCTCCTCGTCCTTGCCGCGATCGTCGCCGGGATCGTGCTGATCGCGATCGCGGCGGTCTACTGGGCCGAGCCGGCGAAGTCGCTGCCGTCGTTCTTCCCGGGCCACCAGGCAGGGTCCGGCCACCACCACGTGAAGCACGGCATCGCCTCCTTCCTCGTCGGGCTGGCCTGCCTCGTGTTCGCCTGGTTCAACACGGGCCAGAAGAAGACGCCGTCCGCGCCGGCCTAGTGCCGATCAGCTACTTCCAGGGCGCGCTGCTCGGGCTGCTGCAGGGTGTCTCCGAGCTGTTCCCCGTCTCGAGCCTCGGGCACAGCGTGATCCTGCCCCGGCTCGTGGGCTGGCACATCCACCAGAACGACAAGTTCTTCATCACCTTCCTCGTCGCCACGCACCTTGCCACGGCGATCGTCCTACTGCTCTTCTTCCGGCGCGACTGGTGGCGGATCCTCAAGGGCCTCGGCCGCTCGCTCCGCGACCGGGGGATCGCCCCGGACGACGCGGACGCGAGGCTCGGCTGGCTGCTCGTCGTCGGCACGATCCCCGCCGGGATTCTCGGTCTCCTGCTCCAGGACAAGCTGCGGGCGGTGTTCGCCTCGGCCCTGTCGGCCGCGATCTTCCTCTTCCTGAACGGATTCCTGCTCTACGGAGCGGAGCTCCTGCGCCGGCGCGCACCGCAGGCCGAGGCGGACGACGACGTGCGCATCGCGCAGCAGGTCTCCTGGCGCGCCGCCTTCCTCGTCGGTGCGGCCCAAGCGCTCGCGCTCATCCCCGGCTTCTCCCGCTCGGGCGCGACAATGGGCGGCGGCCTGCTCGTCGGGCTCTCGCACAAGGATGCCGCCCGCTTCGCCTTCCTCATGGCAACGCCGATCATCGGCGCCGCGGCCGTGCTCAAGCTGCCGGAGCTCGCCGGCCCGACCGGCAACGGCGTACGCGGCCCGGCGGCGGTGGGCGCCCTCTGCGCGGCGGTCACGGCCTATCTCGCGGTGCGCTTTCTGATGCGTTTCTTCGAGACGAACACGCTTACCCCGTTCGCGATCTACTGCGCCGGCGCCGGCGCCGCCTGCGCCCTGTATTTCGCCCTGGCGTAACCGGAACTCAACCGGGTCCGTAACCGGAACGACACCCCCAGGACGCAGGTGTGCAACGATGATTGCTGGTCCTCCATGGCAGCCGTACGGACGAAGAAGCGAACAGCGGCCGCGGCTGATCGGCTTCTCAACCGCGAGCTGTCGTTCCTCGACTACGCCGCACGCGTGCTGGCGCTCGCCGAGGATGCCGAGGTGCCGCTGCTGGAGCGCGTGAAGTTCTGCTCCATCTGCTCGGAGATGCTGGACGAGTTCTTCATGGTCCGGGTCGCCGGGCTGACGGGGCAGGCGGCGGCGGGCATCACCGTCCGCTCGCCGGACGGCCGGACGCCGAAGCAGGCGCTCTCCGACGCCCGCGAGCGGGTGCTGGAGCTGTCCGCGGCGCAGTCGCAGATCTGGACGCGCCTCCTTTGTCCGGCGCTCGCCGAGCAGGGCATCCTCGTCTCGCGCGTCGAGGACCTCACCCCGGAGGAGCTCGCCGAGCTGACGGGCCGCTTCGAGCACGAGATCTTCCCCGTGCTCACCCCGCTCGCGGTCGGCCCGGGCCAGCCGTTCCCGTACATCTCGGCGCTCTCGATCAGTCTCGCGGTCTTCGTCCGCGATCCGGAGACGGGTGAGGAGCGGTTCGCGCGGGTGAAGGTGCCCGAGGGGCTGCCCCGGCTGCTCCCGGTCGGCACCGCGGGGCGGCTCGTGCCGCTCGAGCAGGTGCTGACGCACTACCTGCCGAGCCTCTTTCCGGGGATGGAGATCCTCGAGCGTTCCGCGTTCCGGGTTACACGCGATGCCGACCTCGAGGTCTCGGACGAAGCCGACGACCTGCTCGAGGCGGTCGAGCTCGAGCTGCGGCGGCGGCGCTTCGGAGAGGTGACGCGCCTCGAGGTCTCGCGCTCGATATCGCAGGCGCTCTGCGAGCGGCTCCAGCAGGGCCTGAGCGTCGCCGACGACCTCGTCTACCGGATCACCGGCATGCTCGACCTCGAGGACGTGGCCGAGCTGGAGAAGCTCGACCGCACCGACCTGAAGGACGAGGCCTGGCTGCCCGTGGCGCGGCCGCCGCTCGCCAACCTCGAGGCCGGCGAGCACTTCGCCGTGATCCGCGCGGGCGACGTGCTCGTCCACTACCCGTACGACTCGTTCGCAGCGAGCTTCGAGTCGTTCGTGCACACGAGCGCCGAGGATCCGTACGTGATCGCGTTGAAGTCGACCGTGTACCGGACGAGCGACGAGACGCCGCTCGTGCCCGCGCTGATCGAGGCGGCGGAGAACGGGAAGCAGAGCGTGTGCCTCGTCGAGATCAAGGCGCGCGGCGAGGAGCGGCGGAACATCGAGTGGTCGCATGCGCTGGAGCAGGCGGGCGTGCACGTCGTCTACGGCTTCCCGGCGCTGAAGATCCATGCGAAGACGACGCTCGTCGTGCGCAAAGAGGGCGGCGCCCTGCGCCGCTACGTCCATCTCGGCACCGGCAACTACAACGCCGTCACCGCGAAGATCTACGAGGACTTCGGTCTCTTCACGGCCGACGAGGACATCGCCGCCGACGTCGCGGATCTCTTCAACTACCTGACGGGCTTCGGCCGGCCGGCGCAGTTCCGGAAGCTGCTCGTTGCACCGTTCACGCTTCGCCAGAAGGTCGTCGAGGAAATCCGCGCCGTCGCCGATGCCGCGCGCGCGGGGCGGAAGGCGCGCATTCGCATCAAGGTGAACGGGCTCACGCACGTCGAGGTGATCGACGAGCTGTACCTGGCCTCGCAGGCGGGCGCGCGCATCGACCTGATCGTGCGCGGCGCCTGCGCGCTGCGGCCCGGCGTGCGCGGCCTGAGCGAGAACATCCGCGTCCGCTGTGTGCTCGGCCGCTTCCTCGAGCACAGCCGCGTGTTCCTGTTCGAGGCCGGCGACCGCTCCGCCACCTATCTCGGCAGCGCCGACCTGATGCCGCGCAATCTCGACCATCGGGTCGAGGTGGTGACGCCGATCGAGGACGTCGGCATCCAGTCGGAGATCGCCGCGACGCTCGACACGCTGCTCGCCGACACGGCGGCCACGTGGGAGCTGGCCGGAGACGGCACCTGGCGCCGCCTCCAGCCGAAGAAGGAAGAGCGGCCGCGCTCGGCCCAGGCCACGCTCATGCGTCGCGCCCGCCGGCGGGTCTCGCTCGCACGCTCGCGTTAGTGGACGCGGTCATAAGACGCACAACCGTACTTGTGGCCGCGTCCACTAGCCCCGCTTCTTCACCGCTTCGTCACCGTTTGTTCACGAGCGCGTTCCACCGTCCCTCCGACGCTGGACCTACCATGGGCGGCGATGCGCATCGGGGTCGTCGATGTCGGCTCGAACACGATCCGGCTTCTTGTCGCCCACCTGGACGGGGACGAGCTGCTGCCGGTGACGAAGGCGCGCGTGCGCCTCTCGCTCGGCGAGGAGATCGAGCGGACGGGGGTCGTCTCGGGCCTGAGCATCGCGGCCGCCGGCAAGGCGGTCGCAAAGCTCTGCGGGCTCGCGCGCCGCGAGGGCGTCGAGTCGCTCGACGTGTTCCTGACGGCGCCGGGGCGCCAGAGTGGCAACGCCGAGGAGCTCGTCGCGTCACTCACGCGCGCGGCGCGGCATCCCGTGCGCGTGCTCTCGACGGACGAGGAGGGCCGGCTCGCCTACGGCGGTGCGGTCGCGACCGCGGACGTGCCGCTGCCGGCGACGATCGCCGTGTGCGACGTCGGCGGCGCCTCGACCGAGATCGCAGTCGGCTCGCCGCGCAAGGCTCCGGCCTGGGTGATCTCGGTCGACCTCGGCTCGGTGCGTCTCACCGCGCGCGTGCAGGACCTCGCCGCTGCGCGGCGCGAAGCGGCAGACGCCTTCGCGGCGGTCACGCCGCCGCGGGTCGAGGCCGCGCTCGCCGTCGGCGGCAGCGCGCGGGCCACCCGGCGCCTCGTCGGCCCGTGGCTCGGCGAGTCCGAGCTGGCGGAGGCGCTCCGCCTCGTCGAGACGAGGCCGGCGCGCGTGATCTCGCGGCGTTTCGGCGTCGACCGGGCGCGCGCCCGCATCCTGCCCGCCGGAGTCGCGCTGCTCGCCGAGGTGCAGAGCCGCCTCGGGGTGCCGCTGCACGTGTGCGACGGCGGCATCCGCGAAGGCGCCGTGTTGTCGGCCGAGGCGCTGCGCGCCGCGGCCGTGTAGGTGTTGTGCTCCGCAGAGCGGACGGCGGCAGAGCCGCCGTCCTCTTTCTGACGAGGGGCTGCTGGTACCGGGAGCGCGGGTGGTGGTGCCTGCGGCATCCCCACCCGCGTGGATTCGCCTCCCGCTAACGCGCCTGCGGCTGCGTTAGCGTCCGGCCTGGGGTGAGCAGCGAGCGAATGGTTACAGCGCTTTGATCTTCTCGAGCAGGCGGACCTTGCTGCCCGTCAGCTCGAGCACGGCTGCGGCTCCCTTCTTCAGCGTGCGGCCGATCAGCTCCTCGACGATGTCGGCGTGCGTGCACGCGACGCAGCCGTCGCGCCCGGAGAGCAGCTCGCGCGCGCCGTGGCCGCCCGCGCCTTCTGCGAGCCGGTCGTCGAGCTCGATCTCGATCCCGAGCGACGCTGCGAGCGGAGCGACGGTCTCGGTGCAGCGCACGTAGGGGCTGGAGAGAACACCCGTCACGCCGTGCCGCAGCAGCGCGTCGCGGAGCGCGATCGCCTGCACGCGGCCGCGGTCGTCGAGCGGGCGCAGCATGTCGTCGCCTTCCCATTCGAGGCGGTCGCCGGCCGATGCGTGGCGCAGAAGGACGACCCTCATCGCACGCGGTCGAGCAGCGCGACGTCGCGGTCGTACGTCAGCACACGTGCCGCGTCGCCGAGGAAGACCCAGCGCAACTCGTCGATCTCGTCGTTCGGCAGGAAGCCGTTGTCCTCGAGCGGGCGCATCACCCACCAGCGGACGCGCTTCTGCTGCCCCTTCGCGTCGACGTACTCGGTCGTGCCGGCCCCCTCCTCGAGCTGGCAGCGCAGGCCGGTCTCCTCGCCGACCTCGCGCAGAGCGCAGTCCTCGTCGAGCTCGTCGTCGTCGGCCTTCCCCTTCGGGAACGTCCAGTCGCCGTACTTCGGGCGGTGGACGAGCAGGACTTCCGGGCCGTGCTCGCCCTGGCGCCGCACGAGGCCGCCCGCGGCACGGACGACGGTCACGTCGCCGCGCGCTCGAGCCGGCGCCACGCCTTCCGCCATGACGCCCGCCCCTCGGCGCGGCGCCTCCGCTCGCCCTCGATCAGGCGGCCCGCAGCAAGCGCCTGCGCCGCCGGCGCAGCGGCGGCCAGAGCGCGCAGCCGCTCCTCGGCGACCACGGCGTCCTGGTGCTCGCCGAGCACGTCCTGGAGCTCTTTCGCGCGCCGCACGACGCGCGTGTGCCCCGCGAGCTCGAATGCGTACCGCGTTCGCTTGCCGAGCTTCCGCAGCTCGTGCAGCTCGCTGTCCGCGGGCTCGTCGCCGAGAGCGCGCGCCGCTCGGTTGAGCTTCTTCAGCTGGCGGCGCGCGAGCGAGTCGAGCGTCACCTCGGTCGCGCGCGGCTCCAGCCGGCCGAGCTCGTCCTCGAAGTGGTCGAGCAGCGTGAGGTAGCGATCGCTGCCGAGCGCCTTCAGCAGCCGGCGGCGCGCGCTCGTGCGCGCACGCGAGAGGGCGCGCAATAGCTGGTTCGCTGCGGCGCGATCGGGCGGGTCGAGCGCGGCCGCCGCTGCGCGCAGCCGCCCGAGCAGGACGTCGAGGTCGCGGACGGAGCCGAGCACCTCGCCGAGCCACTGCAGCTCGCCGTCGAGAGCCTCGGTGTCGCCCGCGATCAGCTCGCGTCCCGCGCGCAGCAGCGCGCGCGAACGGCGGACGGCGACGCGCATCGCGTGCAGGCTTTCCGGGTCGGTGCCGAGGCGCGTGCCGGGGTCGTGCGCGAGGATCTCGCGGAGCTGTGTGCGCAAGAGCCCGCGCAGCGCCTCGAACGGCTCGCGGGGGCGGCTGTCGCCGCCGGGCTCGAGGCCGAGCGCGCGGAACAGCTTCGGCGTGCCCGCCGTCGGGCGCGCGCCGGCGCTTGCGACCTCGCGGGCGATCTCGTCGAGCCGCTTCGGGTCTCCCGAGCGAAGCTCGATCTCGACCTCGACGAACTCGTCCTTGACGCGCAGCGCGTCCATCACCGCAACCTCGTCGACGGTGACCTCGGCGGTGGTGCCGTTGCGGGCGACGAGCGTGCCGTGGCGGCGTGTGCGCAGCTCGGCGACGGGCGTCACCGGCCCGTGGCGCAGGTGCGCGGCGAGCAGCCGCCCGAGCTCGGCGGGCGGTTCCCCCGGCCCGCCCGGCTGCTCGAGCTCCAGGCGCGCCTCCGCGATCGGAAGCTTCAGCTGCCACACGCTGCGGCCCCGCTCGGTGCGCCGCCGGAGCGTGATCCCGGCGCGTGCGAGCGAGCCGCCGGCCGTGTCGTGGTAGACGGACGTGAAGACGCGCCGCTCGAGCGGGTCGCCGCCCAGATCCGGCAGCTCGAACCCTTCCGGTGCCTCGAGCTTGCGCTCGTGCTCGGCCGCGATCTCCATGCCCCCACGATATCCCCGGCTTCGGCCCGGGGCCTTCGTAACCGGACCGTTACCCGATTGCCTCCCACCAGCTGCCGCCGCCCCGCATAGGGTCGGAGACGACCCTCCGCTACACGAGGCGGCGCTCCTTCCGATCAGGGGCGCCGCCTTTTTCTCGCGCTCAGCCGCCGCGCTCAGGCGGCCGCGCGAAGCGCGAACGGTGCGTCGATGCGCGTGAGGAAGGCGGGCCGCACCGAGCGCAGATATGCGACGACCGCTGCCTCGTCCTTCGCGCACGGCAGCAACGTCTTCCAGCCGTACAGGTGCTCCGGACGGTGGAAGTCGCCGCTCGCGACGGTCGGCAGCCCTCGCTCCGCGACCCAGCCGAACAGCTCGTCGCGGTTGAACAGCTCCCAGCGGTCGATCCGCCTGCGCAGCCGGCGCCATTCGCGCGAGAACCGCAGCGTTGGACGCGGGGGCGCGCTCCCACGGCGCGCGCGATACGGATGGGCGGCGACGAGCGCCGCCCCCTCGCCGCGCGCCGCGCCTAGGGCGGCGTCGAGCCCCTCGTCGACGCCCACAAAGGCGCGGCAGCCGACGGCAACGGCGTGCGCGGCGAGGTAAGGGTCGAGGTCGTTGTAGGTCAGCTCGAGCCCGGGCACGAGCAGCAGGTCGTACTCGCGCCGGGCGCGCACCGCCTGCGCCTCGATCTCGGTGAGGTAGTCGGCATGGTTCGAGGCATCGACGACCCGCCGGCAGACGGCCGCCGAAAGCCATGGGTCGTCCCTGCGGACGACGTGATCGGTGATGCAGAGCACGTCGAACCCGCTGCGCCCGTAGAGATCGACGAGCTCGGGCAGCGCCAGCTCCCCGTCGCTCCAGCGGGTGTGCGCGTGGAGCTCGCAGAGCAGCGGCTGGATCTTGCGGCGCATCGTGCTCCGAGTGTGTCCGCGGCCGCCTCCGCCGTGGTCGGAGAGGTGGTGACGATCGGGGAGCGGCGCGGTGAACGCGAGAAGGCCCGGCTCCCCCGGCCGGGCCTTCTCGCGCCTTCTGCCCTACTGCAGGTGGCCCTGGCAGCTGTTGCCGTGGCTGTTGCTGTTCGTGCCGTCCGGGCAGATCGTGTTCGACCAGGTGACGCCGCTCAGGTCGGCGTGCCGGAGGTCGGCGTGACGCAGGTTGGCGCCCGTGAGGTTCGCGTTGGGCAGGAACCCGCCCTCGAGCTGCGCTCCCTCGAGGTCCGCTCCGGTCAGGATCGCTCCGGACAGGTTCGTGTGCTCGAGGTTGCGGTGACGCAGGTCGGCGTTCGCGAGGTCGACCTGGCCGGTGACCGGGTCGAGCTGCACGGCCGGCAGCGCGGAGTGGTCGGAGTCGAAGTCGTGCTGGAAGTCGAACATGCCGGCGAGGTCGAACGGGATGTGCTCGGCCCGGTCGGTCTGAGCCAGCGCCTGGTCGAACGAGCCGGGGATCGCCGGCAGGTGCCAGTTGTACTCGATGAAGTTGACGATCGAGGACTGATCGCTCAGGTTGTGGTCGACATAGTTCGTCTTCGCCCACGGCGAGATCACGAGCATCGGCAGGCGCGGCCCCAGCCCGCAGCGGCCCTGCTCGTTCGCGAGCGGCTCCGACGTCGACGACTCGGAGCCGCACTGGCCCGAGGCCGGATTGGTCGCCGAGATCTTGCCGAGCGTCGTGTGCGTGAGGTTGTCCGCGACCGACAGCGACGGGTTGGTCACCCCGCTGTACGCGTGGTCGTACCAGCCGTCGGAGTCGTCGTAGTTGACGATCACCGCGGTGCTCGACCAGTCCGGCGTCTGCTCGAGCGCGTCGACCTCATTGACGACGAACGCCTGCTCGTCGGCGGGGTCGGAGTAGGCCGCGTGACCGTCCTGGTACCCGGGCGCCTTGAGGAAGGTCACGGCCGGCAGCGCGGAGGCCGGCAGGCGGTGCGCCGCGATCGCCTCGACGAGCTGATCGAAGTCGCTCGTGTCGTAGTTGTGGTTCGGCGTGTCGAACTGCGGGCCGACGCCGTAGCCGCCCGAGAACGACTGGGTGTCGGTTCCGATCTCCTGCAGTCCGGCGGGCGTGTCGTTGCCGCTCCCATCGGTCGGGATCGTGACGTGATGCGGATTGGCGGTCGACGCGTAGTAGTCGAACGGCTCGTGGTGCGGGATGTAGTCGTCCTTGTAGCCCCAAGGCGCGCTGGCAAGGGTCGCGCCGAAGGCGACGCCGACCGGGTGCACCGCGTCGCACAGGCCCTGGTTCGACGAGTGCGGGACCAGCGTCTGGAAGCCGGCGCCCTTGAACTCGTCCGGAATGAACGTGCTCGTCGGCTGGCCGCTCTTTCCGATTGCCGCCAGCCCGGCCGAGTAGCTCTCGCTCGGCCTGAAGCCGCCCTGGAACCAGCCCCAGGAGAGGCCGGCGGCGTTCAGCTCGTCGCCGACGTTCATGCCGCTCAGGGCGACGGCGTCACGCGTCGAGCAGTCGTCCCAGTACGGCTGCGCGTCGCTCGTGAGCGAGAAGCCGCCCGTTCCGTCCGGCGTGATGTCGGCGTTCGGCGCCGCGGCCGTGGCCACCGACGGGGCATTGGCCTCGTGCGCGGTGTCGACGTTGCCGGTGTCGCCCGAGGCGAGGTTGATCGCGCCCGGGGCGGACGGCCCGAAGGTCGTGCCGTATGAGTTGTCGCTCATCGCGTAGCGCTGCGCGTAGTTCCACAGCGCGGTCGTCGCGTTCCCGTCGTAGTAGTCCATGACGGTCTTCGGATCGCACAGCACGGTTCCGGCCGGGATCTTGCTGCCGCCGTCGGTGCCGACGCTCTGGACGAACTGGTCCATCAGACCGCCGTCCATCGCCTGCTGCTCGTCGCTGTAGTTGTGGTCCTGGTCGCACGTGAGCTCGCCGTTCCCGTTCCCACCGGGGCCGTTCGCGCTGCTGTCGAGCCGTACCGGCAGCGACGCGTTCGGGTTCGTCGCCGTCAGGTCGGAGCTGTGCTGCAGGCTCGGCGGCAGCGACGGGCTCGTGGCCGGCTTCAGGCCGTCGACGGCGGGCGTGTGCGGCGCGGCTACGAACGGCTGCCCGTCCGTGTTGGCCGCGTTCGGGTACGTGCCGAAGTAGTGGTCGAAGGAGACGTTCTCCTGGAAGATCACGACCAGGTGCTGGATCGGCGTCTCCGTTGCCGATCGGTGGTCGCCGCCGTGGTCCTTGACCCCGGCCTGCGTCGTCGCCGCGAGCGCGGCCGCGGCGGCCGCGACCACTGCCGGCAGGAGCAGCCGGCGAATGCGTCCTCTCATCGTTCCCCCCTTGCGCGGATTGGACTGAATCGCGCCGATCCTCGGCGCCGGGGGCGGCGCCGTGGGCGTCGACCCGGCGAACGAGCGGAAACGGTTCGGTGACGGTCGGGCCGGCGCCGCTGGCGCAGGACGGCGGCGGCGCCGGTTACGCCGACGGCGATCCCCGTCACGGTCTCCACCGCGTGCAGCGCGAATCCGGCGGCGAGTGCGGCCCGCAGGGGCACGCCGTGGGCATGGAAGGCGAGCGCGGCGGCCCCGCCGGCGACGCCGACGTTCGCCGGCGTGAGCGGGACGACGCCGGCGAGCTCGAGCGCGGGCACGACGAGGAGCGCCGCGGTCAGCGGGTGCGGGACGCCGAGCGCGGCGCCGGCGAGCGTGGCGGCGGCGATGCGCGCGGCGATCGTGCCGGCGACCCAGGCGGAGAGAGAGGCGAGGCAGCGCGGTCCTGCGCCGCGTAGCGGCGCGAGCAGGGCGGCCGCGCGTCGAGAGCCGCGGCAGGCCAGCAGCCAGGCACCGGCGAGCGGCAGTGTCGCGGCTCCCGCAGCGGCGATCGCGAGCGGCGGCACCGGCAGCCGGGCCGCGACGGCCCCGGCGATCGCGAGCGGCACCACGGCGAGCCAGCGGGCGGTGCCGACCGCGGCGGCGACGCCGCCCGCGGCGAGCAGGCCGCCGGGCACGACGCGGCCGAACAATCCGAGCCGCACGGCGTCTCCCGCACGCGCCGGCACGAGCGTGTTCACGAGCGACCCGGCGCCGTAGCGCGCACAGGCGTCGCCGAGCGAGAGCGTGGGTCCGAGCAGCGTCCGCCAGCTCGCCGCGGAGCAGGCGACGGCGGTGGCGAAGCAGCAGCCGGCGAGCACGAGCTCCCCGGGATTCGCTCCGCGCAGCGCGGCGAACATCGGTCGTCTCTTCGGCGCCGGCGGGTGACCTTCCGGGCCGGGCGGCAGGACCGCCACCGGCCCGTCCCACCTCTGTAACAACTCGTTACTCGGTCAGGGGAGCCGGTGGCCGCGGGTGGCCGCCTCGCGGAGCCGCGCGGCGAGTGCGGGCGTGAGCGCTCCGGGCTCGAGTTGCCACGACCAGTTGCCGTACACCCCGCCGGGGTGGTTCATGCGGGCTTCGCTGCCGAGCCCGAGCACGTCCTGTGCCGGGATCATCGCCAGCGCCGCGCGCGACTGGAGCGCGATCTCGATCAGGCCCCAGTGCGGCTCGGCCGGGTCGAGCCCCGTCGCCACACGGTCTCGCTGCCTGAGGTCGTGGAACCAGCCGACGGTCGTGTCGGTGTCGTGCGTGCTCGTGTACACGACCTGGCTTTCGCGGTGGTTTCTCGGTGCGTGCGGGTTGTCGCGCGCGCCTCCGAATGCCCAGTGCAGGACGACCATCCCCGGCAGGCCGAGCTCGTCGCGCAGCCGGTGCACCGGCGGTGTGATCACGCCGAGGTCCTCCGCGATCACGGGCAGGTCGCCGAGCGCCTGCTCGATCGTCCGGAAGAGCTCCAGGCCGGGGCCGCGGCGCCAGCGCCCGCGGCGCGCCGTCTTGTGCCCCGCCGGAATCGCCCAATACGAGACGAACCCGCGGAAGTGGTCGATCCGCGAGACGTCGACGAGCTCGACGCCGCGGCGAAAGCGCTCGACCCACCAGCGGTAGCCGGTCGCCCGGTGCTGCGGCCAGTCGTACAGCGGGTTGCCCCAGTGCTGGCCGTTTGCGCTCAGCGCGTCCGGCGGTGCGCCGGCGACCTCGCCGTGCGCGAACAGCTCCGGCCATGCCTCGACGTCGGCGCCGATGTCGGAGACGTAGATCGGCACGTCCCCGATCAGGCGCACGCCGCGCTCGCGTCCGTACTCGCGCAGGGCGTCCCACTCCCGCTCGAAGCGCACCTGACCCGCGATCGCGCCGGGGCCGGCGAAGCGCGCCCACTCCCCGATCCAGTACGGGTGCCGGGCGACGAAGCTCTCGAGCTCCGCCTCCGAGACCGGCGCCTCGGGCGCGGCGAGCAGCCCCGGCCAGGCCGCGAACGCGGACCTCGTGCGATACGGCGAGCCGAACTCGTCCGGCGGTCCAAGCGGCAGCACCTGCCACCACGACTGGCCCGCAGCGGCAAGCCAGTCGACGAAGCGGTACGCGTCCTCACCGAGCCGGCCGCCCGGCAGCGACGTCGGATGCAGGAGAATCCCGGAGGAGCGCTGCAGCCTCACGGCGCCGCAGCCTACAGACGCCGTTTGCGCGCCGAATCGTCAAGATCCGTGAACAACGTGCCCTCGCCCAAGACGACCGATCCTCCGCCCCGCATCCAGATCCAGCGCGTGACGCCGCAGGTCGACTGCGGCCGCTACCCGGTCAAGCGCACGGCCGGCGACCGGGTCGGCGTGACGGCCCGCATCTTCCGCGACGGGCACGAGATCCTCGGCGCGGCGGTGCGCGTCAGGCCGCCGGGAGCGGCGCGCTGGCTGGAGGTGCCGCTCGAGGCGCTCGGCAACGACGAGTGGGCGGGCTCGTTCACGGTCGATCGCCCGGGTAGGTGGGGCTTCCGCGTCGAGGCCTGGGTCGACCGCGTCGCCTCCTTCCAGGACGAGCTGCGGCGCAAGGTCGAGGGCAGGCAGCAGGACCTCAGCGGCGAGCTGGCCGAGGGCGCGGTGCTGCTCGGCCGCCCGACGCTGACCGTGAAGGAGGCGGTCGCGGCGCCGGCGGGCGACCGCTCCGAGAAGGCGTCCTCGGCGGCGTACAAGATCGACGTCGACCGCGAGCTGGCCCGCTTCGGCTCGTGGTACGAGCTCTTCCCGCGCTCGTGGGGCGGCTTCGAGGGGGTGCGCGCGAAGCTGCCGCAGTTCGCCGAGCTCGGCTTCGACGTGCTCTACCTGCCGCCGATCCATCCGATCGGGCGCACGAACCGCAAGGGGCGCAACAATGCGCTCGAGGCCGCGCCGGGCGACCCGGGCAGCCCGTGGGCGATCGGCGCCGCCGAGGGCGGCCACGAGGCGATCGACCCCGAGCTCGGCACGGTCGCCGACTTCGAGCGGCTCGTCGCCGAGGCGAAGGAGTGCGGGATCGAGATCGCGCTCGACTTCGCGATCCAATGCTCGCCCGACCACCCGTGGCTGAAGCAGCACCCGGAATGGTTCTACCGCCGCCCGGACGGGACGCTGAAGTACGCCGAGAATCCGCCCAAGCGCTACCAGGACATCTACAACGTCAACTTCGAGTGCGAGGACTGGAAGGGTCTCTGGGAGGCCCTGCGCGACATCGTGCTGCTCTGGGTCTCGCGCGGCGTCACCGTCTTCCGCGTCGACAACCCCCACACGAAGCCGGTTCCGTTCTGGGAGTGGCTGATCGGCGAGGTGCGCGCCGCGCACCCCGAGGTGATCTTCCTCGCCGAGGCGTTCACGCGGCCCGCGATGATGACGACGCTCGGCAAGGTGGGCTTCGCGCAGAGCTACACGTACTTCACGTGGAAGAACAGGCGCTGGGAGCTGCTCGAGCTGATGGGCCAGGTGCTCGCGTGGCGCGAGACCTACCGGCCGAATCTGTTCACGAATACGCCGGACATCCTGCACGAGTACCTCCAGCAGGGCGGACGGCCCGCGTTCGAGGCGCGGCTCGTGCTCGCCGCGACGCTCTCGCCGTCCTACGGCGTCTACTCGGGCTTCGAGCACTGCGAGAACGTGCCGGTGCGCGGGGGCAGCGAGGAGTACCTGAACTCGGAAAAGTACGAGCTCAAGAAGCGCGCGCTCGACGGACCGCTGCTACCCCTCGTCGCGACGCTCAACGAGGCGCGGCGGGCGAATGCCGCTCTCCACCACCTCGACAACGTCACCTTCCTCGAGACGGAGAACGAGCATCTGTTCGCGTACCTGAAGCGAACCGGCGACAGCGGCGTCGTCGTGGTCGTGAACCTCGACCCGCGCACGACGCGGGAGGGCGTCTGCATCCTGCCCGTCTCGACGGGCCTGCCGCCGGCGTATCGCGTGCGCGACCTGCTCGACGGCGAGACCTGGATGTGGCACATCGGTCGCAACTACGTGAAGCTCGGCCCGGGGAAGAGCCACGTCCTGAGGCTGGAGCGGTGAACGGCGGTGACCGGGTGGTCTGGAGCACCCGTGCCTGAGCAGTGGTTCGAACGAGATCCGCTCTGGTTCAAGCGGGCCGTCTTCTACGAGATCCACATCCGCGGCTTCTTCGACGGGAACGGCGACGGCTCCGGGGACTTCCGCGGGCTGATCGAGAAGCTCGACTACCTCGAGTGGCTCGCAACGCCGGCGTCTCGCACGCCGACTGGGCGCAGCTCTACCTGCAGCCGCTGATGGATCCCGTGTACGGCTATCAGGCGGTGAACGTCGAGGCGCAGCTGCGGACGCCGAGCTCGTTTCTCCGCTGGGTGCACCGGTTCATCGCGCTACGAAAGGAGCATCCGGTCTTCGGGCTCGGCACCTACGAGCCGCTCCGCTCCGACAATTCGCACATCTTCGCCCATATGAGGCGCTGGGAGGACGACGTCATCCTGTGCGTCCACAACGTGGCGCGGTCGGCACAGGCGGTGCAGCTCGACCTCTCGGCCTGCGAGGGTATGGTCCCCGAGGAGATGCTCGGTCGCACGAGCTTCCCGGCCGTTGGGGAGCTGCCCTATCTGCTCACGCTCGCCCCGCGCGGGTTCTTCTGGTTTCAGCTGAGACGGCCGGAACCATGAGCTTCGACGAACGGGCGCTGATCGATCACCTGATGCAGCAGCGCTGGTACGGCGCAAAGTCGCGCGGTGTCGCGCACGCGCAGGTGCTCGACTCGGTGATCGTGCGCGCAACCGAGCCGCGGCTCGCGCTCGCGCTCGTCGAGATGGTCTACGAGACCGGCGCGCACGACATCTACCAGCTGCTCTACGCGCTGCGCGGAAACGAGGTCGAGATCGACGACGACATCGCGCTTGCGCGAGAGCTGGTGCGCACCCTCCGCACGGGCGCGACGCTGCACGGTGGAGAGGGAACCGTCCAGTTCCACTCGGTCGCGGACTTCGCGGGTCTCGGCCGCGAGCCGGTCGAGATCCGGTGGGTCGGCGCCGAGCAGTCGAACACGTCGGTGATCCTCGACGACGAGGCGATTCTGAAGGTGTTCCGGCGCCTGGAGCCCGGGGTCAACCCGGAGCTGGAGATGCTGCGCTTTCTCACCGGGCACGGCTTCGCGAACAGCCCGCCGCTCGGCGGCTGGTGGGCGTACTCCGGCGGCCTGCTCGGCGCGACGCTCGGCATCCTGCAGGCGTTCGTGCGCGGCGGTCTCGACGGCTGGGAGCTGGCGCTCGACGAAATCGTGGCCGCGCCGGACCAGTTCCTCGCACGCCTGCGCCGTCTCGGCGAGGTGACGGGCGAGATGCACAGCCTGCTCGCGTCCGACCCGAACGACCCCGCCTTCAGCGTCGAGACGCCGAGCGTCGAGACGCTCGGCCTGCTCACGGCGACGGTCGACGAGGAGATCGAGCGGGTCTTCCTCGAGCTCTCCGACGACGACGAGGCGCTCGCGCCGATCGCCGGCCGCGGCGAGGAGGTGCGGGAGCAGCTGCGCATGCTCACCCGCGGCGGCCCGGCGGGGAAGGTCGTCCGCACGCACGGCGACTACCACCTGGGCCAGACCATGTGGGCAGACGGCGACTGGGTGATCCTCGACTTCGAGGGCGAGCCTCTGCGCACGTTCGCCGAGCGCCGGCGCAAGCGCTCGCCGCTCCGCGACGTCGCCGGGATGCTGCGCTCGTTCGCGTACGCTGCGAGCGCCGCCTCCTTCCTGCGCGATGCCGAGGTGCCGGACGGCTGGGAGGCGCAGGCGCGCGCGCAGTTCCTGGACGGCTACTTCGGCACGGTCGACCCGTCGCTGCTGCCGCCCGGCCCGGCGGCAACCGAGCGCCTGCTGGCCGTCTTCGAGCTGGAGAAGGCGGTCTACGAGCTCCGCTACGAGCTCGACAACCGGCCGGGCTGGGTGGGGATTCCCGTGGCCGGGATCCAGCGCCTGATCGAGCAGTCCGCGGCGGCTTCCTGATGAGCCCGTTGATCGAGCAGTCGGCGGCGGCTTCCTGATGAGCCCGTTGATCGAGCAGTCTGCGGCGGCGTCCTGATGTTCGAGCTCGGCGCGGATCCGCACGCCGTGCTGGGCGCACATGAGGGGGAGGGCGGCGTCGTCGTGCGGGCGTTCCGCCCGGAGGCGCAGGCGGTGCGCGTGCAGCCGGCCGGCGTTGACGCGACGCTGACGGATCCCGCCGGGCTGTGGGAGGCACTGCTGCCGGAGGCGCGGCTGCCGCTCGAGTACGAGCTCGAGGTCGACTACCCAGACGGCCGCACGGTGACGCTGCGCGATCCGTACGCGTTCCTGCCGACACTCGGCGAGCTCGACCTGCATCTCGTGCTCGAGGGGCGGCACGAGCAGCTCTACGAGAAGCTCGGCGCGCACGTGCGCGAGATCGACGGCGTCGTCGGCACCGCCTTCGCCGTGTGGGCGCCGAACGCCCGCGCTGTCTCGGTCGTCGGCGACTTCAACTCGTGGGACGGGCGCCTGCACCCGATGCGCTCGCTCGGCTCGGCCGGCATCTGGGAGCTGTTCGTGCCCGGCGTCGACGTGGGAGCGAAGTACAAGTACGAGCTGCACACGCAGGCTGGACGGCTGCGGATCAAGGCCGACCCGGTCGCGTTCCACACGGAGGTGCCGCCGCAGACGGCGTCGGTCGTCTGGACGTCGAGGCATGAGTGGGCCGACGACGAGTGGCTCGAACGGCGGGCGCAGAGCGACGTCCTGCGCGAGCCGATGTCCATCTACGAGATGCACCTCGGTTCGTGGCGACGCAACCCGCTCGAGGGGAACCGCCCGCTCTCCTATCTCGAGCTCGCCCAGGAGCTCGGCGACTACGTCGCCGATCTCGGCTTCACGCACGTCGAGCTGATGCCGGTGATGGAGCATCCGTTCGCAGGCTCGTGGGGCTACCAGGTGACCGGCTACTTCGCGCCAACTGCGCGCTTCGGCAACCCCGACGACTTCCGCACGCTCGTCGACGAGCTGCACCGGCACGGGCTCGGAGTGATCCTCGACTGGGTGCCCGCGCACTTCCCGCGCGACGACTGGGCGCTCGCGCTGTTCGACGGCACGCATCTCTACGAGCACGCCGACCCACGGCGCGGCTCGCATCCGGACTGGGGGACGCTCGTCTTCAACCTCGGCCGCAGCGAGGTGAAGAACTTCCTGCTCTCGAACGCGCTCTACTGGCTGCGCGAGCACCACGCCGACGGGATTCGCGTCGACGCCGTCGCATCGATGCTCTACCTGGACTACTCGCGCAAGGCGGGCGAGTGGCTCCCGAACGTGTTCGGCGGCCGCGAGGACCTCGAGGCGGTGCGCTTCCTCAAGGAGCTCAACGAGGCGCTGTACGCGCGCGTGCCCGGCGTGATCTCGGCGGCGGAGGAGTCGACCGCGTGGCCGGGCGTCTCACGGCCGACGTACCTCGGCGGGCTTGGCTTCGGCTTCAAGTGGAACATGGGGTGGATGCACGACACGCTTCTCTACTTTCAGAAGGACCCCGTCTACCGGCGTCATCACCATCACACGCTGACGTTCTCGACGATGTACGCGTTCAGCGAGAACTTCATCCTGCCCTTGTCGCACGACGAGGTCGTGCACGGGAAGCGCTCGCTGCTCGACAAGATGCCGGGCGACCGCTGGCAGAAGTTCGCCAACCTCCGCGCGCTCTACGCGTACCAGTGGGCGCATCCGGGCAAGAAGCTCCTCTTCATGGGCGGCGAGCTCGGCGAGTGGGACGAGTGGAACCACGACGGCTCGCTCCACTGGAACCTGCTCGAGTACGCCGAGCACGAGGGCGTGCAGGCGCTCGTCCGCGACCTCAACCGGATCTACCGCGCGACGCCCGCGCTGTGGGAGATCGACTTCGAGCCGGCCGGCTTCCACTGGCTCGACCCGAACGACGCGCCGAACAACGTCTTCGCGTTCGTCCGCTTCGACGCGCAGGGTGCGGGACCGCTCGTCTGCGTCCTCAACCTGTCGCCGGTGCCGCGCGAGGGGTATCGCGTCGGCCTGCCCGTGGGCGGGAGCTGGCGCGAGGTGCTGAACACCGACTCGGCACGCTACGGCGGCTCGGGTCTCGGCAACCGTGCTGCGATCGGCGCCGAGGCGACGCCGTGGCACGAGCAGCCGTTCTCCGCGCTCCTGACGCTGCCGCCGCTCGGCGCCGTCTGGCTCGTGCCGAAGTAGGGAGGAGCGGCCCGGAGGCCGCCCCTCCCGTCGACCTCACGGAAGAACCGTGCAGTCGATGTCGCCGTGGCCGTTGCCGGTGACGGTGGGCGTCCCTGCGCCGACGGGCCCGGCCGGCCCCCCGACTCGTCGAGGACGCCGCCGATATCGTCTCCGCCGAGAGTCGATGAGCTTCACGACCCGGCCTGAGCTGCGCGGCACGTTCGGCATGGTCGCCTCGACGCACTGGCTCGCGTCGGCGGCCGGCATGGCCGTGCTCGAGCAGGGCGGCAACGCGTTCGACGCTGCGGTCGCCGCGGGCCTGACGCTGCAGGTCGTCGAGCCGCACCTGAACGGGCCGGGCGGCGACCTGCCGGCGCTGCTCTGGCCGGTGGAGCGCGGCGAGCCGGTCGTGCTGTGTGCGCAGGGCCCGGCGCCGCGCGCGGCGACGATCGCGCGCTACCGCGACGAGCTCGGTCTCGAGCTCGTGCCGGGAACAGGCCCGCTTGCCGCCGTCGTCCCGGGCGCGTTCGGCGGCTGGATGGCGATGCTGCGCGACTTCGGCACGCTGCCGCTGCGCGACGTCCTCCGCTTCGCGATCGGCTACGCGGCCGAGGGCTACCCCGTGCTGCCGCAGATCGCCGGTGCGATCCGCAACGTCGAGTCGCTGTTCCGCGACGAATGGACGCCGTCCGCAGCGGTGTACCTGCCGGTGGCCGAGCCCGGGTCCCTCCACCGCAACCGTGCGCTCGCGGCCACCTACAGGCGCGTCGTCGAGGAGGCGGAGGCGCACTCGCGCGTGCGCGAGGAGCAGATCGAGGCGGCGCTCGACGCGTGGTATCGCGGCTTCGTCGCCGACGCGTTCCTCGCCTTCCAGGAGCGCGCCTGGATGGACAGCTCGGGCGAGCGGCACGTGGGCCTGCTCGCGGAGGAGGACCTGCGCGACTGGCGACCGGTGTACGAGCCGCCGCTCGCGGTCGACTACCACGGGCTGACGGTGCTGAAAGCCGGGCCGTGGAGCCAGGCGCCGGTGTTTCTCCAGCAACTCCGCCTGCTCGAAGGCTTCGACCTCGCCGCGCTCGGCCACGCGAGCGCCGAGTACGTGCACACGGTGACGGAGTGCGCAAAGCTGGCCTTCGCGGATCGCGAAGCCTGGTACGGCGACCCCGATTTCGTGGACGTTCCGCTGGACGGCCTTCTCTCCCGGGAATACGCGGCGGAGCGCCGCGCGCTCATTACGGACCGCTCGGCGGACGCGCTCCGCCCGGGTAGTCCCGGCGGCCGCGTCCCGCGGCTGCCGGGACCAGTTGGAGAAGTCGCGCTGGCGCCGGGTGTGGGTGAGCCTACGCGTGGCGACACTGTCCATCTCGACGTTGCGGATCGCTGGGGAAACATGGTCGCGGCGACGCCGAGCGGCGGCTGGCTGTGGGGCGCGCCGGTGATCCCGGAGCTCGGCTTCTGCCTCGGCACGCGCGCCCAGATGTTCTGGCTCGAGGAGGGTCTGCCGAACTCGCTCGAGCCGGGGAAGCGCCCGCGCACGACGCTCTCGCCGACGCTGGTCGCGCGCGGTGGCGAACCGGTCCTCGCGCTCGGCACGCCGGGCGGCGACCAGCAGGACCAGTGGACGCTGCACGTCTTCCTCGCGCACGTCGACTTCGGGATGGACCTCCAGGCCGCGATCGACGCGCCCAACCACCACACGGAGGCGTTCCCGAGCTCGTTCTACCCGCGGCAAACCCGGCCGCGGCACGTCGCCGTCGAGGAACGCGCCGGCGCGGAGACGGTCGCGGGCCTGCGCGTGCGCGGCCATGACGTCGAGGTGTCCGCGCCGTGGTCGCTCGGCCGGGTCAGCGCCGTCGGCCGCGAGCGCGACGGGCAGCTCAAGGCGGGTGCGAATCCCCGTGGCATGCAGGGTTACGCCGTAGGGCGCTGATCGTGGACGTCTGGCCCGGCAGGCCGTTTCCCCTCGGCTCGACGTGGGACGGAGAGGGAACGAACTTTGCCCTCTTCTCGGAGAAGGCGCAGCGCGTCGAGCTTTGCCTGTTCGACGACGACGACCACGAGGGGCGCATCGAGCTGACCGAGCGCACGGCGTTCCACTGGCATTGCTACGTCCCCGGCGTCGGGCCCGGGCAGCGGTACGGGTACCGCGTTCACGGTCCCTACGACCCGAGCTCGGGTCAGCGCTTCAACGCGTACAAGCTGCTGATCGACCCCTACGCGAAGGCGGTCGAAGGGCCGGTGCGGTGGGAACGCGGAAACACGCTTCCGTACGTGCCGAGCGCTGCCGAGGACGCGGACCTCGTCCGTGACTCGGAGGACGACTCCGACGCGATTCCGAAGTGCGTCGTGATCGACCCGCACTTCGACTGGGAGGACGACCGGCCGCCCGCGACCCCGTGGCCCGACACCGTCATCTACGAGGTGCACGTGAAGGGGTTCACGAAACTGCACCCGGGCGTGCGCGACGACCTGCGCGGCAAGTACGCCGGGCTCGCATCCGAGGAGGCGCTGGCCCACTTCCGCGGGCTCGGAGTCACCGCGGTCGAGCTGCTGCCGATTCACCACATCGCGGACGAGAGCTTCCTGCACGGCCTCGGGCTGACGAACTACTGGGGCTATTCGTCGATCGGCTACCTCGCGCCGCACGCGCTCTACGCGGCGACAGGCGGGCGCGGCGAGCAGGTGCGTGAGTTCAAGGGGATGGTGAAGGCGCTGCACCAAGCCGGCATCGAGGTGATCCTCGACGTCGTCTACAACCACACCGCCGAGGGAAACCATCTCGGCCCCATGCTCGCCTTTCGCGGCGTCGACAACGCGTCCTACTACCGGCTGATGCCGGGCGCGCCGCGGTACTACCAAGACTTCACGGGCACGGGGAACTCGCTCAACCTTGTGCACCCGTCGGTGCTGCGACTGATCATGGACTCCCTTCGCTACTTCGTGCTCGAGTGCCACGTCGACGGCTTCCGCTTCGACCTCGCCTCGGCACTCGCCCGCGAGTTCTACGAGGTCGACCGCCTGTCGGCGTTCTTCGACACGATCCACCAGGACCCGGTCGTATCGCAGGTGAAGCTGATCGCGGAGCCGTGGGACGTCGGCCCAGGCGGTTACCAGGTCGGCAACTTTCCCGTGCTCTGGGCCGAGTGGAACGGCGTGTACCGCGACACGATGCGCGACTTCTGGCGCGCACAGGCGAACGTCGCCGACTTCGCGCGGCGTTTCACGGGCTCGAGCGATCTCTACGACCGGGACGGGCGCGACCCATTCGCGTCGATCAACTTCGTCACCGCGCACGACGGCTTCACGCTGCGCGATCTCGTCTCGTACAGCGAGAAGCACAACGAGGCGAACGGCGAGGGAAACAGGTACGGCACCGACGACAACCGCTCCTGGAACCACGGTGTCGAGGGCGAGACGGGCGACCCGGCGGTGAGGGCGCTACGAGCGCGCCAGCAGCGAAACTTCCTCGCCACGCTGCTGCTCTCGCAGGGAGTGCCGATGCTGCTCGGCGGCGACGAGCTGGGGCGGACGCAGCGCGGCAACAACAACGCGTGGTGCCAGGACAACGAGCTGTCGTGGTTCGACTGGGAGCACGCGAACGGCGAGCTGCTCGGATTCGTGCGGCGGCTGATCCGGCTGCGCGCCGCGCATCCGGTGTTTCGCCGCTCGGCGTTCCTCACCGGGCGCGAGACGCGCGGGTCGGGCCTGCCGGACGTCTGGTGGTTCCGGCCGGACGGGCGGCGGATGACGTGGCGCGACTGGCAGCGTCACGATGCCCGCGTGCTCGGCGTGTTCCTCAACGGCCATGAGATTCCGTCCCGGACGGAGCGCGGCGAGGAGATCGTCGACGACTCGTTCCTGCTCCTCTTCAACGCGCAGCTCGAGCCGGTGACCTTCACCCTGCCGACGCGCCGCTTCGGCACGAGCTGGGAGCTCGAGCTGGCAACGGGCGAGGTCACGCCCGGAGACGGGTTCGCCGCACGGGCGGCGGTGACGGTGCCGGGCCTCTCGCTGACCCTGCTGCGCCGAGCCTAGGCTGTGCGCGTCTATCTCGCCGGGCCGCTGTTCACGCCGTACGAACGCCGCTACCTCGACGAATGCGCTGCTCGGCTACGCGAGCGGGGGTTCGAGGTCTTCGTGCCGCATGAGCACGCGCTCGCGCTCGGTAACACGACCGCGGCGGAGATCTTCGCCAAGGACGTCGAGGGGCTGGCGGGCGCCGAGGCCGTGCTCGCGCTCCTGGACGGGCCGCAGGTGGACGACGGCACCGCGTGCGAGGTCGGCCTCTTCTACGCGCTCATGCAGTCGGACCCGGCGAAGAAGGGGATCGTCGGGCTGCTCACCGACCTCCGCGGCCTGCGGCTGGAGGAGGGGCACGGCCTCAACCTCTTCGTCGAGGGCTGCATCGCTGCGGCCGGCGAGGTCACGGCGTCGCTCGAGGACGCCGTGGCTGCGCTCGAGCGCTTGCGCTCGTAGGAGGGTCTCCTAGTGGTCGTGGCCGTGGAAGACGGCCGCCCAGTGCACCCACGGCTGCGCGTAGCGCACCGTCGCGACGGCGAGGATCACGCCCGCCACGAGCGCGCCTGCGACGAGTGTCCGCCGTGCGAACGAGCCGCCGACCGGCGCCGGGTCGCGGCGGCGCCAGTCCGACGCCGCGAGGGCGGGGACGCGCCAGACGTACGCGAGCACGTGCAGCCCTGTGGCCACGAGCCAGACGGCGAAGCTCGCCTTGTGCAGCCCGAGCACGAAGCCGCGGCCGGGGCCGACGACGAGCAGCGCGACGCCGGTCGCGAGGAGCGCGACCGTCGACGCGACGACGAGCGGCGCGAGCAGCCGCAGCGGCAGCAGCGGCGGGCCCTTCGCCCGGTAGCCGCGGTCGCCCGTGTAGTAGCGCAGGAAGCGCCAGCCGGCGCTCGCCGTCTTGAGCGCGACGGGCGGGATCAGGAGCATCCCGATGAAGACGTGGGCGGAGAGGAGCGGCCGCAGGAAGACGATCGTCACGCCCTCTGCGGCGAGCAGCACGAACAGCACCGCGCCGGTCGCGGCCGTCAGCCGCGCGTTGCCCTCCGGGCCGCCTGTCGCGCGGCGGACATGTCCGGCCGTGCGGACGCGCTGAAGCGGGGTATCCACGGGCTTCAGTGCAGCAAGCGGGCATGAAGGAGCGATGAGACGCTTCATCGCGCTCTCAGACGGGGGGCGCGACAATGGAGGCGTGCGCGTGCTCGTGGTCGAGGACGAGAAGAAGCTGGCCGGCCTGCTGGCGCGCGGCCTGCGCGAGGAGGGCTACGCCGCCGACGTCGCCGACCGCGGCGAGGAGGCGCTCTGGATGGCCAACGCCGTCCCGTACGACGCGATCGTCCTCGACGTGATGCTGCCCGGGCTCGACGGGTTCGCCGTCTGCCGGCGGCTGCGGCAGGAAGGCGTCTGGAGCCCGGTGCTGATGCTCACCGCGCGCGACGCGGTCGACGACCGCGTCGCCGGGCTCGACGCAGGCGCGGACGACTATCTGACGAAGCCGTTCTCGTTCGAGGAGCTGCTCGCCCGGCTGCGTTCCCTGACGAGGCGCGCGCCGGTGGAGCGGCCGCCGGTTCTGACCGTGGGCGATATGCGGCTCGACCCGGCCGCGCACCGTGCCTGGCGCGGCGAGACCGAGCTCGAGTTGTCGGCGAAGGAGTTCGCGCTGCTCGAGCTGTTCATGCGCCGTCCCGGAGCCGTCCTCACGCGTGGCCAGCTGCTCGAGGGCGCGTGGGACATCGCGTTCGAGAGCCGTTCCAACGTCGTCGACGTCTACGTCCGCTACCTGCGCGAGAAGATCGACCGTCCGTTCGGCTGCGACTCGATCGAGACGGTGCGCGGGGTCGGCTACCGGCTGAGGGCGGACGGATGAGCCGGCTGCCGATCCGCCTCCGGCTCACGCTCACCTTCGCCCTCGTGATGGCCGTCGTGCTCGCCGCCACCGGCGGCTTCGTCTACGTCCGGGTGGGCGACGCGCTGCTCACGTCGGTCGATCAGACGCTCCGCTCGCAGGCGACCGAGGCCGCGACGCACGCCCACGACGAGCACGGCCTGGTCGACCCCGACGCCTCCGGCGGGACGACGCTCGCGCAGCTGCTCGACGGCAGCGGCACCGTCGCGCGCACGACGCTCGCCGGACTCACGCCGCTGCTCTCGCCGGTCGACGCGGCGCGGGTCGCGGCCGGCGGGACGGTCTGGCGGTCGATCAAGCTCCAGAAGCCGTCCGGCCACTGGCGCGTGCTCGCCGTCCGCGCCGACGGCGGCGGAGTCGTCGCCGTCGCCCGCTCGCTCCAGCCGCGCGCGGAGACGCTGCACCGGCTGCTGCACGAGCTGACGATCGCGTTTCCGCTCGCGCTGCTGCTCGCGGCGTTCGCCGGCTACGCCCTTGCCGCCGGCGCGCTCCGGCCTGTCGAGGCGATGCGGCGTCGCGCTGCGGCCGTGACCGCGACCCGCCCGGGGCGGCTGCCGGTGCCGCGCGCGCGCGACGAGGTGTCGCGGCTGGCCTTGACGCTCAACGACATGCTCGGCCGGCTGCAAGCGGCCTTCCAGCACGAGCGGCGTTTCGTCTCGGACGCGAGTCACGAGCTGCGCACGCCGCTTGCGCTCCTCCGCGCCGAGCTCGAGCTCGCGCTGCGGCGGCCGCGCACGGCCGAGGAGCTGGAGCTGGCGCTGCGCTCGGCGGCCGAGGAGACGGAGCGGCTGTCCCGGCTCGCCGAGGACCTGCTGCTGATCGCGCGCGCCGACCAGGGCGCGCTCCCCATCCGGCGCGAGCACGTGGCGGCGCTCGACGTCCTCACGACGGTGGCGGCGCGGTTCGCCGTGCGCGCGCACACGCACGGCCGGACCGTGCATGTCGAGGACACCGAGGCGATGCTCGACGCCGATCCGCTGCGCGTGGAGCAAGCGCTCGGCAACCTCGTGGACAACGCCCTCGCTCACGGCGTCGTCGTCGTCCTCTCGGCCCACGAAGGCGACGGCGTCGTCGAGCTGCACGTGACGGACGACGGACCCGGCTTCCCGGACGATTTCGTCGAGCGTGCGTTCGACCGCTTCAGCCGTGCCGACGACGCGCGCAGCCGGGGCGGCAGCGGGCTCGGGCTCTCGATCGTCGCGCTGATCGCGGGAGCGCACGGATGCGACGCCGGCGTGTCGAACCGGCCTACTGGCGGCGCCGACGCCTGGTTCGCGGTTCCCGCGGCTCCCGCTCCAGCACCGTCCGAGCGCGAGCCGGCTCCGGCGCGCTGAAGCTGCCGCTCCGCCGCCGACGCCTCCTCGCCAGGGGTAGGAGGAGGCGCCGACTGCGGAGGATCGCGTCACGTCGGGACGCAACGCCGTTCGGAGGGTCTCGATGAAGCACACTCATCTCAGCAGCCGGAAATGAGTTGTGGATAAGAACCTCGCGAAAGGCTGCAACCAGGTTGCGTCCCGCAACCTGGTTGCAGGTGTAAACCGCGGCCTGCCGCTTCGGCTCGGGCCAGAGGCTAACGCCGCAGGCGTTAGCAGGAGGCCGACCACACGCGGGCGGGGATGCGCAGCACCACCGCCCGCGCCATCGGGCCAGCCGCCCTGCGTCAGATCAAGAGGACGCCGGCTCGGCCGGCGTCCGCTCCGCGAAGCCGAAACTCAACCGGGCGGCGGGCGTCAGCCCGACGCACGTAGCAACCGGGCGGCGGGCGTCAGCCCGACGCACGAAGCCGAAGGCGAAGCAGCGCTCCGCCGCCCGGCGCCTCCTCGGCGGAGACGGTGCCGCCGTGCGCCTCCGCGACCTCGCGCACGATCGAGAGGCCGAGGCCCGAGCCCGGCAGCGCGCGCGCGGCAGTGGACCGGTAGAAACGCTCGAAGACGTGCGGTCTGTCCTCCGGCGCGATTCCGGGGCCGTGGTCGCGCACGCTCAGGTCACCGTCCTTCAGCGTCACTTCGACCGTTGCCTTCGGCTCGCTCCACTTGCCTGCGTTCTCGAGCAGGTTCCAGACGGCGCGCTCGAGCCGCTCGGGAACGCCCTCGACGGCCGTGGGCTCGAGGCTCGTCTCGAAGGTCAGCTGCGGGAAGCGGGAGCGGGCGCGCTCGACGGAGCTCTCGACGAGCTCGTCGAGCTGCACCGTCGTCCGCTCGAGGCGCGGATCGTCGCCGCGCGCGAGCTCGATCAGGCCGCCGATCAGGTCGCGCATCTCGTGCGACTCGCGCTGGAGGTCGTCGAACAGCCGCTGGCGCGCCTCCGGGTCGAGCCGGTCCTGCTCCTTCAAGACGTCGATGTTCGTCTGCATGCTCGTCAGCGGCGTGCGCAGCTCGTGCGAGGCGTCGGCGACAAAGCGCCGCTGCGTCTCGATCGCCTCCTGGAGTGCGGCGAGCATCGTGTTGAACGAAGCGCCGAGCCGCGCCAGCTCGCCGCGCCCTCCTTCGGGGACGCGCTCGCTCGGGTCGCCCGTCTGCGCGATCCGCTCCGCGGCGCCGGTGAGGCGGCGCACCGGCGCGAGGGTTGCGCGCGAGACGAGTGCGCCGGCGAGGGCCGCCGCGAGGACGCCGCCTACCGAGACGAGAATCAGGATCAGGCGGAGGCGGTTCAGCTCGTGGGTGACGTCCTGGATGGCCTGGAACACGACGACCGCTCCGCCGCCGGTGATCGGAACGACGATCGCGCGCACGGGCTGGCCCTGCACCGTCGTGTCCGCGAAGAAGTACCGGTTGCGCGATCCACTGGCGGCGGCCTTGATGTCGGACGTGACGGGGAACCGATAGTTCGGAGCCTGCGTGCCGCTCGGCGTGATGAACGCGACGTAGTCGTTCGCGTACGGCCCGAAGCCGTGAAACTCGAGGCGTGGGTGATCCACCTGTTGCTCGGCATCCTGCGTGAGCGTCCTGTCGACCTGCTTGTACAGCTCGTGCCGCATGACGAAGTACGTCGTCAGCGACGCAGCCGCGACGACGACCGCAACGACGCCGGCGGCGGCGAGCGTGAGGCGGAGGCGAAGCGTCATGGCTCGCGCAGCACGTAACCGGTGCCGCGCACGGTGTGGATGAGGCGGGGTTCGCCCTCGCCCTCGGTCTTGCGCCGGAGGTAGCCGACGTAGACGTCGAGTGCGTTCGACGAGTGGCTGAAGTCGTAGCCCCAGACGCGCTCGTAGATGAGCGGCCGGGGCAGTACCTGGCGCGGGTTGCGCATGAACAGCTCGAGCAGGTGCGCCTCGGTCGTCGTCAGCTCGAAGCGCCGGCCGCCGCGGCGGGCGTCCATCGAGCCGATGTCGAAGGCGAGGTCGGCGAAGCGCAGTACGTCCGCGGGCTCCTGCTCGAGCGCGCGGCGAAGCAGGGCGCGCAGCCTGGCGAGCAGCTCCTCGAGCGCGAACGGCTTGGGGAGGTAGTCGTCGGCGCCGGCGTCCAGCCCCTCGACCCGGTCGCCGACGGCGTCCCGCGCCGTGAGGAGGAGAATCGGGAGGCGGTTGCCCTCGCGCCGCAGCCGGCGCGTCACGTCCAGCCCGTCGAGGCCGGGCATCATCACGTCGAGCACGACCGCGTCGGGTGTCCGCGCCTCGATCGCGGCCAGTGCGGAGTCGCCGTCGGAGGCGAGCACGACCTCGTACCCCGCGAGCTGGAGGGCCCGTTCGAGCGCCTCCCTCACGGCGCGGTCGTCGTCTACCACGAGCACGAGCATTCCATCTCAAAGTCTGCCCTTCGAGGTGAGACCACGCTAAGAGGTCGGGCGGTAAGGCCTGCGTAAAGCCGCCTCGACTCTCACGGGAAACTCAGATTCCGCTGCTTCGATGCGCGGTACCGATGACCGAGCTCGGGTTATCCCTCCCCACCCGGATGGCGGCGCGACACCGCGCGCGCCGCCGTGCCCACACGCTCGCCTTCGGGATCACGGTCTGGGCCGTCGTCGCCGCGAACGCCGGGGTCATCACCTGGCTCTGGCTGCGCGGCGGCGGCGTCTCGGCCGTCCACACCTGGGGAGACCTGGCGACGAGCACCGGCCGGCTGACCGGCCTGCTCGGTGCGTACTTCGCGCTCGTCCAGGTGCTGCTGCTCGCCCGGCTGCCGTGGCTCGAGCGGCTCACCGGCTTCGACCGGCTCACGGTCTGGCACCGCCGCAACGGGAAGCTGACGCTCTACCTCGTCCTCGCCCACGTCGTCCTGATCACGATCGGGTACGCGGCGATGGACCGGATCGGCGTTCCGAGCGAGATCTCGCGGCTGCTCAGCAGCTACCCGGGCATGATCACGGCCACGGTGGGCACGGCGCTGATGATCGTCGTCGTCATCTCGTCACTCGTGATCGTGCGGCGCCGGCTCCCGTACGAGTGGTGGTACGCCGTCCACTTCACGGCCTATGCGGCGATTGCGCTGAGCTGGTTCCACGAGATCCCGACGGGGAACGAGCTCACGATCCATCCGGTCGCCGCGGACTACTGGCGCTCGCTCTTCCTGGCGACGCTTGCGCTGCTCGTGCTCTTCCGGATCGTCCAGCCGCTGGCACGCTCGCTCGTGCACGGGCTGCGCGTCGAGGAGGTCGCGGTCGAAGGACCCGGCGTCGTCTCGCTGCGGATCGGCGGCCGAGGCCTCGAGCGCCTGCGCGTGCAGGCGGGGCAGTTCTTCCTCTGGCGCTTCCTCTCCGTGCGCGGACGCTGGTGGGAGGCGCACCCGTTCTCGCTCTCGGCCCTGCCGGACGACAGCGGCTCGCTCCGGATCACGGTGAAGGGCGTCGGCGCCTACTCGCGCCGGCTGGCGGAGTTGATGCCGGGAACGCGCGTCCTCGCGGAGGGACCTTTCGGCACGTTCACCGACGCGGTGCGGCGCCGCGACAAGGTGCTGCTGATCGCCGGCGGCATCGGGATCACGCCGGTGCGCACCCTGCTCGAGGAGATCGACGGCGACGTCGCAGTGCTCTACCGCGTCGTCCGCGAGGAGGACGTCGTCTTCCGCGACGAGCTCGACGCGCTGGCGCGCGAGCGCGGAGCGAGGCTCGAGTACGTCGTCGGCGACCACGCTGCGCCCGGCGGCGAGCGCCTGCTCTCGGCCGAGCACCTGCAGGAGTTCGTGCCCGACGTCGCCGAGCGCGAAGTGTTTCTCTGCGGCCCGCCGGCCATGACGCACGTCATCGAGAAGAGCGTGCGCGGCGCGGGCGTGCCGCGTGCGTATGTCCACGTCGAACGGTTCGCACTCTGACCAGAGGAGCTATATGAACAAGGCAGTCCCAGCAGTTCTCACCGCCGTCGCGCTGGCCGCGCCCGGCGCCGCGCTCGCGAAGATCAAGCCGAAGAAGTCGACTGTCCTTCGCACTGTTCAGGGCCCGTCGGTCAACATGCAGTGGGGGCCGATCCAGGTGACCGTCAAGGTCAAGGGCAAGAAGATCGTCGACATCAGCGCGACGTATCCCACCGAGCGGCCGCGCTCCCAGTTCATCAACTCGCAGGCGATCCCGTGGCTGCGCTCGGAGGTGCTTCAGGCCCAGAGCGCGAGCATCCAGCTGATCGGCGGCGCGACGATGACGAGCGAGGCGTACGCGATGTCGCTCCAGGCGGCGCTGAACCAGGCCAAGCTGTAGCTCCGTATGCACCGGCTCGAGCACGTGATGGGGATGCCGGTGGGCATCGACGTGCGAGACGGCGAGGTGTCGGGGGCGGCGGTCGCCGAGGCGTTCGGCTGGCTGCGCTTCGTCGACGCGACCTTCAGCACGTACAAGGAGGAGAGCGAGATCAGCCGCCTCAACAGCGGCGAGCTCGCGCTCCTGGACGCGCACCCGGACGTACAGTCGGTGCTCGAGGCGTGCGAGCGGCTGCGAGAGCGCACCGGCGGCTACTTCAACGTGCGGGCCGGCGGCGAGGCGCTCGACCCGTCCGGCCTCGTCAAGGGCTGGTCGGTCGACCGTGCCGGCGCGATCCTCTCCGCCTACGGCGCGCGCAACTGGTCGATCTACGCCGGCGGCGACGTGCTCGTACGCGGCTGCCCCGACGGCGAGGAGTACTGGAGCATCGGCATCCAGCACCCGCAGCAGCGCGACGCGATCGCCGCGGTCGTTCGCGGCACCGATCTCGCGGTGGCGACCTCGGGCGAGTACGAGCGGGGACAGCACGTCGTCGACCCGCACACGGGGCTGCCGCCGGCGGGCGTCCTCTCGGTGACGATCACCGGTCCGGAGCTCGGCACCGCCGACGCCTTCGCCACGGCGGCCTTCGCGATGGGAACGGACGGCCCCGCGTGGACCGCGGAGCTCGAGGGCTACGAGGCCCTGACGATCCTCGCGGACGGACGCGTGCTCTCGACCGCCGGCTTTCCGCGCGGCTAACCCCCGGCGAGGTCATCGCGACATAGGCTTGCGGCGTGCTCGCCCTGCTCGCCCAGCTCGAGTCGGTGCGGAAGAACCCGCGCGCGAACGCGGAGCGGGCGGCAGAGGCGACTGGGGCTGGTGGCGCACCGTGACGATGAACCTCGAGAAGATCCGCGCCCTCGACGCCGGCGGGCGGGAGGCGACCGCCGGCGGCCGGCTCGACGCGGAGGCCCAGCTGGCGGCGCTGGCGCAGGCGGCCCAGGAGGCGCCGAAGACGCGCCGCTGGAGGATCCGGGCGCGCGTCGGCGACCGGGTCCGCTGGTACGAGGAGCCGGAGGAGACGGCGCACCACCCGGAGTAGCTCAGAGCAGCGAGCTGACCGCGCGGATCAGGCGCAGCGTGGGCCAGGCCGGATTGAGGGCGACGTAGCGGGCGCTCCAGCCGGTGGGGACGAACTTCTCGACGTACGTCGTGAGCGAGCGGAAGTGGTAGCGTGAGTCGAAGAGGGAGATCGCCGGCTGTGCCGCGCGGAAGAGCAGTTGCGCCCGGCCGTCGAGCTGGCGGACCGAGCCGCGGAACGGGGCGATGTCCATCCAGGCGAGCTGCGCGCCGCCGGCGGCAAGCGCGCCGAGCGCCTCGACCACGAGCGCCTCCGTCGCGCCCGTCGGCGCGGTCGGGCGGCGCACGAGGTCCTCGAGGAACCAGCCGTCGCCCGCCACCGGCGTGCACGCGAGCAGCGCCTCGATCTCGTCACCGCGGCAGGCGACGAAGAGCCGCTTCTCCTCCGCGAGCGTCAGCGGCGACGCCCGTAGGAACGAGCGCGCCGCCCGGCGGCCGAGCCGCCGCTCCCACGCCAGCAGCACGTCGGCGGCGCGCGGCTCGTCCCGGGGCTCGTACGGCCGTACTGCGATGCCGGCGCGGGAGGCTCTGTTCAGGCACCAGCGCAGGTGCTTGCCGCGGTCGCCGCGGGGCCGCCGCCACTCAGAGAGCGAGAAGAACGGCTGCTCGCCGATCTTGAGCACGCCGTAGCCGCGCGCGAGCGCGTGCGTCGCCGTCTCCTCGCCGACGAGCACGAGACAGGTACGCAGTCCCCGGCCGCGCAGCGCGGTCGTCGCCTCGTCGAGCAGGAGCTGCGCGTCCTCGCGCGCGGCCAGCGGATCGCCCCAGACGAGCGCGACACGTTCGCGTTCGAGATACGCGACCGCACCCTCCGCCCCGGCACCGAAGAGGTAGCTCCAGGGCGCGTTGTAGCGAAGGCAGAACGAGAACGGGTTCTCGCCCAGGCGCGCGGCAAGCTCGAGCGCGCGTGCGCGCTCGTCGAACGCGGCCGCCGCGGCGGAGGTCACTTGGTGGTGCAGTTCTTCTGCGCCCAGGCGCTGATGTTCGCGTACGCCTTGGTCAGCGCCTTCTGGTCGAGCTGGCTCGAGAGCTTCGTCAGCTTCGCGAGCACCTCGGCGCTCGGTGTGGCGCCCGAGGTGAGGTCGACGCCCTTGAGCGCGCCTGCGATCTTCGCGTAGGCGGCGGCGACGACCTGGAAGTCGGGGCGAATGTCCTTGGGCGTGCGGTCGGCGAACTGCTTCAGGAGCGCCGCGGTCTTCTCGAGGTGCTTGCCGCCGGTGCCGGCGAGCGCCTGCGAGAAGCTCGCCGACAGGTCCGCGAGCTGTGTGCAGTTCGCCGCGGATGCGAGACCGGAGAGGCCCGGTTTCGCCGAGGTCGTGCTCGTGCTCGCCTTCGCCGCCGTGGTGGTCTCCGTGGAGGCCGCCTTCTTGCCGCCGCCGCAGCCCGCGAGCCCGACGACCAGCCCGCTGAGGATTACGACGGCCAGGATCGAGATTGGCTGCCGACGCATGTCTGGGCTCCTTCCCTTCGTCTGCCGGACGAGGACCCTATAGACCGCTGCCGGGCCGCGCCCATCGGGGCGAACTACGCGGTTCGGCCGGAGCTCCGCCTACGCGCCGGCGGCGACGGCTGTGGGTCAGCCCGGCTCGGCGAGGGTAGGCTGCTGGGCACTCGGCGTTCCTTGGGAAAGGGGAAGAGCGGATGGCTGGGTTGATGGCGCGGGCATCGTTGATCACCAAGGCGAAGGTGTCGAAGGCGCTCGATCGGGCCGAGGATCCGACCGAGACGCTCGACTACTCCTACGAGCAGCAGCTCGAGCTGCTCCAGAAGGTGAAGGGCGGTGTGGCGGACGTCGCCACCGCGAAGAAGCGGCTGGAGCTGCAGACGGCGCAGCTCGACCAGGCCGCGACCAGGCTCGACGGCGAGGCCCGCCAGGCGCTTGCCGCCGGCCGCGAGGATCTCGCCCGCCAGGCGCTCGAGCGCAAGTCGGGTCTCCAGCAGCAGATCCAGGGCCTCCAGCAGCAGCAACAGCAGCTCGAGGATCAGCAGCAGAAGCTCGTCGCGAACGAGCAGGCGCTTCAGGCGAAGATCGAGGCCTTCCGTTCGCAGAAGGAAGTGATCAAGGCGCAGTACACGGCCGCCGAGGCGGAGGTGCGGATCAACGAGGCCGCCACCGGGCTCGGCGAGCACATGGCCGACACCGGCCTCGCGATCCAGCGCGCCCAGGAGAAGACCGAGCAGATGCAGGCGCGGGCCGCCGCGGTCGACGAGCTCGTCTCGTCGGGCGCGCTCGAGGACGTCACTGCCGGCGGCGAGACCGATCTCGACCGGCAGCTCGCCCAGATCTCCTCGCAGTCCGAGGTCGACAGCGAGCTCGCGCAGCTGAAGGCCGAGGTGGGTGCTCCCGCCGGGGCGAAGGCGATCGGCGACGGCGGCAGCACGGCGGCCGCCGACGACACCGCGGCCGAGGGCGGTGCCCAGTGATCGTCCGGCTGATGGGGGAGGGCCAGTACAGCCTCGACGACGCCCTCACCGGCACGCTCGTCGAGATCGACGAGGCGGCCGCCGAGGCCGTCGAGGCCGGCGACCAGCACGGCCTGACCGAGCGGCTGAGCGAGCTGTGCCGGATCGTGCGGACACAGGGGGAACAGCTCGAGCACGCGCAGCTCGTGCCGTCCGACCTGATCGTCCCTCCGGCCGACCTCACGCTCGACGAGGCCCGCGCGCTCTTCGTCGAGGAGGGCCTCATCCCGGACCTCCCCGGGCGCTCCTCGTAACGGGCGATGGCGAGCGGGAGGGCGAGTCGCCTGCCGGCGGCCGATGAGGCCGTTCCGATCCGCACGGTCGGGCTCTCGAAGCTCTACCGGAGCGGCCGGGACACACATGCCGGTCTGGGGATTCACGCTCGCCCTGGTCGGCGGCAGCGCCGGCCTCGGCCTCCTCGCCCTCCGCACGTTTCATCGCCGCGTCGTCACCTGAGGGAGGCGGTGATTTGAGCCTGCCTGGGCTCCTGCCGATATCTGGCCTCAGTGCAGGCCTCGGAAAAGGAGTGCAAACACATGCGGAAGAAGATCTACGCGCTCGCTGCGGTGGTGCTCGCCGCCGGCGTGGGCGCAGCGGTTGCGCGGGCCGACGACCCGGTCGTCACGGCGAAGGCGGACCTCCAGAAGCTCGTCACCGACGCGACGACGCTGCACAGCACGGTGCTCGCCGATGCGCAGAAGATCTCCGCGGACGTACAGTCGCTGCAAGGGTCGACGGATCGTCAGACCGTCAGGCAGACGCTGCAGGCCGACCTGCAGAAGGTGCAGTCGGACCGCGGGCAGCTGCTGCCGGCGGTGCAGGCCGACTGGACACAGCTCAAGGCCGATCTCCAGGCGGTTCAGCAGTCGAAGAGCGGCAAGGGTCAGCTCAAGCCGCTCGTCCAGCAGGCGAACCAGCAGCTCGCCCAGGAGCGAGACGCGGTGAAGACCGCGCTCCAGGCGGCACATCAGGCCGCACAGGCGCTCCGGCAGAGCCTGAAGGGCTCGGGCCAGGGCTCGCGTACGAAGACGACGCCGACGCCCTGACCGGGACGGGGAGCCCCGGCGATGCCCGGGGCTCCCGGTGACTCGCTGCCTCGCTGCGCCGCGCGCGGCGGAGCTTCGGCGCGAAGGCGCGTGACGCCGCCCTACCCGTCGGCTGGGAGCGTTTGGAGCGGCTCATACCAGCGCAGAGTCTTAAGGGCTTTGTCACCCTTCCGGACGCCGGCGTTCTACCGGTGCTCGAGCGTTGCGAACCGGGTTAGCGGCGTGCTGCCCGGAGGAGCTCGGTTGGGCTGATGCCCCGGATCGACGCGTCGACGAGCTCGACAGGGTGGACGGTAGGGAGCGCGCGGCCGGCGCGCCGGAGGGCGGCGCTGACCTGGACGAGGCAGCCCGGGTTGGCACTCGCGTAGGCGTCCGGTTCGGTGGCGAGGACGTTCTGCGCCTTGCGGTCGCCGAGCGTCGCCGCGGTCTCGGGCTGGACGATGTTGTAGATGCCGGCGCTGCCGCAGCAGAGCTCCTGCTCGGCCGGCTCGAGCAGTGTCAGCCCCGGGATCTGCGCGAGCGCCTCGCGCGGCTCCGAGACGATGCGCTGCGCGTGGCGCAGGTGGCAGGCGTCCTGGTAGGCGACGCGCAACCGGAGCGGCTTGCGCACGGCGTGCTCGGCCGGCGGGTTTGCAAGCAGCTCGGACACGTCGCGCACCTTCGCCGAGAACGCCGCGGCGCGCTCGGCCCACTGCGGGTCGTCGGCCAGCAGGTGTGTGTAGTCCTTCAGGGTTGATCCGCAGCCGGCGGCGTTCGTGGCCACGAGCTCGTAGCTCTCCAGCGCCTTGATCGTCTCTCTCGCACGCGCGAGCCCGCCGTCGAGTCGGCCCGCGTGGACGTGCAGCGCGCCGCAGCAGCCCTGCGCCCTCGGGACGTGGACGTCGTACCCGTCGGCCGCGAGCACCCGCGCGGTCGCGGCGTTGACGTCCCCGAAGACGATGCTCTGGACGCAGCCGGCGAGCAGCGCCACCGAGGGGCCCGTCCCCGGAGTGTGCTCCGGAGGCCACTCCGGCGCGGCCCACGGCGGCGCGATCTGCTTCAGCGCCCTGAACGGCCCTGGCGCCGGCAGCTTCCGCAACAGGAGCGCCGCGCGCAGGCGTCTCCGGTGCGGGAAGACCTCGAAGATCAGGCTGCGAAGGAGGCGATCCAGCGGCCCGCGGGAGTGGCGCTTCTCGATCTCCGCGCGCGTCGTCTCGATCAGCCGGTCGTACTTCACGCCGGACGGGCACGCAGTCACGCAGGCCATGCAGCCGAGGCAGCGGTCGAAGTGCTCGACGACCGTGTCCGTGAGCTCGATCGAGCCGTCGACGAGCCCGCCCATCAGGTAGATCCGGCCGCGCGGCGAGTCCATCTCCTCGTGCCAGAGCGAATACGTCGGGCACGTCGGCAGGCAGAAGCCGCAGTGGACGCAGTCGGAGATCAGCTCGGGCTGCACATCGCCTCGCGGACGCGCTCGGCCAGCGGGCTCCACGCCTGCGCGAGGACCTCCTCGATGTAGGCGACGCACGGGCCCGGCCGGACGAGCGGAGCCTCCTGCCCGTCCCAGCGCACGCGCCCGGGCAGTCGCGCCTGCAGCGCCCGGAGCTCGTCCCACGGGTCAGCCTCCTCTCCTCCGAGCGCGCGCATCTGCGCCTCGACCGCGCACTGCGAGCCCTCGAAGAGCACGTGCATCTGGCCGGCGGCGATGTCAACCGCGCTCGGGACGAGCTGCGAGCGGTGGAGCGCTGCCCAGTCCGGCTCGGTCACGACCGTGCGCGCCGCCGCGGGCCGCGGGTGCAGCCGCAGCGCGAGCCGGTCGACGCCGCCGAGCCGGCCGCGCGAGCCGCAGAAGAGCTTGCCGAGGTCGTAGCCGGCCACGTTCTTGACCACCTTGCCGCCGGAGCTCGCCCGCGTCCCGTCCGCCAGCACGACGGTGACGCCGATCACGAGGTCGCGCATGCCGCCGAAGCGGTGCCGGAGCGGCCCCGAGAGGTCGTCGAGCAGGCATTCGCCGAGCGTCGGATCGCCGGGCGGGTCGAGCGAGAGGCGTTGCCCGTGCTCGCGGAGCGCGGCCTGCAGCGCCGAGAGGCGGATCCCCGCCTCGACGATGCAGGTGAGGTCGCCGGGTTCGTGCTCGAGGAGCTCAGAACCGGTGGGCAAGCCCGGCCTTCTCCAGTGGATTGGCCCTGTAAGGGCCGGGCACCTCGCCGCAGAGGCGCGGTGTCGGGAAGACCTTGCCCGGATTCGCGAGCCCGCGCGGGTCGAACGCGCAGCGCAGGCGCTGCATCGTCGCGAGATCGGCCTCGCTGAACATCAACGGCATCACGCACGCCTTGTCCGCCCCCACGCCGTGCTCGCCCGTGATCGACCCGCCGGCGTCGATGCAGGCCTCGAGGATCTGCCCCGCAAGCGTCTCGGCGCGCTTCGCCTGTCCGTCGACTCGCCCGTCGTAGAGAACGAGCGGGTGGAGGTTGCCGTCGCCCGCGTGGAAGACGTTGCCGACGCGGAGCCCGTGCTCCGCGGAGAGCGCTGCGATGCGGCGCAGCACCTCAGGCAGCTTCGTCCGCGGCACGACGCCGTCCTGGACGTAGTAGTCGGGGCTGATCCGGCCCATTGCGGCGAATGCGGCCTTGCGACCGCGCCAGATCGTCGCGCGATCGTCCGCGTCGGCCGCGACCCGGATCTCCACCGCGCCGTGCTCGCGGCAGATCGCCTCGACGTGAGCCGAATCCTCCTCCACCTGCGCGGCGGCCCCGTCGAGCTCGACGATCAGCACGGCGCCGCACCCGTCCGGGTAGTTCGCGTTCACCGCGGCCTCGGCGGCCTCGATCGTGATCGCGTCCATCATCTCGATCGCCGCAGGCAGGATTCCCTGCGCGATCACGCCGGAAACCGCGCTGCCCGCCTCGTCGGTGTGCGCGAAGCCGGCGAGCAGCGTGCGCACCGCCTCAGGCGCCCGCAGGACGCGGAGCGTCAACTTCGTCGCGATCCCGAGCGTGCCCTCGGAGCCGATGAACGCGCCCAGCAGATCGGGCCCGTTGTCCCATACAGACAGCTCGACCAGCTCGCCGTCCGGGAGCACGACTTCGGCCGCCAGCACGTGGTTGGCGGTGAAACCGTATTTGAGGCAGTGCGCGCCACCCGCGTTCTCGGCGACGTTGCCGCCGATCGTGCAGACCTGCTGCGACGACGGATCGGGCGCGTAGTAGAAGCCCTCCGCCGCGACCGCCTTGGTCACGTCCAGATTGGTCACGCCCGGCTCGACGACGACCCACCCGTGCTCGAGGTCGATCTCGAGGATCCGCGTCAGCCGCGCGAGCGAGATCACGATCCCCTCGGCCACCGGCAGCGCGCCGCCGGAGAGTCCGGTGCCCGCGCCGCGGGCGACGAACGGGATCCCCTCCTCGTTGCAGAGCCGAACGACCGCCTGTACCTCCTCCGCGCTCGCCGGGAGCGCGACGAGCGCGGGCACCACGCGGTGGCGCGTGAGGCCGTCGCACTCGTACGTGCGCAGCTGCTCGGGCTCCGTGATCACGTCGCAGAGCGCGGCGAAGAGGTCTGGCCTCAAGGGATCGCTCGCTATGGCGCCCACGCCCCGATTAACAATAGAACGTTTCCTGCGCTCGTCCGGTCCCGCTCGCGCGTCATGTTCGAGGCTTTCCGTGCCGATGCAGCCGGAGATGCTCCTGCGGCTGATGCTCGTCCTCGCACCCGCACTCGCTCTCGCGGCGGTCGATCTCGCGGTGAAGGCGGCGTTCCCGACGAAGGGATGGGACTTCCACCAGCGGTCGCACGCGTGGTCGGTGCTCACCATTTCCGTGCTTGTCGTCTTGCTGCTCCTCGCTGTGCTGCCGTCCCGGCTCGTCGCGACAGCGGCGGGCGTCGTCGCGGGCGGTGTGCTCGGAAACGTCGTCTCGGCGCATCAGCACGGCGGCCGCGTGCCGAACCCACTCGTCGTGGGCGCGTTTGCGTTGAATCTTGCAGACGTCTTCGTCCTCGTCGGCGTGCCGGTCCTCGTGTTCGCGCTCGCGCGCGCCTCGATCCGCCACCGCGAGCTGATCGACCGCCTGATCCCGCCGCGGCGCTGGGAGCTCGCGCTCCGCCGGCGACTTGGACTCTAGGTCTTTCAGACGCTCGCGCCGTCGGCGGAGTTCGGAGATTCGGGATGATTGCGGCGTGGGCTTGCTCGAGCGAGATGACGCGGTTCTCGTGGTGGTGGACGTCCAACCCGGGTTTCTCGTCCGCGCGTGGTTCTCGGAGCAGGACGCCGCGGCCGCGCGCACCGCGCTGGATCGCATGGTCTGGCTTGTCGCGCTGGCGGCCCGGCTCGGGATTCCGATCGTCGTGACCGAGGAGGAGCCCGAGCGGAACGGCCCGACCGACCCCCGCGTGGCCGAGCGCCTCACCGCGGCGACGCCCGCGCTCTGTAAGCCGACGTTCGGGCTCGCAGGAACTCCCGAGATCCTCGCTGCCGTACGCGCGACCGGGCGAGGAACCGCGGTCGTCGTCGGCTGCGAGACCGACGTCTGCGTTGCTCAGTCGGCAGTCGGCCTGTGCGAGCAGGGCTTCGACGTGGTAGTCGTCGTCGATGCGACGTTCTCTCCCGGCGAGATGCACGTGCGCGGCCTCGACCGGCTGGCAGCGGCCGGAATCGCCTGCAACCACGCGAAGGGCGTCACCTACGAGTGGCTCCGCTCGGTGCAGCACACGCACGCCGTGCTGGGCGAGCCCGGCCTGCCGACACCACCCTTCCGCCTCTGATTTGGAGGTGGACCTAGTGGACGCGGCCACAAGTACGGTTGTGCGTCTGGCGGCCCGCAAACGCGGCGCATGCCGTTGTCCTCGGTCGGCCGCATACCTACGGGTATGCGGCCTCCCTGCGTCCTGGGCCTGCTTG
>Ga0187870_1000184_pt1 | contig 83745 bp, 66 predicted proteins | sample June2016WEW_13_1_3_FD_132974 | JGI IMG/M metagenome (GOLD analysis project Ga0187870, IMG submission 132974) | Peatland microbial communities from SPRUCE experiment site at the Marcell Experimental Forest, Minnesota, USA - June2016WEW_13_150 | ecosystem: Environmental > Terrestrial > Soil >...
CGCGCCTCCTTGGGATCGAGGCTGGTCGTCTCGGTGTCCAGGCAGAAAGAATCCCTGCTCTGGAGGGCGCGGACCAACTCTGCGCGTTGGGCGGGCGAGGCCGCCAGGTGGTATTCATGCGGCACGTCGGCGATGGTCTTGAGGTTGGCGGCCACGGGCGGTTTCGGCTCAGCGGCAGGCGCCTGGCCCTCGGCCACGAGGACCAGGTCCTCGGCGGGCGGTTTTGCCAGGCGGCTGGGCGCCGGCGCCGAGGCGGCTCGCGGGCCGGGCGGGAAACCGTGCCCCGCCTTGAAATCCTCGCCAAACAGGCGGCGGCCAATCGAGTTGAACTCGAATTCCACCAGCAACCCTTTGAGCTTCTCCGCGTCGGGCGGCTGCACCCGCAACGACTCCAAATCCACCGGGCAAGGGGCATCGCAGACGATGGTAGCCAACTGTTTGGAGAGGAGGGCCTGCTGGCGGTTGTTTTCGAGGCTATCTTTGACCCGGCCGGTCAATTCGCCGGCATGGGCCAGCAGGGTCTCGAGGCCGCCGAACTGGGCGATGAGTTTGCGGGCCGTCTTCGGGCCGATGCCCGGCACGCCTGGGATGTTGTCCGACGCGTCGCCCATCAGGGCGAGCACGTCCACGACCTGCTCCGGGCGTTGCACGCCCCAGCGCTGCTGAATCTCCGGCACGCCCAGGACCTGGACGGCGTCCCCCAGGCGCGGCGGTTTGTAGAGGAAAGTGTTGGCATCGACGAGCTGGTCGAAGTCTTTGTCCAGGGTGACCATGTAAGAGGTAAAGCCTGCCTTTGCCGCGCGCCGGACCAGGGTGCCGATGAGGTCGTCGGCCTCGAAGCCCGCGCAGGCGAGCGCGGGGATGCGGAAGGCCTGGAGCATCCGGCCCACGTGCGGCAGCGCCTGGCTGAGCTCCTCAGGCATGGCCTGCCGGGTCGCCTTGTACTGGGGGAAGGCGACGTGCCGCTGGGTCGGCGCTGCCGTGTCGAACGCGACGGCAAGGTGCGTCGGTTGTTGGTGCTTAAGGATGTCGAGCAGGGTCTGGGTGAACCCGAAGAGGGCGGAAGTGTTGACCCCTTTCGAGGTGAAGATCGGCCGGCTGATTAGGGCAAAGTGCGCCCGATAAACCAAAGCCATCCCGTCCAGCAGGAATAACTTCTTCACCACGGCCGGGTTCGCTTCGAGTTCGGTCCGCCAACGACGGCGAGGACGTGTTTGGCCAGTTTGACGTCCTCAGCGATCTGCCAGTCGAACATGCCGACCAGGATGAAGTCGGCGCCGGCGTTAAAGGCGAAGGGGAAGGCGGCGCGGGGATGAATGGCGCCGGCGGCCAGGATCTTGAAGGCGATCCAGGGTTGCTTGACCTTGGCAAAGACGTCGATGACCGCCTGCGGGTCCTGGCACCACGAATTGTCATGTGCCCCTAAGGCGCCCGTTTCGTCCGGGCGCGGCGCGGTGTAATAATCAAGCGTGTGCAGTGTCTTCTGATAGAAATCGACATCCAGCCCGGCCTTTTCACATGCGACAATCACCCGCAGGTCGTGGGCGGCGACGCCGGCAATGCGCTTCTGCGACCTGATGAACTGCACGCTCTGGGCGATCTTCTCGAACTTGCCTTGGTCGAGGAGTCCCTCGCACGCATCGCCGGTCAGATGAATGCCCGTGGCGCCCTGGTCGATGGCCTTTTGAATTTGGGAGAAGCCCCCGGCAGCATCCGGGCGGGCCTGGGCAAACCACTTGAGCTTGCCGCCGGATTTCCAGTGCTCGAAGAGGTCCGTGTTGTCGTCCATCACCCAGGAATTGATGGCGGTGATGCCCTGAGTTTCGCCCAACTCGAGCGTCTCCCGGATCTTGGCGGGGGTGTTGTAGTGCCGCATGAGCGGGGAGACGTATGCCAGGTCCCGCGAGTGCGACCAGCCGCCGATGAGGTTGCCGCCCATCATCAGGCGGCTGAACTCCTGGCCGGCGATTTTGCCTTTCGGAAAGGGCTCCGCCGGCGTGGCCGGCGAACCGCCGGGGCTGACGATGGCCTGGGGCTTGGCGGCGCTGGGCGCGCCCAGGCTCAGCGGCAGCGCCGCCGACGCGAGCAGCGATGACTTTACAAAGCCGCGACGAGAAATCTGTTTTGCCATAGAGCGACCCGTAGCACTTTCCGTTCGCCCTGTCAAGCGCGGGGGCGCAATGGTAGTGGGCTACTTTGGGAAAACGGCGGTTTTTGGCTTTTTCTGGCACGGCGGTTCTGCGAATGTTGGGGCATGGTTAAGCCGAAGAAACCGAGGCCACGCGACGCTAGCCAGCTTGCCGCGTCAGTACTGGCGGATGTGATCAAGCTTTCCGAAAAGCCGATTCCAAAACGGTCCAAACGGCGCGCACGCCGCAAGTAGGCAGTGGAACTTGAAAATCAAAAGGCGATAACTAATCAGTTATGACACCCTTTGACCTAAGAATTTCAATGTATTGTGGCAGTGAAATATCACATTGTCTGAACAATCGGCATTCTTTCTGCGATATTTTCATGTAGCGAGGAATGAAGCCGTGGGGAAGCTCTCCTGAGCCTCTCCGGATTCCGAATGACAAAATGCGTTTATCGTTGTGCCAGAAACTAGCTAAATCGTGCCTCCTCCCGCGCTCGTATCTGGCTTGCAGTTTAACTGCGATTGCCGTTGCGTCCTCCTGCGTAAGAAATTTCACGGCCTCTTTTGGAGGTACTCGCTAAGAACCGCCAGTTGTCGCGCTGGTTCTGGCCCCAATCTTTCCTTTGGCTCATTTGAAAGGCGATCAAAAAAATCCAAAATAAGGCTTTTTAGATTACTTACAGCATCCTCCTCATTATCGCCGGAAGAGTGAATGTTCGCATCAAACCAGCTAGCACTAAAGCTGCCTTCAACGTACCGGACAGAGGCAAGGATTGTCTTTAAAAGGTCGTATGGCTCAGGGGTAAAGCTATCAATCGGAATAATTGTTGTTTGGCTCGACTCCAGGCGACGAAGTCTCGTCTCAAACCCGCTGAACGCTATCTGCAAAAGATTGAATTCAATCTCTCGTTTTTTCCTCTCTGCAACCACAGAAACGACATTAGCGACCAATTCAGGCACCAGATCCGCCCAGTTCTCAGCAAATGTCCTGCTCGCCCGCCCGCCGGGTTCAGTCGGGCCGCCGAAGAGGTAGAATGATCGGACGTCGCATGGGGTGTGTTCACCAAAACTACATCGCCCGGAGGACCATTCAATCACTTTGTATGGATCATCAGATTCCAGGGATTTTCGGATTAAAACTGTCGGTTTATTTCGACTCATTTTATGCCTTTCCTAACACAAAAACAGCGAACGCTTGCTGTAGTGTATCAACTAAACTAATTAAATAGTTCTCAGAAAGCGTTGTTTTTAGCGACTCAGCTTCAACTGTGATTCGAATATTGTCCTTCCGTCCCGCGTGCCAGGAGATGTTCTGAACAGGGGCGCCTTCGATGGAGAGCATCGCCCCATCTAACTTGATTGCGACATTTCCTATTTTTGTCTGGAAACGCAAAGAGCGGACTATTCCGCTGTCTGGAAGTTCTTGGAGCTTTGTCTCAAAGCCGCCCCTCAAATTTACGTCAACTTCCCTTCCCACCAATGGACTTACCGATTTCTGAATGTCGTCCAATGTGGATTTGGACTCGCCCTTGAGCTTTTCCGACACCATTTCTGGCGAAAGCACATCAAAGTGAACGTGATTTCCTGAACGGCCCCCAAGCATGAGCCTGACGCAGGCAACGCCGCGTGAGGTTGTGAGAGGGGCGATTTTGTCCTTCTCCCCCTTCATCCACTTCACGAGCTCCCGGTCGGCCAAGAGCACTTTTCCGCACGCAGTTATCCACGCGAGGTGCGTGTTCGCAAGATCTGGGAACTCGATTGGCATATCAGTCCCAAGCAGTCTAAACTAAAAAGAATTCTTTTTCAACACCAAAGAAACCTCGTGTTTGCCGGCATTCCCTTCTCGCTCTGGCCTCTTAAATTCACGCGGGGCCTGTACACCCATCGCTACCCCCTGTCAAGCCAAAGTAGCCCACTGCCGGCGCAATTCGGTCTTTCCCCTCGGCGCCAGTTGGACAATGCTTAGAGCATGTGCAGCAGGGTATCGAATGCCGGGCGCCGAAGGCCGAGGGGCGAGGGGCGAGGGGCGAGTGATCCGACTGGGCCCTCGGGTGCAGCCCGGTCCAGCACAGCGCCGGCGGCAGGCCTGCCGACGCCCGGCGGCTCAAATCCGAAATCCGAAGGCCGAAATCCGAAGGCGGGACGAGACGCGAAATCCGCGCCTGCGCCGCGTTTGGCGCCCCTCGCCCCGCGCATCGGCGCGTGGTTGCTCTGGCTTTTCCTGGCCTGCGCCGGCGGGTCGGCCGAGGCGAAAGAGGAAGCCAAGGCCCGGCCGCGAATTTCGGCGGCAGAAACCACCAATGCCCTCGCCTCGTTCCAGGTCAAGGCGGGTTTTCGGGTCGAGTTGGCGGCGGCGGAGCCGCTGGTGGCGGCGCCGGTGGCGCTGGCGTTCGATGAGCGGGGGCGGTTGTTCGTGGCCGAGATGCGTGACTACCCGGAGGGGCGCGAGGAGAATCCGCACCTGGGCCGAATTCGCGTGCTGGAGGACCCGGATGAGGACGGGGTCTTCCAGACCAGCACGGTCTATGCGGACAACCTGGCTTGGCCCTCGGCCCTGGCCTGCTACGGCGGCGGCGTCTTTGTCGGGGCGACGCCCCAGATCATCTATTTCAAGGACAGCCAAGGGGACGGCGTGGCGGACGTGGTCAAAGTGGTGTTCACCGGTTTCGGCGGCCGGACGAATACGCCGCAGGCGCGGGCGTTGCTGAACAGTTTCAACTGGGGCCTGGACAACCGCATCCACTGCGGGACGGCCGGCCTGGGCGGCGTGGTGTCCGTGCTGAGCGCGGCCGAGATTCCGGCGGTAGCGCTGGGGGACAATGACTTGGCGTTCGACCCGCGCACGCTGGCAATTTTCCCCGAGGCCGGTCTCGCCCAATCGGGCTTGAGCTTCGACAGTCAGGGGCGGAAATTCCTTTGCGATTTCACTCGCCCGCTCCGGCGGCCGATGTTAGAGCCGCGTTACCTGGCGCGCAACCCGTTCTTCCCGGCGCCAGCGGAACTGCTGGAGGTCCTCAGCCCGGCCACGGCGATTTTTCGCTTCGCCGGGGGCGAAACCTCGAGGGCCCGCCGGGCGGACCTCCCGCCGGGCCGGGGCCGGGAGCCGCCCGCCAACGCGCTCACGAGTGGCTGGCTGAGGGCGGCCCGCGGTTGCGTGGTTTATCGCGGCAGCGCCTTTCCCTCAAACTACCTGGACAACGTTTTTATTGCCGACCCGGAGGCCCATGTGATTCATCGGGTCGTGCTGCGCGAACACGGGCTGGAAACGGCGGCCGAGCGTCCGGGGGACGAGCGGCAGAGTGAATTCCTCGTTTCGAAGGACGAGTTGTTTCAGCCCATGCAGATCGTCAACGGCCCGGATGGGGCGCTTTACATTGCGGACCTGCGGTCCGGCCATGACAGCGGGCGCATCTATCGCATCGTGCCGGAGCCGTTCCGACGGCCCCGGCCGCCGCAGTTGGACCGGCTGAGCACCTACGACCTGGTCGCGCTGCTGGCGCAGGCCAATGGCTGGCACTGCGACACCGCGGCTCGGCTCTTGTATGAGCTGGCGGACCCGGGGGCGGTGGCGCTGCTGAGCGACATGCTCAACAAGTCGAGGCTCCCGCTGGCGCGGCTGCGCGCCTTGCACGCGCTGGAGGGCCTGGGCGCGCTCCGGGAGGCGCAGGTGCTCAAGGCCTTGAAGGACAGCGATGAACGGGTGCGCGAACACGCCGTGCAGTTGGCGGAACAGCTCGCGGCGTCCGCCAGGGTGTCCGGGGCACTTTGGCAGCAACTGCGCGCCCTGGCGGCGGACCCGTCCATCCGGGTGCGTTATCAACTGGCGTTGAGCCTGGGCGAACTGCGCGTGCCCGGCCGCGGCCTGGTGCTGGCGGCCCTGCTGGCCGGCGACCTGGACAGCGCGGGGATTCGCGCCGCGGTGCTCAGTTCGCTGGGCGAAGGGGCGGGACCATTCCTGGCCCAATTGGCGGGTGATGCGCGTTTCCAGAACACGCTCGCAGGCCAGCAGTTCCTGGGGCAACTGGCCACGATGATCGGAGTCAGAGGCCGGCTGGCGGATGTGACGCAGGCGCTGGATTTGGTGGATTGGACGCCGGCGGCAGCGCCGCCGCCTTATGCATTGCTGACCGGGCTGGCGGAAGGTCTGCACCGCACCGGCAGTTCGCTTGGGCTGGTGGACAAGCAAAAGCGGCTGCAGCGCTTCTTCGATGGCGCCCTGAACATGGCCCTCAATGACCGCGCCCCATTGCCGTTGCGCGTCGAGGCGGTCCGCTTGCTGGGCGTGAGCCCATCGGATTACAACGATGCCAGCGATTGGCTGCGGCTCTTGCTCAGCCCGGCCGAGCCCTACTTCCTGGAATCGGCCGTGCTGGCCGCGCTGGGGCGGTGCCTCGAGCCGCGCGTCGCTGCCGACCTGATTCGGGTGTGGCCGGTGTTGGCGCCCCCGTTGCGGCACGAGGCCATGCTGGCGTTGCTGGCCCGCAGCGACCGGGCCGGGGCGTTGCTGGCGGCCCTGGAGCATGGGAGGATTAACAGCGCCGAGCTGTCTTCGACGCAGCTCAACCTCTTGCGCACGCATCGCGACCCGGCCATCAGCCAGCGAGCCATCCAGCTTTTCGGCCCGGTCCCGCTGGCGCGGCCAGCGGTGGTTCAGCACTTCCTGCCCGCACTCCGTTTGACCGGCGCTGTGAGCCGCGGCCATGACATTTTCCTGGCGCGTTGCGCGGCCTGCCACCGCTTGGGCGGCGAGGGGCACGCCTTCGGTCCCGGGCTGGCCGCCGCCAGGATTCAGGGAAAGGAAGCCACCCTGACGGCCATCCTGGAACCGAATCGGGACGTGGCGGCCGATTACGCGACCTGTCTGGCCGAGACCAGAGAAGGCGAGAGCCTGCTCGGCCGCGAGACGGCAAAAAACGCCTCGACGCTCATGCTGCTCCAGCCCACGGGCGGCGCCGTGGTCTGGCTCCTGGCAGACATCCAATCCCGCCAGACCCAATCCTGGTCGCTGATGCCCGAGGGCCTCGAGCAGGGCCTCACCTTGCAGGAGATGGCGGATTTGCTGGATTATGTGTTGGCGGCGCCTGATTCCAAGTCGCATGGGAACAAGTAAGTGGGCCGTTTCATAAATACGCTCCCCTAGCTGGCGATGGATTTTTCGTCCAGACAAGCCCGGCGGCGCAGCAAATGCCGCCACCGGCCCCAACACTGCATTGGCCACATTGGCTGGATTGGCCACATTGGCCATTTTTGCCAAAAAACTGGCTGCGCCGCGCTGAGAATTATTTGACGGCGAAACAGGCGGTCAAATCCAATACTTGGTTGACGGGGCCGTGCGTCGCCAACTGCGGCGCGCAATGGCGTCCGAAACCGCAGGCCATCCACAACACCGTCGAGGCCAGGAGCAAGAGCGCCAGGCGACCAGTGCAAAGCCGAACCCGGTAAACCCGCAGGGCACGATGATTGGTTTTCATGCGGGCATTCTAGCGCAGGGGCGCGCAGGAGTGTTAATCGATAAACTTGGCGGGAACATCGGTTAAAGCAATGCCCCGCAGTTTTCGCCCGGTAAAATTGCGGCGGTGCAAAATCCTTCGCGAGACGCGGGGATGGTCGCATCCAGTGATTCGGCGCGGCGCCGCTGCACGATTGGGGTTTCCCTGAACGCCGCTCCGTGGTAGCAATGGAGCCGCATGTTTTGCCGCTCCCTCCAGCGACCGCGCTGCGCCTGGCTGGTCCTCGCCACGTTGATGGCCCCGTTGGCAGAGGCCCAGGTCAAGCCCGGCGCCAGCCCGCCGCAACTCGATCGCGTCACGCGCTGGACCACCGGGAACGGCCTGCCGCTGGTCCAGCCTCAGGCAACCACATGAATAACCGCCCCGTTCGGTCCAAGGACAATTTCCTCATTTTTGGCTCGCCCCTCATTGAGGAGGCCGAAATTCAAGAGGTCGAGGCGACCCTCCGGTCGGGGTGGCTGGGGACCGGCCCAAAGGTGGCGCGGTTTGAACAGGAGTTCTGCGCGCACAAAGGGGGCTGGGGACACCCGGTGGCGGTCAGTTCCTGCACCGCCGCCTTGCACGTCGCCATGCTGGCCGCCGGATTAAGGCCGGGTGACGAGGTGATCACCACGGCCATGACTTTCTGCGCCACGGTCAACGCCATCATCCACGCGGGGCTGACGCCGGTTTTGGCGGACATCCAGCCCGGCACGATGAATATTGATCCCGTGGAAGTGGAAAGGAGAATTACCCCGCGCACCCGCGCGATTGTCCCCGTTCACTTTGCCGGGCGCCCGTGCGCGATGGACCGGTTGTGCGACCTGGCCCGTGGGCACAACCTCATCCTGATCGAAGACTGTGCCCACGCCATCGAGACGGCCTGGCAGGGAAAGCCGGCGGGCACTTTTGGCGACTACGGCTGTTTCAGCTTTTACGTGACCAAGAACATCGTGACCGGGGAGGGGGGCATGATCCTGGCGCGCTCGGAGGCCGCGGCTGCCCGCTGCAAAATCCTGGCGCTGCACGGGCTGAGCAAAGACGCCTGGCAACGCTTCGGCGACGCCGGCTACAAGCACTACCAGGTGGTGGAGTGCGGTTACAAGTACAACATGATGGACATCCAGGCTGCCCTGGGCCTGCACCAGGTGAAAAGGGTGGAGGCTTACTGGCGGCGGCGAGAGCAAATCTGGAGGCATTACAACCAGGCCTTCGCGGCTCTGGCCATTGGGCTGCCGCCCGCTCCGGAACCAGGCACCAAACACGCCTACCACCTCTACACCATCTTGGTTGACCAGGCCAGCGCCAGCATCAGCCGGGATGCCTTCCTGACGGCGATGACCGCCCAGGGCATCGGCGTGGGCGTCCACTACTTGAGCATCCCCGAGCACCCCTTTTACCAGGAGGCCTTTGGCTGGAAGCCCGAAGATTTTCCGAACGCAATGCGGATTGGCCGCCAGACGGTCAGCCTCCCGATCTCACCCAAGCTGACCGACGCCGACCTCCAGGACGTGGTTGAGGCGGTCCGGCGCACTTTGGCCGGGGGCGGCGCCAGGAGTTGACACCGGGAAAAACGCCCCGCTGCCGGCCGGGCGCATTTTTTTGTTCGTGTCTTTTGGGGCGAAAGTATTTTAATTGAGGTCATGATGATTTGGCTGCTTGCGTTGGTGCTGATGGCCGCGCTGGCCGCGCTGGGCTACCGGCAAGGCGCCATCCGCGTGGGGTTTTCTTTTGTGGGGATTGTAGTGGGCGCGTTATTGGGGCCGCTGCTGGGCAAACTCCTCCAGCCCGTCCTGGTGGCGCTGGGCTTGAACAATCCGACGCTGCTCTGGCTGCTGGGGCCGTTGGTCGTCTTTGTGCTGGTCTCGATCATCTTCAAAGCCGCGGCCCTGCCGGTGCACCAAAAAGTGGACGTCCATTACAGGTATCACGCCGGCGATTTGCGCCCGGTGTTATGGGCGCGGCTCAACCGCCGACTCGGCCTGTGCCTGGGCCTGCTCAATGCCACCGCTTACCTCATCCTCCTTTGCTTCGGGTTCTACGTCTTGAGCTATTGGACGTTCCAAATGGCCTCGCCGGACCAGGACCCGACCTCGCTCAAGCTGCTCAATCGGTTCGGCCAGAGCCTGCAAAGCTCCGGCTTCGCCAAAGTGGCGCGGGCGGTGGAGCGCTTCCCCCAGGAATGGTACGACGCCGCCGACCTGGCCGGCATCATCTATAACAACCCGCTCAGCGAAGCCCGGCTGTCCCGTTACCCCGCCTTCCTCGGCCTGGCGGAGATGCCCGAATTCAAGGACTTAGGGAGCGACAAGGATTTCGCCGAACTGCGCCAGAGGCGGGCCCCGCTGATGGACGTGATCCATTATCCCAGGATTGACTCGATGCTCAAGAACCCCGGCCTGGCGCGGTTGGTGTGGAACACGGTGGCGCCGGACATGAAGGACCTGCGCATCTTCCTGGAGACCGGCCAATCGCCCAAGTACGCCAGTGAGAGAATCCTCGGCCGCTGGGAATTCGACGTCCATTCCGTCGTCAACATAGCGCGCCGGCTCAAGCCCAATATGGCCGCCAAGGAATTGCAGGCGCTCCGGCGCTACCTCACCGCCGCTTTCGAGAAGACCAGCTTCGTGGCCATGACCGACCACCAGGCCCGCTTGAAGAATGTGCCCCAGTTGCGGCTCCCCACGGCCGGCGCCGCGCCGTCGCTCGCCACCCAGACGCTCGAAGGCAAGTGGGACAACCAGGGCGGGAAATACCACTTGAGCATGTCCGGCGGCGGGCAACAGGAATTGACCGCCACCGTCGAAGGCGACCGCCTCACCATCAACGCGGTTGAAGGCATGAACCTGGTCTTCAACCGTGAGGATTAGGCCGTAACGATGATTGTCTTGGGGAGCGCCGGCGGCCTGCGTGGGCTCCTGAGCGCAACGGCCCGCCGCGCCCTCCAACGCGTGACCGGCCAGCCCTTACGGCCCCACGGTCGGTTCGCTCACCCGGACCAGCCGGGGCTGGACCTGGGAGTTTCTGAACTGCTCGAACAGAGAGTTTTGCAGGGGTTCAGGCATGACGCCATTGGTGCTGGAGACGAAGACCGGGGCCTGGTCCGCCACCCTCAGGGCGGCGATGGCCTGCAGGGATTGGGTGCCATGGAGGACATCCTGGCTGCCGGGTTCCTTGGGGGCCACGGAGCAAATGATCCCGGCGAGCAGCAGCCCGCAGACGCTCAGGCCGAAAGCGCCGGCCAGCGCCGGCTTGCGCTCCAGCGCCGTCCAGAACCTCTGGAACCAGGGGGCCTCCCAGAACAATTGCCCCACGCCCACAGCCTCATCCCCGAGGTCTCCGGTCTTGATGCGCACGATGACGCGGCGGGAGAAGTCGTCGAAAAAACCGGGCGGCGGCTGCTCATGGCGTTTCCAGGCGAGCAGCCGGCGCAAGGGCTCGAAGTTCTCCGGTTCAGGATGCATACTACTTCAAATAATCCGACAAGTAGGCCTGTAATTGCTGCCGGGCATAAAACAGCCGGGAACGCACGGTGCCGATATTGCAGTCCATGATTTTCGCAATTTCTTCATGCGACAACCCTTGCACATCATGCAAGGTCACTACCAGTCTATGGGGTTCTGACAATTTCTGCATGGCCGCGTTCAATTTTTCCTGGAGCTCGGCCAGGCTGATTTCGCGGCGCGGAGTCTTTTCCGAGATCAAGGCTACTAAATCAGGATCATGCTCGGCGTTCAAGTCCAGGTCGTTCAGGCTCAACTGGGCTTTGTGCTTGCGTTGTTTGAGGAAGTTGATGGTCTTGTTGACGGCGATGCGATAGACCCAGGTGTAGAAACTGGACCCGCCCTTGAAGGACTTGAGGGCGTGAAAGGCCTTGATGAAGGCCTCCTGCGCCAGGTCATTGGCGTCCTCGTGATTGGCGGTCATGTGGTAAATGGTGGCATAGATGCGCTCCTGGTAGCGCCGGACCAGTGCGTCGTAGGCAGCCAGGTCGCCTTTGCGCGCCCGCTTGACCTGGTCCATGTCGTCGGCCGGCATGGGGGCAGAGGCCGCAGCGGGTTCGTCCGGTTGCTTGCCTGCCTTGCGACTCGCCGGCTCGGTCATAATCATAGGCGGCTCTCAGGCGCCGCCCAGCGCATCGGTCTGGCGAGCCAGGTATTCGGTCAAAGCCAGCAAACCGGCCCGGCCGGGCGAGGGCGGCCAGGCCTGGGGGATTTGGCGGGCCTTGGCCAGGTACTGGTGGATGATTTCCAGGGAAGCGCCGAGCGTGTCGTGCTTGGCCAGCAACTGGGCCATCGGCTTCATGGAACCGGCCTGCCAAACCCGGACCAGCTTCTGGAGGCGGGCGCGGTCCGCGGCCTTGGCCCGTTCCCAGAGCAAGAGCACCGGCAGCGTCAGCTTCCCCTTGGCCAAGTCAGTGCCCAGCGACTTGCCCGCCACGGCTTCGGAACCGAAGAGGTCGACGCAATCGTCATAGACCTGGTAGGCGGTGCCAAAGGCCAGGCCAAACTGGCGCGCGGCGCGCCGCCACTCCGGCCCGGAGCCGCTCAGGCAGGCGCTCAACTCGCAGGACAGGGCGAACAACTCCGCCGTCTTCATCTCCAGCACCTTGAAGTAGTTCTCCCGCGTGAAGTGAAAATCGCGGCGGTGCTGGGTCTGCAGGATTTCCCCGGAGCAAACCGTGTGGGTGGCCATCGCCACCGCCCGGCAGACCTCAGGGGTCGGAAAGCTGGCCGCCAGTTTGAGCGCCTGGGCAAAGAGGCAATCGCCAAACAACACGGCGATGTCGTTGCCCCAGTTTGCCGCCAGCGTCAGCCGGTTGCGCCGGATTTCCGCTTCATCGATCACGTCGTCATGCGCCAGCGTCGCCAGGTGAACCATCTCGATGATCACCGCCACCGTCACATGGTCGTCGTTGGCGCCGCCCAGGGCATTGGCCGTCAGGGCCACCAGGGCCGGGCGCAAATGCTTGCCCTGCCCGTTCAAGGCATAATCGGCGTACGGGGTGATGGCGGGATCGAAGGCCTCGACCTGTTGCGCCAGCCGCTGCCCGACCGCCTCGAGAAAAGGCTCCACCGGACCGATGATCTCTTTCCAGGAGTAAGCCGGCTCAGTCTTCAACGGGTCGGTCATCGGCGCAGAAACCACTTTGGTGTCAGCCGCAGACATGCGCGAGGAATCTAAGGTTGCCCTCCACTCAAGTCAAACCTCTTTCAGATTCTGGAAGAGGCCGTGACCCAGGGCGCGAAAAGGACACCAGAGCGCAACCCGGTTGGGTTTTCATTTTCAAGTTTTCCCAAAAGCGGTTATCTTTGCTGCGTGGCAGCGTTCGAGCCGCTGGTGGCCGCCCGGACCCAGGTAACGGATATAACTTATTTGGCTCCTTTAACACTTTTAACTTGTTTAACCCTCATCAAGTTCGTGTCCCCCTTCTCTCAACTTGCGGAATGGCCCGCCCTGAACCAGGTCACCGTCCCCGACCTCTGGCAACAGCAGGCCGTCGCCGCCTTGCGTAACGGCCAAGACGTGGTCGTTCAGGCGCCCACCGGTTCGGGCAAGACGCTGATCTTCGAGCTCTGGTCCAACCAAGGCAAGAACCGTGGGCAGGCGATCTACACGGTGCCGACCCGCGCGCTGGCCAACGACAAGCTGGCCGAATGGCGCGCCCGCGGCTGGGATGTCGGCATCGCCACCGGCGACCTGGCGGAGAACCTCGGCGCGCCGGTGCTGGTGGCCACGCTGGAGACGCAGAAAAACCGCCTGCTCCAAGGGGACGGCCCGGTCCTGTTGGTGGTGGACGAATACCAGATGCTGAGCGACCTGGACCGGGGCTTGAATTACGAGTTGGCGCTGGCGCTGGCGCCGCGGCAAACCCAGTTGCTGCTGCTCAGCGGCAGCGTCGCCAACCCCCAGGACGTGGTCAAATGGCTGCAACGGCTCGGCCGCCAGGCCGTCTTGATTCGCCATGAGCATCGCCCCGTGCCCCTGGAGGAAGTGCCGGCCAACAACCTGAGCTATCACCTGCCGAGCGAGATTCGGGGTTACTGGCCCCAGTTGGTCGCCAAGGGCCTGGCGGAAGATTTGGGGCCGATCCTGATTTTCGCCCCGCGCCGCCAGGCCGCCGAGTCCATGGCCGCCGAACTGGCCCGTCAATTGCCCCTGCCCCATCCCCTCCAGCTCAGCCCCAGGCAGAGACTCTTAGTCGGTGAGCACCTGGCCAAATTGCTCAAGGGCCGCGTCGCCTTTCACCACAGCGGCTTGAGCTACGGCGCGCGCGCGGGCGTCATCGAACCGCTGGCCAAGGCCGGCCAACTTCGCGTCGTGGTCGCCACCATGGGCCTGGCGGCCGGCATCAACTTCTCCCTGCGCAGCGTCGCCCTGGCGGCCGATTCCTACCGCCGGGAGGAGGCCGAACAACTCCTCAAACCGGACGAAATCCTGCAAATGTTCGGCCGCGCCGGGCGGCGCGGCCTGGACGAAACCGGCTTCGTGCTCATCACCGCCAACCAACTGCGCCTGCTCGATGCCCACCCCGGCCACCTCTCGCGCAGCGGGGCTGTGGACTGGGCCGCGCTGCTCGGGTTGATGGCCACTGCTGCCCAGCAAGGCCGCGACCCCTACCGGCAGGCGGTCCTGGCCCAGGAACGCCTCTTCACCACCAAGCCCATCTGCCTGGGCGTCGAGGAATCTTTGCGCCACCCCAACGTCCCTTGCGGCCTGAAAACCGACGCGGAACGGGCCCGGCACGTGCGAAAACGGCTGCGCGAAATGCTCAACAGCCGCGGCCAGTGGCAAGCGTATCCGGCGCCGGTGCCGGTGCCGCTCCGGGCGGTCCGCATCCTGCCCATCGGCCAGACGACGCCCTCGGCCAATTGGGAACTCAAGCCGGCGCTTTCCGAGCCGGCGGCGTTGGAAAAAGTCGGCCAGGGCACCCTGTGCCTACTTTCCGAAGACGAGCACGGCCCGGTCTATGGCCGGGCCATGACGCTGGCGGACCGGCTGGGCGGCGAGCGCATTATGCTCGCGAAGTGGATTCGGCGGCTCACCAATTGGAGCGGCCGCCAGGCGCCCCTGGCCCTCTGGAAAGACAAGCTCGCCCCGCTGGTCGAACAAAAACTGGCGCAGCAGAAGACGCCGGTTGTGAGTTTCCAAAACCAGGCCCGGCGCATCCTGGCCCAGGTAAGCCTGGCCGACTTGACCCTGCGCGTGCCGGTGGACTGTCACGGCGTTGCGCTCTGGCGGCCGCCGGAGCGCGAAGTGCTGCCCCCGGACTGCGCCCAGTGTTCCCTGGCGCCAGTCTGCCGCGAGCTGCCCTCCGGCACCGGCGTCGCGCTGCTGTGGCGGCGGCTCGGCCTGGTGGACCAGGCCGGCGCGCCGACCTTGCGCGGGCGCCTGGTGAGCTGCTTCTCCCAGGGCGACGGCCTGGCGCTGGCCGCCGCCCTCGAGGACGAAAGTTACCCGTTGGATGAATTGGTCTATGACCTGGCCGACCTCGATGCCGGTTTCCGCTTCTGCGGCGAAGACACCAACCGCTGGGGCGGCCGCCTGGGGCGGGTGTGCCGCGAGAAATTCGGCCTGCTCTCCATCCCCGGCTATCTCGAAAACGGCGTCCCGCCCAAATACGGCGCCGGCGCCGAACAAGTCGTCGCCTCGGTCCACCAGGACCCGGCCGCCAGACATGCCTGGGTCACCGACCTGCTCGGCCCCGGGGACATCGACCGGGTGATCATCGAGTGGCGCAGCCTCTTGCGCCGGATCGCGCACTCGCCCGACCTGGACTGGCCGCGCTGGCGCGCACTCCAGGCCCTGGCGAAAACCATCCTCAACGAAACCCAATCCCCGACGCTGACCGACCTCCCGCCACTGGAGCACCACCAGACCCGCCGCGTGGACCACCGGCTGATTCTGCGCAGCCACTGAGAGCCAAGGTCACAAAGGGGGCTGGTCACAGGGCTGATTGGGCGGTTCTGGAAAATCGGTGGTTTACGTTCCGATTTTCAATGATAGTCTAAAGCTCGTGATCAAACGGCTCGCTTATCAAGAGGAAATCCAGCAGAAGCTCGCCAACAACCCCGTGGTCGCTATCCTCGGACCCAGGCAGGTAGGGAAAACGACCCTGGCACGGCAAATTGTCCAAAGCGCACCCCATGAATTCTTCGATTTGGAAGACCCGATCGCGCTGGCGCGCTTGGACCAGCCGATGTCCGCGCTGGAAGGTCAAGTCCAAAAGTCCCTGTAAAAAGGTTCTGAAGATGCAGGTGGTGTTGGGCGCGTCTAACCTCCTTGAGGCATCAAAGGCCCGGAACTTTCGCGAAGATTCCGCTTCGCTACTCGCACCGGGCCTTGTCCCACCGTGGTTTGCCCCGGAACACCGCATTCTGGGGACAGGATGGCGGCCGGGTCAGCCTGAGCGTCATCCAACGCTCCGGATGAGCTGGGGCCCGCAGAACCCGGAAACCGAGGTTGTTGTTCCTGTTGTCCGGGTTGTTGTTGTTGCGGTTCGCTGACCGGCAGTTCCTGGCGTTGTTGTTCCAGTTGCCGCCGCGAATCACGCGGTTCGAGCCCGTTGGCCACCACCCCAAATCGATGCAGCACGTGCCGCCGCCAGGGCCCGCTGCGAGCCGGCACAGTGAACGCCACCAGCGCCTGCATCCCCTGTTGCAACTGCAGCTCCATCCACCGCCCGGCCACCCACTCACCTTCATACCGGCGGAACTTGCGGGCAAAGCGCAGCTTGCTCCGCCGGGCCAGCCGCAGTTCCTCCGGAAAGACGCGATAGCCGAGAAAATCCATGCCAAAGGCCGTCCGGTTCAGGGCGACCTTTGGCTTCAGGGCCAGACGCAACTCCGCCGCGAGGAAGGCTTCTCCCTCCCGCCAGACACCGCGGAGGTCGGTGCCGCTTTCACCCCACACGACGAAGTCATCCATGTAGCCCACGTAGGGCCCGCGCCGCAGGTGCTCTTTGATGAAGGGGCCCAGCGGGGCCAGGTGGAATTTCGCAAAATGCTGGGAGGTCAAGTTGCCGATGGGCAAGCCGGAACTAGGCGCGGTCTGGTAGCTGGCCAAGACCTGATCAAACAAGGCGAGCACCATCGCATCCTTGAACTTCTGTCGCAAGAGTCTGCGCAGAACGGTGTGGTCAACCGAGTCGAAATACTTGCGGACGTCCAGCTTCAGGAACCAACCGTATCGCCGGGCGTAGGACTCGGCCCGCCGAACCGCGCCAGTTGCCGCTTGCCTCGGCGGCAGGCATAACTGTCAAAGACCGCTGCCCGTTCGAGCACCGGCTCGCAGACATTCATCAGCCGGTGATGCAGCACCCGCTCCCGGAACTGGGCGGCGCAGATCGTTCGCTCCTTGGGATCGTAAATGGTGAAGTAATGATAGCCTCCCACCCGCGCTCGGCCCGCCAGCAGCTCTGCCCGCAACGCGCTCAGGTTGGCGGCCAGATTCTCCCGAAACGCCCGGCCATCCGCTTTAGCCCGCTTGCCTTTGGACGCCTTCCAAAACGCGAGCCGCAGGTTGTCCGGATCGGCGATGCCCGCCAGCAGGTGTCCGTGGCGCTTCACGCGGGCACCGGGTTGAACGCCAGCCGCTCCAGCAGGGCCGCTCCGTATTTCTCGATGCGCGCCTCGCCCACGCCTTCGATCTCCTTCATCTGGGATTTGCTGGAAACCCGCGACGCACCATGTCGGCCAGTTGCTCGTTGCTCAACACCACGTACACCGGAACACCCTCCTTCTCGGCCACGGCCTTGCGCCAGTCGCGCAACCGGCTGAACACCTCGAATTCCTCCGGCTTGAGCACCTCTTTATAGTCCACCTTGGGTAGCTTGCCGCCCGGAACCAATCCGCCCGCTCCGCCGCCATCCAGGTACTCCACGCAAGAGGTCCAGAAGGAGTCCTCCCCATCCGCCACGAATTCCTTCTTCACCGCCAGCACCCGGTGCCCACGCAAAAAACCGTTCATCTCGGCCTCCGCAGCCCCGAGATTCTTAATCGGCAGAATCAAGACCTTCAGTTGCATTCAGATTGCCAGGGGCGTCGGTTCTCGGAAGATTTCGCGACCGCTGCGCGGGGCTTTTCTTTTCTTATTCCTACCCGGTTGACCTCCTCACACCCGCTCCGCAGTCAGGCTTCGCTCGTCCCTCGCTCCGCCTCGCCTGCTCCGCTCTGGCTCACTGACCTGGGGCCAGGACAACCCGGAAACCGATGAGGAATTCGATGCGGCCCGGGGGGCCGTCGCGGTACGCTGAGCGGCAGATCCAGGCGATGTCGTTCCAGTCGCCGCCGCGGATCACGCGCATCGAGCCCGAAGCAGGTCCCTGCGGGTCGATGACACTCCCGCGAGGATAAACGTCATACCAGTCCTGACACCACTCCCAGACATTCCCGATCATGTCATACAATCCCCATGGGTTCGCGGCATAGCTCCCCACCGGCGTTGTTACCCCAAGGAAGACCCCACTCGGATTATAGATCGTGCCCACCGACACATCGTACTCGTAGCGACCGTCGAAGTTCGCCTGTCCCGAATGCAGACTGCTCCCCGGATAAAATGCCGTCGTCGTCCCCGCCCGACACCCATACTCCCACTCCGCCTCCGTCGGCAGCCGATACACATAATTCGTCGGAATCAGACCCCCCGCCCGCTCCCGCTGCGTCCGCGACGCGCAATAATCGGTCGCATCATTCCAACTCACCTGCTCCACCGGATGAAGCAGTTCGTTGGTAATCGTGCTCCCGGTGCCCCCGAAGGACGCATTTGCGCCGTTACGGAATAAGCTCGGATTGCTCCCCACCACCGCCAGATACTCCCCTTGGGTCACCAAATACTTCCCCATCCAAAATCCCCGGCTGATGGTCACCGTATGCTGCGCCTCATACCCCCCCTCAGCCTCGTTGGTCGGGCTGCCCATCGTGAACGTCCCCGGCTGGATGAACACCAGGTTGGTGTCGGCGGGTGCGGGGACGGATACAGCTCGGTAAAACCGCTGGCCTGGCGTGGGGGACGACGGATCCGTCCAAACAATGCCGCCACCCTCTGCTTGCACCAACGTTCGATCCACCCAAACATTCGTGGGAGATAGGCCAGTGGCGTATTCAATCGAATAGACGGTCCCTACCGCCCCGGTCAGCCTCAGGGTCGGCTGCCCTGAGGAGAATTGCAGCCCAAGAGTGGGCCGGGGTTGAGCCGAGGCCGGTGGCGTCACCGCGCAGACCGCGAGGAACAGGAGGCAGAGGCATCCAATGAGCTTTGAGATTCGCGCTTTCATAAATGTTGATGGCTGTTTGTCAGCCCAGTCCGAACCGGGCGCCGCACGCGGGGCGTTGGCTGATCAATCGAGCCAGCGTCTCGTGGAGGCAGATTCCACGTTTTTACTCTGCTGGGCCGAAATCTCAAGGAAGAACGACAGCCGGTTCTTAAAGCGAACGGGTGGGATTTCACGGGCGACAGCTACCGCTGGCCCTTACGCCGCCAGTCGGACAACTTGTCGGGTCTTCGCGTTCGGGCGGAGAACCTCCAGTTCACGGTTCGCCGACGGAGTCACCCTGACGCCACGCCAGCTCGCAGACGCGTCCACTAACACCGCGAATAACAAACTCAGGCCGGAACGCTCACTCATGAACCGCGGGACGACTTTAGACCGGCGACGGCCTTCCCCAAATAATCGCTCCAATAAATTCGTCGTTCGGATGCGTTTGCGATGGCTTTCAGGAAAGCGCAGCGCGGTCAAGACTTCCTCCAGATCGGTCGCCAGGCATTTCATGGCCTCGGGATAATCCTGCTCATACATCGCCACGACGGCTTGGGCTTGCTCCAGACCCGTTTTGTGGCTCTGCGCCGTGAATGCCTTGTGCAGGAGCTTCTTGATCCCAGGCCGGGCCTTTTCCGGCAGCTTGCATAGGATGTTGCGCATCCGATGCACCTGACACCGCTGCACCCACGAGCCAGGAAAGCACTCCCTGACTGCTCTGCGTAGCCCGCTGTCCCCGTCGATGATGGCCAGGAGCGGTTCGGCCAGTCCCCGTTGTTTTATGTCCTGGAAGAAGCTCTTCCAGCAAACGGTGCTCTCCTTGTCGCCCACCGCCAGATGCAGGAGCACTTTCCTGCCGTCCTCCTGGATCCCGTAAGCACACAGCACCGCCGCCGCCCGCTCATCCTCCGGACGCAGCCGCAGGTAAATCCCATCGCAAAACAGATACAGAATCTTGTGTTCGGTCAGATCCCGGTCCTGCCACTGCTCGAAGTCCTTCTTTAATTGCCCGCACAACGTGCTGACCGTGCTCTTGCTCACCCCCTCCACCTCCAGCGTGTCGGTGAGGGCGGCCTCGATGTCCCGCGTTGACAGTCCCTTGACGTAGAGCTGCGGGATCAGGGCCGCCAGCTTGTCACTACGCCGAACCAGCGCCCGCAGCCACACGCTGTCGAAGGCTTCAATGGTGTCGCGCACTTGGGGCATTTTCAAATGCAGGGGTCCTTCGGCGGTCTGGACTTGTTTGTCCTCGTAGCCGTTGCGATACCCGTGGAGAACCCCGTCCCCGCTCCGCTGGTAGTGGTCGCGGCCCAGGAACTCGGTCACTTCGAGTTCGACCGCTTTCTGAAGCATGAGTTGAGCGCCCAGGCGGATGCTTTCAGACAGGGGTGCTTGCCGTGTGGCAGGACTGAGAAACTGTTCTTCGAGGGTTTGGCTGGGAAGTTGGCGTTTCATGTTTGTCTTTCGCTTTCTGTTTTTACGCGTGCATTTGGAATCTGCACCCAGTTGGTTTTTACAGGAAGCTTGGGACATCACCCGCTGGGACCGCTGAGGGGGCTTGTGGTCATTGATGAAATCCAGCGCAAGCCGGAACTGTTCACGCTGTTGCGTGTGCTGGCAGACCGCCGTCCGCTGCCGGCCCGTTTTCTCATCCTGGGCAGCGCCTCGCCGCATCTGGTTGGCGCAGTTTCCGAATCGCTGGCCGGTCGCGTTTCTTTCGTGGACCTTTTCGGGTTCGACCTGGCCGAAACCGGGGCGTCCAATTTCCGCCGGCTCTGGTGGCGTGGGGGTTTGCCGCTTTCGTTCCTTGCGGCTTCGGACCAGGCCAGCGTCCAATGGCGGCAGGATTTCAGCCGCACTTTCCTGGAGCGGGACATTCCGCAACTTGGCACCACCGTGCCGGCGGCAACGTTGCGCCGGTTTTGGTCGATGGTCGCGCATTTTCACGGGCAGGTGTGGAATGCGGCGGACTTCGCTCGTTCACTGGGTTCGGCCGAGGCGACGGCTCGCAGATATCTGGACCTCCTGACCTCCGCCTTCATGGTGCGGCAGTTGCCGCCGTGGTTTGAAAACATCGGCAAACGCCAGGTCAAAGCGCCCAAGGTCTATGTGCGCGACTCCGGGCTGGTGCATTGCTTGTTGGGCCTGGATTCCTTCGCTGCCCTGGAGGGCCATCCCAAGCTCGGCGCCTCCTGGGAAGGGTTCGCCCTGGAACAGGCGCTGCGCTGGACTGGTGCGCAGGAGGCCTTCTTCTGGGCCACACACGGCGGGGCGGAACTCGATCTCCTGGTGATCCGCCAGGGCAAACGGTTTGGCTTCGAGTTCAAGTATGCGGACGCCCCGACGCCCACCAAATCAATGTATATCGCCTTGAATGACCTGAAGCTCGAACGCCTGTTTGTCGTTTACCCCGGCGCCCAGGCCTACCCACTCAACCAGCGGTGTGAAGTGGTTCCCATCTTGCAGTTGGCTGCCAAAATACAAGAGCTGCGCTGACTGAGCCATTGCTGTGGGCATCGGCCATGCGGTCGAAACATAGGGGGTGTGCGCCGGCGCCAACCGCGCAACTTGCTCGCCGTCGCTTATACTTGCTGACTAATTCCAATTCGCGCGTGGGCGATTAACCCTGGCGCGGCGGTTCCTGGCGGGGCTGACTCCGCTCACCGCGGTCGCCACGCTCGCCGCGCTCACCGCGGTCGCCGCGTCCGCCGCGGTCACCCCGCTCGCTCCGGTCACCGCGTCCGCCACGGTCGGGGCGCTCACCCCGGTCACGGCGCTCGCCGCGCTCGGGGGGGCGCTCGCCGGACTCGCCGCGGTGGTCGCCCCGCTCGGCAGGATTGCCCTCCTCCCTGCGCTCGCCGCCCTCGGCCAGGCCGGACATTTGCTGGTCGCGCTCGGCCATGGCCGCTCTGCGTGAGAGCCGCACCCGGCCCTTTTCGTCCACCCCCAGGCACTTGACCCAGATCTCATCGCCCAGCTTGACGATGTCCTCGGTCTGTTTGACGCGGAAATTGGCCAGTTCACTGATGTGGACCAGGCCGTCTTTGGCGGGCAGGAATTCGACGAAGGCGCCGAATTCCTTGATGGTGACGACTTTGCCGCGATAAATCTTGCCGATCTCGGCCTCGGCGGTCATGCCGAGAATGGCCTCGCGGGCAATCTTCATGCCATCTTCCGACACGGAATAGATGTTCACGGTGCCGTCATCTTCGATGTTGATTTCGCAACCGGATTCTTCGACGAGCTTCTTGATGTTCTTGCCGCCGGGGCCAATCAAGGCGCCAATCTTCTCCGGGTTGATCTTGAGCGTCTCGATGCGGGGGGCGTACTTGCTCAACTCCTTGCGGGAAGCGCTCAGGGTCTTGGCCATCTCGGTCAAAATCAGCAGGCGCGCCGCGTGCGCCCGTGCCACCGCCTCGGCCATGATGGGATGCGAGACGCCGCGCAGCTTGAGGTCAAGCTGGAAGCCGGTGATGCCCTTTTCGGTGCCGGCAATCTTGCAGTCCATGTCGCAAAAGGCATCTTCCCAGCCGATGATGTCGGTGAGGAGCTTGTAACGAGAGATCCGGTCTTTGGCGTCGAGGTCGGTGCACAGGCCGATGCTGACGCCGGCGACCGGGCGCGCTATCGGCACACCTGCGTCCATCAGGGCCAGCGAGCCCCCGCAGACGGTGGCCATCGAGGTGGAACCGTTGGACTCCATGATCTCACTGGTAATGCGGATGGAGTAGGGATAGGTCTCGGTGGGCACCATCGCTTCCAGCGAGCGCTCGGCCAGCGCCCCGTGGCCAATCTCGCGCCGGCCCGGACCGCCGATGCGGCCGGTCTCGCCAACCGAGAAGTTCGGGAAATTGTAGTGGAGGATGAATTTCTTTTCGCTGGCGCCGCCGGTGTAGGCGTCGAATTCCTGGGCGTCCTCGCCGGTGCCCAGGGTGCAGAGGGTAACGGCCTGGGTCTCGCCCCGCTGAAACAGGGCCGAGCCGTGGGCCCGGGGCAGAATCCCGACCTCGCTGTGGATGGGGCGGACCTGCTCGAAACCGCGTCCGTCCAGCCGCTTGTCCTGGTTCATGATCAAGCTGCGGACCGCCTCTTTTTGGATGTAGTAGAAGGCATCTTTGAGCACGAAGTCGGTGACTTTTTCCGCCCCGAACTTCTCGACGAGTTGCTGGCTGATCTCGTCCGTGAGCGCCGTGACGGCCGTCTCGCGGGCGACTTTGCCCTCGGTGAGCAAGGCGGTGACGATGCGCTCCCCGGCCCGCGCCTTGGCCTCGGCGAGGATTTCCTCCGGCACAAGGTTCAGCCGGACCTGCCGTTTCGGTTTGCCGGCCCGCGCCGCCAATTCCTTTTGCGCGGCCACGCTCGGCTGAATCGCCTGTTGGCCGAACTGCAGGGCGGCGTTGAAATCTGCCTCGCTGACCTCCTTGGCCGAGCCTTCGAACATGACCAGGTCGGTTTCATTGCCGACATACACCAGGTCGAGGTCGCTCTCGACCATCTGGCTGTGGGTTGGGTTGGCGACGAACTGGCCGTTGACGCGGCCAACGCGGACCGCCCCCAGGGGCCCGTCCCAGGGAATATCGCTGACCATCAAGGCGGCGGAAGCGCCCAGTACCGCCAGGACGTCCGGGTCGTTCTCCCCATCGGCGCTGAGCACGATGCACTGGACTTGGACCTCGCTGTACCAGCCGCGCGGGAACAGCGGACGGATGGGGCGGTCAATGAGCCTGGAGGTGAGGATTTCCTTCTCGGTGGGGCGGCCTTCCCGTTTGAAATAGCCGCCCGGGAACTTGCCGGCCGCGGCCGCCTTTTCGCGGTAATCGACGGTCAGCGGAAAAAACTCCTGGCCCTCTTTGGCCTTGGTGGCGCCCACGGCGGCCACAATGACGATGGTCTCGCCGAGTTGAACGCTGACAGCGCCGTCGGCCTGCTTGGCGAGTTTTCCAGTTTCAATAATGATTTGTTTGTCCCCCACGGGGACGGTGGCATTTTCTGACATGATATTGATTTTTCCTCCATTGCCACCGAGGAACTTCAGTGAATCCCGAAAGTTTTCGGGACTGAATGAAATTTCTCAGTGGAACGGAGCTTTCTATTACGCGAACGTTAAAGTGAAAGGCTGGGCCGTTCGCGTTTGCCGGCCCAGTCAAACTGAAATCATCCCAGGCGGGCTTGCCCCGGGCGTGAGCCCTCCAAAGGACAAGCGCCTGGCCGGCAATTACTTGCGCAGCTTAAGCTTCTTCGTGATCGCCTGGTAGCGGTTCAAATCGGTATTGTGCAGGTAGTCCAACAAACGACGGCGCTGGCCCACCATCATCAGCAGGCCGCGCCGGGAACTATGATCCTTCTTGTTCTTCTGTAAGTGCTCGGTCAGATGGTTGATGCGTTGCGTCAGCAACGCAATCTGCACATCCGCCGAACCGGTGTCCCGCTCGTGCAACTTGAAATCACCAATCGTTTTCGCTTTCGCTTCCATACTTTCCAATAATCCAATCTATTCCGCCTCGAAAATAATGTCGCTCGACTGTAGTTTGGAAGGCGGACGGTGTAAAGCACTTTCCGCAAGTGCCCCACGGCGGCGGCCTTCCACCCGCCACGGGCAGGCCCGCTTCCAGAGGCCGTCCGAGGCGCAGCCTCGCCAGTTCTATTGGCCGTGTTTGCTGTATTGGCTGTATTGGCATTTTTTGTCCAAAACCCAAAGCGCGCCAGTTCCTCGGGCGGCAACGGCCGCACCAGGGTCTTGCGCATCGGACCCCAGCGATGCGATATTACAGATGATAAGAGCAACGAGAGGGGAAAGCGGCGAGAAAAGGCGCCTCTTTTTGGCCCGCCGTTTTCCTTTCTCAAATGAAGATTACTTGTATTGGTCGATAGCTTATTGGGAGCCGATTTCTGTCCCAAGATCGGGGAGCACCTCAATGAAAGTAAGTCCCTTTGCAGGAAAACCGGCCGAGCAGTCCGCGCTGGTCAACGTGCCCAGGCTCATCACGGCTTACTATGCCGAAGTGCCCGACCCCGCGGTGCCGGCCCAGCGGGTTGCCTTCGGCACCTCCGGCCATCGCGGGTCTTCACTCGAGAGGGGTTTCAACGAACAGCATATCCTGGCCATCAGCCAGGCGATTTGCCGCTACCGCCAACAGGAGCAGATCGACGGCCCGCTGTTTCTCGGCCTGGACACGCATGCGCTCTCGGTGCCCGCCCTGGCCAGCGCCCTGGAGGTGCTGGCCGCCAACGGCGTGGAAGTGATGCTCGCCCAAGGCGATGAATATACCCCGACGCCGGCCATCTCCCACGCGATTCTCACCTACAACCGTGGGCGCAAGCGTGGCCTGGCCGATGGCATCGTGATCACGCCCTCGCACAATCCGCCCCAGGATGGCGGTTTCAAGTACAACCCGCCCAACGGCGGGCCGGCGGAGACCGGGATCACGGGCTGGATCGAGACGAAAGCGAACGAGTTGCTGGAAGCCTCCCTTCATGGGGTGAAGCGGCTCGCTTACGAGAAGGCTCTGCGCGCCGCCACAACTCATCGACATGATTACCTCACCGCCTATGTGAGCGAACTGGCCAAGGTGATGGACATGGAAACCATTCGTGGCGCGAGGATCAGTCTGGGGGTAGATCCGCTCGGCGGCGCCGGAGTTCATTACTGGGGCCGGATTGCCGAGCGCTACGGGCTGAACCTGACCGTGGTCAATGAAACGGTCGATCCGACCTTCGGTTTTATGACGGTCGATTGGGACGGTCAAATCCGCATGGACCCGTCGTCGCCTTACGCCATGCAACGGCTGATTGGCCTCAAGGACCGCTTCCAGATTGCTTTCGCCTGCGATCCGGATCATGACCGGCACGGGATTGTCACCCGGAGCGCGGGTTTGCTGCCCCCCAATCATTACCTTTCGGTCGCTATTTTCTACCTTTTCCAGCGCCGGCCGCATTGGCGCCAGGAAGCGGCGGTGGGCAAGACCCTGGTCAGCAGCCAGATGATTGACCGTGTCACGGCCAAGCTTGGGCGGAAGCTCTGCGAGGTCCCGGTCGGGTTCAAGTGGTTCGTGGATGGTCTGCTGGACGGCTCGTTTGGCTTTGCCGGCGAAGAAAGCGCGGGGGCGGCTTTTGTCCGCCGGGATGGCAGGGTGTGGACGACGGACAAAGATGGCATTGTGCTGGCTTTGCTCGCGGCCGAGATCACGGCCGGGATGGGCCGTGATCCCGGGGAAGTTTATTGCGAGCTTACCCGCGAATTTGGTGAGCCTGTTTATGACCGCGTCGAGGCTCCGGCCACGGCGGAGCAAAAAGAAATTCTGAAGGGACTTTCTCCGCAGCAGGTCCGGCAGACAGACCTGGCCGGCGAAAGGATTAAGTCCATCCTCACCCGCGCACCTGGCAATGGCGCGCCCATCGGCGGGTTGAAGGTGATCGCCGAGAACGGATGGTTCGCAGCCCGTCCGTCAGGGACGGAGAATATCTACAGAATTTACGCCGAGAGCTTCCGGGGGGCGGATCATCTGCGGCGCATCCTGGAGGAAGCACAAGCCATTGTCAGCGAGGCGGTGGCCGCTGCGCCACAACCGCCAGGGCTTGCACCTCAGACAAAGGTAAAGGAAATACCATGAGCAAACAGACGCGCGCCCGCAACGCTCGGTACAGTTTTCTACCCACCGAGGTCGCAGGCTCCGATTCGCTGGCGGAACTTGCGCTGGATATGCGCTGGTCGTGGAATCACTGCGCCGACGAAGTCTGGCGCCAGCTTGATCCGGCGCTGTGGGTCCTGACTCATAATCCCTGGGTCGTCCTGCAAACGGTGTCGCGGGACCAACTGAAACGGGTGCTGGCCGAGCCGGGCTTCCGGAAAAAGGTCGAGGACCTCGTGGGAGCTAAACGCCAGGCGGCGGAGGCCCCGGCGTGGTTTCAACAAAGCCATCCCCAGGCCCGCCTGAGCTGCGTCGCTTACTTCAGCATGGAATTCATGCTGAGCGAGGCGCTGCCTATCTACTCCGGCGGGCTGGGCAACGTGGCGGGCGACCAACTCAAGGCCGCCAGCGACCTGGGCGTGCCGGTCGTCGGTGTGGGACTGCTCTATCAGCAGGGCTATTTCCGCCAGGTGATCGGCAAAGGCGGAGTGCAGCAAGCCCTCTACCCATACAACGACCCCGGCCAACTGCCCATCACCCCTTTGCGCGAACCGAACGGAGAATGGTTGCGGTTGGAAGTCAGGCTGCCGGGCTTCTCGGTCTGGTTGCGCGCCTGGCAGGTGCAGGTCGGCCGCGTGAAACTCTACCTGCTGGATAGCAACGACGCGGCGAACTTTCCGGCCCATCGCGGCATCACCAGCGAGCTTTACGGCGGCGGGCCCGAACTGCGCCTGAAGCAGGAACTGGCCCTGGGGATTGGGGGCTGGCGGCTGCTGCGCGCCCTCGGCATCCAGCCGCAGGTCTGTCACCTCAATGAAGGGCACGCCGCCTTCGCCGTGTTGGAACGCGCCCGCCATTTCATGGAAGCGACGGGGCAACCCTTCGAGGCCGCCCTGGCGGTCACCCGCGTGGGCAACCTCTTCACGACCCATACGGCGGTGCCGGCCGGGTTTGATCGCTTCGCTCCGGCCCTGATCGAGCAATATCTGGGCGCTTACGCTCAGAGGCTCGGCATCACCATCCGCGAGCTATTGGCCTTGGGCCGGCTGAACCCAAATGACCCGGCGGAGAGTTTCAACATGGCGTATCTGGCCATCCGCGGCAGCGGGGCCGTCAACGGCGTGAGCCGCTTGCACGCGCAAGTGAGCCGACGCATTTTTGCGCCCTTGTTTCCGCGCTGGCCGGAAGCCGAAGTGCCGGTCGGTCACGTCACCAACGGTGTCCACATGCCCAGTTGGGACTCCCAGGCAGCCGACGAGCTTTGGACCAAGGCCTGTGGAAAGGACCGCTGGCTGGGGACCAAGGATACCCTGGAGCAGGACATCCGCCGCGTGCCCGACGCCCGGTTGTGGCAACTGCGCGCCGCCAGCCGCAAGTCGCTCATTGAATACGCCCGGGAGCGATTGAACCTGGAGTTGGCCGTCGCCGGCGCCGCCGCCGAAGCGGTGGACCGCGCCAGGCATCTATTCGATCCGAATGCCTTGACGCTGGGTTTCGCGCGGCGCTTTGCCGCCTACAAACGGCCGAACCTCCTGTTGCACGACCCGCCGCGGCTGTTGCGGCTCCTGACCAATGCGCAGCGTCCGGTGCAACTCATCATCGCCGGCAAGGCCCACCCGGCCGACCAGGCGGGCCAGGCCCTCATCGAGGAATGGATCCGTTTCATTCGCCAGCCCGCGGTGCGTCCTCATGCGATTTTCCTCAGTGATTATGACATGCTTCTGACCGAGCACCTGGTGCAGGGTGTGGATGTCTGGCTCAACACCCCCCGGCGCCCCTGGGAGGCCAGTGGCACCAGCGGCATGAAGGTGCTCGTCAATGGCGCCCTCAACCTGTCCGAGCTGGACGGCTGGTGGGCCGAAGCCTACACGCCGGAAGTGGGTTGGGCGTTGGGTGATGGTCAGGAACACGGCGACGATCCCCAATGGGATGCCGCCGAGGCCGAAGCGCTCTACAAACTGCTCGAACAGGAGGTGGTCCCCGATTTTTACAGCCGTGACCCAAATGGCATCCCCACGGCCTGGGTCGCGCGCATGCGTGAAAGCATGGCGCGCCTGACCCCGCGCTTCTCCGCCAATCGTAGCGTGCGCGAATACACTGAAAAATATTACCTGCCAGCCTTGGCCGCCTACCAGGAGCGCGCGGCCAATAGAGGCGCCTTTGGGGCGCAGTTGGCCGCTTGGCAGCGCACGCTGGAACGGAAATGGGCGGGCCTGCGCTTTGGCCAGGTGAAGATTGAAACCGCCGGACAGCAGCACGCCTTTGAGGTTCAGGTTTTCCTTGAGGAAATCGAGCCTGAGGCAGTGCGACTGGAGCTCTATGCCGACGGAAGCAACCACCACAGCGCGGTGCGACAAGAAATGAGGCGCAAACGGCAACTGGCGGGCTCGGTCAACGCTTACGTCTATAGCGGGAGCGTGCCGGCAACCCGTCCGGCCGCTGACTATACCCCTCGAGCCCTGCCTCAGGATCCCCGCGTCGCGGTTCCCCTGGAGGCGCGCCAAATCCTTTGGCAGAGGTGAGTTCAAGGTGGCAGAACGGCGGCCAACCCGTTCGGGCCTATCTCGATGATCTTGACCGGGAAGCCCTGCGCGTCGAACCTTATCTCGTTGGAAATCAATGAAACCGGCTAACCCATGCATCCTGACGGTCAACGGCGGCTCCTCGAGCATCAAGTTCGCGCTGTTCGAGGCCGGCCGCTCATTGCGGCGGATTCTCGCCGGCAGGATTGAGCGCATTGGACTGCCCGCAACGGCGTTCCTGGTGAAAGGTCCGAACCCCGCCGACAACTTCTCCCGGCCGGTAGTTGCACCCGACCACACCGCGGCTGTGGGCGTGCTGATGGATTGGCTCGGGGAACGAATCCGCCGCGGCGAGTTGGCCGCCGTGGGGCATCGGGTGGTGCATGGCGGACCGAAATACAGCGAACCGCAGCGCATCACGGCGGAGCTGGTGGCGGAATTGCATCAACTCGAACCGTTCGACCCCGAGCATTTGCCGGAGGAAATTCTGCTGACCGAGGCGTTTCATCGGCGGTTTCCCGGCCTGCCGCAGGTTGCTTGTTTTGATACCGCATTCCACCGGGATCTGCCTCGGGTGGCGCGCCTGCTGCCGCTCCCGCGCCGATACGAGGCCATGGGAGTTCAACGCTACGGTTTCCACGGCTTGTCGTATGCCTTTCTCCTGGAGGAGCTCGCGCGCCTGGCTGGACCAGAGGTGGCGCGCGGCCGGCTGATCCTCGCGCACCTCGGCAACGGCGCCAGCCTGGCGGCAGTGCGCGAGGGCAAACCGATTGATACCAGCATGGGCCTCACCCCAACGGCGGGCGTGCCGATGAGCACCCGCTCAGGCGATCTCGACCCCGGCCTGGTCTGGTTCCTGGCCAGAACCGAGCGCCTCGACGCCAAGCACTGGAACGAGATGGTCAATTTTCAATCCGGGCTCTTGGGTGTTTCCGAGAGCAGTTCGGACATGCGGGACCTGCTGGAACGCGAAACCAAGGACATCCGGGCCGCCGAGGCGGTGTCGTTGTTCTGTTATCAAGTGAAAAAATGGATCGGCGCCTTCGCGGCGGCCTTGGGTGGCCTGGACACTCTGGTTTTTAGCGGCGGCATCGGGGAGAACGCCCCCAAAGTCCGCGCGCGCGTCTGCCAGGGACTGGGATTTTTTGGCATCCAGATCGATGAAAACCAAAACGCGGCCAATGCCGGGGTCATCTCCGGGGACGCCAGCCGTGTCGCGGTTCGAGTCATTCGCACGGACGAGGAATGGATGATCGCAAAGACCGTCTGCCGCGTTTTGGGTCTCACAGTTGGAAAGGAGAATGATTATGCAGGCAAAAATGACTAACCTCGCCAAAGAACCGTTGTCCCCCGATCGGCTGCGGGAGATGAACGCCTATTGGCGAGCCGCCAACTGCCTGTCGGTCGGCCAAATCCATCTGGATGACAATCTGCTGCTCAAGAAACCCCTGCAACTCGAGCATGTGAAACCGAGATTGCTGGGCCACTGGGGCATCACGCCCGGATTGAATTTCATCTACGTTCATCTGAACCGAATCATCGAAGACATCAAAAAGGTCCAGGCTGATGCCCGCACTCATGGCTTTAAGCGGCGCCAGCACGTGAATAGCGCCCTCCGGTTGCGCGCCGTGAACCTGGGGAAATGAAACACGCGCTACTCACACGGCGCTCCCGCCTTGGCTGCCGATCTTGGGGGGGCTTGCCAGAACTCTCGAACCGCCCAAACAGAGAGAGTGAGCCATCCCTGCGGTGCAGCAGCTTTACGCCGACAATTTCTTTCCGGCGATGAAGGCCAATTGGAGCGTCTATCCTGACAACATCGGCCACAAGAATTGGCGGGGCTGTTTCCGTTGCCATGACGGCCGGCACCAGACCGAGGACGGTACGAGGACCATCAAGGCCAATGATTGCGGCGCCTGCCATACCATCCTGGCCCAGGGCAGCGGTGCGGAACTGCTGCAATTGACCGCCGATGGCCAGCCCTTCAAGCATCCGGGCGGCGAACTGGCTCCCGGCGACCAGTGCGCCGACTGCCACCGCGGCGGTCCCTGACCAGCATTCCTCAAGTTCGCGGAATGGGAAAGGATGCCGGTTGCATGAATACAAACCACCAACCTCAGCGCCCAAGATGGCTAAACCGCACGGTGCTGGGGATCGGGCTGGCGTCGCTCTTCAGCGATTGGTCGCATGAGATTGCCACGGCGGTCCTGCCGACGTTTCTGGCCACGATGGGAGTTGCCGCGGCGTGGCTTGGAGTGATTGAGGGAGTGTCCGATGGCCTTTCGAGTTTTGCGAAGCTGGCCTCGGGCTATTACACGGACAAATTGCAGCGCCGCAAACCGATCGCCGTTATCGGCTATCTGGTCACGGCCTTGGGCACGGCTTCGTTGGGGTTGGCTTCCGCCGCCTGGCAGGTCCTGATTGCGCGGGCCTGCGCCTGGCTGGGGCGCGGCGTGCGGACTCCCGTGCGGAAGGCGTTGCTGGCGTCCGCCGTGACGCCAGAGACCTATGGCCGGGCCTTCGGCTTCGAGCGGATGATGGACACGCTCGGGGCAATCGTCGGGCCGGCCACGGCTTTCGTGCTGCTCCAGGCCTTGAGGCATCGTTATTCGACGTTGTTTGCCCTCACACTCATTCCGGGCCTCACCGCCGCCGCGCTGATTGGCCTGGCGGTTAAGGAAAAGCAACGCGCTCCCGTGCCGCACATTTCCTTTGGCCAGCGATTGCGGCTCCTGCCTGGGGCTTACCGGCAAATGCTGCTCGGCGTGGGATGCTTTGGCCTGGGCGCCTTCGCTCATACGCTGCTGATTCTGCTGGCGACGCAAAGGCTGACGCCGACGCTCGGCCCGACCGGGGCAGCCAGTGCGGCCGTGGCGCTCTATGTGGTGCATAACGTCTTTTACGCCTCGTTCGCGTTCATCGGGGGCTGGTTGGGTGACCGCTTTCCCAAGAACCGGCTGCTGGCCTTGGGTTACCTGCTCGCCGCGGTCATGGCTGTATGCATCCTGGCGCTGCCGGCGAGCATTGCCACGCTGGCGCTGATTTTCGTCCTTGGTGGAACTAATGTGGCGCTCGAAGAGACCCTGGAGGACTCGCTTTGCGCCGAACTGGTGAGCAAGGAGCATCACGGGGTGGCGTTCGGCGCTTTGGCGACTGTGAATGGCATCGGGGATTTGCTGTCAAGTGTGCTCGTGGGGGTCTTGTGGAGCGCCTTCGGAATATCGGTCGCGTTCTCCTATAGCGCCATCCTGTCTGTCCTGGGCGCTTTCCTGGTTCTGCGGGTGGCGCGGCGCACGTGAGCTGCGAGGCTGACCATGCGCTGCTCTTCGCGCACCTCGCGCTGAGCCAGGAACGGCAGGTGGAAGCAGCGCGGGGGAAACCGGTCGCCGCGAAATCGCGGGCCAGCTTCGGGACTAATGGCGATCTATTGCCAAAACCATTAACTGACGGCTCATAGACGGCGATCCTTGGTGAGGCCGTAGGTCTTGAGAATGGCGGCGTTGGCTTTGGCCGCTTGGCTGCGCTCCAGGCACTCCACCGCGTGGTTGGGCAGGAACTCAATCACCTCGTGGGCGTTGGTGTTGCTATCAAAGGCGCGGACCACATCCTCCAGTTTCTCGATGCGCAGGCCGTTAATCCGGTCCACCAGCGCCCGCCCGCGAATGGCCACGTTGGCATTGACGGCATCGGCCAGCACTGCGGCGAGGACGACCGGCTCCGGCCGGGCGGTTTTCGGGGTCTCGTGCCGCCGGTAGTAGAGCTCGTAGTACAGCTCGCCGGCGGCAGAATCGGTCGCACCACGCCCCTGCGTCCTTAGATAATCGAGACTCAAGGGCGTGAAGACCAGCCCTCCATAGACGAAGTAGCGCGGCAGGGCATCGTGCTGGTAGCCGGCGGCACGGTCCCCGGTGTACGGAAAGACCGGTAGTGAAACCTCCTGCTGCCGCCCGGCGCGCCAGATCTGCAAAGGCACGCTCTGCCCGGCCTGGGCCAGTTGAAAGGCCAGCGCCGCCGAGACCCGATTGCCCTGGTAAAGCAGCGTGCCGTCGCTGGCCACGGGGAACGACCCGATCTGCAAAATGACATCCTCCTCTTGCAGGACCTTCTCGCTGCTGGGAATCGGCAGCAGGCCGTCCACCCGCGCGCCCCGGGCATCATCCGGCAGGTTGAGCAGGCTCCGATAGGCCGGATTTTGGAGCTGGGCCAGGCGCACGCCCGCCTGCGGAACGCCGTCGTAATGCTGGTCTTCGATGTCCTTCAAAAAATGCTCGATCACCGGCGGCGGAATGAAGAAACCGGTATTCTCCAGCCCCGGTATGCCTTGAAAGGCCACGCCCACGACCCGCTGGTCCTGGATGACGGGGCCGCCGCTGTTGCCCGGGTTAATGGCGGCATCGGTCTGCGCGCTGAGCAAATGCCGGTTGCCAATGTGCGAGTAGGGTTCCAGTTCGATCCGCGAAACCACGCCGCGCGTGTATGAGATTTGCTCCCCGCCCGCAGGATAGCCATAAGTGACCACCGCCGAACGCACCTTCGGCAGTTCGCCAAATTCCAGCGGCTCCAGGTCCTCGAAGAAGCGCCCGTCGGCCACCTTGAGCACCGCCAGGTCGCAGTCGTGGCCGACGTACTCCATCTCCGCCAGGTAGGGGCGGGGGTCCTGGTAGCGGCGCACGATGATCTCGCGCGCCCAGCTCACCACGTGCGCGTTGGTCATGATCCGTTTGCCTTTGATGACAAACCCCGAGCCGCCCACCCGCCGCACCGCCTCGAATCGCCAGGGGCTATCCCACGCCGGTTGCTGCGCGAACGTCATGATCTGCACCACCGACCGCTCCGGCTCCCCCGCCCGACCCCCCGCCACCCAGGCCGCCAGCAGCCCTAGGATGAGACTCATTTTCTGCACCTGCGGAAAATGAAAACAACGGTGCGCCTGGTCAAGCAGATACTCGAAGGCCGAGGGCGGGAGCGCTCGAGCGGCGAGGGGATTCGGGCGCGCTGCAATGGGCGCAAAGGATTGCCGCCGGCACCGCTTGCCCTGGCTCGGATTTCGGAGTTCGGCCTGCTTTCGGACTTATTCAATAGCCTCCGGCGCCCGGCGTGGCTTGAGTGACCGGAGTCGTCCCCCCGGCCTGCTCCGCCTCGGCGCGCCGCTTGTATTCGTCCAGTATGGCGGCGGTGGCCGAGGCGCCGCACCGGCTGGCGCCCAGCTCGCGCACGCGGATCAAAGCCTCCAAATCGCGCACGCCCCCGGCGGCTTTGACCTGCACCCTGGCCGACACGCTCGCCCGCATCAACCTCAGGTCCGGTTCGGTGGCCCCTTGGTAGCTGTACCTCCCGTCCGCGCCCTTGACGAAGCCGTAGCCGGTGGAAGTCTTCACCCAGTCGGCCCCGGCGCGTTCCGCCACCTGGCAGAGCCGGCGTTTGAACTCCTCGCTGCTCAAACCGGCGCCGCCCTGGGCCAAGTAGTCGTTTTCGAAAATCACTTTGACCTTGGCCTTCCGCCGATGCGCCTCGTCGCATACCGCCCGAAGGTCGCCTTCCACATACGCCCAATCCCCGCTCAGGGCTTTGCCGATGTTGATGACCATATCGATCTCCGTGGCCCCGTCGCGGCAGGCGATTTCGGTCTCGTAGCGTTTGACCTCGGTGGCGCTGCCCCCATGCGGGAAACCGACCACCGCCCCGACCGCGACGCCAGTCCCCTTGAGCAACTCGGCGGCGCGCCGGACGTAGTACGGTTTGAGGCACACCGAGGCGACGCCGTACTGGGCCGCCAGCCGGCAGCCCGCCTCCAGCTCCCGGTCCGTCAGCGTCGGGTGCAGGAGCGAGTGATCGATCATCCCGGCCAGTTCCTGGTAAGTGTATTTCATAGGTTTTCAACAGCTCTTATCAGCCAACTCGTCTCCTCGGCAACGGGCCTTGGCCTTAGCCGAAATACGGCCGCAAAACACCCCCGGCTACCTTGAGCGCCCGCTTTCGCCCCCAGAGCGTCCCGCCAAATGTGTCGTCCTCGACCTCGACGCACACCGGCCCGTGGTAGCCGATTTCGTAGAGCGCCCCCATGAACCGGCCCCAGTGGATGTCTCCCAGCCCGGGGATGCGCGGGGTATGCCACTCCTTGGGAAAGGCGAAGATGCCGACTTCATTGAGGCGGGCCGAGTCCACCGTCATGTCCTTGGCGTGCAGGTGGAACAGCTTGCCCTTGAACTCGCGCAGCGGCCCCAGCGGGTCCATGTGCTGCAGCACCAAATGCGACGGGTCGTAATTCAGGCCGAAGCTGTCCGACGGAATGTCGCTGAACATCCGCCGCCAGATCACGGGGCACGTCGCCAGGTTTTTGCCCCCGGGCCACTCGTCGCGCGTGAAGAACATGGGACAGTTTTCAATGCCGATCCGGAGGCCGTGCGCCTCGGCGAAGGCAATCAGCGGCTTCCACACCTTCAAAAACCGCGGCCAGTTCTCATCCACCGTCTTGGTCCAATCCCGGCCGATGAAAGTGTTGACGTTTTTCAGCCCGAGTCTCTCGGCGGCGAGGATGACCTGCTTGAGGTGCGCCACCGCCTTCCTGGAAAGCTCCGGGTCCGGGTCCAGCGGGTTGGGGTAATAGCCCAGGGCCGAGAGGCTGACGCCATACTGGGCGCAAAGCCCCTTGACCTCCTCGGCCCGCGCCGGCGTGAACCCGGTCACATCGATGTGGCTGACGCCGGCGAACCGGCGCTCCGCCCGGCCCACCGGCCAGCACATGATTTCCACGCACGCAAAGCCTTCCTCCCGCGCGAAGGCGAGCACCTGTTCGAGCGTTAGTTCTGGCAGGATGGCCGAAACGAATCCGAGTTTCATAAGGGAGTTGGTTGATCCTTATAGGTTTGATGGTTGATAGCGACGGCCGAGGCGATTCCCCCGCTCCAGGGCATGTGGCCCGGAGGGCGTGGCCCGCAGCGCACCGCGACGGTGAGAAAGGCGATTCATGTCTCCAGTCTGTCCGTCGCGCGCACGCCCGGGATTTCGTAAAAATGATGGTCATAGGTCAGCACCACTGCTCCGATCCGTTTGGCGCAGCAGGCGATCAAGACGTCCGTCAGCGGCAGCACGACGCCCTGGCGATCCAGTTCCCAGAGGGTTTGTTCCGTTTCGGCCCACAGGCGGTCGTCGGTGGGAACGTTAATCATCACGTCCCAAGCGGCCTGGAAATGCTCGCGGACGCTCGGCGGCCACAGGGCGAGCCCCACCTCGCAGCGCACGACGCCGCAGATGGCCACGTCCCGGGTTGCGGCGGCCAGGGCCAGGGCCCGCAACGGGTCCCGGCCCTCGCGCAGCAGGCGGATGTAATAGCTGCTATCGGCGAGTACGGGGCTTGCGGCCATAGGTGGTCGGGGTTCCGCTGCGGCGCGCGGCCTCCAGGTCGTAGGCGGGATCGACGGCGTCCTTCAACTCGTCCGGTCTCAGCCCCAGCCCGGCCGCGGTCAGCTTAATCAACTTGGCCTTTCTGTCCATTTCTCTCAACGCCAGGTCGATCGCTTTGGTCTTGCTGGTCGTGCCCGTGGCTTCCATCACCCGGGCCAGCAATTCCTCATCGATATGCATCGTCATCTTCATGCCATACTTTATATGGCATTAATGCCATACTGTCAATCTCTTCTTTCAATTTTTTTTCATCCCCCGGCTTCGAACTTCAAACCTCGGGCTTCGGACTTCGGACCTTGACCCAGGCCTGGCTCTCATGGCTGTGCAGGATGGCCTCGCACACCGCGACTTCCTGGTGTCCGTCCTCGGCGGTGGCAAACAGGCGGTCGCCGGCCGCGCCCGCGATCGCGCCATAGACCGCGCGGAAGAGCATCTTGAACGTGTCGGGGAAGCCTTCCACGTGGCCGGCCGGGTAGTCGCTGTAGGGCGCGGCGTCCGGACCGAACACCGGCGTGCCGCGCAGGGCCACCTCGTTGGCCCGGTCGCGGTGGCCGCCACGCAGCACCTCCGGTTCCTCCGAGCACCACCAGGCCGATTGCTTCGAACCGTAGATTTCGATGCGGAGGCAGTTCTTCCGCCCGGCGGCGACTTGCGAGACCCCCAGGTTGCCGCGGGCGCCGTTGCTGAAACGCAGCAGGACGCTGGCGAAGTCCTCGGTCTGCACCGGGTAGGGGGCGTAATTCACGGCCGCCTCGGCGGCGGCGAAGGTCGGCACCTCCCCGAGCGGACGCTGCCGGGTGTGGTGCCAGGTCGCCAGGTCGGCAAACACGGAAGTGATCCGGGCGCCCAGGATGAAGGCGACGGTGTCCATCCAGTGCGTGCCGATGTCGGCGACCGCCCGGAGTTGGCCGCCCTCCTCGGGCAGCAGCCGCCAGTTGTAATCGGTCTCTTTGAACAGCCAGTCCTGGAGGTAAGAGCCGTTGACGTGAATGATGTCGCCCAGTTCGCCGCGCGCGACCATCCGGCGAAGCTGCAGGACCGCGGGGTAAAAGCGCACGTTGTAGTTGACCGCGAAGACCGTGGCGACCTCTTTGGCCCGCTTGAGGATCTGCGCGGTCTCCCGCGTATCCAGCGCCAGCGGTTTCTCGCAGATGCAGTGTTTGCCCGCGGCCAGGGCCCCCAGCGACATCGCGCAATGGAACCGGTTCGGAGCGGTGATGTGAATCACATCGATCTCAGGGGAGCGCAACAGTTCCCGGTAATCGCCGTAAACCTGGGGAATGCCGAGTCTGGCGGCGGCGCCCTGGACGCGCTCCGGCAGGTCGCACAGCGCCGCCACCTGGACCCCGAGGCGGCGCAGCGCTTCAATATGGACCGGGCCGATGAAGCCGGCGCCGATGACTCCAGCGCGGAGCTGGTGGATCGATTTGGGTGAACTCATACTCGTGTCGCCAGGAATAGATAAAGACCCCAAGGCGAAAGACAAGGATAAAGGAGTCAGGGGGTGGAGTGAGGGAGTGATGGGCTGAATGCTGGGAGGACTCCCCTCCAAACCGGAATTTCCCGGATAACTATCCGTCCGGATGTGCACCTGAGGCGTAATGCGTGATGCGTGAAACGAAAACCTAAGGAGCCTCCATCACGCCTCACGCAGGCGGCCTCCCAAACTCCCCCTCGAACCCTTGCTGGCGCAACGCCTCAAACAGCACCAGAGCCACGGAATTCGACAAGTTTAGCGAGCGGGCCTTGGGATGGAACATGGGGATGCGCAGCCAACGCTGGCGGTTGGCTTCCAGCAGCGGCCTCGGCAGGCCGGCGGTTTCCCGTCCAAAAACCAGGTAATCCCCGGGCGCAAAGCGGGCCTCCGTGTAACGGATTGGACCCCCGGATTCAACAAACCAGAGCCGCGCGCGGGCGGGAAGCGGTTCCTGGAAGGCCGCCCAGCTCGGCCACCGCCGCCACTCGAGGTGCTGCCAATAGTCCATTCCCGCCCGCTTGAGCTGCGCGTCATCGAGCCTGAAGCCGAACGGCTCGATGAGATGCAGCCGGCTGTTCGTGGCCGAGCACAGCCGCGCCACGTTCCCCGTGTTCGGCGGTATTTCCGGCTCAACCAATACAATGTTCATATTCAGCGCGCGGTCAAGGGCCGAGGGATCGAACCGGACGACGGGGTGAAATCCCCTGGCAGGTCTTCACTCCTGGCGGCGCAGACGGCCGACCCCAGGCGCCTGGCTTCTCTTTCTGTTCCCCTGTCTCCTCCCATAGCGCACCTGCCACAGCACCAGCCCGTGGGCCGGCGCAGTCATGCCCGCCACCCGCCGGTCCCTCCTGGCCAGCATCTCTTTGATGCTCGCCGGCGGGAATTTCCCCAGGCCCACTTGCACCAGCGTCCCGACGAGGCCACGGCACATCTTGTAGAGGAAACCGTCCCCCTCGATCGTGAACGTCAGCAGCCGCCCGCTCCGCTTGAGGTCGCAGCGCGACACGGTGCGGACGGTGGATTGCCTGGGGTAGCCGGGGTTGGCGGCGAAAGACTGGAAATCGTGGCGTCCGACAAAGAGAGGGGCGGCCTGGCGCATCCCGCGCAGGTCCAGCGGACGCGGCACATGCCAGGCGGTGTGGCGGAGCAACGGGTTCATCCCGGGGTGGTTCCACACGAAATAGCGGTACTGTTTGCCGGTGGCGTCGAAACGAGCGTGGAAATCTTTCCGGGCGCGCGCGGCTGAGAGCACGCGGATAGCGGCCGGCAGCCAGGCGTTGAGGGCCAGCGCGAGCCTGCGGACCGGCAGCTTGAATTCCGCCCGCGGCACTTCGCAGTGCGCCACCAGGCCCAGGGCGTGCACGCCGGTGTCCGTGCGGCTCGAACTGTGGAGGCACGGACGGCTGGGAAACAGCTTCTCCAGCGCCGCCTCGACCTTCGCCTGCACGCCGGTGCCGGTCTTCTGCACCTGCCAGCCTTCGTAACCGGTGCCGTCGTAGGCGATCGTCAGCTTGAACTTGAGGAGGTCCATGCCTGCTGATGGAAGCCTAAGACCTAAGCTGTGAAACGTAAAACGGAAAACCTAAGCACCCGCAAGCCAGGTCTAACCCGGCTGTCTCACACGCAATTTCGGCTTGCAGAGAATTGTTTTCGGGGCTGCCTGGGTGTGAAAAGTCCGGGCGGGCCGTGGTGACTTCAAAGGGACTCAGCTTTGGGTCGGCCGCCTGGAAGCAAGCTCGGGGTTGACCCGGCAGCGTGCCCGTGAGGGATCTCCCCCGGCTTGGTCGAAACCAACGTGTCCGGCACGCCGCCTCCAGAATTCCGCGCTCAGCGCTCGGCCGCCGCCGCCTTGGTGGTGCCTCTGGCTCGACTCACCGGCCAGGACCAAGCCCTGGCTGGTGGCAAGGCGGCGAACCTCGGCGAGATGCTGCGAGCCAGCTTGCCTGTCCCCGGCGGATTCTGCGTGACTACCGCGGCCTTTGGCCTCTGGCTCGACGGTAGCGGCACAGCGACTGGCCTGCTCGAGCGGTTGGCGCAGTTGGCGCCGGAAGCGGCGCGTGAGATCCGGGAGGCTGCCGCCGCCTTGCGCCAAGGGCTTAGTGCGTCTGCGCTGCCTCGGCCCGTGGAAGATGCGATTCGAGCGGCGGTAGAGCAGCATGGTCCACAGATGGCGTGGGCAGTTCGCTCCAGTGCCACGGCTGAGGACCTGCCGGAGGCGTCGTTTGCCGGGCAGCATGATTCCCTGCTGAACGTGCGCGGCTCCGAAGCGGTGTTGGCAGCCGTGCGGCGCTGTTGGGTCTCCCTGTTCACCGACCGCGCTGTCTTCTACCGTTTGAAAAACCGCATTCCATGCCGCGCCGCCGCGATGGCCGTGGTCGTGCAGGAGATGGTGCCGGCTGAGGTGTCCGGGGTCATCTTCACAGCAGACCCGCTGACCGGCGACACTCGGCGCATGGTGATCGAAGGCGCGCCTGGCCTTGGCGAAGCCCTCGTGTCAGGGCGGGTCAGCCCCGACCGACTGGTGCTGGACAAGGAGACGCTGCGCGTGCTCGAGCGAACTTCAACCCATAAGAAAGCTGGGTCCGTCCCCAACGAAGCAGGCGCCAGCCACGCGGGTGATGTCAACGGAGCGCGACCGCACGAACCGTGTTTCAACGACGCGATTATCCGCCGCCTCGGCGAGTTGGCTCGCCACGCCGAGCGGCTCTTCGGCAGGCCACAAGACATGGAATGGGCGGCGCGCGGCAGCCAGGTTTTCTTGCTTCAGTCGCGCCCGATCACCGCGTGGCCTCCGGCGCGAGCGGCGGAGCCGGAGGTCTGGACGAATGCCAACGTGGTGGAAGCGCTCCCGGACGTGGTCACGCCCATGTCGTGGTCGCTGCTGCAGGTGTTGCTCCAGGATTTCCTTTACCCGCTCATGCGCCGGCTGGATCTGAACACCGGGCGCCGGCCCTTGGTGGACCTCATTGCCGGGCGAGCCTATATGAATGTCCGCGCCATCATCGAACTGGTGCAAAAGGTCGCCGGTCCCATCCAAGTGGACGTGACGGTTGCTTTCGGCGGGCTACACAGTGGACTGGAGCAGGTCATCCCGCCCGGGTCACTGCGCAGCCGGGGTTCCCTGGGTCTGCAAACGCTGTGGCGCTTCGTCAAGCTCAGCGGTTGGCTCCTGCCGGGTCTCATCCGCCAACAACGATTGCTCGAGCGCTGGGGCCAGCGAGTGTTCGGCGACCTGGCTCGGAGGTCACCGGCCAGGCTGTCTGATGAGCAACTGGCCGACCATCCCTTGGCGCTCCTGCGCTTGGGCGCTCTGGGCGAAGGGGACCGCACCTGGGCCGCCGCCATCTGGATGGCGGCCGGCGCCGTCGGCGGCAGCACGGCGGTATTCCACCTGGCCGGCAAGTGGCTGGGGGACACCGACAGGAGCCTGGCGAACCGCCTCCTCGGCGGAGCCACCGGCATGAGCTCCGCCGAGAACGGACTGGAACTGCTGCGGCTCGCGGCTTGGGCACGGCAGCACCCTGAGTTGAAGCAGGCCTTGCTGGAGCCCGTCCCCTTTGCGGTGCTCGAAAACAAGCTGCCCAACCTGCCGAAGGGTCCTGAGTTCCTGGCACGCTGGCGGACTTTCATGGCCTGCCACGGCCACCAGGCGCGCGGCGGCATGGACATTTTCCAACCCCGCTGGTCGGAGCTGCCGGACTTCGTCCTGGACATGCTGCGCGTTTACCTGCGGTTCGACGCGGCCTCCGATCCGCTGGCGGTGCAAGCCCGGCAACGCCGCGAACGCGAGACCTTGTTGGCCGCTTGTCGGCAGCGCCTGCGGAATCCGCTCCAGCGCTGGCTCTTCACCTCCCTGGTGCGCCTCAGTCGGCGCGGCCTCGCTCAACGGGAGAACGTCAAGAACGCAGGCGTCCGCCTGGTGGCCTGCCTGCGCCGCGCAGTCTGCGAAGCCGGACGGCGACTGGTGGAAAGAAGGGTGCTCCGCCAGCGCGACGATGTGTTCTACCTGCGCCTCGAGGAACTGCGACCGGTCCTCTGCGGCCGGCCAACGTTCGACGTCGCGGCTGTGATCGCCGCTCGCAAAGCTGCCTGCGCCCGTGACCGACTTTTGAGTCCACCCCCAGTGATCGTGGGCCGCTACGATCCCGACCTGTGTGAGCCAGTGGCGGCGGGCACGCAGACCCGAACGCTCCAAGGCCTGGCGGTCAGCCCAGGGCTCGTCACGGGCCGGGCGCGCGTCATCGACCAGGCCGACGCTGCCAACCGCGTGCAGCCCGGGGAAATCCTGGTGGCGCCCTACACCGACCCGGGCTGGACGCCCTACTTCCTGGCTGCGGCAGGCCTCGTCGTGGACGTGGGCGGCCTGTTGAGCCATGGCAGTGTCGTGGCCCGCGAATATGGGCTGCCAGCGGTCGTGAACGTCGGCCCGGCAACCAAGCTCATCAAAACAGGCCAGCGCCTTCAGGTGGATGGCCATCGCGGGGTGGTTACGATTCTCGATTAGAGGACCGGGCCTCAGACCAGCGGGAGTTTTCGGTCCCGATCCGTCGGGCAACACGGCGCGCCGGCGGCGGGCGCTGGCCGCCTGGCTGAGCTTCGGCTCAGCCTGGTCGTCCGGCTCGACCAATCAATGCCCGCCGGGAGACAGTGCCAGCGCGGGCGACTTCGTTACGCGAAGGCCTTGGGGACCGCCTGGGGCGGGCCGACGCGGCGCTCATAATCGAGGATGAGAGCGATGGCTTCCTGGGGGTCGTCGGTGATCTTGAAGAGCTCGAGGTCGCCCGGACTGATGTAGTTGGCGCCCTCGACATGCTCTTTCATCCACCGGAGCAGCCCCTTCCAGTGCTTGGCTCCGAAAAGGATGAGCGGGAACGCGGGGATCCGCTGCGTCTGCACCAACGTCAGGATCTCGAAAAACTCGTCCAGCGTGCCGAACCCACCGGGCATGAAAACGAAACCGATGCTGTATTTCACAAAACAGACCTTGCGCGCAAAAAAGTAATGAAAATTGATCGGGACGTTGGCAAAGCGGTTTTCTTTTTGCTCCCGCGGCAACTGGATGTTCAGGCCCACCGACTTCCCCTTGGCGAGGGCGGCGCCTTTGTTGGCCGCCTCCATGATGCCGGGACCGCCGCCGGTAATGACCGCCAGGTCATGTTTGGCCAGGCCCTTGGCCAACTCCACCGCCGCCCGGTAGTAAGCATCGCCGGGCGACAGGCGGGCGGAACCAAAAATGGTCACCCCCGGCCCCACCTGGGCGAGCGTCTCGAAGGAATCGACAAACTCCGCCATGATCCGAAAAATCCGCCAGGGGTCCTCCTTGATGAAGGTGCTCTTGTTGTTGTTCATCGCGCCAGCATAAGGGGGCAGGCTGAAAAGACAAGCCGGCTCAGCGCGGCGGCCGCAGCCTAAGCCGCGTGGGCGCCGGCGCCGCCCGGTGCAACCCAACCGGAACGCGCGGACGAGGCGTCCGCCCTCCGTCTGAGCGGTATCGTTCCCGTTACGGCCGCTGCCCGCCGGACGGTTTGCGGGGCAGCTTCTCGCTGGCCATGGCGGCGTCGTAGGCGAAGGCGGCAAGGATGACAGAGGCCTGTTTCAGGTCCTCGGGCGGGATGCGATCCAGGACGTCCTCGTTCGTGTGATGGGTGCGGGTCCCGTAATCCAGGGGGTCCTGGATGAACTGGAAAGCGGGCAACCCGACGTCGTCGAACGAGATATGGTCGGTGCCGCCGGTATTGGAGACGGTTAGCGTCTCCGCGCCCAGGTCGCGGAAGGGTTCCAGCCAGGCGCGGAACAGGGGGCGCACGGCTTCGTTGCTCTGCAGATAGACGCCGCGGATTTTGCCCGCGCCGTTATCGAGGTTGAAGTAGGCGGAAAGCTTTTCATATTCCTTGAGGCGCACAAGCGTGCGCACGGACGCGGAATTGGTGGCGCTCGGCCTGGGGCTGGGCCGGGCGTTGTCGGCATCCTTGGGGGAGCGGAGGGTCGTCTCGGCAGGGAGGTTGGTGGCGTAGTGCCAACTGGCGAAGTGATAATTCGTGCGAGGCTGGACGCCAGTGAGGTTGGTGGCAGGGAGGCTGGTGGCAGGGAGGTTGGTGTAGTAGCCGAAGTGTTTGGCCACGTAGGCGCGCGACCCCAGCAGACCCTGCTCCTCGCCGCTCCACAGGGCCACGCGGATCGTGCGGCGCGGGTGGAGCTTCAAAGCCGCCAGAATCCGCGCCGCTTCCATGGCCGCGGCCACGCCGGCGCCGTTGTCCGTCGCCCCGGTCCCGGCGTGCCAGGAGTCCAGGTGCCCGCCGAGCATCACCACCTCGTCTTTCAGGTCGCCACCGGGGATTTCGGCGAGCGTGTTGTAGACCATCAGGTCGTCGTCATGGAATTGGACCTGGAGGTCCACCGCCATTTTCAGCTTCTCACCTTTCTGAATCATGTGTACCAGGCGGTTGTAATCTTCGGCGGCCAGCGTGATCTGCGGCGGGATGGCCGGGGCGTTGGTCGCCCAGACGCGCGGGAAGCTGGCCATGAAGTTGGTGCGGGCCGACTCACCCATGGGAGCAGAGGCGCCGGCCACAACGAAAGTCCCCCCATCGCCCATCATGCTCGGGTTGACCACCAGCGCGGCGCCTTCCTTGGCCAGGAAGGAGAGAGACCTCATCGGGCTGCGAAACCGGCCTGCCGGCGCGCCGCGCGGCGGCCCTCCGCGATTGCCCATGGTAAAAGAGTAGCGCATGGCATTGCCGACGCCGGCGTTGGCCAACTGCAGCAGGTTCGTTTCACTAATCCGGACCGCCAGCGGTTCAAAGCGCGGCCTGACTTCGCGCGGCTGCCCGGCCAGCACGATGGCGCCTTTGAGCTTGCCGGCGTAGTTCGTCAAGTCGGTGTCGGTCTGGGTGTCCAGATAGACCACCTCCGCCACCAGGGGCTGGTCAAAGCCGGGCGACCAGGCATTGGGGCAGCCGATCAGCGGGATGGTTTGCGGCTCGATGACCTGGGCCGAGAACCGTTTGAGCGACCAACCGCGTCCGAACGGCCCCCAGGCCTCCAAGTGCGCGTTCGTCAGCCCCCAGCACGCCAACCGGTCCCGCGTCCACTGGTTCGCGCGCTTGAGATTGGGCGAGCCGCTCAGCCGCGGACCGATGACGTCGCACAAATAGCCCAGCGTCTCCATCACCTGCGAATGTTCCAGGCCCTCCTCCCGAATCCGGGCGATCACATCAGCCTCGCCCGCGCTCTTTTCCCCCGGCGCCGTTTCGGCGGCCGCCCCGGGCCAAGCCAGGAGCAGCCCGGAGACAGCGACCAGGAAATAGCCAAAGGCGCAGGGAACCACAGAGCGGCCGCGGCGAAACCAAAGGGTTAAATGAGTTCTGCGCCCGCAGGAGCGCACCTGCCTTTGGCCTTCGGGTTCACGACTCGGGTTGGACACTGACAGCGGCGTTTTCATTCGCAGTCCAACTGTAACCGGGGCGGCCACGCTGGCAAGCACTGATTCTTGCGGCGGGGCCGCACTCAAAGCGACAGGGCAATTGCAAATTGAAAATTGCAGACTGTAAATTGTAGATTGGGTCCGCGTATGACACCGGATGAGTTATCGGACGGGCTCGGGGGGTTGCCAGGGCCGGAGCGGGCTCAAGTGCTCCCGGCTTGCCACACCCGCATTTCTCCCGGGGCCGATTATGATCTGGCCGCCACCCTGGCCTCCGGCCAGGCCTTTCGCTGGCAATGGAGCCAGCAGGGTTGGGTGGGGGTGATCGGGACCCACTGGGTTTGCCTGCGCTCAGATGGGTGCGGCCTCGAGGCCCAAACCGCCGAGCCGGTTTCCGAGTGGGGCTGGCTCAGAGAATACCTGCAATCGGACTTGAATCTCGGCGCGGTGCTGCGGACGTTTCCGGACGAGGCACCGCTGCGCGCGGCGGTCGCGGCGTGCCGCGGCCTGCGGCTCTTGCGCCAGGATGCCTGGGAGTGCCTGGCCTCATTCCTGCTCTCCTCCACCAAGCAGATCGTGCAAATCCGGCAAATCATCGGGCTCCTGTGCGAGCGTTACGGCGAGCCGCTGCCGGCGGGGCCGGGTTTCGGGCGCGCCTATGGGTTTCCGCCCCCGGCCCGTCTGGCGCGCGCGAGCGAACCGGAGTTGCGCGCCTGCAAGATGGGCTTCCGCGCGCCTTACCTGTTGGCGGCCGCGCAGAGGGTGGCCGGCGGCCAATTCGATTTGGCCCGGCTGCGCGAATTGCCAGCCGAAACCGCCCGGGCCGAGCTGATGCAATTGCCGGGAGTCGGGCGGAAGATCGCCGACTGCGTTTTGCTCTTTGCTTATGGCTGCCAGGACGCTTTCCCCATGGACGTGTGGGTGCTCAAGGCCTTGCGGCAACTCTATTTTCCCCGCCGGCGGCCCAGCCTGGCCCGGCTGCAACGGTTTGCGGCCACCCACTTCGGTCCCTATGGCGGGTACGCGCAACAATATTTGTTTCATTATATGAGGGTCAAGGGCGGAGGGGGGAGGACGTTGAAGCGTTGAAGCGTCGAAGCGTTAAAACGCGGGCGCCAGGAGATTTGAAGATGAAGGCAACGTTTGAAGTGATGTTTTCGCCCGCTGAATTTGAGACCTTAAGCCGGCGCGACTTGAGTCAGACCATTTGCGTGGTGTTTGACGTGTTACGGGCCACGAGCACCATGGCGATGGCGCTGAGCAACGGCGCGGCAGCAGTGGTCCCGGTAGCCAGCATCCCGGAAGCCCTGCGCCGGCGCCAGCAGCAGGCGGCGGTGCTCCTGGCCGGCGAGCGCGAGGGCGTGCGCATCCAGGCCAGGCTGACCGGGGGCATCGCCTTTGATTTGGGCAACTCCCCGCGTGAATTCACCCGCCAGAGGGTGCAGGGAAAAACGATTGTCATGACCACCACGAACGGGACCCGGGCCTTGCGGGCCTGCGCGGGGGCCAGGAAAGTCTTGATTTGCAGTTTTCTGAATCTGCGCGCCACCGCCCATTTCCTGGCCAAAGCCAACCCGCCGCGCCTGCTGCTGGTCTGCGGCGGCACCGTGGAGGAGCCCTCTTACGAAGATGCCCTGGGTGCCGGGGCGTTGTGCGATTTGCTCTGGCCGCGGCGCCGCGACGCCGTGGTGGCAGATTCGGCGCTGATGGCGCGCCGCTTGTTCCGCGCGGAGGCCGGGGACCTGGCGGCTGCCCTCGGGCGGTCGCGTAACGGCCGGCGATTGCTGGCGCTGGCCGAATTGCGTGAGGACGTGGCCTTCTGCGCCCAACGCGACCTGCTTAACCTGGCAGCGGGGATGGGAGAAGATGGCGCGGTCAGGAAGCTATGGCGCCGGCCAACAGGCAGCGCAAGGCAATAGACACGGCTTAGGGCTCGTGCAAAAATAACCTGGGTGCCTTGGGCGTAATTCTAACAAACTGCCTTCGCCCGGCGTCCAGAGCGTGGAGTCCCGATTCGGAATCGGGATAGAGCGTGAGGGGCATCAGAGCACTTGTCACGCTCCACGCTCTCACGCTTCACGCTCCACCCAAGCAGCCAGATCTCGGAACTTATTCTTGCACGAGCCCTTAACGCGCCCCGGTCAGCGCCTCCAGTTGCCTCTTGGCTTCCGGGAAACCCGGTCGGAGCTGCAGGGCGGCGGCGAAATGGGCGGCGGCCTCTTGGCGCCGCCCCTGGCGGAGGAGCGCCTCGGCGAAGCGGTAGTGGGTTTCGGGATTGTTGGGGTTCAGCCGCAAGGCGGCCTGGTAATGCTCGAGGGCTGACGGCAGGTTGCCCTGCGCGGCTAGGGCGGAGGCGAGGTTGGCCTGAGCCTCGGGGTTGTCGGCGTTGAGGCGCAGGGCCTCCTGGTAGTGGCCGATGGCCTGGTCCAGCTTGCCTTGTCCGACCAGGGCGTTGCCGAGGTTGTTGTGCGGCTGGGCTTCCTCGGGCTTAAGGCGCAGCGCTTCCTGGTATTCCTTGATGGCCTCGTCCAATTTGTGCTGGACCGCCAGGGCATTGCCGAGGTTGCTGTGCGCGCTCGCATCGTTTGGTTTGAAGCGGATGGCCTTGCGGAAATGGGGCACGGCCTCGTCGAGCTTGTCTTGCATGGCCAGGGCGATGCCCAGGTTGTTGTGGGCATCCGCATGGTCAGGCTTCTCCCGGAGGGTGACCCAATAGTGCTGGATGGCCTCGTCGATCCTGCCGACCTCGGACAGGGCGTTGCCGAGGTTGTTGTGGACCTCGGCCTGGAAGGGCCGGACGCGCAAGGCGGCTTCGTAAAAGCCAATGGCCTCGACGTATTTTTTCTGGCCGGCCAGCGCATAGCCGAGGTTGTTCAGGGCGTCTTCGTAATTCGGATTAATCTCCAGCGAGCGCCGGTAATACTCCATGGCCTCGGCGGCCCTGCCCTGGTGCGACAAATAAAACCCGAGATTGTTGTAGGCGAGGTAATTCTTATCCGTGACCTGGACGGCGCGCCCGAAGAGGGCTTCGCTGTCGCGCCAATAGTGCACTTGCCGCGCCGTCAGCCCGGCACAAGCGGCCAGGGCCACAGCGCCAGCCAAAGCCCCGAGGCGCCGCCGCCCCGGCGGCAGCAATTCCGGCAGACCCCAAAGCAGCAGGACCAACAGGCCGATCAGGGGCAGGTACATGTAGCGATCGGCCAGGGATTGAATCCCGACCTGGACCAGGCCAATCACCGGCACCAACATGCCCAAAAACCAAAGCCAACCCACCACCAGCCAGGGGCGTTGCCGCGCCACCAGGAGCACGCCCGCAGAAATCACCGCCAGCAGGCCGGCCGCGGCCATCACCTGCCACAAAGGCCAATGGCCCGGATGCGGATAGAGGACCGACAGCTTTGCCGGCCAGAGCGTCTTCCCCAGGTAGCGGGCATAGGAGATCAGCCCGTTGGCGACCCGCGCATCCAGCGGCAGAGCCGTCGAGACCGCCCCTCCCTTTCTCTGCACCAGGAAGGTGACCACGCTCGAAGCCAGGCTCAGGGCCAGGAACGGGAGCTTCTCCAAAACCAAGCGCCCCAGCCGCGAGGGTTGGGAAAAGGGAGCAGGATTTGGAACATCGAACTTTGAACTTTGAACCAGGGCGTCGGCAACTGGGAGCAATCGTCCGAGCCGCCGGAGCGGCCAATAGTCGAGCAGCAGCAGCACCAAAGGCAGCGTCACCAGCATCGGCTTGCTCATCAGGCCCAGGGCGAAAAGGAGGAGCGCAAGGAGGTAGTAGAACCAAGGAGAAATACGGCCCCAGGACGACGAACCAGGGCCGCGTAACCCGCGGTCCCCAGCGCGTGATTCTTCAACGTAGAGCGCGTAGGCCCCAACCGTGAGCAGGAAAAAGAACGCGCTGAGCACGTCTTTGCGTTCGGAAACCCAGGCGACGGATTCGACATGCAAGGGATGCAGGGCGAAGAAGGCGGCGACCAGCAGGCTGCGCCACCCCGCGCCGGTCATGCGCCGGAGCACGAAAAACAGCAGCAAGCTGTTGGCCAGGTGGAAAGCGACACTGACCAGGTGCTGCGGGCCGGCGTGCTGGCCGAAAAGCTGGCAGTCCAGGGCGTGCGAAAGCCAGGTCAGCGGGTGCCAGTTGCTGGCGTGGCCGGTCGTAAACGCCCAGACCACGGTCGCCCACGCCAACCCCTTCTGGACAGGCGCGTTCGCCGTGACGTAATCCGAGTCGTCATAATCGACAAAACCGTTCCAGGCGACGGGGCAATACACGGCCAGGGTAGCCAGCCCCAGCAGCAGGCAAAGGAAACCGGGACGGCGGATGAGCCGCCTCCCAAATCCCTCCGCCGCCGGGCAATCGGCGCCGCGGGTCCGCATTGGTTTGTGGCGCGCGCTCATGCTGGCCTTCGCTGCGTTTAGAGCTTACCGGAAATAGCGGCGGAAGAAATGAAAAAGGAGACGCTCACACGCCCGCACCGGCTCTTGCCCAGCAGCCGCCTTCATCCTTCGCGCACAGAACCTCCCGTCACCCTCGCTCTCCCTCCCGCCAAGCGCACCCGGCGCTCGAGCCTGCCGGCCTAGGCCCCGGGCAGGACAAAGGGCGGACGATATTCGCGCGTCAGCAAGGCATCAGCCGCATTAGCCTGGGGCAGGTCACGGAAGGCCTCCCCCGCCCCGTCGAAGCGGAGCCGTTGACCGAGGACCAGTTTTGTCTGCTCGAGGTCCACCTGGTTGTCCCGCAGGTGCTGCTCGGTGCGGTCGAGAGTTTCCAGCACGTTCTCCGGCACCTTGAGTTCGGCCAGTTCCCGGCGGAGGTCTGCCGGGGAGACCGCCCGGCCAAGGCGCCAGGAGATGTTGCCCAGGTGACAAAGGCCAGCCGACAGATGGCCTTCCAGGATGTCGGCGTTGAGGTCTTCCCGTTTGCGGCTGCGGACGGCTTTAAGGAAATTGGCAAAGTGGCTCTCGTCCTTCCCGCTGAAAGTGCTGACCAGTTTCCCCGCCGGGTCAAACAGCGAGGTGCCCGCGATGAACCCGTTGCTCCCTTCAAAAATCCAGCCGTCCTTCAAGCCGGGCCGGAACGGCGCGCTCTTGAGGCCGCGCGTTTCCGAGATGATGGTCTTGTCGCCGAAATCGAAGATGACGACCTGCGTATTAGGCGTTTGGCCCGCGTCGCGGTAACCCAGCCGCCCCCCGTAACTGAGCACGCTGCAACCCAGTCCGGTGAGGCCCAGTCCCCAGCGGCAGATGTCCAGCGAGTGCACGTTGTTGTTGCCCAGTTCGCCGTTGCCGGTTTCCCAGAACCAGTGCCAGTCGTAATGGAATTGGGGCCGGGTGAGCGGGCTTAAGGGCGCCGGGCCGGCCCAGAGGTTGTAATCCACCTGGGCCGGAATCTCGTAGGCGCCGGGCCCGCCAATCGAACCGCGCGGGCCATAGACGATGCTCCGCGCCAGCCTCACCTGGCCGAGCTTGCCTTGCCGAAGGTAATCGATGGCCGCCGCCAGCGCCCGATTGGACCGGTTCTGCGTGCCGCCCTGGCAGAGGCGCCCGGTCCGGCGCGCCACCTCCACGATGCGGCGGCCTTCCCTGAGGTTGTGGCTGACCGGCTTTTCCACATAGACATCCTTGCCCGCCTGCATCGCCCAGACGGCCGCCAGCGCGTGCCAATGGTTGGGCGTGGCAATGAAGACCGCGTCCACCGCCCGGTCGTCGAAAACGCGGCGCATGTCCCGCACGGCCTTTGGCGCCTTGCCTTGTTGTTTCTCCACCGCCACCGCCAACTCACTGACCAACTCCTGGTCGGGGTCGCAGACATAAACAATCTCGCAATCGGGCAGGTGGCCAAGTTCCTGCGCGTGTTGCCGGCCGCGAACCCGGCAGCCGAGCACGGCGACGCGGAGCCGGTTGCCGGGGCTGCCCGGCTTCTGCTCCTGGTGGGCCCACCCTGGCAGGGGCGGAGCCGCGGCCGCCGCGGCGGCGGCAGCCAGCATCGAGTCTTCGAGGAATCGGCGACGGGTGATCGAGCGCATAGGTTTTCGATGGATGTGGCTTAGCCGCAAAGGAACTTGGCGAGGCTGCGCCTCAGACAACCTCTGGAATCCCGATTCGGAATCGGGATTCGGAATCGGGATTCATTGCGAATTGAGTATTGAGTATTGGTTATTGGTGATCGAGCCCGCAGCGGCCACGCAAGTCTTGGGCCTGGCCCTCGCTGGGGAAAGCCGTCTTCCGAGGCTGCGACCCGGTCGGCCGCACTCCTCCAATACGGCCTCAATGCGTCGGGCGGGAAGCTATTGCGCCAGGAGGATGAACTTGAGCCAACCCCGGGTCTCCACCGACTCCTGCAAAGCCACATTGAGCTTGTGGGCGAAGTCAGCGCGGCTTTCCGCGACCCGGGCCTCGTCCTCATTGGGCGGAGGGCCGGCGCGCCGGCCCGGCGCGCCAACTCCCGACAAGTCGGGAGATGACGGCCCAGGCGCGTGTCGGGCAGGGCGTCCACGACCCTGCCAACTCGCGCACCCAAACACCACCGCCGGTCCGAAAGTTCATTGGGCGTCATCGGCGGGCATTCTTCAATAACCAACGACCGTTTTTCAATCCTCAATTTTCAATTCACCTAAAAGTCCCGATTCCGAATCGGGATTGCAACCGCAGCGAAACTTGACCCGATTCCAACGACCTTTGCCGGTCAGGAGCTCTAGCGCCCCGCCGCCGGCTGGTGGCAGGCGAGACGCCTGCCCCACTACCGGCGGCGCCGCCCAGGCCCCCGAGGCCTTCGGCCTTGGGCACTTCCGGTCCGGCGGCGCTCAGTACACCTTGCGCAGGTTGGAGGGGAGGATGTTGAGTTCGGTGCGGTATTTGGCGACGGTGCGGCGGGCGATGACGATGCCTTTTTCCTGGAGCATTTTGACTACTTCCTGGTCGGAGAGGGGTTTGGTGGGGTCTTCCTTTTTGAAGATTTCGGCAATCATGTCCTTGACGCTGGTGTTGGAGAGGCCATCGCCGGAGGCGGTCTGGATGCCGGCGGTGAAGAAGTACTTCATCTCGAAGATGCCCTGGGGGGTCTGGATGTATTTGCCGGAGACGGCGCGGCTGACGGTGGTTTCATGGACGCCGACGACTTGGGCCACTTGAACCATGGTCAGGGGTCTGAGGCAGGCGACGCCCTTTTCCATGAAGTCGCGCTGGCGGTGGACGACTTCCTTGGCGATGCTCAGGATGGTCTGCTGGCGCTGGTGCAGGCTCTTGATCAGGAACTTGCCGGCGCGGATCTTCTCGCGGATATAGTTGCGCACCTCCGGCGAGTTTCCGCCCTGGGCCATCAGGTCCTTGTAGGTGTTGCTGATGCGCAAGTGCGGGATGTACTCGTTGTTGGTGGTGATGACGAAATCGCCGCCGCTTTTGCGGACGAAGACCTCCGGCAGGATGTATTGGTGGTCGTCGGGCAGGAAAGCGCGGCCGGGGCGGGGTTCCAGCCGGGCGATGCGCTCGAGGGCCGTCTGGACTTCGTCGATGGAAGCGCCGGTGCCGCGGGCGATTTCGGGGATGCGCCGCTTGCCCAAGGCGTCCATGAATTCGTTGATGATGCGGTAGTCGAGGGTGCGCTGCTGGCCGATGCGCTCCAGTTGGAGCATCAGGCATTCCCGCAGGTCGCGGGCGCCGACGCCAGGCGGTTCGAAGCTCTGAATGACCTTCAGCACTTCCAGGACCCGTTCCGGCGGCAAGCCGGTGGCCGCCGCCACTTCCTCGAGCGTCGCTTTCAGGTAGCCGTAATCGTCAATGTTGCCGATGATGACCTCGGCGGCGGGCCAGTTGTCCGCCGGCAAGGCCGACTGGCGGACCTGCTCGAGCAGCACCTCCTGGAGCGAAGTGTCGGCCACGAGCGAATCGAACATGAATTGCCGCCTTTCTTCCTCCTCGGCGGAAGGGCGGGAGGGCAGGTTGGTCTGGGCAAAATGCTCGCGCCATTCCTGGTCGAGCTGCGCCAGGCGCTCGAACTCCTCCTGGAAATCGTCCACCGGCTCGCCGCTGCTCTTTTCCGAGGCCGGGTCCAGGTTCAAGTCCGCAGGCGGTTCGCTGGGGTCTGCGGTCTCGGCCAGCTTTTCGGGTTCGCGGTCCTCTTTCTCCGTCGGCTCCATTTCCGCCGCCGGGGCCTCTTCCAACAAGGGGTTCTGCTGCAGTTCCTGTTCGACCAGGGCCTTGAGTTCGAGCGTCGGCGCCTGCAGGAGCGCCAGCGATTGCTGCAATTGCGGCGCCAGCACCAGCGATTGGGTCAACCGCTGGGACAGTTGTAGGCCCTGAGCCATGCCCTCATTGTAAGCGTCTGCGCCGGCAATACAAGCAGAACTTGGCACGAGTTTGGCTCTCCCGGCGCGTTCGCGAGCCCTTGGCAGCGCCGGCGGACGTGAAAAAAGAGGGGCCGCGCTGCGCCCGCCCCTTCGCGCGCAGGGGCGGCTGCGCCCCGCAATGAAACACGCCGCTTGGCGCCCGTGCAAAAACAACTTCGGTGCTTTGGGCGTAATTCTAACAAACTGCCTTCGCCTGGCGTCCAGAGCGTGGAGTCCCGATTCCGAATCGGGATAGAGCGTGAGGGCATCGGAGCACTTGCCACGCTCCACGCTCTTACGCTTCACGCTCCACCCAAGCAGCCAGATCTCGGAATTTATTTTTGCACGAGCCCTTAAGGCTGCTGCAGCTCGGCGAAGCTGGCCGAGGCCTCTTCCCAGGGCGCGGCCGGGCCGGGCTGGCAGGGCTTGACTTCGCTGGACTGGCGGATGACCTCGCGCATCTCGGCCAGCGAGGCCAGTTCGCCGCTGGCACGGACCTGGACGAGGAGGTTGCCCAGGGCGGTCGCTTCGACCGGGCCAGCCACCACCGGTCGCTGGCAGGCATCAGCGGTGAATTGATTGAGCATCTCGCTTTGGGAGCCGCCGCCCACGATGTGAATGACTTCGATGCGCTGGCCGGTAAGTTCCTCGAGCCAGCCCAGTACCTGCCGGTACTTGAGCGCCAGACTTTCGTAGGCGCACCGCACCAATTCGCCCTCGGTCTTGGGGGCCGGCTGTTTGGTCTCGACGCAGAAATCCTGGATGGCCTGGGGCATGTCGGGCGGATTGAGGAAGCGCGAGTCGTCAGGATTGACCAGCGCGCGGAGGGCGGGCGCCTGGCCGGCCAGTTGCGCCAACTCACCGTATTCGTATTTCCGGCTGCGGGCGTCGAAGGCACGCTTGCACTGCTGCACCAGCCAGAGGCCCATAATGTTCTTGAGCAAACGGTAAGTGCCGTCCAGGCCCCCTTCATTGGTCATATTGATCTCGAGCGCGCGGGGGGACAGGCAGGCCTGGGGCACCTCGGCACCCATCAACGACCAGGTGCCGGAGCTGAGGTAGGCCCAGTTGGCCTGGCCCGTGTTGGCGGTCGGCACCCCGGCGACGGCGGAGGCGGTATCGTGCGTGGGCGGGGCGACCACTTTGACCTTGCCCAGGCCCGTCCTTTCCGCCACGCCGGGCCGCAGGGCGCCCAATTCCGTGCCGGGCGGGACGACTTTGGGAAAAATGCGTGTGGGGAGGCCGAATTTCTTCAACAAGCCCCTGGCCCAGTTGCGCGTGAGCGGGTGCAGGCACTGCGTGGTCGTGCCGTTGGTGAACTCGACGACGCGCGAGCCGCACAGCGCCCAATGGACAAAGTCCGGCATCAGCAGCAGGCAATCCGCCGCCGTCAAGAGTTCGGGGGTGTTTTCTTTGATGGCCAGCAACTGGAAGAGGGTGTTGAGCTGCATGAACTGCAGCCCCGTTTGGGCGAAGATCTCCGCCCGCGGCACCTGCTGGAAGGCCTTTTCCATCATCCCGTTGGTGCGCGCATCGCGGTAATGGTAGGGCTGGCCCACCATTTCATCGTGCCGGCTCAGCAGCACGAAGTCCACGCCCCAGGTATCGGCGCCCACGGACACGATCGCTGGGCCGTATTTCCTGGCCGCCAGCCCCAGGCCGTTCTGAATCTCGGCCCAAAGCCGGATCACGTCCCACCGCATGGAGCCGGCCAGGTGGACGGGGCCGTTGGGGAAGCGATGAATTTCTTCGAGCTGAATCGTCTTGCCGTTCCAGAGGCCGGCCATCACGCGGCCGCTTTCGGCGCCAAGGTCAATGGCGAGATAAACACGTTGAGACATGAGAGAATTGAGGGTTGAGGGTTGAGGGATGAAGGTCGGGGTCGAGGGTCGAGGGTCGAGGGTCGAGGGTCGAGAGGGGCGAGCATGGCGCCTGGGCAGGATGCCGGCATGGAATTGTCCTCGTCGTCGCAATTGTCATCGAAAACAGCCGAAAACGGAGTGGTTTGGCAAGGTGGCCAGAGCCGCCCTCAAGCCGGCCACGGTGAATTGGTTACGGCCGGGGAGGCGGGGTTTTCGCGGGAGAGTTTGCCGCTGTAACCGGCGACGGCGCTGGAGCCGAGCAGGAGCAGCAGGCCAGGAGCGGACTGGGCCTTGCGGGTTTGGCCTCATCGGCCTTGAGTTTGTTTCCGTAGCCAATGATGAGCAGTGAGGCTACGAGCACAGCCAGACTGGCGGCCAACAGTGACTTCGTCCGGCTGCTTACGCCCTTCCATTCGCCCAAACTCACCCCCAGCAGCGTGCTGAAGATGATCATGCTGGACATGAAAACGGTCCAGCCGGCAAAGGCAAACTCGCCGATCTTCGAGTCGGCGACTTTGTAAGTAATGAACTGCAAACACCAAAGGAAACCCGCCAGGGCGGCGAAGATGGAATTTGCCGCCAGCGGCGCGTCTTTTCGGCTGTAATCGCCGGTCGTCTGGTGCTTGAGATTCAGGTAAAGACACCAGATGAAGTTGACCGTGAAGCCACCGAGCAGGACGACGACCAGTACCGGAATGCCTCTCCAGGTGGGCGAGGTGCCGGCACTCACCGCGGCCTTTTCAAGGGTCCCGCCGCTCTCCAGGCCAAAGACCATACCCGCGCTCATCACGCCGGAGAAAATGGCGACCAACATCCCCTTGCGGAAGTCAAATTCCGCCACTGCCTTTTTCTTTTCCGCCTCGGGCAATTCCTTCTCCTTGGACATGCCGGCCATGCCGACCATCACGATGCCGACCAAGGCTACCACCACCCCCAACAGCGTCGCCTGTCCCGAGGCGAGCTTGAGCAGTCCGCCCAGTTCCCCTTTGAACACCGGCGGAATCAACGTCCCCGCCGAGGCACACAGGCCGCACCCCACGGCCAGACCCAAGCCGAAACCCAGGTAACGGATCATCAAGCCCCAGGTCAGCCCGCCCACGCCCCACATGGCCCCGAAGAGGTAACACAGGGCCAGGGTCTTGAGGTCCGTGTGCGCCAGCAGCGTGCATACCTTGGGCGATACCAGGAACGCCAGCAACCAGGGCACAATCACCAAACCCGCCACGGCATAAACCAGCCAGTAACTCTCCCAAGCCCAGTTCCTGACCTTCTTGAAGGGGAGGTAAAAGACCGCCCCGGCCAAGCCCCCAAGCACGTACAAGAGAATGGCTGCCATCGGATTGGTTTCGTTCATAGACGATATTCTTCTGTTGAACGCGTCGCAACGCCACGGTCTATGGCCGCTTGGAAAGCACGTCTTTCTCGTATTGCTTGACTTCCGCCAGCCAGGCCTCCCCCACCGGCCGCCCCAGCTTCTGGCAGTAATAATCCCACACCGCGCCCAGCGGCAAGACCTTGGCCTCTTCCATCAGCGCCAGGCGCGAGGTGTAATCGCCGGCCGCCTCGGCTTGCTTGAGTTGTTGGATGGGCGCCACCAGGGCCAGCAGCAGCGCCTTGGCCATGTTGCGCGCCCCGATGACCCACGCCGCCACACGGTTAATGCTCGCGTCGAAGTAATCCAGGCCGATATGGACCCGCTTGGTGTACCCGCCCCAGACGATTTCCTGGGCGATGGCCTGCAAATCGTCCGTCAGGGTCACCACGTGGTCGCTGTCCCAGCGGACGCCACGGCTGACGTGCAGACCGAGCTCCGGCAGAAAACACAGCACCGAGGAGATCTTGTCCGCAATCCCCTCCGTGGGGTGGTAATGGCCGGCGTCGAGCGTGAGCAGGACCTGGCGGCTGACCGCGTAGCCGAGGTAGAACTCGTGCGAGCCGGGCGTGTAGCTTTCCGCCCCGATGCCGAAAAGTTTCGGTTCGACGGCATCGAGGTTGTATTTCTTATCGATCTTTTTCTTGAAGACCGCGTCGAGCGACTGAGCCAGGCGCTCGCGCGGGCCCCGGCGGTCGGCGGGCGTGTCTTTCATGCCGTCGGGGATCCAGAGGTTGGTCACGCAGGTCTGGCCGAGGGCCTTGCCGATGGCGGCCCCAACCTCGCGGCAGCGGATGCCGTGCTCAATCCAGAATTGGCGGATAGCCTGGTCCGGGCTGCTGAGCGTGAAACCGGCGACGACTTTGGAATGCGCGAAATAGGTCTGGTTGAAGTCCATGCCGATGTTGATCGCCTTGGCCCAGGCGATCCAGTTCTGGAATTGGTCCACGCTCAGGGCGTCGCGCTCCACTTTCCGGCCGGTCATTTCGGCGTAGCAGGCATGGAGGTTGAACCGGTGCGCGCCGGGGATGAGCGAAAGCGCCTTCTCGAAGTCGCCGCGCAGTTCCTGCGGGGTCCGGGCCTTGCCGGGATAATTCCCGGTCACGGCCAGGCCCCCGCCCAGCGCCTGGCCGGCGTTCTCGAAACCGCCGACGTCGTCCCCTTGCCAGCAATGGATGGAAATGGGAATGGCGGCCAGTTGGTCCAGGGCTTGGTCGGTGTCCACGCCCAGTTGGGCATAGCGTTCTTTGGCCAGTTGGTAAGCTTGTTCGATGTTCTTGGTCGTGCTCATAAACGTTTTGGGCATATTAGGCGGGATGCCGGCCAAGTGTCGAGCGCCGAGTGGCGAGTCAGGAAAGGCGGCGCGCCGACCTTCCTGTCCGCCGCGCTGTTGACAAGCAAGTTTTCAGGTGGCCAGGGAGTCGCGCATCCACGCGGGGCACGGTCCCGACGATTGTGCGTGCAATTGTCACCCGCGCGGCGCTAGACTTGGCGGACATAACCGAACCTGAGATACGATCTATGAAATCCTCCAGACTCCTCAACGCATCCCTGCTGGTGGTTCTGTCCCTTCTGCTGGCGCCGGGCCTGGCTGGCGCCGCCGAATCCGAAGCGGCGCGCAATCAACGCCTGGCCTGGTTCCGCGAGGCGCGTTTTGGCCTGTTCCTGCACTGGGGCGTGTACGCGGTGCCGGCCGGCGAGTGGCAAGCCAAGACCAATTACGGCGAATGGTTCCTGGAGGAGACGAAGATGCCCGTCTCGCAATACGAGCAGTTCGCGGGCCAGTTCAACCCGGTGAAGTTTGATGCCGCGGCGTGGGTGCGCCTGGCCAAGGATGCCGGCATGAAATATATCGTCATTACCTCCAAGCACCACGACGGCTTCGGCATGTTCCGCTCCGACCTGACCGATTGGTGCATCAAGTCCACTCCCTTTGGGCGCGACCCGCTCAAGGAACTGGCCGAGGCCTGCCCACCAGCCGGCCTCAAGCTCTGCTTCTACTATTCCATCATGGACTGGCACCATCCGGATTGGGCCACCCGCCGGGCCTGGAACGACAAGGCCACCGGCACGCCCGACATGGACCGCTACACCGCCTATATGAAGGGCCAACTCAAGGAACTGCTCACCCGCTACGGCCCGCTCGGCATCCTCTGGTTCGACGGCGAATGGGAAAGCCCTTGGACTCACGAGCGCGGCGTTGACCTCTACGATTACGTCCGCAGCCTCCAGCCCGACATCATCGTCAACAACCGCGTGGGCAAGGCCCGCGCGGGCATGTCCGGCATGGACCAGGGCAAGGAGCGCAGCGGCGATTACGGCACGCCCGAACAGGAAATCCCCGCCACCGGCTTTGGCCAGGGCGTGGATTGGGAATCGTGCATGACCATGAACAATCACTGGGGCTACAACAAGCACGACCAAAACTGGAAATCCTCCACCACCCTCATCCGCAACCTGATTGACTGCGCCAGCAAAGGCGGCAACTACCTGCTCAACATTGGCCCGACGGCCGAAGGCGTCTTCCCCGAGGCCTGCATCGAGCGCCTGGCCCAGATCGGCAAGTGGATGAAGGTGAACAGCGAGGCCGTTTATGCCACGACGGCCAGCCCGTTCCAGCGGCTGCCCTGGGGCCGGTGCACGAAAAAGCTCACGCCCGAGGGGACCACGCTCTATCTGCACGTCTTCACCTGGCCGAGCGACGGCAAGCTGCTGGTGCCCGGACTCAAGAACGAGGCGAGCAAGGCCTGGCTGCTGGCGGACGCTCAGAAGGGTTCACTCGCCCTCGAGCAGGGCGCCGCGGGGCTGACCATTTCGGTGCCGGCCACCCCGCCCGACCCGAGCTCCTCGACCGTCGTCCTCCAGATCAACGGGGCGCTCGACCTCGAACCGGTCAAGTGACCCTACTTCCCCGCCTGTTCCGCGTAAATCCGCGCCTCCTGCTCGGTAATCTTGCCGTCCTTGTTCGAGTCGCAGATTTCGACCGCCCGGTTGAAGGCCACATTGGAGCCGGTCACGACGTGCCGATGGTACTCGAACAGGACTGGGATTTCGAACTTGGCCGTGCTCTCGGCGTGGTCTTTGTGACCCGGCGCCCGGCTCAGCGCCTCGTAAAAGATGCGGGCGGCCGTTTCGTTTTCAAACTCGACCTTGACGCGCTCCGCGTCGCGGACGACGGTCTGTTCATGCGTGATGCAACCGGCGAGGATCAACCCGCTGGCCGCCGAGGCCGCCCATTTCAGAATCGGTTGTTTCATAAGTATGCGTGATTGGCGTTGCGCACCGGCGCAATCCGGGGCAGGAGCTTAAGCGGCGCGAGCCAAAAGGCCAGCCGGAACATTCCTTTTTGCTTGAACAACTGGCTCCCCGGCGGCACAACCGACCCATGCCCATCATACCCGGCCACCTGAATTACGGCGACACGATCGGCATCGTCGCGCCGGCCAGCCCGCCGCCCGACCCGCAGACCATCGACCGCTCGGTCGGCGCCCTGGAGCGGCTCGGCTTCCAGGCCAAACTGGCCGGCCACGTCCGCCAACGCCGCGGTTTTCTGGCCGGCAGCGACCGGGAGCGGGCGGCCGACCTGATGAAGATGTTCCGCGACCCCAGGGTGAAGGCCATTCTGTGCGTGCGGGGCGGCTACGGCTCGTCCCGGCTTCTGCCACTGCTGGATTACGCGGCGCTGGGCGCCCACCCCAAGATATTCGTCGGCTACAGCGACATCACCTCGCTGCATTGCGCCCTCTTGCAGAAATCAAATCTCGTCTCCTTTCACGGGCCGATGGTGAACTCGGATTTCGTCAAAGAGCATTTGCCGGACTTCACGCGGCAGAGTTTCTTGAGGACCCTGATGCAGCCCGTGCCCGCCGGGAGCATCTGCCAGGGCTATCCCAAGAGAACGGTTTCGATCCTCCGGGGCGGCCGGGCTTGCGGGGCATTGGTCGGCGGCAACCTCTGCCTCCTCTGCGCCACCCTGGGCACCCCCTATCGGCCCTCCTTTAGAAAGAGGATTCTTTTCTTCGAAGACCTGGACGAGGCCCCGTACTGCTTCGACCGGATGTTGACGCAATTGCTGAATGCCGGCCTGTTGCAGCAGGTGGCCGGCATCGCCATCGGCATCAACAGGAACTGCCAGGACCCCAAAGCCAGGCAGACCAAGGAATACCGCCAAAGCCTGGACGATGTGTTCAAAGAGCGGCTGCTCCCGCTCCAAGTGCCCGTGGTCCTGGGCCTGCCTTTCGGACACAGCCGCTACAACGCCACGCTGCCGCTGGGAGTGCGCGCGACCCTCGATGCGGATAAAGGGGACCTCGTGATCGAGGAGGCGGCCGTGCGATAAGCTGGCCTCACGGGACCGGGTCGAGCTTCACGTAATCCAGGCCGACCATGTAGGCCTGGACGGCCTTTTGGTTGGCGCCGACGATTTCGAGGGTGAGTTTGTGCTCGCCGGCGGTCAGGTCGAGAGTGCCCAGGGCCAGGGGACCGGTGGGCACGACCGAGGGGTGGTAGAGGTCGAGTTGGCCGCCGAGCTTTTGGCCGTCCAAATAGAGTTGCACGATGCCGTAATCGGGCGCTTTGGTCAGTTGCGCGCTCAACTGGTAGCGGCCGGCCTTGCTCACCGGCAACGCCAGGTCGAGCCGGTCGCCGGGGCGGGCCTCGATCCACCAGAGATGAGCGTCATTGCTCCATTGACCGGCGAAACCCGTCATATCCTGCTCCTGGGGATTGCCGCCGGTCTTGGCCAGGACCTTCAGGCGCTCGCCTTCGAGGGCGCCTTGGACTTTGAGGGTCTGGATGGGCGTCCAGTAGCCGATGCGTTCGCTCAGCGGCACGGGCGGGTACGGGTCTCTGGCGCCCGGCGCCTGGTACCAGTAGGCCATGGCCGCGTAGAGCGTGGGGCGCTGGTTGGCATAGTATTTCTCGATGCAGCCCTCGAAGGACTTTTGGAAGGGCACGCTATCGGGGATGTGCCAGCGGTTGACCGAGACATGGCCCTTGTTGTTCCCGTCGTTATGGGTCTGGTTATGAAAGGCGTTCTGGAACAGGGCCGGATCGCTCCAGGCATAACCGAAATAGTCCTCCGAACCGGTGCCGAAGGTGGAAGGGAATTTCTCGCCATCCACAAAGAATTTCTCGTCGCCTTCGCCCCACCAGCCGCCGCGCGGGTTCCAGATATGCAGCATCACGCCGACGAAGCGGCCCGGGCCTTCGGTCTTCAGGATGGGCCAGTCGATCCACCGCTCGGGCTCCGCCGGCAGAAAGGCGTCGCGGTGCCACTTGGCGTGGAAACGGCCGAACTTCGCCGGGTCGCCGGGCAACGGCCTGGCAGCGACCTGGAACTCGAGCTTCACCGGCAGTTGGCCTTCTTGCCGGAACACGACTTCGGCGCTCTTGGCGAAAGGCATGAACCAGTTGCAGTACCAGCCACCGTCCTGGGTCAAGCCCAGCGGCAGGGAGCGGTAAGGGTTGGCGCCGGGAGCGGTGCCGAAGAAGTCGCCCAGGGGCGCCCAAACGCTCGGCTCCGGCTCGCCGTCCCAGCGAATCTCCAGCGCGACCGAGCGCAAGGCCTCGAGGTCGGCCGGCGCGGCGGGGAGTTGGGTTTTGACGCGAATGCTGGTGATGGCGGCTGGGCCGTCGAGGTGGCCCTGGCTGGTGCGCTCGGCGCCCGACAGGCGGCCAGTGAGGGCGGCGCCGCCGGTTGCTTCCTGCGGGCCGCAGGCGGTCAGCAGTCGGTTGGCGGCGTCGAGCGCGGCCTCCTCGTCTGGCCCCAGTGGCGGCTTAAAGGTGGGCAGCCTGGCGCCCTTGGGGAAGGTCGAGTAGGTGAAATGGTAGTAGAGCCCCCAGGCGGGGTCGGCCACGATCTTGCAGGATTGCTGGTAGGGAATGGGGGTATAGTTGTTCCAGCCGCTGCCGACGGTGTGGACCAGGGCCGGGCGAGTGAATGGGGCGTGCTTGCGGTCGAAATAGCCGATGAACGGGAGGTCGACCGCCGGTTGGCTGGCGCCGTCCAGATAGACGCGCACATGCCCCTCCTTGGGCTGGGCCGACCAGATGCGCCAAAGGCAGCCCGGACCTTGCATTTCGGCCAGCACGAGCTTGTCGCCTTCCTTGCGGATGATGCCGTCGCCATCGCCGTTGGCGTCCCAGTCCACGTATTTGCCGCTCGCCTCGTCGTAGCGGCTATGGCGGTCGTAACTGGACCATTGGGCGCATTGCTCGCCGGGAGACGGCAGGGTAGCCAGATGTTCCAGGTCGGTCAACCGCTTGACCAGGTCGACGTAAGAGAAGTCCAGTTCCGCGGCGAAGACCGAGCCGCCGAGGGCGAGGGTTGCCAGAAGGAGGCAGGTTCTTTTCATAGTGTGTTTAAGTCTCTAATTCCAATGAGCGGCCGGCTACACCGCCGGGGGCTGCCGGCCGGTGAGCCAGACGGAGGAGATGTTCTTGACCAGGCTGACGAGGGCTTCGAAGCCGAGTGGTTTGATCAGGTAGGAATTGGCCCCAACGGCATAGGCCTGCTGGATGTCATCCGGGAGCTCAGAACCCGACAACACCACCACCGGCAACTCCCCCAGCGCCGGCTGCCGGCGAATCCACTGGAGGACTTCGAAGCCGGTGGTGCGAGGCATTTTGAGGTCGAGCAGGATGAGGGCAGGCAACTGGTAGCGTGCGCGGTCGGCATAGAGGCCCTGGCCGCTCAGGTAGGCCATTGCCTGGTCGCCGTCTTCGACGTTGTGCAGGGTGATCCGCACATCGGCTTTGTGGGTCGCGGCCCGCAACAATTCGACGTCATTAGGGTCATCGTCCACGTGCAGGACGGTCAGCGGCAGCGCCGGCAGCGGGTTGGCGCCGTCCTGGCTCCCTGCTCCCCGGGATGCTTCTGCGCCATTACGGTTGGTCATACTTGCCCGCGCACCGTCGTTACTCTGCCCAGCGCCAGGCGAGGCGTCTCAGCGGGAAAAGCCCCCGCCCCCCCTCGCGCACGAACCAAGGCTACAAGGTCGGAGCGACTGATGTCAAAGGATTTTCAAGGATTTCGCCGGATGACGGCGCACCTCGGATGACACTCGGGGAATGCGGCGCCCGGACGCGAAGGAGAGTTCGGGATGAGGAATCCCTCGGAAGGAAGCGCCCGGGCGCCATCATTGAGAGCTTGACGGAAAACCAGCCCGTCCGTGAATGGGGTGTTTACCCCAAAGGATAAAAGAACGGGGTATCACCCCGCAGTTGGCCAACTGGCGCCTATTCCAACGCGAATTGGAATTACTTGGAGGAGCGTCGCATCTGCTCGGCCAAGCGCTCGGCCCTGGCGCGGCGGCGCGCCCGGCGGCGGGCCAGGTCGAACAAGGCGCGCCAGACTGCCCGGATTTGGGCGAAGGGCTTGACGAGCCGTTGCCGGAAGGTGGGCGGCGGAGGCTCAAAACGGCGGCGATGACGATGGCGCTTGCGGCTCCGGAAGGGGTCGAAAATCAACAAGCCCAGGAACAGGGCCAACATCCCCAGGGCGATATATAGCAGGGCCGTGGGATTGCTGAAAAGCTCGTGGAGGACTTGTTGCGTGTCGTCCATGCTGATACTCGTCAGAGTCGGCGGCCGCGGCAGACGCTTTGTGCGCGGGCACGCCGCCCAGCTTACCTTCATCGCGCGAACTGCCGCGCCAAGGCGCCGTCAATGGCGCGCTGCGTCGTACTCAAGGGCCACAACCCCAATGCTAGCTCAAGCTGCCGGCTGGTTCAAGCAGAAAAGGGAAAATGAGCCAAAGCATCCCTTCCGGTCTCAATCGCCGAAGCCGATCCCCAGGGCGCGGGCGGTCTGGACAATGTCGCCGTTGGGGGGAACGGTCCGGAGGCGGCCGATGGCGTCGGAGATTCTCACGGGGACGGTGTCCGGGGGGCGGAAGGCCGTCATGTAGCCGTATTGCTGCTCGGCAATGAGCCGGACGGCGTGGGCGCCAAAGCGGGTGCAGAGCAGGCGGTCAAACGAGGTGGGCGCGCCCCCGCGCTGCAAATGGCCCAGGACGCACACGCGGGTCTCCTTGCCGGTGCGCTTTTGGATTTCGGCGGCCACCACCGCGCCCACGCCGCCGAGCCGGGCTTCGCCCTGCGGCTCGGCGCTGGCGGTGGTGACATAATCCTTGCCCTGCTCGCGGGCGCCTTCGGCGACGACGACCAGCGTGAAGTGCTTGCCTTCGCGCTCCCGTTCGGCGATCTTCTCGCAGACTCGCTCGTAACGGAAGGGGATCTCGGGGATCAGGATGACGTCGCCGCCGCCGGAAATGCCCGCATGGACGGCGATCCACCCCACGTAGCGGCCCATGACTTCCAGAACCATCACCCGGTCGTGGCTTTGAGCCGTGGTCCGCAGGCGGTCGAGCGCATCGGTGGCGCAGGCTACGGCCGAGTCAAACCCGAAGGTCCAGACTGTGGCTTGGAGGTCGTTGTCGATGGTCTTGGGGACGCCCACGATGGGGATGCCGTGCTGGAAGAGTTGCTGGGCAATGCTCAGGGAACCGTCGCCGCCCACGCAAACCAGGGCGCGCAGGCCCAGCTTTTGAAAACTCGCCTTCGCCTGGTCCAGAATCTCGGCCGGAATCTGGTTGGCTTGGCCGTGGCCGGTCTTGGCGGCGAAGTGGCCTTTGCTGGTGGTGCCCAGAATGGTGCCGCCGACGAACAGGAGGGCGTCCATTTCCTTGTAATCCAGGGGCCGGTAACGGAGCGGTTCCAGCAGGCCTTCATAGCCGCCCAGAAAGCCAATCGTCTCCCAGCCCCGTTTGGTCGCGGTTTTGACCACCGCCCGGATGACCGCGTTGAGCCCGGGACAATCGCCGCCCCCTGTCAGTATGCCAATTCGTTCACGCATGCGCGCCAGTGTGGCAGAGCCAGGGCCGGGGTGAAAGAGCGAAGTCCGAAGTCGGAGGGAAATCCGAATGAAAACCAAGGTGCTTGCCGCCGGGTGAAAAAATGCGGCCGCCTGGTCTGAACCGTTTCAACGTTTCAACGTGTCGCTCCGGCTGTTGGAGCCAAGCTTGAGCATGATGAACTCGTGGCGGTAAGGCCGGGCTGCGCCGATGTGCCAAAGCCGAAAACCGAACGGGTGAAAGTCCAAATTCAGGCTGGTGGTCTCCGCCGTCACCATTTGGATGCCGTCGAAATCCCTGACCAAGGTGCGATGCGTGTGGCCAGCCAGCAGGACCTGGACGCCGTGGCGCTCAAAGAGCGCTAACAACTCCCGGCGCTTTTCCAGGGGCAAATTGTCGTGGCCGTTTGGCTCCTCCGCTGTGCGGGCGAAGAGCGGAATGTGCCCCACGACGAAGATGCGCCGGCCTTTCCTGGCGGCGGCCGCCAGCGTCTGCTTCAACCACGCATCCTGCTTCTCAGATTCCTCCCCGACATAGGCCTTCCAAAGTTGGGTATCGACGATGATGAAGACGCAGCCCTGGTGTTCAAAGGAATAGTAGTCCCTGCCGATGGACTCCCGGTAAAACCGCAGCGATTGGAGCGTCGGGGCCTCGCCCAGGTCGCGGTTGCCCGGGGCGCAATAACACGGCACGCGCAGGCCGGCCTTCGCGGCATTGAAATCGGCGAAGGACTCCCGGCTGGCCCCCTCCACCAGATCCCCGCAGATGACGACAAAATCCGGTCGCAACTGATTAATCTGCTCCACCGCCCGGCGGAAGCGGGCGAGTTCTGCCGCGTAGTCGGTCAAGCCGATTTGCGGGTCGCACATCTGCACGAAGCTGAAAGGCTGCGGCTGGGAAGGCACGGAGGCACAACCGGCCAGCCAAGCCGCCAGCAACGCCAACCCGCACGCCCGGCTCACCTGCTGCGGCGCCCGGGTCAGCCGGGTGCCCATCCGGGCCTTGAATCGGTCACTGTTGCTCATGGCCATGAGGCTATCCCGTCAGGAACTGGCGGGGCAAACTCGAATCCATTTCCAATGGCCCGCTAAGCAGCGCGGAGCGCTTGGCTCAGCGCGGCTGGGGAAGGCTCCCGCCGCTCGCCCGGCGGAAAACGGCCAGACAAATGAATCCCAGGCCAACGACGGCGCCGGCGAGGAGGAAGGCGGCTGGTTGCACCTGCCTGGCCAGCCAGAGCGAGACCGCGCACCCGGCGAGGGCCACGGGCACGCCGGCGGGCACCCGGAACAGCCGCGGCGCCTCGGGCCGCCGGCGCCGCAGCCAGAGCAGCGCGCTGCACGTGGCCACGTATTGCAGAACGACCGTCAGGTTCGCCAGTTCAACCAGGCTCTGGAAGCTCAGAAACAAGGCGGCGGCGGCGGTCAGGCCGCTGGTGATGAGAATGGCGGCCGAGGGGGTGTTGAAGCGCGGGTGCGGGGCGGCCAGCCGGGGCGGCAGATGGCGGTCTTCGGCCAACGCGCAGAGGAGCCGGGGAGCGCCCAGGGCATTGCCGGCGTTATACCCGAGCATCGAGATGACCGCGGCCAAGGCCATGAGGCTCCCTCCGCCCGGGCCCATAAACCGGGCCGCGGCCTCGGCCAGCGGTTTGGCGCCGGCGCCCGCCAGGCCGGGATACACCCCCACCGCCACGGTCTGGATCAGCACATAGAGCAGGGCCGTGCAGACCAGGGAGCCCACCGCGGCGATCGGCACCGCCTTTTGCGGATGCAGGGATTCGCCCGAGGGAAAGGGCGTGACTTCGAACCCCTGCAACGTCCACAGCGAAAGAAACACCGCGTAGCCGAACGTCCCGGTCCCGGCGTGCCAAAAGGGCCGGTAATTGGCCGGGGCGATGAAGAACAGCCCGACGGCCACAAACAGGAGCAACGGAACCAGCTTGGCCAAGGTGAAGAAATCGACCGTCCAGGCCCCGAGCTTGATGCCGCGGTAATTGACCAGGCCAAAACCCAGGACCAGCAGGGCGGCGACGCTCTTGACCGCAAAAGCCTGGTTAAAAAGCGGGTGAAAGTAGCCCAGGTTCGAACTGACCGCGTTGGCCACGGCCGCCCAACTGAACACGGAGGTCACCCAGGAAATCCACCCGACGCCGAAACCGAGCCAGGGTCCGAAGGCTTCCTTGGCATAAACGTATGGGCCGCCGCTCTGGCCGAACATGCTCCCCATTTCGGCATAGCACAGCGCTACAAAGACCAGCAGCAGGCCGCAGACGCCGAAGGCCAGGATCGAAGCCGGCCCGGCTTCCTGCGCCAGGCGGCCGGGAAAAATAAAAATGCCCGACCCGATGATGGCATTGACGCCCAGGCAGAAGGTGTCAAAAACCGAGAGTTTTCGTGAACTCAGCGCCGAGGCGCTCATGCGGGGAAGGCAACGTTCCCGGCGGCTCGTTTGACAGGTTCCTGACTCTAGTCAGGCGCCCTGCCGAGAACGAAACCGGAGCCCCTCAGGAGAGCTTTTTCTTCGCTTCTTCGGGAACTTCCAGCTTGGTCTTGCCGATGTCTTTGACCTCGATGGTTTGGGTGCGGTTGATGTCGCGGTCTTCGCCGTTGAAGTTGATCGTGCCTTGCAGCTTGAGTTCGTACTTGGAGGGGAGGCCGTCTTTGAGCCAGACCTTGACCGAGCCTTTGGCATTCGTGGGCTCGGGAGCATTGGCACCGCGCCGTCCGCCAAACGAGAGCAGGTCCTTCGCCCCGGCCTCGGTCAGGTCGGCGGCGTAGGCGTCCCCGTCCTTTTTAATCTCTTTGGTCTTGCCCACGAGGTCCTCGATTTGGGCCGCCGGCGCCTTGAAGTTTCTAAACATGCGCCCCATGAACCCGCCTCGCCCCTGCCCGCCACTACCGGCGGCGGCCAGTTCCGCCAGCGACTGCCAGTCCTGGTCGGGTCGTTTCACGGCGCCTTTCTCGTTCTTCTCGCCTTTCAGGTAGGCCTCCGTCGTGTTGTCGCCGAAGGTCATCGAGAGCCAGACCAAGCCGTCTTTATCGGCCTTGCCCTCGGAGGTGTTTGAGAAATTGGCCATTTCAGTTGTGGTTTTCCAGCTATAGCTTTGCTCGGCCAGCTTCTTGGCGGCGGCGGTGAGGTCATCCTTGGGGGTGGTCTCCGCCGCGAGCAGCGAGCCGGCCGCCAGGGTCAACAGGGCGAACAGGATTTTGTTTTTCATAAGTGCTTGGTTTCAGTTTGGTTTCAACGCAGCAGGCCAGCCGGCACGCGCTCCAGGCTGCGGGCCGCCTTCCTGCCTTCGCCGGCTATCTAAGCCCGCTTCGGCCTGGCAGCGCAAGCTAATTTTCGCGGACAGGCAGGGCGCGCCGAGGTCCAGCTCGGCGGGAGGCGGCAGAGCGTGGGCTCGGCGGGAGCCTCGCCCAACCGATTTCGCTAATCCAGCAAGTGCGGCCGTTCTTTGAAGGTCTTGAGGAGGAACTCGCCGAAGATGGTGTTGGCCCAGGCGAACCAGGAACGGGTGAATTTCTTCGGGTCGTCCTTGTGGAAGGCTTCGTGCATGAAGCCGGTGCCGGCGTGGGTCTTTTGCAGGGTGGTCAGGCAGTGCCGGACCTCCGAGTCGTCGGCACTGGTCAGACCCTGCACAATCAGGCCCAGCGGCCAGATCATATCCAGGCCGACATGCGGACCGCCGGGGCCTTCGGCGGCCTTGCCTTTGCAGTAATAGGGGTTGCCCGCGGACAGCACCAGGCGGCGCGTGTTGAGATAGAGCTGGTCGTCGGGCTTGACGGCGCCGAGGTAGGGCAAGGAAAGGAGGCTGGGGACGTTGCCGTCATCGATGCAGTAGAAATTGCCGAAGGCATCGACTTCGTAGGCATAGACCGGGCCGAACTGGTCGTGGTTGACCACGGCATGTCGGCGGAGCGCCTGCTCGACCTCGGCGGCCAGGGCGCGGCACTGCGCGGCGGTGTCCTGGTCGTGATGGATTTGCTCGAGCATCTCGGCCCCCTGGCGGAGACTGACCACGGCGAAGAAATTCGACGGGACCAGGAACGGGAAGAGCGTCGCATCGTCGCTGGGACGGAACATGGAGCAGATCAGGCCGACCGGCTGGGCTGGTTGGCCATAGCCGCCGCCGGCCAGGGTGTCGGTTTGCGTCTCGGTGCGGCGCAGGAAGCGGTAGGGGCCTTTGCCGGCCTTGCGCTGCTGCTGGCGGAAGGTCTGGAGGGTCTTGGTGACCGCCTCGCGCCAGGCGGCGTCGAGCGGCGCGGTGTCGCCGGTGCTCTTCCAGTAATGATAGGCCAGGCGGATGGGGTAGCAGAGGGAATCAATTTCCCATTTGCGCTCATGCACGCCAGGTTTCATTTCCGTGCGATCGCTCTTCCAATCGCTGACCTTGGTTTCGTCCTTGTAGAAGGCATTGGCGTAGGGGTCCTTGAGGATGCAACGGGTCTGGCGGTTGATGACGCCGGCCAGCAGTTGCTGGAGCTTTGGGTCTTCCTTCATCAAGGGGAGATAGGGCCAAACCTGGGCCGTGCTGTCGCGCAGCCACATCGCCTCGATGTCGCCCGTGATGACATACGTGTCCGGCCGGCCATCCACGACCTCGAAATCCACCGTCGTATCGAGGGTGTTCGGGAAACAGTTCTCGAACAGCCAGGCCAACTCCTGGTTGCCAATCGAGGATTTGATGCGCTGGATCGCGCGTTCGACGGCTGGGCTCTTGAACTTCCGCTTGGCCTCGGGCGTGCGGACGACCGGGAAGGCCGGGTCGGCTGCCGCGGCGGTGGCGGCACTGAGCAGGACGGTCGAGGTGAGGAGCGAGGTGTCGCGGATAAACTGTCGTCGGTTCATAACAAGGCTGCCTGGTTACTTCTGCTCGAGTTTGCGCAGGGCAAAGGCGTAGGCGCCGATGGCCACGGCTTGGCTGGTGCCGAGGCGGGAAATGCCGACCCCGATGCGCGCCAGCGCGTCGTATTTCAGTTTGCGCTGGCTGCCGGGCACGGTGATTTCACGCGTTTGACCCTTGAGGAACTTCTTGCGTTGCGCGGCATCCTGGAGGTTGAAGGCCACCTGGACCAGGCGGCGGAACTGGCTGCCGCCGGGCGCGGTGTAGGTGCTGTTGAGCTCAGCCACTAGCGCCGGCAGGAACAAGGGCCAGGAACCCGAAACCCCGCCGCCGATGACGGCCAGGCCGTCGACCAGTGTCAAGGCCTGCGCCATGGCGTCGCCCACCACTTCGCCGAGCCGGCGGAAGGCCTCGCGCGCGGCCTGCCGGTTGCCCGGTTGCTTGCCCTGGCCGATGGCGAAGATGGCTTTCGGCTCGGGGGCTTCCTCGACGGGCAGGCCAGCCTGTTCGGCATAGGTGCGCCGGACGGCGCGGATGCTGGCGCCTTCTTCGGCGTTCGTTTCCCACTGGAGCTTGTTGCGGAGCAGCCAGACCTCGCCGGCCATCGAGTTGTCCCCCAGGAACAGTTCGCCGTCGCGGGCAATGCCGCCGCCGAACCCGGTGCCGAGGGTGACGCCGAAGAGGTTCTTGTAGCGTTTGGGGCTGCCGGCTTTCTTGAGAAGTTGGTTGACATAGGGCAGGAAACCCGCGATGGCCTCGCCATACACGAAAAGGTCGCCGTCATTGTTAAGAAACACCGGGATGCCGAACTGCTTTTCGAGCATTGGCCCCAGGGCCACGCCGCCACGGAAACCGGGCAGGTTGCCCAGGTCGCCGATGATCCCGTTGGGATAATCGGCCGGCCCGGGGAAGGCGAAACTGATGGCCACGGGCGGTTTGGGAGAAGCCTGGCAGATGCGCGTGAAGCCCTCGACGATGTTCGCCAGGCAGAGCTCGAGGTGGTCGCCCTGGGAAGGCATGATCACGGTTTGGGTCACCGGTTGGTTGCCTTGGATGGCGGAGAAGCGGAAGTTCGTTCCGCCCGCGTCGAGGGTCATGACGATGCGCGAGTCGGTCTTGGTTTTCATGTTGTAGCGGTGATTGGCGATTGGTGATTGACGATTGACGATTGGCGATTGGCGATTGGTGCTCGGCGATTGGCGCTCGGTGATTGGCGATTGGCTATTAGCTATTGGCTATCGGCGCCCCTTGCGGCTTGGGCGGCTCCTGGCCCGCTCTTCCGAGGGCACAGGTGCCACGTCCGCGCCTGGTCCGAGCACTCAGGTCTTGGCGGCTGGCGGGCTGGGCTGCGGGGCCGGAGCAGCCGGTTTCCGGCCGCCCTTAAGCGAGAGCAGGAAGAGGTAGGCGAAGCAGGCTACCGGGACGACAAAGGACATGGACGTCCAGCCCGCGTCCCTCAACCCGGCCATCAGCAAGGGGATGAGGGCCCCGCCGGAGATGGCCATGCACATGAGACCGCTCAGTTCATTAGCCCGCTCGGGCCGCTCCTCGACCGTGATCGAGAAGAGCATGGGCCAGATGTTCGCGAAGCCCAGGCCGGCGGCCACAATGCCCACGAAGGCCAGCGGATTGGAGCCGGCCATCAGGGCGACACCGCCGACCAGGCCCAGGCAAGCAGATAGGCGGAAGCAGTTGCGCGGGCTCATGAAGATGAGCACCACGCCGCCCAGCAGACGGCCTATGGTCAGCAGGAGAAAGAAAAGGGTCGGACCGTACTTGATGGCGGTCTGCTCATCCAGGCCAAAGCCCAGCAAAGTGGGCTTGAGAAAACGACCCATCGAGGACTCGGCGCCGACGTAGAGGAAAATACCCACTACCGCCAGCAGAAAGATGGGTTCCTTGAGCAGGTCCAGGCTGGTGACGATGCTGGGCGGTTTGTCGGCTTTGGTTTCCTTGACTTTCAACAGGGCCACCGAGACGAAGGCCAGGGCCATCAAGATGCAGAACACAGGGAAGGCGCCTCGCCAATCCATACTCTTGAAAAAGGCGAGGGCCGAAATGGCAGTCAGGATGTAGGTCGCGGCGGTGCTGCCGATGCCCTTAACGCCCTGGGCAAAGCTCAGGTTGCGGCTATAAGCCCCTGGGGCACTGACGTCCCGCATAATGGGATTGCCCGCGACCTGGAGGAAGGTGGTGCCCACGCCCAGCAGGAAGATGCAACCCAGCAGCACCGCAAAGGCGGGCGCCGTGAGCGACGGGATCACCAGCGCCGCCGCGTTGATCCCCAAGCCAAGCAGCAACAACTTCTTCTTGCCGATCCGCGCCGCCAATAAACCCCCAGGCACGCTGAAGATGGCAAAGGCAATGAAGACCACGAACGGGAGCAACGTGGACATCACGTCGCTGATTTGGTAGGCCCTCTTGATCTTGTCAGCACTGGGTCCCATGGCATCGGCCAGACCCATGAGGAAAAAGGCGAGGAAGATCGGGAGTGTTCGCATACGATTGCGGATTCGGTTCTAGGTTTGGCTGTTGGTGGTCAACGGGCGGGATTTTATGGGGCGCGCCGCCCAATGTATAGCAAATTCCTGAAGTGGAACAATCCCATCGCGGCCAAATGACGGCTCCTAACGCCGCCCGGCGCGATAGCCGTAAAGCCCGTAAAACGCGATATACGCAAAGGCGACCATGGGCACCACGAACGAGAACTGGACGCCGCAATAGTCGGCCACCTTGCCCTGGGTCGGCGGGAGGAGAGCGCCGCCCAGAATCGCCACCACCAGCAGGGAGGAGGCCTGGCTTTTGAGCGGGCCGAGGCCCTCGATGGCCAGGGAGAAGATGTTGGACCACATCACGGAGCAGAACAGGCCCACGCACAGGATGGCCCATTTGGCCGTCTCGCCGGCGCTGAGGATGCCAGTGAGCATCAGGGCCAGGATGACGCCGCTGAATAGCGCCAACATCCGCTGCGGGCTCGCCTGGCCCAGGAGGAACGCCACGAGCAGCACGGCCAGGAACACGCCGTAACGCAGGGCGTTGGGCAGGCTGCACAGTTGCGCCGCCCGGTCCCAACCCAGGTGCAGCGTCTGGCCAACGGCGGGCAAGGCCAGGATCACCAGGAAGGCCGCCAGCGGCACGGCCACCACCAGGGTCTGCTTGAGCGACTTGCGCATGTCGCTCAAGGCAAACGCCCCCATGAACCGCCCGATCATCAGCCCGCCCCAATAAAACGCCAGGTACCCGCTGGCGATTTCCTTGGGGATACGGCCCAGCCTCTCCGTGCCCAGGAAGTTGACCATGATGCTCCCGGTCGAGATTTCGCCCCCGACATACATGAAGATGGCGACCATGCCCAAAACCGTGTGCGGGTACTTGAGCGCCCCGAGACCACGGACGATTTGCTCCTTGTTCGTGAAATTGGGGACCTGGGCAAAGGTGAAGAGTACGGCCAGCAGGACGTAGGCCGCGGCGAAGCCCAAGTACGGGATCTTGACCGAGTCGGCTCCGTGCGCCCCCGGACGGGTGAACACGGTAAAGATCAACCAGCCGCCAATCAGCGGACCGATGGTGGTGCCGAACGAGTTGAAGGCCTGGGAGAGGTTCAGCCGGCTGGAAGCGGTCCGCTCCGGGCCCAGGATGGTCACGTAGGGATTGGCGGCAATCTGCAACATGGCCAGGCCCAAACCGATAATGAACAGGGCGCCCAGGATGAACGGATAAACGGCCATGCTCGCGGCGGGGAAGAGCAAGGCGCTGCCGGCAGCGGCGACGAGCAGCCCGATAATCACGCCCCGTTTGTAGCCCAGCCGGTTAATCGGGTCGCCGGAATACATGGAAGTCAGGTAATAGATCAGCCCGCCCATCGAATAAGCGCCGAAGAAAGCGAGTTGCACCAGCATCGCCTGAAAATAATTGAGGCCGAAGGCCTCTTTGAAGCGGGGGATGAGGATATCATTCCAGACGTTCATAAACCCCCACATAAAAAAGAGGATGGTCATGATCGCGAACGGGCCGCGATAAGCAGGACCGTTAGCCGCTGGCGAGCCGGGGGCTGCGGGTCGCGCTGGGGGGCTAATGGTGGCCATGACTCAAGCTCCGAGGTCCAAAGTAAACCCGGGCCCCGGCCCGGGCGCATCTCGGCACTGCCACCAATTCCACTCTACCCGCGCGCAGCGCGGCATCCTTCCGCCCCGGAGGGGCGGTAAGACAGTAGCCCAGGGCAAGGCCCGTCCCGCTCCGAGCGGGACGGGCCGCCGCCCTGGGTAAGGTGGAAAAACGGATCACCCCCCTCCCATGCGCTCCGAGCGCATGGGAGGGGGGAAGGGGGGAGGGCTTCCGCCCGCGCTCGGTGGAAGTGTCAGGATGCTCCCCTCCGTCCCCGCTCCTTGCTTCAAGCGCCTGGGCCGGTGCGTTCCAGGCCCTGAAAGAGCGGGATCCAAATCCGGGTCTCGAGCCGCAGGTCTGCATACTACTGGCGAGGCTGCGCCTCAGACATTTCTGGAATCGAGCCTGCCCAGAGAGGCTTATTGAGGATTGAGCATTGAGCATTGCTTATTGGTCATTGAGTCCGCAGCGGGCACGCAGGTCTTCGCACATGCCGGCCAAGGCGCGTGTCGGGCAGGGCGTCCACGACCTTGCCGATTCGCGCAGCGAAACACCACAGCCGGTCCGAAAGCTCATTGGGCGTCATCAGCGGGCATTCTTCAATAACCAACGATCGTTTTTCAATCCTCAATTCTCAATTCACCCAATTCGGGTGGGAAGGCGCTGGCACGCTGCATCTGGTCGGGCACTCCATACTACACGTAGCAGCCGACGTCAGTCGGCTCTGATCTTCCCGAAGACGAATAATGCGCCGACTAACGTCGGCGGCTGCCTGAATAGTTACAACGACTTTCGCCGGTCAAGCACCCCGCCCCGGCCGGTGCGGCCCGATCACTCGCCGCCTTTGGCCCGCTCGGACTCACTCGGCATCCCCGCCGGCGGACGGCCCCCCGGCCCGGCCGCCCATTTGTAATCCGGCGCCGAGGCCATCTCGAAGGCCAGTTCGCCGCCCGCCACGATTTCCTGGTGCGAGAGGTAAGTCCGGTTGAACGGCTCCCCATTCAGCGTGGCCGCGTGGATGTAAGGATGCTGGGTCCCGTTGTACTTGGCGACGATGCTGAACGTCTTGTTATTAGCGAGGCGCAGCGTGGCGCGGTCGAACAGCGGGCTGCCGATGACGTAGTTGGTGTCGCCCGGACAGACGGCGTAAAGGCCCAGCGCGCTCAGCACATACCAGGCCGACATCTGGCCGGTGTCCTCATCGCCGCAGAGGCCGTCCGGGGTGGCCTGGTAGAGTTTGTTCATCGCCAGGCGGATGCGGGATTGGGTCTTCCAGGGCTGGCCGACATAATCATAGAGGTAGATCAGGTGGTGAATAGGTTCGTTGCCGTGGGCATATTGGCCCAGGTCCAGCGCGACCATCTCGGTCATCTCGTGAATGGTGCCCCGGTAGGTGCCCACCTTGAAGGTGTTCGGGGAGCTAAACACCGCATCGAGTTTGTCGGCGAAGGCTCCTTCGCCGCCCATGAGCTTGATCAGGCCCGGGATGTCATGGAAGACGCTCCAGGTCCAGTGCCAGGCGCAGCCCTCGGTGAATGGGCCGCCCCATTCGGTCGGGTCGAACGGCTCGCACCAGGAGCCGTCGGCCTTGCGGCCCCGCATGAACCCGGTCCCGGCGTCGAAGAGGTTCTCATAATTCCTGGCCTTGCGGTAGAACTCCTCCGCCTCGCCCTTGCGCCCGATGGCCCGGGCGAGCTGGGCCAGGCAGAAATCATCATAGGCGTACTCCAGGGTCTTGGCGGCCGCCTCTTCGACGCTGGGCTCGCCGCGCACGTTCGAGTAGGGCACGTAGCCAAGCCTTTTGTAGTAGTCGGCCCCGTCCCGGCCAATGGAACGGCAGTGGTTTGGCCCCTGCGTGTTGGCGTCATGCACCATGGCGGTGACCGCCTGGTCGGCGTCAAAGCTGCGGATGCCTTTGACCCAGCCGTCGGCCAGGAGTGAGAAGGCATGATTGCCGATCATGCAGGGGCGGTGGCCGGGGCTGGACCACGCCGGCAGCCAGCCGCTCTGCGCATAAGCATTGAGCAGCCCTTGGAGGAGCTCCGCGCTCACCTCGGGGAACAGCAGGTTGTAAAGCGGATGCGCCGCCCGGAACGTGTCCCAGAAGCCCGTGTCGGTGTAAAGCACGCCCTCGTGCACTTGGCCGTCGTAGGGGCTGAAATAGACCGGGCGCCCGCGCTCATTCAATTCATAGAACCGGTGCGGATAAACGATGCTGCGGTAGAGCGCGCAATAAAACGTGCGCCGCTGGTCTTCGGTGCCGCCTTCAATCCGAGCGCGATTCAAGACCTCGTTCCAGCGGTCTTCGGCACGGCGGCGGACGGTCTCAAAATCCGCGTTCCCAATCTCACGCTCCAGGTTGCGCCGGGCCTGTTCCAGGCTGATGAACGAGGAGCCGACCCGGCACCCGACCACGCGGCGGTTGCTGGTATCGAACTTCACATAGCCGCCCGCCTGCTTGCCCTCCAGCCGCGTCTCGCCCGGTTTGACCCCCTCCGGCGACCAGACGCCGTGGGCCGCGAACGGACGGTCGAAAACGATCACGAAATAGTTGGCGAAACCGGCCGGCACACCCCCATGGTTATAACGGCTGAGGCCGACGATTTTGTTTTCGGCGGGGACGACCTCGACCGACGAGCCGCCCGGGAAGGCGTCCAGCACGATGTAGGCCTCGCCCGGCTCCTCGAAGGTGAAGCGGAAGCAGGCGCAGCGCTCGGTGGGAGTGACTTCGGCGGTCGCCTTCCAGGTAGCCAGGCGGACGCGGTAATAAGACGGCTGGGCGGTCTCCTCCTCGTGCCGGAAGTCCGACGCCCGTTCATCCTCTTTGACGGCCAGCTTGCCGAAGACCGGCATGAGGGCGAACACGGCGTAATCGTTGATCCACGGGCTCGGCTGGTGCGTCTGGCGGAGGCCGCGGATTTTGGGCTGGCGGTATTGGTAATAGAAGGAGTCTCGGGCCGGCTGGGTATAGGGCGCCCAGGTATTCATGGGGAACGGCAGCGCGATGGCCGGGTACTCGTTCCCATGGGAAAACCTCAATCCGGAATCCGTGCCCTGCAACGGGTTGGCCAGGCTCACCGGCGGCGGAGTCCCGGCCGAGGCCGCGCCCACCCAGCCGCCCAGCAACAGCCAGGCGAGCAGAGTCGCTTTTCTCCAATCCCCCTCCAGCGGGTCCGAATCTCTGCGCATAAGGTTAGCACGCATAATGTCCAGTCCCGCCCAGTGTATTGCCTCCTGCAACTCCTGCATAGGATTTTGCGTGACTATTCAGGGCAAGGGCGCAGCCCAGCTTTGTCGCAGCGGGTTCCGTGTTCCCCGACTTTCTCGGCATTCCCCCTCGCCTCCTGCCTCCGCCGCGCGCGGCCTCTCGCCCTGGGACCCCCAGCCAGCCGCCGCCGGTTTTTTGGCAAAAATGGCCAATGTGGCCAATCCAGCCAATGCAGCCAATGCAGCCAATGCAGGTAGCCAATGCAGCCAATGTGGCCAATGCAGCCAATGTGGCCAATCCGGCCAATGTGGCCAATGGGGTGCTCCGCCGGGTGGCGGTCCCGGCGCGGCACCGGCTCCACCGTGCCGCTCTACTCCGCGTATAGAGCCCGCAAAACCGGCTACACTGGTAACCAGCGGTGGGCTCCGGCAACCGCTGAGCGCATGGAGGCGGCATTTCAGCCGGAACGTGTGGATTCGAGATTAGCAGGTTCAGTTACGGCAGTGGTTGAGTCGACCGCTGCGGCTGCCAACGTTGCGAAAACGTGGGCTATGGAGCCGGACCACAGGCGGCCCGAAAATTTTGTGCCACAGCCCCGTCGCCGCGTTGCCAAGAGCCGTTCCCCAGAAAGTGCCCCATACTCGTCCCTTTGGGACAAGGATAATAATGGCGATGGCCAGCAAGAGAAGGAGCGGCGCGAGTATCAGGAGCAACATGATCGACGTCAACCAACGTGCAAGTCGGAATACGATTCTCCAAATTCGATTCGAGCTAGACATGGATCCTCCGGTCATCCGCAACGCGATGGACAGAGAGGACACGGATTCGGCGATCCCTCCGCTTCCACGCCGCAGCGTTCGCATATTGCGGGGACAAGACCACAAGCACGCCACCGGATTGCATCGTGTCGAAGCCGTGGCGCAGCAGGTATGCCGTCTTCCCGCTGTTGTCCGGCGTGACGCCCCGCGCCTGGCACCACTGCGAGAATCGCTGCTGCATGTGCCCATCCCAAACGCATGTTTTGCCTAAACGCACCCGGCACTTGATCAAGACGCCACTGTTCCCCGCGTACGTTTTCGCAGTCGCGACGTTCTGTGAAAAGTAAACACCGTCCGCCAGCCCGTTGCCGTGCCCTGTCATAAAGCCGTGCCGCACGATGCTCGCCGCGTTCTGTGCGGACGGCGTGCCATGCCAGCAGACGGCTGTCCCACGCACCAGCAGCGGGCTTGACGCGTGGGCAAACAACCGGCGCAAGCCGAGCAATGGCCGCCTGGCTACAGGACGCGGCGGCAGGCGGCGCCGATGGAAGCCACCGCTCCCACGCCAGCGCCGTCGTTCGCCGTTACGAAACGGACGTGGTGGCGAAGCAGACTGCCGCCGCCAAACCCACTGGAACTGCCGCCACAGTTTCATCCACGCCACCTCCGGTGGTTGCGGCTCCGGGAGCGCATGTTCGCCGTGAATACCCTCTGCACCGTCCACGTGACCGTCTTGCGCAAGGTCAGCATCCGTAAGTGGCTGACGTGTCGGGCCAGCAGTTGCTCTGGCCGTACGTGGCCGAAGATGGCTGCGACCGCGACCAAGCGAGCCCTCCAACAATCCGAGTGGAAGTGATGGACGATCTCCTCGCGCTCATTGTGCGGTTCCTGATGCTGGCGCACGAGGTCGGGCGGCAGCGTGCCGCCGCACCACTGGCAGCGCTGAGGCTCCGTGCTCATGCGGGCCACCGCGCGTTGGAAGTTGGCGGGCGACATGTAGTGGCCGCGCACGAGGCTGCCGGGCGGCAGCGGGCTGCCGTCGTATAGATCGTGACCGGGACGCGCATGACCGCTTGTGATGGCCTGCAGCAATTTCCTGTGGGCCGGCGGGCCGAGGTACTGCCGCAAGTTCGTTAGAGGAGCGGGCAGCGCTTGCACCGTTGCCTTGCTGAGGGTGTTGTAGTCACACATGGCTTTTCCTTTCGGTTCACGGGTTCACAGTTCACGGTCGAACGGCCGCGTCAGGTCGCGGCCCAAGGCCACGTGCGCGTGGAACAAATCGCGCCGGGTCCGAAGCTGCTGGCTGGCGCTGCTGGGAATGGCCAGCGTTACGACGCGGACATCGGGCCGGTGCCGGGCCGCCGCGCGAGCAATGCTGACGCACAAGTCACCGTCGCCGCTCACAACCGCCAGCACGTCGAACGACACCGCTGCGAGCCAGCATCCGACTTCCAAGCACAAGTCCAGGTCCGCGTTGGAGCGGAGACGGAGGCCGTTCACCCCGGCGCACATCTCGCGCGGCAGCACCAGCGTCCGCCACCCACGGGTTTCCAGGTAATGCTGCCGGCCCTGGTCACCCGGCACCGCGGTGACGACGGCGAGCGCCGCCACCACGCGGGCTTCCTTGCCCATGCGTTCCAGCAACGTGCGGTAGCTGAAGCGCCGTCTGTGGCGCTGGGTGGAAATTCGGATGTTGTCGTCATCAGCAACAAGGGCCACGCGGGCGCCCCGCAGCGGGGCGAGGTCGGTGATTGTCGGCAGAGCCTTCGATAACATTCGCCCCGACGGGCAATGCAGCCTTTGATTTGGCAGCAGCACGTGGAACGGCTTGTCCGCGACGTGCCGGCAACGATTGCGCCCACTGGGCGAAAACTCGAAGAAGCGAGTCGTGTTCATTCTCATGGGATCTTTCTCAGGAAAACGGCGGGCGGGGTGGCCCCGCCCGCCGCAGCGGGTTCAGATGGGCCGAACCGCCCGGACTTGGAAGCCAGCGGGCAACTGCACCAGCACGCCGGTCCAGTGCTCGCCGACACGCGGCAGCCGACTTCCTTCCACGTGCTTCCTGTGGAGGAAGACGCCGCTGAGCTTGCGGGCGGGCACGTCGCAGAAGCCGTACCGGTCGCCAGTATTGGTGATGACGAGTTCCTCGCGGAGCGAGGCACTCACGAAGACCTCGTCACGCTGCCGCCCACCGGTCTTCTTCGCTTGGTTGCACTCGAAGCTGTCACCGCGCTGGCGGGCCAACTCTTCGCCTGGGGTCCAGTTGAACTTCAGGTGCGCGCGATACGCTGAGTGGTCGCTGCTGTGGTGATAGACCATCATGCGGCGGTCGCCCACGCGCTCTTTGGGGACGACCGGCATCACCGTGCCGTCCACGCCGCCAAACTTGCCGGCCTTCGCGCCGTTGCTGAAGTGGATCACCTGCTCCGCGAGGATCGTCCGGTTGGACGCGATGAGTTCCAACGAGACCTTGCGGAGGTTCCCGTTCGCCAGGAAGGTTGCGAGATCGTGAGTGAGGTTTCGGCGATACTCATCGTCCGGGATGAGGTTGAGGCCGTAAGCTTTGTTGGTGATGTCGAGCGAATGCACCGCCTTCGAAGCCTGGAGTTGGCATTCCTCGGGTGGCGGGTAGATGGCGGCTGCGCCAGACTGGCCACCCGACGCGGGCGGTTGGTGGGCACCGTCGGCTTTGAGCCAGTCAATGATTTCTCTGAGGTGGAGTTTCATGCGATGATTTCAAGGTTGTGGGGCGGGCCGAAGCCAGCCCCGGTTTCGGCTGGTTAGCGGGCGCTGCGGATGCCGATGGCGAGCGTCTTGCCCTGAGAGGAAGCGACCTGGAAGGTCACCCGACGACCGACGAACATGTCGCGCGTGTCGGTGAACTGCGAACGAAGCCCCAGCAAGGTGCGCCCCGCGCTGTCTTGCTGGATGACGGCGTAACCGTCGCGCACCCGGATGACCGTCCCCGTGGGGAACCCGTGGTTCCCACGGCTGTCGAATCGCGGCGGCGTCGGCGGAAGCGGCGGAAGCGCCTTGGCACGGGTCGTGCCGGCTGCGCTGCCGTTCGAGGCTGGCCAGGCGATGTTGGCGCGCGGGAGGGGTCCCTCCCCGAAAACCAAGTCGCCAATGAAAACCACTTCGCCGTTGACCGGCGCGTGGGTGATGACGAACGACCGGTGAGGAACGAGCACCTTCGGAAGCGCGGCGTTGCCCAGCACGGTCGTCAGGCAGAAGTCGCGTGAACCCGTGGTTGAAACCACGGCCTGTGAGACGGCAATCGTCTTGCCGTCTGCGAGATTCGAATAGAGCGTAGCCCCACTCTCGCGGGCAGGACCGGATTTCATCAGAAGCCCGCTCCCGCACGGGAGCGAATTTGGCATGTTGTTTTTCAGCATCATGCGTTTTGCCTTTCTGTTCTGGATGGCGTCATTGCCATCCACCCAGTGTGGCGCTACGCGTGATGCTGGTTTTCGCTACCGATTTGCTACCTAGCGGGTAGCAACCTCCTCAGTGTCCCAATCGTGCCGCCCTCGGTATTGAGGCCAGCTTGAGAAGCACTCGATGCCTTGGGTGTCGTGTTCGAGATGTTCCCCGAGTTTGGGGCAGTTCGTCTTCAGATAGGCAATCGCTTCCTTCATCGCCTTGCCGACGGCCTTTCGGGTTCTGTCTTCCAACATCTCCTGAGCCGTCTCCGCCCTGAGCCGACCGCCCAATCCGATCTGCTTGCTTCGCTCCTTTTCCAGTCGCTCCTTCTGGTCTTCCAACCTCTCCGCCTTCTCAGGGTCACCCGCCTCCCTTGCTTCGGCAATTAGCTCGTCAACCTGCTCGATGGCCTCGTGCCAATCCGTCTTGGTTCGCTTGCTGGCGTATTTCTGTTTAGGGCCGTACCCTTGCTCGACATCGTTCAGCAACTGTTCCAGTTGGTCCCGCGCTGTGTCATCCGGCGGTTGCTTGCACTTGAGTTTTAGCTCAGCGCAATGTGTTGGCGTCGTCTTTCGTCCAAGCAGGCAGGCGATGTACCGGAAGCCGTCCAGTTCCTTGTGAGCGCTTCCGTAGTCCTCGCCGTCGAAGCGAAACCACCAAGAATGGCCCACTCGCTTGAACACGAAACGGCTGCCGGGTGCAGGTGCACGGCTAGCGCCAGTCGGTACACCAGCTTGCACGGTCGTTAAGAAGTCCCAGAAAATCCTTCCCACTTTTCTCAGGCTCGCACCGTCTCGCACCGCCATTCCAGTGAAGACCAATTCGTTGAAGGCCCGGATATTCAAGGCAGGATCATAGCCGGCTGCACGCAGCGCGCTGGCCGCTGACGATCTGCTTAATGGCGCTCCACGAGCCAGGAGCGTCGCCAAGGATTTCGCCTCGGGGGACAGCCCGTCGTGCCATCGTCTCATCACGTGTTGCTTGTCCGAGCAGAACTCAGCGATTGCCCCTCTGACCAACCCGCTCTGATGAACAGCCGTCGATGCGAGTCGCTTCAACAGCAACCACGAGAGCCCCGCATGCCCGCCGGTGATTTCCAAGACGTCAGCCAGCACCTCTTTCTGCCCCTTGACCCCCAGCGCAGAGGCCATTTCGGCCACTGCGGATTCGCCCAAATTCTCCAGATTCACCTCCGCCGAGCGCATCCTGAGCGCGGTGGTTGGGTCCAGGAAAAAAGAGTGCAATTCTTGCGCGCCCGAAAACGCTATGGCCACTCTGCCAGAAGCGCCGTGCCTCCCCCAAAGCAGATGCACTAGATTGTCTTGAAAGCCCCTTGGGAAGCAGGTGATTCGCTTGCAGTCGCTCAGAAGGAAATAAAGCTTGGGTTCGCAGTCTCCACAGGATTCTTGGAGATCGCCAAGGAACCGAAGGAATCCGTCGTAGCCGTCGATTGCAGAGGTCAGTCTTGGAGGCGATGCGGTTCTCGCCAACCGGCCAGTCACGGCATTGACCGCCTTCTGCGCCAGCAGTTGGTAGAAACCCAGCGGACTGAAGTCATCGCCAAGCTCGCGCAACTCTGCAAAAACGGAGACGACGGGCGCGGCTGAATCCTCATTGCGGACGCTCTTCGCAGCTAGTACTTTGTGAACACGCCAAAGAACAG